>Ga0209477_1002291_pt1 | contig 11110 bp, 12 predicted proteins | sample KloWWTupernatant_FD_187180 | JGI IMG/M metagenome (GOLD analysis project Ga0209477, IMG submission 187180) | Active sludge microbial communities from Klosterneuburg, Austria, studying microevolution and ecology of nitrifiers - Klosterneuburg... | ecosystem: Engineered > WWTP > Aerobic digester >...
TCCCACAGGCCGAGGTCGTCAAGCTCCTCGACATCCTCGATCCGGTAGAGGTCCACGTGGTACAGCCGCTCCCGGCCCTCGTACTCGTTCATCAACACGAACGACGGGCTGTTCACCTGTCCCTGGCACGCCAATCCGCGCCCGATTCCCTGCGTCAGGCACGTTTTCCCCGTCCCCAGGTCGCCGCTCAGGAGCACAATGTCCCCGCGGCGAAGCAACTGCCCGAGCCGCTCGCCGAGCTTCCGCGTGTCTTCTTCGCTTGCCGACCCCAGTTCCAGTTCGCGTCCTTCTTCCATCTCCTCCAGTATAGGGACGCCCCCGGTTACGCCATAACCGCCGCGCCCCGCCACCTGCCGCCGACCCCACCGCAACGCGATTTGCCCTTGACGTTGCGAAATTAACTCAACGCCCCAGTCTGATTGACTCGAAGCCGAACCCTTCGTAACCTCGTTCATGCACGAGGACCATCGGCCCCATGTTCGCGGGTCGCTCAATCGGTCCCCACCTGGAGTCGACACACCGATGATCAAAGCTACGTCCGAAACCGGAAAAGCGCCTGTCTCCGCGGGCCTTGGAAACCGCATCCGCACCGCCCGCCGCGACGCCGGCATGAGCCAGGGCCAGCTCGCCCAGGCGCTCAACACCACTCAGAGCGCGATAAGCCTGTACGAGGCCGGCCAGCGTTCCGTGGGCATCGACATGCTGCTCAGCGTCGCCCGCATCCTCAACCGCCCGCTCCATTACTTCCTCGGCGAAGATGGCGAAATGCTCTACGTCAAGGATAGCGACATCGCCGAACTCATCGGCGAACTCGAGAAGCACCCGGAAGACCTGCCCGAGCTGCTCTCCTACTGGAACTTCCTGCGCTGGCGCCGAATGTCCAGCAACGGCAGCAAGCACTGAGCTCAACGCGGACTCATGCGGGCCGGGCACATTGCCCGGCCTCTTCGCGTACCCGGATGTAACCCATGCGCCGCCTTTGCGATGTCACCGATGCACGCAGGCTCCTCAATCCGGGGCCTGTTGGCATCATCACGACCTCCTGGCGCGGCCTGGTCAACGCCGCCCCGATCGCCTGGATGGCTCCGCTTTCGATGGAGCCACCGCTGGTCGGCTGCGTTGTCCACCCCCATCGCCACACCGCCGACATGATCCGTTTTGGCGAGTCCTTCGCGATCAACATCCCCGGCCCGGCGCTCCTCAACCACACCGCCTTCTTCGGCAGCCAGTCCGGCCTGAATACCAGCAAGATTGAAGCGTCCGGCCTCGAAACCTTCAGTCCCCTGGTGGTCGATGCCCCGCTCCTCGATGGTTGCCTCGCCTGGATCGAATGCACCGTCCACGACGTCATCCGCACCGGGGACCACACGCTCTTCGTCGGCCTCGTCGTGAAAGTCCAGGCCGATGACGAAGCCTATGCCCAGCAGTGGCTGTTGAAGGACCGTGCGCACAGCCCGCTGGCGTTCATCGGCGGTGCGCGCTACGCCGTCATTGGTGATCCGCTCGATGCCGTGGTCGAAGTTGGAGTTAACGGGGCACTCATCGCCGAGACTCCCGAACAGCGTGAACGCCGGCAAGAGCTCGAGGCGCGCGAGCGGGAGCGCCGGTAGCCCGGGCGTTTCCCCACTCCGGCCCAGAACGCAAGAAGGTGGGTGACCCGCCATGGGCCACCCACCTTCCGGGCTTGCCGTTTCTGCGGTGCGGTCCTACCGCTTCTCCACCGGCACATACTCGCGGTTGTCCGCGCCTTCGTACAGCGCATTGGGCCGCACGAGGCGGTTGTCCGCATACTGCTCCAGCATGTGCGCCGTCCACCCGGTGATGCGCGACATCGCGAAGATCGGCGTGTACAGGTCGCTCGGGATCCCCAGCATCTTGTAGACCGAGGCGCTGAAGAAGTCGACGTTCGGGTACAGGGGCTTTCCTTCAAGCTTCCGTGCGAGGTAGTCCCGCAGCTTCAGCGAAAGGTCGAAGTACTTCCGGTCTGGCGAGGTCTCTGCCAGCTGGTGCCCGAGCTTTTCGAGGATGTTCGCACGCGGGTCCGTCGTCTTGTACACCCGGTGGCCGATGCCCATCACGCGTTCGCCCCGGCCGAGCATCCCCTCGACGTGGGTGGCGATGTTCGCCTCCACAGCGATCGCCTCCACCGTCTTGTACACCGCCTCGTTCGCGCCGCCGTGGAGCGGCCCCTTGAGCGTGCCGATCGCCGAGGCGGTCGCCGAGTACATGTCGCTCAAGGTCGAAGCGGTCACCAGCGCGGAGAACGTCGATGCGTTCATCTCGTGTTCCGCGTGCAGGATCATGGCCACATCGAACACGCGCGCTTCCAGTTCGTTCGGTTCCCGCCCGTTCAGCATCCAGAGGAAGTTCGCCGAATGCCCGAGGTCGTCCCTCGGCGCCACCGGGTCAAGCCCCTGGCGCAGCCGGTGATAGGTCGCCAGCACCGTGGGCATCCGCGCCGTCAGAAGTGCCGCCGTCCGCTTAAGCTGGACGTTCGTCAGGTCGCTCGAATTCGAATCCAGTGCCCCGGCGATGATCACCGCGATCTCGAGTGCCCGCATCGGCCGTATCTGCCCGACGATCTCCCCCAGCACGCGCTCGTTCAGGTCGGAAAGCGGGCGTTGCTCTCGGAGTTCGGTTTCCAGGTCCCGCAATTCCGCCTTCGTCGGCAGTCGCAGGTTCCACAGCAGGAAGGCAACCTCTTCGAAGGTCGACCTTTCCGCCAGGTCGTAAATGTTGTACCCGGAATAGATCAGCTCGCCCTTCTGGCCATCGATGCGGCAGAGCTTCGTTGCGGTGACATTGACGCCCTCAAGGCCTCGGGCGACGGCTTCGGACATGGGCACTCTCCTCTGAGCGGATTGTATACAGCCCGCGTATTCTACCACTGCCCTGTTTTCGTGTCCGTCAGGGAGCTACCCGATCCGCTCCGCCACGAGCGTGCCCATTTTCGCTGTGTCCACCACCGTTGCGCCCTTCCCGGCGATATCCGGCGTCCGGTACCCGTCCCTGATCACGCCGTCCACCGCTTCCTCGATCGCCGCCGCCTCAGCCTCAAGTCCGAGCGAAAGGCGCATCAGCATCGCCGAGCTCAGGATCATTGCCAGCGGGTTCGCCTTCTTCTGCCCCGTGATGTCCGGCGCGCTCCCGTGGATAGGCTCGTACAGTCCTATCCCCGTCCCGTCCTTTCGCCGCCGCCCCAGGCTCGCCGAAGGCATCATCCCCATTGACCCGGCCAGCATTGCCGCCTCGTCCGTCAGGATGTCGCCGAACATGTTCTCCGTCACGATCACGTCGAAGCTCGCCGGCTTCCGTACCAGGTACATGGCGCATGCATCGACGAGGATGTGCTCCAATTCCACGTCCGGGTACTGCCGCCCGACCTCCGTCGCCACCTCGCGCCAGAGCTGCCCGGTCCGCAGCACGTTTGCCTTGTCGACGCTCGTCACCTTCTTCCGCCGCTGCCGAGCGAGCTGGAACGCGACATGGCACACGCGCTCCACCTCCTTCTCGCTGTAGCGCAGCGTGTCGACCCCCTGGCGGCCGCTCGCGTTTTCCCAGCGCTTCTTCGGCTGGCCGAAGTACAGCCCGCCGGTCAGCTCGCGGATCACCACCATATCGACGCCCTGGAGCACCTCCGGCTTGAGCGTGCTTTCATCGATCATCTCGCTGTGGATGCGCACTGGACGCAGGTTGGCGAACAGCCCCAGCTGTTTCCGCATCCCCAGGATCGCATCCTCCGGCCTGACCGCGGCCTTTGGGTCATCCCATTTCGGGCCGCCCACTGCCCCGAAGAGCACCGCCCGCGATGCCTTCGCTTTGCTCACCGTCTCCGGCCGCAGAGCGATGCCGTACTTATCGATCGCCGCGCCGCCGATCGTTTCTTCTTCGTACTGGAACTCGTGCTTGAAGCGCTTTTCGATGCGGCCGAGGACCTTCAGGGCCTCTTCCATGACTTCTGGCCCAATGCCATCGCCGGGGGTGAGAAGGATGCGGTAGGTGGACATAGTGAGCCGGATCGTAGAGCTCCGGCTCACACCCGTCCAAGAATTCCCGGCTATTGGGCCGATAGGCGCGCTGCCCCCACTGCGGCGCCGACCCGGTCCGCGAACCCTTCCACAGCGGCCCAATCGGTGTATTCATGGTCACGGGATGTGTCGGCCTCACCTCCGCTGCGCTTCACCACCAGTTGCACCAGCTTCCGCATCGGCCACGAATAGCGCCGGTAGCTGATCGCTCCGGCGAGGCTCACCGCCTCCCGAGGGCTCCACTTCGACGATGCAAGGAACGCGTCGAGCACCGCCTGCGCCGCCTCGTGTCCCCCGCCCGGGAGCACTCCCGCTTCACTCAAGCTCACGCTGAAGAACCACGATGGGGTCGCGTTCAGCGTCCCGCCGTGCGTGCCCACCCAACGGACGACTTCCTGCTGGTACTTCCCCGCATGGATCGACGCGCCAACGACCACGGCGTGGTACCCCTCCGGCGCCGCAGCCGTGGTCTCCAGGTCGGCAACGTCTACTTCGTGTCCGTTCACACGAAGCCGCTCAGCGATCCGCCCGGCGATCTTCGCCGTCTGTCCCTCTCCTGTCCCGTACGCGATGAGCACCCGCATCGCCGGCCCCTTTCAGTCGTCGATGTCTCCCCCGGTCCGCGGCAGCCGCATGTCCGGGGATTCGTGCGTGAACCCGGCTGCCACCTGGTCGTCCGCCGCCAGCGGCGGGATCGAGATGTTCATCAGCACCGCATCGGCGCCAACCGGTGTCGCCGAATGCTTGCTCCCCGGCCAGACCGGCAGCGCTCCGTACGGCTCGATAACCGTCTCCACCCCATCGACATCCACCAGGATCGACCCTTCCAGCGCGACATAAATCTGCATCGATCGGCGGTGTACGTGTCCCGCCACCGCGTCCCCAGTCGATGCCATCCGGAATACCCGCACGCTCGCCGTCGGGCATTCGAAGTCCTGCAGGATGTGGTACAGGCCCACCGGGGCCGGGCGAGGGTTGGTCATTCAGGGTTCCTCCCGTTCTCTTCGTCCCCTTCAGTCTCCACTCCCGGTCAAGCGCCGGCGATGGCTGAACGGCCGGATTGGACGGGACCGCCCGGGCCGTGATGATCCTCTCCCGGAGGTAACGCATGTCGATCACCGAACGCCTGGACGAACTGGGTATCACCATCCCGCCGCAACGCCCGCCCGCGGCCAACTATCTTTCCGCGGTCACCACCGGGAACCTGGTTTTCGTTTCGGGGCATGGCCCCTACCTGCCCGATGGGACACTCATCACCGGAAAGGTGGGCGTGGACCTGTCCGTGGAGCAGGGGTACGCCGCCGCCCGCGCCACCATGCTCGCCTGCCTTTCGTCGCTCCAGGCCGAGCTCGGTTCGGTCGACCGGGTTCGGCGCATCGTCAAGCTGCTCGGCATGGTCAACTGCCCGCCCGACTTCACCATGCATCCCCAGGTGATCAATGGCGCCAGTGATCTGCTCGTCGAGATCTTCGGCGAGGCCGGCCGCCATGCGCGCTCCGCCGTCGGTATGGCATCCCTACCGATGAATATCGCCGTCGAGATTGAGATGATCGCCGAAGTCGCCTGAAGGCGGTTGTCCCGCCGCTGTCTGGTACCACGGTGCTTCTCGCATCAACGCCCGCCTGAGCCGGGCAAGGTACGTCTCCCGCGGGATTTCCACGCCCCCCATCGATTGGGTGTGCGGCGTCAGCACCTGGATGTCGACGAGCTCGATACCGATCGCCCGGGCGTGCTGCATCAGGGCGACCATCGCCACCTTCGATGCGTCTGTCTGGCGGTGAAACATGGACTCAGCGCCGAACATCGCCCCCACGCCCACGCCATAGAGCCCGCCCGCCAGCGTGCCATCCTCGCCCCACACCTCAACGCTGTGCGCCCAGCCCAGCCGGTGCAGCGCCCGGTACCCGGCTACCAGCGCCGGGGTGATCCAGGTCCCTTCCTCCGGGCGGTCGGCGCACCCTTGCATGACTTCTTCGAATGCACGGTCGATGCTCACGCGGAACCGCCCGCTGCGCACCGTCCGCCCAAGCCGGCGCGAGATCACCAGGCCGTCGACCGGCAGGATCGCCCGCGGGTCGGGGGAGAACCACAGGTACTCATCGCCGGGGTGCGGCCAGGGAAAGATCCCGGCCATGTAGGCGCCGGCGATCGTCGCCGGGTGGAAGTCCGCCCCCGCCGCCACCAGGCCATCCGGGGGTGCCGACCGCACATCCGGGAACTCCCACTGGCAAAGCGATAGCAGTGCCGGCCGGCACGGTGTCCCGGAGTCGATCGTCACATCCACGGCCCGTCCCGCGCTGTCGCGGAGCGGCTCGGCCATCGCCATCACTCCCCCGCGGCGACCGGGGGTCCGGCGCCGATGACAAACGTCACCAATCCCCGCGCCACCAGTTTCCCATCCCCGGTTTCGACCTCGACTTCCGTGAAGATCGCCGTCCGGCCCGCCTTGACCACCCGCGCCGTGGCGAGCAGCTGTCCCCCGGTCGCCGGCGAAAGGTAGGTCACGTGCAGGTCGCTCGTCGCATGTGGCCGGGCTTTGATCTCGTCCGGCGCGCGCATCGAACGCACGGCACCGCCCGCGGCGGAATCGATCAGGCTCGAAATCACGCCGCCATGCACCACGTGGTTGTAGTTCAGGTGGTCCTCTCGTAGCACGACGCGGTTCACTACTCGGCCTCGCTCGGCGCTGATTGTTTCGATCCCGACCAGCCCCCAGTACCGCCCGGCGTAGAGCTCGCGCAGTCCGGCCAGGATGTCATCATTCATCGCCGCCACCTTGCCTTACCGCGCCGCCCGCGGCAATGCCCCCCTCCGTCCCGGGCGGTAGAGTTCGCACATGGCTCGCCGCTTTTCCACGACCGCCGAAGTCCGGCGCAGGATGGATCGCCTGCACGCTCTGCGGAACGATCCCCCCGCGGTCCGCGATCTTGCCCGCGAAATCCTCCCGGGCGAGGCCAATCCCGACCTGATACTCCTCGCCCTGCAGGCACTCAGTGATGGCGCCTCCTTCAGCGACCGCGAAGTCCTGCGTGATCTCTACGCCTGGCTCGAGCAGGACTTCAGCCGGAGAGACACCACAGGCACCCTGCGGGTCGAAGTCCTGCTCGTCCTCTGGCATCTCCGCTCGCGAGAAGACCTCGACATTGCCGAGGCTGCCGCCCGGCGCAGGGAACCATCAATGACTGAGAGCGACCGGGTCATCCGCGCTGCCGGTCTCGCTCTCCTCGGCGTCCTCGATCCCGAGGCTGCCGCCTACCGGGCCGCAACCATCCTCGCGCTGGGCGATGCGGCCCAGATGAGCGGGGAGCCAGCACTCACTGCCGCCCGCCTGCTTGGCTTGCTGGGCCACAGCGTCGCCCTGACCGCCCACCTGCTCAATTCGCCCCCGGGAGAACCACCCGAAGTTACCGCTGAATGCCTGCGCGGCCTCTCCGGCTTGCCGCTGCCCTGGGTCCAGCCAGTGCTCGACCTGTACGTGGAATCCTCCAACAGCATCGTCCTGCTTGGTTTGGCCGACCTGGTCGTTTCGCTCGAGCCGGGCAAAGCAATCGATTCAGCCGTGCGCGGAATGCTCGCGAATGCGCCTACGCCCGAGGTCTATGGGTTCCTCGCAACGGCCGTAGTCGCCAGCCGCCGCTCGGATCTCCTCGCCGCCATGCTCGAATCCCTGCCCGCCGAAATGCTGCACGCCCGGCTCCGCCTCGCCCAGGAAGCGCTACAGTTCGCACCGCAAACTCCAGATGTCAATACGGCCATGGCCGCGCTGAAAAGCCGCCTCGCGGCTAGTCCTCAGAGCCCGGACCGGGCTCGGGAGTAACCACTCAGCACCCCGGCTCTCCGGTGTTCCCGCAGCAATCGCTCCGGTTCCGGACCTTGGTCCAGTTGTTCCGGAGCGCCATCCGGAGCTTCGTCGCGAACGGCGCGTCATACGTCCGCCAGTTGGAAACCACTGCTCCGAGGCTCGGCCGCGCCCGTCGCCCGCTCATCAGACCAGGGCCGCCGTCGCGGGAAGGAGCCCGCTGCGCGTTTGCTCGAAGGAGGTGATCTTCTCGGCCTCCAGCAAGGTCAGCCCGATGTCATCCAGGCCGTTGAGCAAGCAGTGCTTCACGAACGGGTCGATCTCGAACCTCCGCGACCACGAGCCGTCCGCGGTCGAAACCGTCTGCGTCGCCAGGTCGACCACAACCTCCGCCGAAGGCAGCTCTTCCGAGCGTGAGATCAGGTAGTCGCAATCCTCCTGTGGCAGGACCACCGTCAGCAGCCCGATCTTCGCCGAGTTGTTGCGGAAGATGTCTGCGAACGACGGTGCGATGATCGCCTTCAGGCCCATGTCCTCCAGCGCCCACGGCGCGTGCTCGCGCGATGACCCGCACCCGAAGTTCGGGCCCGTCACCATCACCGGCGCACCCTTGAACGCGGCATTGTTCAGCACAAAGTCCGGGTCCTTCTTCCACTCATCGAACGCGAAAGGTCCGAACCCGGTCCGCTCGATCCGCTTCAGGAACTCCTTCGAGATGATCTGATCCGTATCTACATCGGCGCGGTTCATCGGAATCGCGCGCCCCTTCACCGTCTGGAACTTCTCCATGGCGCCCTCCCTACTTCCATTCCCGGATATCGACGAAATGGCCGGCGATTGCCGCTGCAGCCGCCATCTGCGGGCTGACAAGATGGGTGCGGCCGCCACGGCCCTGGCGGCCCTCGAAGTTCCGGTTCGAGGTACTCGCGCAGCGCTCCCCGGGGGCGAGCGTGTCCGGGTTCATCCCCAGGCACATCGAGCAGCCTGCCTCCCTCCACTCGAACCCCGCGTCCTTGAAGATCCGGTCGAGCCCTTCCTGTTCCGCCTGCAGCTTCACCAGCCCCGAACCCGGCACTACCATCGCTCGGACGGTGTTCGCGATCTTGCGGCCCTTCACAATCTCCGCTGCCACACGCAGGTCCTCGATGCGTGAGTTCGTGCACGAACCGAGGAACACGCGGTCGATCGCGATCTCCTGGATCGGAGTCCCCGCTTCCAGGCCCATGTAGACCAGGGAGCGCTCGGCAAGTTCCTTCGCCTGTGGGTTAGCCGCTTCATCCGGCGATGGCACCCGCCCGGTCACCGGCACGCTTTGTGCTGGCGTCGTCCCCCAGGTCACGCAGGGCTCGATCTCCTCGCCCTTCAGCGTGACGTACGTATCGAACTCCGCCCCCTCATCCGTGGGAAGTGTCTTCCATTCCTCCACCGCCCGGTCCCAGTCTTCGCCTTTCGGTGCGAGCGGCCGGCCCTTCATGTAGGCGAACGTCGTCTCGTCCGGTGCTACCAGTCCGGCCCTCGCGCCACCCTCGATCGTCATGTTGCAGACGGTCATCCGCCCTTCCATCGAGAGGTTCCGGATGACGTCCCCCCGGTACTCGATCACGTGGCCCACGCCACCGGAGACCCCGATCTGGCGGATCACCGCCAGGACCACGTCCTTCGCTGTCACCCCGGGATGCAGCTCGCCCGTGACTTCCACCGACATCGTCCTCGGCTTCGCCTGCGGCAGCGTCTGCGTGGCCAGCACATGCTCAACCTCGCTCGTGCCGATGCCGAACGCCAGCGCGCCGAACGCCCCGTGCGTGGCCGTGTGGCTATCGCCACAGACGATCGTCATGCCCGGTTGCGTCAGGCCCTGCTCCGGGCCGATAACGTGCACGATCCCCTGGCGGATGTCGCCCACGCCGAACAACGGCACACCAAACTCGGCGCAGTTCTTGCGCAGCACTTCCACCTGCTGCACCGAAAGCGGGTCGGTCCAGGGCTTATCGCGGTCAACCGTCGGCACGTTGTGGTCAACCGTGGCCAGCGTCAGGTCCGGCCGCCGCACCTTGCGGCCCGCCAGCCGGAGCCCTTCGAATGCCTGTGGCGATGTCACCTCGTGGACGAGGTGCAGGTCGATGTAGAGCAGGTCGGGTTTGCCAGCCTCGCTGGCGACAACGTGGTTATCCCAGATCTTCTGGATGATGGTGCGGGGCTTGGTCATGTAGGTGCGGACTCCCGGCGTCGCGGAATGCGAATCTCGTGCCCCCCATCCTACCAGAGCATCCCGCTCGGCTCAGCGCACCAGCCGGCGGCGGTCGGCCGCGCGGGTGCGGCGCGGGGCAGTCACTTCCTCCGGCTCTGCATCGAATGCGCCCCGTACGCAGGAGAGCAACGCTCCAACGCCCCGCGAGCCCTGGAACACGTAATTCTTCCCCGAACTCTTGGCCTCTTCAGTGACACGCCTGGATCCGGCGTGGCCGATGCACGCGGTGTTCACCACGATCAAGTCGCTCGTGCCCCCCGCAAGCCCCAGCGCCTGCGCGCTGTTCTTCGCCTCATCAGGGTCAAGCCACGCCACCTCCAGCTTCCAGCGGTCCGCTAGGACGGGCAGGGCGTTCTTCTTCAACCACTGGTGGCCCCCGACGATGACGACCCGCCTGCCGGAAAGGTCCGGCTCCGTCGTCCCCGGCGCCAGCGAGCCATCCTGTTTCTCCAGGTAGCGCGCCATGGCCGGGTATGCCACGGCGAGGCCGTCGACCTCGCGCCGCAGGATGTCGGAGTCGGACCGGCCGGTCAGCGCAACCAGGTTGTCGGCCAGTTCCTCGAATGGTTCACCGGCTTCCAGCGCCAGTTCCAGCGCCACTTCGAGCGTCGCAGGGCGGATTGCCCGGAAGGCGTTGCCGAGGTCGTGGCACGTCGTCCGCAGTTCCTCAATCTCGTCGTGAGCCAGCAACTCGCGCACCAGCCGGTCGAACGCGTCCAGCCCATCCACATCGTGCCCGCGCGCCTGGGCCTCCGCCAGCTCGAAGCTCTTCGCGGCTCGCTTGTGGATCGGGTCGGTCGCCAGGGGGTACTCGGCGCACGCGAGCACGAACATGCACCCGCGATAGTCCGGGTGGTTGAACCACTCGTCCATCACGTCGAGGTGGGCGAGCAGCAGCCCACGCGGGTCGTAGCCCGCCCGCTCGCGCATCCCCCGCTCGAGCGCCTCGCCCTCCCACGCCTCCCGGGCGTCGAGCGCCTCGAGGATCAGCTGGTCGCGGCTCTCGAAGTGGTTGTAGAACGTCGTCTTCGTGAC
>Ga0209477_1002292_pt1 | contig 11107 bp, 8 predicted proteins | sample KloWWTupernatant_FD_187180 | JGI IMG/M metagenome (GOLD analysis project Ga0209477, IMG submission 187180) | Active sludge microbial communities from Klosterneuburg, Austria, studying microevolution and ecology of nitrifiers - Klosterneuburg... | ecosystem: Engineered > WWTP > Aerobic digester >...
CGCGCGCTCAAGCTCGGTGAACGCCACCGGCAGCAACCACCCCTCATTGCTCCAGTAGTCGCCCACGCTGCCGAACTCGGTGGGCTTGGGGCAGGGCGAAGCCCGCGCGATCACGATGCCGACCGCGCCCAGCACCCCGTTCGCATACGAGTAGACGACGTCGCCCGGCTGGGCGAGGCCCATGTTGTCGTAGCTCTGGTTGCGGTTGCCGTTCTGGTTGCGGCGTGGCGACCATAGGGTGTCGCCACGAACCTCGTGGTCGCGGGTCTGTTTGTGGTTGACCCACCAGTAGGCCACCGCGGGTCGCTCCGTGGGCGCTGCCCGGTGCCAGGATCAGGGGTCGTGGCGCGGCGAGCAAGCACGTCGACCCGCTGCTTTCGGCGCTGACCGAAAGCTGCCCCACCTCGAACGCTCCACCCTTCGCGCATCCAGACCAAGCACCTTCTCTTGGTCGCGACCACCCGTTTTGTGCTGAATACGGCACAAGGCCAACCGGCCGGCTGCCTTGGGTGACGGGGCATCCTGGTAGTCGACGCGCGGTCTACAGCGGGATTCGCGCACAATCGCGCCGTTACCGCATCTGGCATGGAACCATGGCATCGCAACCCCGCCGCAGTGATGTTAACTATATGGCACATAGGATGTGAGCGATGCACAACGCGAGCCCCTGGTCACTTGGCAATCTAGCCGGCCCGCCCTAGAATGTTCCGCATATGTCACAAAACACCCTTGAATCGATGGGCAAGGAGCTCGCCCGTCTACGCAAGCAGCGTGGCCTGACCCAGCAAGCCCTGGCGGATCGCTGCGGGATAGCGCGCAGCACCCTGGCGCGATTCGAGGTCGGCCTGCTCAGCGATTTCGGCGTGCGGAAACTGCTGACCGCACTGGATGCCATGGACTGCACCCTGACCGTGCAGGAGGCGAGCGGCACGGGCACCACGCTGGATGATCTTCGCCGCGAGCGCGAAGGGCGCACCGCGCAAAGACGATGAGCACCAGCAAGCCGCGTCGCGCGACGCGCCAGCCCGGTTCCTCGCTAGCGGCCTGCGACGTCTGGCGATTCGGCCGCCACATCGCGCGCCTGCACCGCGAGGGCGACTTCAAGCACGTGCTGACCTACGCAGCCGACGCCGGGGCCGACGAGTTCGTTTCCCTCACCATGCCGGTTCAAGGCAATCCGTGGGAGTGGCCGGAGCTTCATCCCTTCTTTCGCATGAACCTGCCGGAGGGTGACCAGCTCGGCATGCTGAAGGAGGCGTTTGGCCCGCGACTCGATGGCACGGACCTGACGCTGCTGGGCCTGGTCGGCGCGAACGGGATCGGGCGCATCCAGATAGTGCCGGAGGGGCAATCGCCAACCGACTCGCCGGAGGACTTCGATCTTGGCCATGTGCTCAAGGGCGACAACAGCGAGAGCGCCTTCCGGGATCTCCTGCGGCAGCATCTGAGAAGTGGCGTATCGGGCGTGATGCCCAAGCTGTTGTCGCCGGAGCAGGCACCGGGCAGCGAGGATGTCGAGTTCCGCAAGGCATCGTTCGTGACGCCTCGCGCCATCATCAAGGGCAGCTCAGCCCGTCTGCCCCATCTCGCGCTGAACGAGCACCTGACCATGGAGGTCGCTCGCCGGTCGGGAATGCCTGCCGCGAGGACGCTCGTTTCCGAGGACGGCCTTGCGCTGGTGGTCGAGCGCTTCGACACCGATGCCCAAGGTCATCCCGTATCGGGCGTGGAAGACTTCTGCAGTCTGCTGGCTATGCGGCCGGCGGAGAAATACGACACGACCTGGGAGCGCATCGCGCAGTCACTACGGTCGTATGTGCCTGCGGCCCAGCGCGCGAAGCAGCTCGAGACGCTCCTGCAGATCGTCGTGTTGAACTACGTGGTTCGAAACGCCGATTGCCACTCGAAGAACGTTGCGCTGATCTACGGCGACGCCGGTGACGTACGCCTGGCACCCGCGTACGACGTCGTGACCACCGTTGCGTACACCGGCTTCCGGGACAGCCCGCCCGGACTCCTGCTGGGAGGCAAGAAGTCCTGGGCGCCGGGTAGCACGCTCGGCAGGTTCGCGCAGAGCGTCTGCGGCGTGGCGCCACGAAAGCTCAAGGAGACGGTGGAGCGCGTTGCCGAGGCGGCGCTCTCGGTTTTTCCGGACGTCGTGCGCACCATGAATGCCTACCCGGATTTTCATGAGATCGGCAAGCGGATGTTGCTCGCGTGGGAAGAAGGGATACGCGCGCTGACCGCGGGAGCGAAGTCCGACGAGGCGCCGCAGGACCGCATGCGTGAGCTCGTCGAATCGAATCGGTTCTCGCCGGTGGAGCCAGAGCCCAGGCGCGGCAGTCCTGGTCGGGGGGTCATGGTTGGACCGCGCACTCGTTGAGCCACGTCCATTTCGGGCGTCAGGATCACGGGTGAGTAGTGCGCGCTGCGCGCGTAGTCAGTGGATCGGGCGCGTTTCGAACCCTGATCCTGAGAAGCGCCAGCCCATCCCCTTCGCCCACCCCTCGATCTCTGCATTGCAGAAACTCTGCTAAACTGCGCCGCATGCGCGCAACCGTCACCATCAGCAGCCGCGGCGTGGTCACCCTCCCCGCCAAACTTCGCCAGGCCCTGGGCCTGCAGGCTGACGACCACCTGATCGCCGAGGCAACGCCAGAGGGTTTGCTGCTCCGGCCGGCGGTCACCGTGCCGATCGAGCTCTACACGCCAGCGCGCCAGCGCGAGTTTGACCAGGCGGAGGCGGAACTCGCGGCGCAGTTGGGGCGCAAGCCGGCGCCCAAGCGCCGTCGCGCACGAGCTGCCAAGCGCTGAATCGGCGGCGTGCGGATCTTCCTCGACGCCAACGTCCTGTTCTCCGCCGCAAAGTCCGATGGCGCCGTGCGGCGCTTGCTGCAGTTGCTCCGGACGCGCGGTCACCAGACACTGGCCGACGCCTGGGTTGAGTCTGAAGCGCGGCGCAACCTGATCGCGAAGGGGCCCGAGGCGATCCACGCGCTGGACGCGCTGCTGGCCGACATGCAAGTCGCAGCAGCGTATCCATCACCATCGCGGCTCGCCGAAGTCCAGTGGCTGCCCGAGAACGATCGGCCCGTACTCGCGGCCGCAATCCGCCTGCGCTGCAATGCCCTGGTCACCGGGGATCGCAAGCACTTCGGCTCGGGCTATGGGCGGGTGTTCGGTGGCGTCACCATCCACTCGCCGGCATCGCTTGCGGTTGCGGTGTTTGCCGGGAACTGAGCCGTGTGGCGCGAAGAGCCGGCAAAGGCCTCGATTCGCTCCCTCTAGGCACAAGGCTGGATACGCGCCAGCTCAGCGCCGAGCTTGCGCTCGGCATGCCATAGGTCGTGCGCCTCATGCGTTGGGGGCCGCGCGTCCGGGAGCGGCCGGGTGAGCGGACGTGTACTGCAAATGGATTCCCGCTTTCGCGGGAATGACGTCCAGGGGCGGGCTGGGAAGTGGTCGGGTTGCGGTGGCGACGCTACTGCCGTTCGCTTTCGCGCCACAGACGCTGGATGCGATGCTCGAGTTGGCGGCCAGTGATCGGCATCGAGCACTTCCACAGCCGTTGGCCGATGCGGACCACGCTGGCGCTGCGGTCGATTTCGCCCAGCCACAGCGTGGGGACGGGCGGCGGCTCGGGGGGTTCGAGGCCGCAGATCCACAGGTCGGCCGGGCGCGGGTCGTGGGCTTGCGCGCTGGTTACGTGCTGCACGATCACGTGCGGCCAGCGCGTGCGCAGGCGGCGCTCGAGATAGGCGCCCAGTTCGCGGTCCACGCCCCAGATCGATACGCGGCGCAGGTCGGGCGGCGTGGGGGCGTGGACGAGGCGCAGCATCTCAGCCGGCCTTGCGTGCCGCGACCTGGCTCGGCGGCAGCGTGTAGCGCGCCTTGAACGCGCGGGTGAAGCTGGACAGGCTGTCGAAGCCGACGGCGTAGGCGATCTCGGACACGCTGCCGGCGCGGCTCTGCAGCAGCTCGTGCGCGCGGCGCAGGCGGGTGTCGCGCAGGTACTCGCTCGGGCTGGTGCCCAGCAGTTCCTTGCACTTGCGGAACAGTTGCGAGCGATCGGCGTGCATCTCGTCGGCGAGTTGCTCCACGGTGAGCTCGGGGTCGTCGAGATGCCGCGCGATCAGTTCCTCGATGCGGCGGCGCCAGCGCTGGTCGACGCTCTCGCTCTCGGCCACGATGGGCGCGGGCGCCGCTTCGCGCTCGCGCGCCTGGCGTAGGCGCAGGCGCTGGGCTCGCGCGAGCAACGCGGCAATACGGGCCAGCAACTCGCTCGAATCGAAGGGTTTGGCCAGGTAATCATCGGCGCCGGCCTCGAGGCCCGTCACCGCGTGCTCGCTGCCGGCCTTGGCGGTGAGCAGCAGCATCGCGATCGCCGCGGTCTCCGGATCGGCGCGCAGGCGCCGGGTCAGCTCGGTGCCGTCGAAGCCCGGCATCATCACGTCGCAGACGATGAGGTCCGGCAGGCGATCGCGCGCGAGGTTCCATGCGCCGGGGCCGTCGGCGGCCTCGATGGTCACGTAGCGGTCTTCGAGCAGGCCGCGGACGCGCGCGCGCAGGTCGTCGTGGTCGTCGACGACCAGGACCAGCGGGCGTCCACGTTGCGGCGCCACCGCTTCAGCCTCGACGCGCTCGTCCGTCATCGCCAGATCGGAATCGACGCGCCCGCCGGTCGTCGCCGATTTGGGATCGACGCGCCCGCCGGTCGTCGCCGTTCCGGATTCAACGCGCTCATTCGTCGTCGCCGCGAGCGGCGCCTGGACCAGCGCTTCAGCAGCGACTGCGGCATCCGCCGCAAGCGCCGGCAGGATCAGCCGGAAGGTGCTGCCGATGCCGAGTTCGCTGCTGACCTCGACCCGGCCCTGGTGCGCCTCGACGATCTCGCGCACCAGCGACAAGCCGATGCCGTAGCCGCTGGCGCGATCCGAACCCTCGGCCTGGAAGAAGCGGTCGAACACGTGCGGCAGCGCCTGCGGTGAGATGCCGGCGCCGTGGTCGGTCACCGCGATTTCGATCTCCGCGTCGTCGCGACGCAGCGCAAGCTCGACGCGTCCGCCGCGCGCCATGTACTTGGCCGCGTTGCCAATCAGGTTCCCCAGCGCGCGCTCGAGCTGCACCGGATCGACGTCCGCGAGCCAAGGCCCCGCGCCCGCCTCTTCGAGAACACCGTGGTGGCCGTGCCGCTCGAGCAGGGGCATCTGCTCGGCGAGAACGCGCTGGGCCAGCACGCGCAGGTCAGTCGTTGCGCTGTGCAGGCGCATGCGGCCGTATTCGTAGCGGTTCACGTCGAGCAGCTCGACGATGAGGTCGAGCACCCGGCGCGCATTGCGGTTCGCCATCTCTAGCTGCTCGCGCGCCCGCGTGCTGAAGCGCTCGCGCGTGTCGCGCAGCAGGTCCTCGATCGGGCCCAGCACCAGCGTCAGCGGGGTGCGGAACTCGTGCCCGACGTTGACGAAGAAACGGGTCTTCAGGCGATCGACCTCGGCCAGCCGCTCGGCCTGCTCGGCCAACTGCGCGTTCGACTGCTGCAGTTCCTGCGTGCGCCCGGCGACCAGTGCCTCGAGTTCGCGCTGGCGCGCCTGCATCGCCCGATTTCGACGCCGCCCGCCGATCCAGCTGGCACCCCACAGCGCCAGCAGCGCCGACGACAGATAGCCCGCCTTGGCCCAGCGCGTGCGAAACCACGGCGGCGCGACTGCGATCGTCATCGGCGCCATCGCGCTGACGCGACCGAAGGCGTCGCGGGCTTCCAGCGCGAAGCCGGATTCCCCGTCGGGCAGGTTGGTGTAGTTGCGGGTCGCATCGGCCGTCCAATCGGTCCACTCGCGATCGACGCTGGAGAGGCGGCTGCGATAGCGGCTGTCGGCGGCGCGAAAGACCGCCGGCAGCGCGAAGTTCAGCGAGAGGTTGCGCACCGTGGTGGGCAAGGTCGAGAGTTCGCCGAGGGCAAGCGGCTGGCGCGCGCCGGTGTCGTCGGCGGCGACCAGCAGCGGGGCGAGCGGCGGCGGCAGGTCCTGGCGGGCTGCCAAGTCGATGCGCACCACGCCGTCCGCGCGCAGCACCCACGCTACGTCGCCCTCGCGCGCGAATCCGAAGACGGTCGGCATATCGCTCACCGCGCGCAGCGAGTGCTGGTCCCAGCGGTAGCCGTCGGTGCCGCGCAGCGCGACGTCGGTCAGGTCGTCGCCGCGCACCCACAGGTTGCCCTCGAAGTCTTCGTACAGGCTGAAGAGGCGGCGGTCGAACAGTTCGGCCGGCAGTCCCGACGGCGCAACGAGGCGCGACGTCGCCTCGTCGAACACGCGCAGGCCGGCGGTGGTGGTGAACCACACGCCCTCGCCCTGGCGCGGATAGATCCTGATGGTGCCTTCGGGGACACCATCTTCCGGGCGCAATTGCAGCGGCGGCGTCGCGCCGTCGACATGCATCCGCCAGACCCCACCCGCGCGATCCGCGAGCCACACGGTGTCGGCGTCCTCCTCGGCCACGTACTGGACCGGCGTATCGAAGTCCGGCAGCGGCGTGACCGCGAACTCGTCCCGTCCGGTGCGGTCGATCCGCGCCACGCTGTTCGCCAGCAGCGCCCACGCACGCCCCGGAACGAAGCGCGACGCCACCAGGTTGGACGTGCGGGGCGCCTCCACCAGCGTACGCGCGTGCAGCTGGCCCGTGGCGTCCTCGGTGATGGCGAACACGGCACCGCTGGCGACCAGCAGCGTGTCGCCATCGACGGCTGCCAGCGCGTTGGTGTTGCGCAGCACCGGCAACACGCGTTCGAAGCGCGCGCCGCCGCTGTCGCCGCCGGCGTTCAATCGATACAGGCCCCTGCCCGAAGCGACATGGACCACGCCGCGCCAGCGCGTGAGCGCATAGGCCTGGGGCAGGCCGCGGCTTTCGTCGTAGAGACTGATGCCGCGCGCCAGGTCGATGCGGACGAGATTGGTTTCCTGCGCCAGCCACAGGCCGCCCATGCGGTCCTCGAGCAGGCCCTTGGTCGGGCGCGCGGGGACGCCGTCCTCGCGCGTGTAGCGGTCGAGCAGGCGGCCCTCCGCGTCCAGCAGCAACGGACCGTGCTCGCCCGCGCCGATGACGAAGCGGCCGTCGCGCAGGCGCATCAGCGCATAAACCTGGCTGCTCGCGAGCATCGGCCACAGCGCCTCGGCCCAGGGCAGGAACGCGCCTTCGCGATAGCGGTACAGGCGCCCGTTGGCCATCGCCACTTTCCACTCGCCACCGTCGGGAACGACCTCGCGCAAGTACTGGCCCGCGCCCAGCGCATCGCGGCCGGGCAAGGGTGCCAGCGCCAGGGGCGACAGCTGCGCGACCTTCTGCAGCCCGCCCAGCGTCGACTGCACCCAGTAGTCCTGCCCCACCAGTCCACCGAAGGCATGCACGCCTTCCGCGGCATGGGCCTGCGCGGGGCTGCCGTCGTCGGGCACGAAGTACAGGCGATTGAGAGTGAGGAACCAGACGCCCTGTCGATGCGCGTCGTAGTGGACGGCCACCGAGGCGCTGAACCCGCGATCGGCTTCGGCCACGCGCGCGCCCTGGCTGTGCCAGTGCAGCGCGCCGGTGCCGTCATCGCGGAAGTAGCCGATGTCGCCATTGAAAGCGGTGTACAGCTTGCCATCCGGTGCGACCGCCAGTTGCTGCACGCCGCCCAGCCTCTCGGGATGGTTGAACATGCGCCAGCGCGCGCCATCGAACAGCAGCACGCCGCCGACGTTGCCCACCGCGATCCGCCCGTCGCCGAGCTCGACCAGCGCCTCGTTGATGTGGCCACCCCCGAGCTCCTGGGCGTCGTAGACCTCGACTAGCGGCTGGCCGCGTTCGCTGGCGGCCAGCGGACCGGCGAGAGCAAGTGCAGCGAGCAACCCCAACGCCCGGAATCCCCTCGGCATGACCAGACTCCCCGGATGGTGGACGCATGCTAGCCCGCAGCCCGCGCAGGCGCTTGGCCGCAGGTTGCCGGGGCTTGTCGCGGCGGTGCAGGTGGCGGTCGGGGACTTCGCATCACCGCGTCAAACGCCCGCAACGCGGCGTCAAGCCCCGGATCGCCGACCCGCCTAGCCTGTAACCCACTCCACATGGCCACCGGGCCAGCCAATCAAGGAAGGGACATGCGCAGGCACTATTGCAAGGGGATCGTGGTTGCCGCCGCCCTGTTCGCGTCGGAATTCGCGCTGGCCGCCAGCATCACCGTGAATACGGCGACCGACGACTTCGGCGGCGTCACCTCGAACTGCTCGTTGCGCGAGGCGATCCAGTCCGCCAACGCCAACGCCAACTTCGGCGGCTGCGTCGCCACCGGCATCTACAACGATGCGATCACCGACGTCATCAACCTGCCGACCCTGGGCGCGGGCGGGTTCTTCACCCTGAACCGCATCGGCACCGACGACACCAACAGCTCGGGTGATCTCGACATCACGGGACTGCTGCGGATCGAAGGCGCCAGCACCGCGAACTCGGTGATCCGCGGCGACACCACCGATCCAGACAGCGATCGTCATCGGCTGGTGCACGTGATCAGCGGCACGGTGACGCTCAACGACCTGACCTTGCGCGATGGCCTGGAGGACGGCACCACCGCGGGCGGCGGCCTGCGCACCGAGCCCGGTTCCACCACGATCCTCAACCGCGTGGCGGTGCTCAACAACAGCGCCGGCGGCAATGCCGGCGGAATCCTCAATCGCGGCACCATGACGCTCAACGAATCGACCGTCCGGGCCAACCGCACGACGGATGCGGGGGAAGGCGGCGGCGGAATCTTCAATTCGCCCAATGCCGTCCTGACGCTCAACGACAGCCGGGTGCTGGACAATGTGGCCGAGGTGGCGGATGACGCGTTCCAATGCCAAGGCGGCGGCATCTACAACGCCGCCGATGCCGTGCTGACACTGGACAACAGCGTCGTCGACGGCAACATTGCCGACGGCCGCCAACTGGCCTTCACCCAGGCGTTTGGTGGTGGAATCCGCGCCGGCGGCACCGTCGACTTGATCCAGAGCTCGGTGACCAACAACCTGGCCGCGGGGGAGACTGCCGAAGGGGGCGGCATCTTCTTTCTACTGGGGAGTACAGGGCTGATCGATCGTTCGGTCGTCGCGTTCAATGTGGCCGATGACCGCAACGTGCTGGACACGAGCGCCGGAGGTGGCATCAATTCGCGACTCGGGTTTGCCACGATCCAGGACTCGGTGATCAGTGGCAACGAAGCGGAGGCTGGCGGAGGTCTGCACGGCCGATTCCGCATACTTCGAAGTACAGTGGCGAACAACCGGGCGCAAGGCGACGTCAACGACTCCCGTGGTGGTGGCATCACCATCACCGGGGCTAGCGAGATCGTCAACACGACGATCATCGGCAACACGACCGATCGCGACGGCGGCGGGATCCACTTTGGCGCCGCCTCAAGCACCACCCGCGTGTTGAGCAGCACGATCGTGGCCAACGCCAGCGACAGGAACGGTGGCGGTGTCGATGTCGGCGGCGGAAATTTCACCTTGGCCAACACCGTGCTGGCTGGCAACAGCGCCGGAAACGCCGGCGCGGAGTGTTCTGGCACGCTCGTGTCCGACGGTAATAATCTGGTGCAGGCGACTGCCGGATGCGGCTTTGTTGCCACGGCTGGCGATCGGACCGGCGTCGCCGCCGGCTTGGCCCCGGTCGCGAGCAATGGCGGCCCGATCGCGGGATCCAGCCTCGGCATCATTTCCGCAATGCAGACGCGCGTGCCACTGCCCACCAGCCTGCTGGTCGACGCCGGCGCCGCCAACGGTTGCACGGATGCGAATGGGCAGCAGCTGCCGACCGACCAGATCGGCCGCGCGCGCGCAATCGACGGCCCCGATGCGGACACCACGGCCCGTTGCGACATCGGCGCGATCGAGTTCGTCGATGCGATCCTTGAGGACAGCTTCGAGTAGCCCGCGACGGGAGCCCCGAAAAAGGGGCCAGAGTGAATTTGCGTTTGAAACGCAAATTCACTCTGGCCCCTTTTTCTCGCGAGGGCAACGCCTGGCAGTTCGAATGCCGTGGCAAACGGCAGTCCAACTGCCACCCGCCCTGCCTGATCGACGTCGGCACCGACTTGGCTCGTCTCATCTCCTGAGACGCCCGCCAGAAACGCTTGCAGGCCCCCATCCGCGCCCCCGCGGGCGCTCCGCCGGCAGCCGCCCATGACCGCCCAGATTCCCGAAGTCCTGCAGTTCGAAGGCCGCTCCCATGCCATGTGCACCGAGCCGCTCGAGGACTATTTCGCGCTGACCGGCATCAAGTCGCCGTTCGAGGCCAATTGCAGCGCGCTGTGGCGCGGCTACATCGGCACCTGGGAGATCCGCGACCAGCGCCTGTACCTGGTCGGCTTGAAGGGTCGAACGTACGAGGGCGCCGAGCTCACGCTCGGCAGTCTCTTCCCCGGCCACGGCGGTCGCGTGTACGCGCACTGGTACTCGGGCACCGTGCGGCTGCCGGAAGGCAAGCTACTCAAGTACTTCCATGGTGGCTACGGCAGCACCTACGAGCGCGATCGCCTGCTGCGCTTCGACAAGGGCGTGCTGGTGGAGACGAGCGTGCAGCGCAATGGAGAGGCGGCGGGCGACGATGCAGAGGGCGAAGACGAGGGCTACGTGGTGGCGGCGATGACCCACTTCCCGCCGCCTGAAACCAGGGCGAATCCGCTGCCATGAACTGGGTGCTGGCGTACGTCGTCGCCGGCGCGTGCGTGCTGGCGGCCACGCTGGTCATGCACCTCACGCACTCGAGTTCGCGCCTGCGACCGGTGCTGGAAGCGATCGCGCAAGACGAAAGACCCAAGCAATCGATCTGGCGCCGCGTGCTCGAAGACGGCGTGGTGCCACTCCTGGCCGGACTCGCGATCCTGGTCGCGTGGCCGCTGGTCCTGGCAATACTGCTGCGCGAATTCCCCGCGCGCTGGCGCGGCTGGCGCAATCGCGAACGCCCGTTCCGCATCCGCCGGCGCGACCTGCGCTACCCGTTCACGCAGGCCGAGGTCGAGGCGCGCGAATGCGTCTACGACCCGCTGGGCGCGGTGCCGGCGCTCCCCTTCGGGCACCTCAACGCCGCCTGGCGCCGC
>Ga0209477_1002293_pt1 | contig 11101 bp, 13 predicted proteins | sample KloWWTupernatant_FD_187180 | JGI IMG/M metagenome (GOLD analysis project Ga0209477, IMG submission 187180) | Active sludge microbial communities from Klosterneuburg, Austria, studying microevolution and ecology of nitrifiers - Klosterneuburg... | ecosystem: Engineered > WWTP > Aerobic digester >...
AACTGGCATGTCGGCATCGTGCGCTGGGCAATTTCCGAAAACCCGGAACACATCGAGCTCGGCATGCAGCAACTGGCCTCGCACGCCATCGCCGCCGAGGTTATCCGGCCGCTCGAACTCGAAGCCGGCAATCTGTCGGCCCTGATTCTTCCGGAGATGCCGCCCTTGCGCGAATTGCCGGCACTGGTAGCGCCGACTGGCCAACTGAACGAGCGCGAGCGGCGCCTGATTCTTCTGGTCGAGCAGGACAACTTCGGTATTCGCGAGGTCCGGCCGACGGCCCTCACCGAGCAGACATCGAGCATCGAGGTATTTAGCGTCGTGCCGGACGAGAAGTTGTAGCGGCGATCAGCCCGCCGAGCAGAACGACTGCCCAGCTGAGGTGTAGCCAGACGAGAAAGACCGGGAAGGCGGCGAAGGCGCCGTAAACGCTCTTCAGGAGCGCCGAACTGGCCAGATAAAGCTCGAATACCTTCTGCATGGCCGCGAAGGCCAGGGTGGCAAACAGCCCGCCCAGCGCCGCGCCGCGCCGCGACACCGGGGCATTCGGCACGGCGTAGTAGAGGAAGGAAAAAAACAGGCCGAGGACGATCAACGATATCGCCTTGAACGATACCCGGCGCACCCACGCCGCTTCTTCGATGAAACCGAGCGACGTAGTGACCGCGAACGATATGGCGGCCGCCACCGCGGCCAGCACGAAAGGCCACACCAGCATCGCGAAGGCATAGAGCTTGATGCGGGTCAGGAAAGGCCGGGGCTTCACCTGCCAGAGGTGATTGAACGTCCGTTCGATGGTATGCATCAGCATGAAGGCGGTAATGCTCAGAAAAGCGATGCCTGCTACGGTCAACTGCTGTGCACGATGCGAAAAGCGGCCGATGCTCCCGGAAATCGCGCTGGCCGCGCCGCTCGGCAGGAAGGCCTCCTGGATCAGCAATTCAAGGCGGTTCAGCAGAAGATTGAGGTAGGGAACAGCGTCTGCAACCGCCACGATGACTGTCGCCAGCGGCACGAGCGCCAACAGCGTGGTGAACGCCAGCGCCGAGCTGGTTTGCATCATGTTTTCGGTACGGAAGCGCCGGAATATCGTCCCCGGCACACCGGGTTTCGGTTGCGCGCGCCGATAGCGGGAGTGAGTCTGCATGGGGCCGTATAATAGCCGACCATGCACGACATTCTTGTTCTCTACTATAGCCACCGCGGTTCGGTGCGCGCCCTCGCCGAGCGGATCGCGCGCGGCATCGAATCGGTTTCCGGCGTTCAGGCGCGTCTGCGCACCGTCCCCCGTGTATCCACAATCTGCGAAGCGACTGCCGCCGACGTTCCCGAGATGGGCGCCCCTTACGTGGAAGCCGCCGACCTCGACGAATGCATCGGCCTGGCGCTCGGCAGCCCGGTACGCTTCGGCAACATGGCGGCGCCAATGAAATACTTCTGGGATGGCACGCTCGCTACCTGGCAGAACGGCACACTGGTCGGCAAGCCGGCCTGCGTCTTCACGTCCAGCGGCAGCCAGCATGGCGGCAACGAATCGACGCTGCTCTCGATGACCTTGCCGCTCATGCATCATGGCATGCTGGTCATGGGCCTGCCATTCACCGAACCCGATGTGCACCATACCCGGCAGGGCGGGACGCCTTATGGCGCCAGCCATGTTGCCGGCGCCGACGGCAGTCCGGCGCTTTCCGAAACCGAAAGCCGGCTCGCCTTCGCGCAGGGCCGGCGCCTGGCAAATATTGCCCTGAAACTGAGTCGACCGTGACAGCCCAACGTTATCAATTCATCGCCAGCGCCAGCCTGATCGCGCTGATTTTTCTCTGCCTCGGATGGGAACTCTGGTGGGCCCCGCTCAGGCCGGGCGGCTCATGGCTCGCGCTCAAGGCGGTATTTCTGCTCGCCCCGCTGTTCGGCATCCTGCGCGGCAAACGCTATACCTACAAATGGGTTTCCCTGTTCGTCCAGTTTTACCTGCTCGAAGGACTGATGCGCGCCACCAGCGAGCGCGGCCCAGCGCAGTGGCTGGCGATCGGCGAAACCGCACTGGCCGGCATCCTGTTCATTTCGGTCATTCTCTACATTCGCGCCACACGCCCCCCCAAAGAAGAAAAGGCCGCGTCAGCAAGCTGAGGCGGCCCGGTGCGGCTGTGATGGGGAATCAGACGTCGCCTTGGGCGCGCACCTTGTCCAGCGTCGAATGCAGCTTGTTGAGCGCATTCAGGTAGGAGCGCGCCGAGGCGATGACGATGTCGGTATCGGCGCCGTTGCCGTTGACGATGCGCCCGCCCTTGGCGAGACGCGTGGTGACTTCACCCTGTGCATCGGTGCCGGTGGTGATGGCATTGACCGAGTAAAGCAAAAGTTCCGCACCGCTCCCGGCGATGCTTTCGATTGCCTTGAAGGTTGCATCGACCGGACCGCCGCCACCGGCCTCGCCCTTGTGCTCGGCACCACCGACATTGAGAATCACCTTGGCATGCGGCATCTCGCCGGTTTCCGAACAAACGTGCGAATAAACCAGCTTGTAGTGCTCGTGCTCCGGCGTCACCAACTCGTCTGAAACCAGCGCATGGAGGTCTTCGTCGAAGATCTCGTGCTTGCGATCCGCCAATTCCTTGAAGCGGGCAAAGGCGGCGTTCACGGCCTCGTCACTTTCCAGTTCAATACCGAGTTCCTGGAGGCGGCTCTTGAAGGCATTGCGCCCGGAATGCTTACCGAGAACGAGCTTGTTCTGCGCCCAGCCGACATCCTCGGCGCGCATGATTTCGTAGGTTTCGCGATGCTTGAGCACTCCGTCCTGGTGAATGCCGGATTCGTGGGCGAAGGCGTTGGCACCGACCACTGCCTTGTTCGGCTGCACCGGGTAACCGGTGATCTGCGACACCAGTTTGGAGGCAGGCACGATTTGCGTCGCATCGATGCGTGTCTCGACCGGGAAGACATCGCTGCGCGTCCGCACCGCCATCACGATTTCCTCCAGCGCAGCGTTGCCCGCCCGCTCGCCGAGGCCGTTGATCGTGCATTCGACCTGGCGCGCGCCGGCCAGCACCGCAGCCAGCGAGTTCGCCACCCCCAGCCCGAGATCGTTATGGCAGTGCACCGACCAGACGACCTTGTCGGAATTCGGTACGCGCTCGATCAACTGGCGGATGGTTTCGGCATACTGCTGGGGAATGTTGTAGCCAACAGTATCAGGCACATTGATCGTGGTGGCGCCGGCCTTGATGACCTCGTCGAAAATGCGCACGAGGAAATCGATCTCCGAACGACCGGCATCCTCGGCTGAAAACTCGACGTCGTCGGTATATTCGCGCGCCCAGCCGATCGCCTTGATCGCCTGTTCGACGACCTGATCCGGCGTCATGCGCAGCTTCTTTTCCATGTGGATCGGCGAGGTCGCGATGAAGGTGTGGATGCGACCGGAGTGGGCTGGCCGGATCGCCTCGCCCGCCCGCCGGATGTCATTCTCGTTGGCACGCGCCAGCGAGCAGACGGTCGAATCCTTGATGGCATGGGCGATCGCCTGGATCGAATCGAAATCGCCGGGCGAAGCGGCAGCAAAACCGGCTTCGATCACATCGACCCGCATTTTTTCAAGCTGGCGCGCCACCCGGATTTTTTCTTCCCGGGTCATCGAGGCGCCGGGGCTTTGCTCGCCATCGCGCAGGGTGGTATCGAAAATAACCAGATGCTGTTTCATTTTTCTGCTCCGAGATGTCAGACGGTCTTACGTTTAAGCAGACCGACAGCGGCCATAACATAGCCGGACAAACCGTAAAGAACGAAGAACCCGAACAGGGCGATTTCAGGACTGTAGGCAACCAGTGCGAAACCCAACGCAATGGCCGCGACCACGAAGAAGGGAACACTCTTCTTCAGATTGACGTCCTTGAAACTGTAATAACGAATATTGGAAACCATCGTCACGCCGGCGAAGATGGTCAGGACGCACGCCAGCCAGCGAACATCGTGACCGGAAATTCCGGAGACGATCATGACCCAGACCAGCCCGGCCACCAGCGCCGCAGCAGCCGGCGAAGGCAAACCCTGGAAGTAGCGCTTGTCCGTCACTTCGAGTGTCGTGTTGAAACGGGCCAGGCGCAAGGCAGCGCCAGCGCAATAGATGAAGGCGGCAATCCAGCCGAGGCGCCCCAGGTCGCGCAGCGCCCACTCGTATACAACCAGTGCCGGCGCCGCGCCAAAGCTGACCATATCCGAGAGCGAGTCGTATTCTGCCCCAAAGGCAGACTGGGTATTGGTCATGCGCGCAACACGACCATCCAGGCCATCGAGCACCATGGCAATGAAAATGGCCATCGCCGCCCGCTCGAAATCGCCCTGCATAGCCTGCACAATGGCAAAAAATCCGGCGAACAGGGCAGCGGTGGTGAACAAGTTGGGCAGCACATAAATGCCGCGCCGCTTGAGCTCCGGGTTGAACAGGGTTTTGCGGGGCTTGAGTTCAGTCATTGATTACGACAATTCCGCGAGTTGGGTGGGCAGAGAATACACCCTTTCATCCGGAGCACTTTCCGGAAACAACAAGGGCGGTGCGGAACACCACACCGCCCTAAAGCGAAGGCAGAGCGACACAGCTCTACCGTACCGGCTCCAGAATCAGTTCTTGGATTGGTCGACCAGCTTGTTCTTCTTGATCCACGGCATCATGTCACGCAGTTGACCGCCGACCGTCTCGATCGGGTGCACAGCGTTCAAGCGACGCCGTGCGGTCATCGAAGGGTAATTGGTACGGCCTTCCTGGATGAACATCTTGGCGTATTCGCCGGTCTGGATGCGCTTCAGTGCGTTGCGCATCGCTTCGCGGGACTGGGCGTTGATGACTTCCGGACCGGTAACGTACTCGCCGTACTCGGCGTTGTTCGAGATCGAGTAGTTCATGTTGGCGATGCCGCCTTCGTACATCAGGTCGACGATCAGCTTCAGCTCGTGCAGGCACTCGAAGTAAGCCATTTCCGGCGCGTAGCCAGCTTCGGTCAGGGTTTCGAAACCCATCTTGACCAGTTCGACGGCGCCGCCGCAGAGCACGGCCTGTTCACCGAACAGGTCGGTTTCGGTTTCTTCGCGGAAGTTGGTCTCGATGACGCCACCCTTGGTGCCGCCATTGGCAGCCGCGTAGGAGAGCGCGATATCCTTGGCCTTGCCGGATTTGTCCTGATAGATGGCGATCAGGGAAGGAACACCGCCACCCTTAAGGTACTCGGAACGGACGGTATGACCAGGCCCCTTCGGAGCGATCATGATGACGTCGACGTCTTCGCGCGGCACCACCTGGTTGTAATGGACGTTGAAGCCGTGGGCGAAAGCCAGGGCCGCGCCCTTCTTCAGGTTCGGGGCGACTTCTTCGTTGTACACCTGCGGAATGTTCTCGTCCGGCAACAGGATCATGACGACATCGGCACCCTTGACGGCCTTGGCGATTTCCTCGACCTTGAGGCCGGCCGCTTCGGCCTTCTTCCACGAAGCGCCGTCCTTGCGCAGGCCGACGGTGACCTTGCAGCCGGAATCCTTCAGGTTCTGGGCGTGAGCGTGGCCCTGGGAGCCGTAACCAACGATGGTGACCTTCTTGCCCTTGATGAGGGAGAGATCGGCGTCCTTGTCGTAATAAACTTTCATGAATTCCTCTTGGAGAACAGTAGTCAGACTTTGAGAATACGATCGCCGCGACCGATGCCACAGACACCGGTACGGACGGTTTCGAGAATCAGGCCGGCATCGAGCGCGGCGATGAAGGAGTCGAGCTTGGAGCTTGCTCCGGTCAACTCGATTACATAGGTCGATTCCGTGACATCGATGATGCGGCCACGGAAAATATCGGCCATCCGCTTCATCTCTTCGCGGTCCTTGCCGGTGGCACGAACCTTGATCAGCATCAGTTCACGCTCGACGTGAGCGGCTTCGGAGAGATCGACCACCTTGACCACATCAACCAGCTTGTTGAGCTGCTTGGTGATCTGCTCGAGTACCTCGTCGGAACCCCTGGTCAGGATGGTCATCCGGGACAGCGAGGGATCTTCCGTCGGTGCCACGGTGAGCGATTCGATGTTGTAGCCGCGCGCCGAAAACAGCCCGGCCACACGGGAAAGCGCACCCGATTCGTTTTCGATCAGGATGGAAATGATGTGTCGCATGTTCTTTTTTCCTCCCCCGCTTACAAATCTTCAGCGAGGATCATTTCGGTCAGGCCCTTGCCTGCCGCCACCATCGGGAAGACGTTGGCCACAGGGTCGATGATGAAGTCCATGAAGACCAGGTCATCCTTGTGTTCGGTAAAGGCCTTGCGCAACGCCGGCTCGACATCCTCCGGCTTCTCGATCTTCATGCCGACGTGACCGTAGGCTTCAGCCAGCTTGACAAAATCGGGCAGCGACGTGACGTAGGACTGCGAGTAACGCTTGGAGTAGAACATCTCCTGCCACTGGCGGACCATGCCGAGCATGCCGTTGTTCAGGTTGATGATCTTGATCGGGAAGCCGTACTGCTTGCAGGTCGACAATTCCTGAATACACATCTGGATCGAGCCTTCGCCCGTCACGCAGGCGACCTGCGCCTCCGGATTGGCCATCAGCACGCCCATGCCGTAGGGCAAGCCGACACCCATGGTGCCCAGGCCGCCGGAGTTGATCCAGCGCCGCGGCTTGTCGAACTTGTAGTACTGGGCGGCGAACATCTGGTGCTGGCCGACATCGGAAGTCACGAAGGCATTGCCCCCCGTCACTTCGTAGAGCTTCTCCATCACGTACTGCGGCATGATGTGCTCGGCCTGCTTGTAACGCAGGCTGTCACGGCCACGCCATTCATCGATCTGCTTCCACCAGTTGGCAACTTCCGGATTGGCCTTGAAGCCGCTGTCGACGAGCTTGTGCAACTCGTCCAGCACGTCGGCGACATTGCCGACGATGGGTACATCGACCTTGACGCGCTTGGAAATCGACGACGGGTCGATGTCGATATGGATGACGCGGCGCTTTTCCTGGCCGAAGTGGTCAGGATTGCCGATTACCCGATCATCGAAGCGCGCACCGACCGCCAAAATCACATCGGCGTAGTGCATCGCATTGTTCGCTTCATAGGTGCCGTGCATGCCGAGCATGCCGACGAACTGCCGGTCGGTCGCCGGATAGCCGCCGAGACCCATCAAGGTGTTGGTCACCGGGAAGTTCAGCTTGCGCGCAAGCGCCGCCAGCTGCGGGGCAGCGTCCGAAAGAATGACGCCGCCACCGGTATAAATGATCGGCCGCTTCGCTTCCTGAAGAATCTGCACGGCCTTCTTGATCTGGCCGAGATGCCCCTTGACCACCGGGTTGTACGAACGCATCTGGATGGTCTTCGGGTAGTCGAATTCACACAACTGGGCGGTGATGTCCTTCGGGATATCGACCACAACCGGGCCCGGACGGCCGGTCGCCGCGATGTGAAAAGCCTTCTTGATGGTGACCGCCAGATCCTTGACGTCCTTGACCAGGAAATTGTGCTTGACGCAGGGACGGGTGATGCCGACCGTGTCGCACTCCTGGAAGGCATCCTGACCGATGTACTGGGTCGGCACCTGACCGGTGATGACCACCATCGGGATCGAATCCATGTAGGCGGTAGCAATGCCGGTGACGGTGTTGGTCACACCTGGCCCCGAAGTCACCAGCGCGACACCGACCTTCTGCGAGGAACGCGAATAAGCGTCGGCCGCATGAACGGCGGCCTGCTCATGGCGAACCAGGATGTGCTTGACCTGATCCTGCTTGAAGAGCGCGTCGTAAATGTGTAGAACGGAACCCCCCGGGTAACCGAAAACACACTCGACCTTTTCTTCCTGCAGGCACCTGATTACAATTTCTGCACCGCTGATCATCATTCTTTAGCCCAAAAAGCTGTTGCCTGAAAAACGTATAACCTTAATCCAGTGACCATGTTCGGTCAAGGCGTTACAGCATAACCACAGGCTTTCCAAGGCCTTTTACCGGAAGAGACAACCCTGGCTTCACCCAACGAACTGGCTTTTTTCCTTGAGTCCATTGAGCGCCGTGCGTTCAAGCAGGCCATGTTCGCCGTGCGCGAAGAGGAAGGTGCACTCGATATCGTCCAGGACAGCATGCTCAAGCTGGCGGAAAAATACGGCGATCGTCCTGCCGAAGAATTCCCGATGCTTTTCCAGCGCATCCTGCAGAACACGATTCGCGACTTCTATCGGCGCAGCAAGGTCCGCTCGATGTGGACCACCGTGCTCTCGGCCTTCTCGCCGAACGACGACGATGATCATGACCCGCTCGAGACACTGGCTGCCGACGAGGATCAGAACGGTCCGCGCACCCCGGAAAGCCAGCTTCTTCAGGCACAAACCCTGACGGCGATCGACGACGAAATTAAAAAATTGCCGACACGTCAACGCGAAGCCTTTCTCATGCGTTACTGGGAAGACATGGACGTCGCTGAGACCGCAGCGGCGATGGGCTGCTCAGAAGGCAGTGTCAAAACCCATTGTTCGCGCGCCACACACGCGCTGGCAGCCGCCCTGTCGGCCAGAGGTATCAAGCTATGAACGAAGAACGTTATGCTTCACGAGTTCGGCAAGCGCTGAACCATGGACTGAAAGATATTCCCCCGGCATCCGCAAGGCGGCTGGAGGCTGCTCGCCATCTGGCACTCTCGCGCCAGAAGCAAACCGTGCCGCAAATGGTGTTGGCGGGCAACAGGTCATCAAATTCCCATTTCCGTTTCGCGTCGGATAACCGCTACCTGCGGCAGATTCTGGCAATCCTGGCTTTGTTGCTCGGCATGTGGATTTCTTTTTACATGGACAGCAACAATTACGTCAGCGAACTCGAAGAAGTGGACAGCGCCCTGCTCTCCGACGACCTGCCTCCCGAGGCTTTTCTGGATAACGACTTCTTCGAATGGCTAAAAGACGATACATCGGCGGAGTGATCCTCTGTCTGGCACTGTCCACCTCGATCGCCGCCGAGCCCCCGACCACGGCGGTCATCGGCACCCCTCCGCAAGCAGTTTGGAGCCAGCTTAACGCCCAACAAAAGACCATTCTCGCGCCGCTCGCCGGGGAATGGGACAAGATGGAAAATATCCGCCGCAAGAAATGGCTGGGTATTGCCGAACGCTATCCGACCATGAAGCCCGACGAGCAGCGCCGGATGCAGGATCGCATGCGTGAATGGGCCAGCCTGACACCAGAACAGCGCGCCAAGGTCAGAAACAGTTACAAGGAATTCAACCAGCTTCCTTCGGAGCAAAAGCAGGCCGTCAAGCAAAAATGGGAAGCGTATTCGAACCTGCCGCCCGACGAAAAACAGCGCGTCCGTCAGTCCGGCAAGTCGGCCCAGTTGCTGGCCCCAACCGCTGAGCCGACGCCACCGCCTGCCGAAGAACGGCCCATCAACGAGGCCAGTAGCGCGTCACCGGTTCCAACACCCGCTGGCGAACAGGGCAAGAACTGATGACCGAGCCAACCCCCGGCATTTCCCGTCGCCTCGCAAGCATGCTGTATGAGAGCCTGGTGGTTTTTGCCGTGCTGCTGATCGGGTTTCTCCTGCCGCAAATCCTGCTTTCCGCATACGGTTTGGGCATGAGCAACAAAATGCTATGGCTGCACGTGCTGGCATTGCTGATGCTGTATTTCGTCTGGTTCTGGATGCACGGCGGCCAGACATTGCCGATGAAGACATGGAAGTTGCGCCTGGCCGGCGCGAACGGTGAAGCCCTGCGGCCGCTGCAGGCGATCCTGCGTTATCTGGCAGCGTGGCCGAGCATCCTGTTTTTCGGCATCGGCGTGTTCTGGGCGATCTTCGACAAGGACCGCCAGTTTCTGCATGATCGCGTTGCCGGCACCCGTATCGTTTCTGCCGACAAGCAATGAACACTGCGCTGCCTCAGCGGCGCTCCACCCACCACAACATCCCGATCGCCGCCAGAAGAAACAGGGCTGAAGGCGCGGTGGCGCTGGCAAAGGGCGGCCAAGCGTTGATCACGCCGAGATTCGAAAACAGCCCGTTCAGGGCATAAAACAGAATGCCCAGCATGACCCCGGCGAAAATTTTCAGGCTGACGCCGCCGACCCGGTTATGCGAATAGCCAAATGGCAGCGCCAGCGCCACCATGACCAGCGATGCCAGCGGATAGACCAGCTTTTTCCAGATCGCAATTTCGTAACGCTCGGTCTTCTGGCGGTTGTCGGACAAGTGCTCCGTATAGTTGACCAGCCCCACCAGTGACATGCGTTCCGGCGCGACCATCAAAACGGCCAGCAAATCCGGGTTGACCGCAGACACCCACTCAGCGGTATCGGCGCGCTCGACCCGAGCCGTATCGCCATCGAGCACGGTGCGCACCACCCCCTTGAGCAACCAGTGCTCCGGCGGCTTGAACTCGGCTTCTTCGACCTCAGTCACCGATTCGAGCGCGTTCGCCGCGTCGAACTTGTAGATGCGCACGCCCTGCAGGCGCGCATCAGGCGTTGCATGGCGAATGTTGATGAAATTGCGGCCGTCCTTGACCCATAGGCCCGACTCGAATCCCTGCTGCGCAATCACATTGCTCAACGCACGTGTCCGCAGCTCCTGGGCCAGGCGCTCGGAAACCGGCACCAGCCCCTCGCCGACAATAATGGTCAGCAAGGCCAGCAACCCTGCCACCCGGAAGAGCGTCATCAGCAAATCGCGGGTAGCCAGGCCGGAAGCCCGGAGCACGGTGATTTCCGAATGCCGGGCCAGCGTCGACAGCGCATAGAGGGTGCCGATCAGCGCCGCAATGGGGATCAGTTCATAGATCAACCCGGGCAGACTGAGCGCCACGAAAACCACGGCGTGGCCCAGTTGATAACCGCCTTTGCCGACGCTGCGCAATTCGTTGATCAGATCGAAAAAACTGAAGAGCGCGAGGAACGCCACAAGAACCAGGAAAATGGCCCCCAGAGTTTCGCGCATCAGATAGCGCTGATAAAGGCGCAGGCGAAACATCAGGCGCGCCTCCGTTGCCACGGCATTTGCACGACGGTGCGCTTGTAGAACAGCAGTAGCAGCGGGAAAAGCATCAGCACATGAGGCGCCCAGACGCCGACCCAGAACGACATCTTGCC
>Ga0209477_1002296_pt1 | contig 11087 bp, 7 predicted proteins | sample KloWWTupernatant_FD_187180 | JGI IMG/M metagenome (GOLD analysis project Ga0209477, IMG submission 187180) | Active sludge microbial communities from Klosterneuburg, Austria, studying microevolution and ecology of nitrifiers - Klosterneuburg... | ecosystem: Engineered > WWTP > Aerobic digester >...
CGGATACGGTCTCCAGCTCCGCGAGAAGCAGAAGGTCAAGCGCATCTACGGTGTCCTCGAGCGTCAGTTCCGGCTCTACTTCGCCGAGGCCGATCGTCGCAAGGGAATCACCGGCGAGAACCTCCTCGTGATGCTCGAGCGCCGTCTCGACAACGTCGCCTTCAGCCTCGGTTTCGCTTCGTCGCGCAATCAGGCCCGGCAGCTCGTTCGCCACGGCCACATCCTGATCGACGGCAAGAAGACCACGATCCCGTCGTACCAGGTGCGCGCTGGCCAGTCCATCTCCGTGAAGGAGTCCAGCCGCAAGAACGAGCTGATCCGCGCCAGCCTCGAGTCGGCGACCGGCAGAGGTGTTCCGGAGTGGCTGACGCTTTCCGCCGAGAGCTTCACCGGCAAGGTGCAGTCGCTCCCGAGCCGCGAGGACATCAAGCTTCCGATCCAGGAACAGCTGATCGTCGAGCTCTACAGCCGCTAAGGCGGCGTCATCGATTCGTAAGGAGCCACATGATGCTTTGGAAGGGATTCCAGCGCCCCAAGCGCGTTGATATCGAAGCGGAGACCTTGACCGGAACCTACGGCAAGTTCTCGGCACAGCCGTTCGAGCGCGGCTTCGCCACGACGGTCGGAAACGCCCTGCGCCGCTGCCTGCTTTCGTCGATCGAGGGAGCAGCCATCACCTCGGTGCAGATCGAGGGTGTGCTGCACGAGTTCTCCTCGATCCCGGGCGTGCAGGAAGACGTGACCAACGTCGTTCTGAACCTCAAGCAGATTCCGGTCAAGCTGCACAGCGAAGAAGAAAAGATCCTCACCATCGACGTCAAGGGTCCCCGCGACGTCACGGCGGGCGATCTGGTCGGCGATCCGTCGGTCGAGATCTGCGATCCGAGTGTGCACATCGCGACGGTCAACGGCGAAGGCCGCCTGCGGCTGCAGGTGCAGATCCGGCGCGGTCGCGGGTACGTCACGGCGGACAAGAACTTCGACGAGGCTCTCGGGCTCGGTTGGATTCCGCTCGACTCGGTTCACAGCCCCGTAAAGCGGGTGAACTACCGTGTCGAGGCCGCGCGCCTCGGCCGGATCACCGACTACGAGAAGCTGACGCTCGACGTCTGGACCAATGGCACCGTCACGCCCGAGGAGTCGGTCTCTCTCGCCTCGACGCTGCTCAAGGACCATCTGGCGATTTTCATCGCGGCGGAAGAGACGCTGCGCGGCGATGCGGCTGGAGCGGGCCAGGATCTGACCGGCATGGATGCGGTGCTGGCCAAGAATCTCGAGGAGTTCGACCTCTCGGTGCGCACCGCGAATTGCCTCAAGAACGCCAACATCCAGACGGTGCGTGAGCTGGTCTCGAAGTCGGAGCGTGAGATCCTCGAGATCAAGAACTTCGGCAAGAAGTCGCTCGAAGAGCTGCAGGAGCTGCTGGAACGTCTCGGCCTCTCTTTCGGCATGAACGGATCGGCCGGCGCCGCGGGTGCCGGCGGGTCCTCCAGCGCGGGCTTCGGAGCGTAAGGGGAATCGAAAATGCGTCACAACATGGCACACAGAAAGCTCGGACGGACGGCCTCGCATCGCGTGGCGATGTTCCGCAACCAGCTGGCATCGCTGGTGATGGTGGAACGAATCGTGACGACGCTGCCGAAGGCCAAGGAGCTCCGCCCGATCGCCGAGAAGGTGATCACCAAGGCCAAGAACGGCTCGGTCCACGACCGCCGGATCGTCGGCCGCTGGCTGCTCGACCGCGACCACATCCAGAAGCTGTTCGATGTGATCGCGCCGCGCTTCGCCACCCGCGAAGGCGGCTACCTGCGGATCGTCAAGCTCGGCGCCCGGCAGGGTGACGGCGCCGAGATGGCCGTTCTCGAGTTCGTCGACTTCGAAATGAAGAAGAAGTCCGCAGCGCCGGCTCCGGAGGCCAAGGGCAAGAAGGCCAAGGGCGGCGACGCGGAAGCTGCGGGCGAGGCCGGCGGCGAGGAGAAGGCCGCGAAGCCGAAGAAGGAGAAGGCCGAGAAGGTCCCGGGCACCAAGCGCTCGGCCGGCGACAAGAAGGCCGCGGGCCGCGGCGCCGCCGCTCCCAAGGCGAAGACCACCAAGGCCCCGAATGCTCCCAAGAAGACCTCCGCCCCCAAGAAGGTTGGTGGCGGTTAAGCAAGCAGTTCTCTTCGCTTCACTCCTGTTGTACCCAGGCCGGCGTCATCCGCCGGCCTTTTTTTTGTCCGCGGGATACCTTGCCGGGACATGATTCTGCCTGCTGAAGCACGTGCTCGGGGTCCTGTCCGGCCCGTCTCCCATGGGTGCTCGCTGATACGCGCTCCGCGCGATCTGACTCCATACCGAGCCCTCGGTCCGGCCACCCCTCGTCGGGAGATTTGCGAGAGAAGCTCTGCGGCGGAGGTTTTGAGCGCCGCGAGGCGGGCTCTGGCGCTCGGGAAGATGGCGTAGCCGAGCTGCTTCACTTCTCGCGCAGCCATCTTCCCGAGTGCCGGAGACCGCCACCCACTGGGGGAATCGGCTGGCACCTTTCAGCACTGGTCCTTCGCCCCGCCGAGTACCTCAGGCAATCGGAATAGAGCGCCCTACTCCTGCGTAGACGCTTCCGGCAGCGGCTCGTCCCAGCGCTTGCGATGGGCGTGGGTGCCGGGAGTGCTCTCGTAGAGGTCGTAGAAGAGGGTTTGGAACTCCGCCTCCGCCTCCTTTAGCTCGAGACGATCCAGGACTCCCATGTAGGACATGATCGCGTCGAGCAGCTGCGGCAGGCAGGTCGCGCAGCCCTTGAATCGTTGGACAGCTTCCTCAGCCCACCCGCGGGCCTGGCGAGACCGGAAGTCGGGATCACCGGTTTCTGCCACGTAGGTCAGGGCGATGTAGATCATGCCCTCCGTGACTTCATGACTCAGCTCGCCATAGACGGCGCGTCGGCGCTCGAGGTTGGACTCGTGGAGCTCACGGACTTCATCGTGGCGACCGACGGCGGCGGCCCGGCCGGCGAATTCGTCGATGACATAGACCAGTTCCGGACTCGCGAATTGAAGGCTCTCGAGCCGCCTCCTCGCTTCCACCAGCATGGCCAAGCGATCCGCGTCGTCCGTGAGCTCGGGAAGGGTCAACCGCAGGCGCGTCGCCCGCGAGAAGAAGCGAGGATCGACCTCCGGTGCGCTGCAAGCCGGCCATGCTGCGCGAATCAGCTCGTACCGGTGAGCGAAGTTCGTCCTGCTCGTAGGAGGTTCGTCTGCCGGCCGCAGGAGCTCGAGGCAGGCGACATCCTCTTTGCTGAGCTTTTCCGGCCAAGTGGACGCCGGGAGCGATTCGCCCGACGCACTTCGAACAACGAGGAGTGGAAGAAAGACGAGGAGGGGAGCCAGTCGAGTCGCACGCATGATCGAACGCGGCCTCGCGGGCTCCCCGGAGCCCCGGTCAGACCCGCCGCAGGTACTTGTTCTCGCGGGTGTCGATCTCGATCTTGGCGCCGGCTTCGACGAAGGGCGGGATCTGCACGACGAGGCCGGTCTGCATCTTGGCGGGTTTGTAGCTGGAGGAGGCCGTTGCGCCCTTCATCCCGGGCTCGGTGTCGACGATCTCGAGGATGACCGTGTTGGGAAGCTCGACGCCGACCGGCATCCCCTCGTAGAAGTCGACCTTGATCACGCTGTTGGGCAGAATGTAGAGCAACGTGTCGCCCAGCGCGTCGTCCGAAAGGGTGACCTGCTCGTAGTTCTCCTGGCTCATGAAGTGGTGCATGTCGCCATCGGAGTAGAGGTACTCCATCGGAATCGTGTCGAGAATGGCGCGCTCGACCGATTCGGTCGACGCGAAGCGGTGCTCGAAGCTGTTGCCGTTCTTCAAGTTCCGCATCCGCACCTGGACGAAGGCTCGGAGATTGCCGGGCGTGCGGTGGGTCACCGACATGATGCTGCAGACTTCGTTGTTGTGCAGCACGCACATTCCTGCGCGCAAAGAGTTGGCCTGCATCAGACGTGCTCCTCAGGGTTGGGTGGAATCAAGCTTCCTGTTCCTCATGCATCTTCTTGCGCGCCTCGGCGATGATCTTGTCCTGCACCAGGCGCGGAACCTCTTCGTAGTGCGAGTACTCCATCAGGAAGCTCGAACGCCCCTGGGTCATCGATCGCAGCGCCGGGGCATAGTTCAGCATCTCGGCCATCGGCACCTGCGCCTGGACGATCTGCACACCGTTCTTGACGTCCATGCCTTGCGGCCGGCCGCGGCGGTGCGAGAGGTCGCTCATGATGTCGCCCATGAACTCCTCGTTGGTGTGGATCTCGACCTTCATCACCGGCTCGAGAATCGTCGCGCCGGCGCGCTCCATGGCGTCCTTGTAGGCGAGCGAACCGGCGATCTTGAAGGCGAGCTCGGAAGAGTCGACATCGTGGTACTGGCCGTCCAGCAAGCGGACGCGGAAGTCGACCATCGGATAGCCGGCGAGGAAGCCGCGCGTGCGGGCTTCCTGGATGCCCTTTTCCACCGCCGGGCGGTAGTTCTGCGGGATCGAGCCGCCGAAGATCTCGTCCTTGAACTCGAACTCGCCGCCCCGCGGCAGCGGCTCGATCTTGATCCGGCAATCGGCGAACTGCCCACGGCCGCCGCTCTGCTTCTTGTGCCGGCCGTGCCCCTCCGCGGGCTTCTGGATCGTCTCGCGATAGGGCACCTTCGGCGGATGCAGGATCACCTCGACATTCGATCGCCGCTTCATCTTGGCGAGAGCGATCTCGACGTGAAGCTGGCCGCTGCCCGAAAGCAGCACCTCGTGCGTCTGGGGATCGCGCCCGGTGCGCAGGCTCGGATCCTCCTCGATCAGGCGGTGCAGGGCGTCGCCGATCTTCTCGTCGTCGCCTTTCGCCTTGGGCTCGATCGCGAACGACATCGCCGGCTCGGGGATCTGGATCCAGTCGGCCCTGAGGACCTGCTCCTTGGCGGCGAGCGTGTCGCCCGACATCGCGAGCCGGAGCTTCGGCACGCCACCGATGTCGCCGGCGATGAGCTTCGGCGTCGCCGTGCCCTGCTTGCCCTGCAGGTGCGCGAGACCGTGGGCCTTCTCGGTCTCTTCGGCACGCACATTCCACAGCTGGGAGTCGTTGTGGAGCGTGCCCGAGAGCACGCGGAGGATCGAGAGCCGGCCGGTGAACGGGTCGTTGAGGGTCTTGAAGACGACGGCGACCACCGGCTTCGCGGGATCGGCGTCGAGCATCACCGTCTTGCCGTCGATGGTGTGCGCCGGGTAGGGATGCTCGGCGGGGGAGGGGGCATAGTCGACCAGGAAGTCGAGCAGGGTCGAGCAGCCGACGAGATGGAGCGATGAACCGAGCGTCAGCGGAAAGAGCTTGCGGCCGAGAATGGCGCTGCGCAGGCCGGCCTCGAGGTCGGCCGCCTCGAGCGTGCCTTCTTCGAAGAACTTCTCGAGCAGGTGCTCGTCGGCTTCGGCGACGGCCTCGATCAGGCGGGTGCGCGCCTCGGCGACCTCGGTCGCGAGCTCCGCCGGAATGGCCTCCTCCTTCGCCTTGCCGCTGCCGTCACGCTCGAATCGATAGGCCTTGAGCCGGACCAGATCGACGACGCCGACGAAGTCCTTCTCGGCGCCGATCGGCAGCTGCACCGGCAGCACCTGACGGCCGAAGGTCTGCTGCAGGCTTTCGAGACAGCGCCCGAGGTCCGCGCGGTCGCGGTCCATCTTGTTGGCGTTCAGGATGACCGGCAGACCGAGCTCGGAAGCGGCCTCCCAGACCTTCTCGGTGTTGACCTCCGCGCCCGCCACCGCGCTCACGCAGAGAACGGCGGCGTCGGCCACGCGAAGCGCCGTGCGGGTCTCGGAAAAGAAGATTCCGTAGCCCGGAGCGTCGAGCAGATTGACCTTGTGCTGTTTCCACGGCAGATGACAGACGCCCAGGCCGATGGAGATTCCGCGCTCGACCTCTTCGGGGTCGAAATCGGTGACCGTGTTGCCGTCTTCGATCTTGCCGAATCGGGGGGCAGCGCCGGAAGTGAAGAGCAGGGCGCTCGCCAGAGTTGTCTTGCCGGTGTCGTTATGACCGGTGATCGCGATGTTGCGGATCCTGGATGGACTGTCGACCTGCATCGGGCGCAATCTCCTTTCGCGTCGCTTCGGACGGCCTCGTCACCATATCAAAGCGGACGCGCAAATCAGGCATCTTCGGCGCCTTTCGTCCCACCTCGGCGGTGGATTCCGCACCTGGCGGGTCGCGCGGATTGACCGTCTCGGGGCGCGCGCCTAGAATGCCCCTGCCGTTCCCCAGAGCCCACTCCGAATGACAACCAACGCGCCGCAGAAACTAGGCCGCTACGAGATCATCGAAGAGATCGGCAAAGGCGCCATGGGGGTGGTTTACCTGGCGCGCGACCCGCTCATCGGGCGCCAGGTGGCGTTGAAGACGTTCCGCGTCGGTTTTTCGGCCAAGGATCAGGAGCTCGCCCAGTTCCGCAGCCGCTTCGTCCGCGAGGCGCAGAGCGCGGGGATCCTCTCCCATCCCAACATCGTCACCATTCACGACGTCGTGGACGAAGGCGGCGAGGGAACCTGTTTCATCGCCATGGAGTTCGTGAAGGGCACGAACCTCAAGCAGCTGATGCAGCGTCCCGAGACGTTCAGTCACGACCGCCTCATCGACATCCTGTCGCAGATCGCCGAGGGTCTCGACTATGCCCACTCGCGCGGCGTGGTCCATCGCGACATCAAGCCGGCCAACATCCTCATCGCCCAGGACGGCAAGGTCAAGATCACCGACTTCGGCATTGCGCGCCTCGACACCTCCAACCTGACCATGGAAGGGCAGCTCCTCGGCACGCCGAACTACATGGCGCCGGAGCAGATCCAGGGCAAAGAGGTCGACCATCGCGCCGACATCTTCTCCCTCGGGGTGGTGTTCTACGAGATGTTGACGCGGCGCAAGCCCTTCCAGGGCGAGAATCTGACCGCGGTCACCCACAAGATCGTCTACGAGCCGTTCACCCCGGCCGAGGAGATCATCAAGGACCTCCCTCCCGGGCTGACCGCGATCATGACGCGCTGCCTCGAGAAGGACCCCAATCGGCGCTATCCGCGAGCCGCGGAGATTGCCGCCGAGCTTCGCCGCGGTGGAGCGCGACAGGTCGAAGTGGTGGCCGAGGCAGTGGCAGAATCGGCGGCGGACGACAACGACGACACCTCGGCGACTCAGGAGGTCCCGCCACTCGCCGAAGAGACGATCGAGCGGACGGAAGTGCGGACTCGAGAGCCGGAGTCGCTGCTCGCGGCCGCGACGGCGAAACTCCCTCGCATCCAGCCGCCGCCGGCGGCGCCCGCTCCGATTGTGCCGAGCACCTCGCCCGCACCGACTGCGGCGCCGGGGCCTTCGACCCCGCCCCCACCTCCGACAGTGCCTGCCGGAGGCGGTCCTGTACCTGCGGTGGCAGTTCCGGCGGGCTCGATTTCGGGCTCGACCAAGATCTCCGCAGCGCCGCAGCGGATCCGGTCGCAGCGTCTGGTGCAGTACGGGCTCCTGGGACTGGCCGGCCTGACGGTCGTGGCGCTGATCGTTTTGTGGGCGAGCGGCCGGACTGAGTCACCCGCTCCGCCACCCGCCGGGCCCACGGTCGAGGTCCAGCGGCAGCTCGATCTCGCGGCGGCTCTCGCCGGGGCGCGGCAGCGCCTCGACAGCGGCGACCTCCAGGGTGCGCTCGCCGCCCTCGCCCAGGCCCAGCAGATCGAGCCCGAAAACAGCGCCGCTCGAGAGCTGCGGGCCGAGATCGAGCGCGTCTCCCTCGACCTGGCTTCGGCGGCCGAGCGCGAGCAGCGAGTCTCCGAAGGCCTTATTCTGGCGCGCGAGGAGTACTCGAAGCGGCGCTACGAAGCAGCGATCGCTGCCGCCAACGGCGTGCTCGCGCTGGTAGCGGATCATCCCGAGGCGGCCAAGCTGGCTGCAGATTCCGAGACGGCGCTCGCAAGGCAGAAGGAGCGCGAGCGTTCGCAGCGCTCGGCCGAAGCTGCGCAGGCCGCGGCGGCGAATGTTCCGGCACCCGCGCCGGTGCCGCAGAAGCCGGTCGTAGCGCCTTCGCCGGCGCCTGTCGCCGGTGATGCGAACGTGGAGATCGACTTCTACTCCGAAGTCTCGGAGGGTGTGCTGACGGTCTATTCCGGCGAGCGTCAGATCTTCCGCGAGCCGTTCAAGTTCGTCAAGAAGACCGGATTCCTGAGCAAGGAGAGGATTCCGGGAGCGCTGAGCGCGCAGCGAACGCTTCCCGCCGGCGCAGTCGCGCTGCGGGTCTACGTGACGCTGCCGGGGAAGCCGACCAAGGCCATCGTGGTCGAGGACAACCTCGTCGGTGGCTCGAATCGTCGCCTGATCGTGCGCGTCGACGCCGATGCGCGGGTCGACGCGCAGCTCGAATAGCCGTTTTTCGGCCTCTGCGTGCCGCTGGAGGCGCCTCGACGCCGCGACCGGAGTCGAGGCTCGCCTCGCGGCGTCAGAGAGCTCTTGCAGGCTGCCAGAGCTCCGGCTCGGCGATGTCCCGCAACTGCTTCGTCAGCTCTTCCGCCGGGCCGACGGCCACCACCAGGGCTTCGTCCGGCCGCAGGTGCGCCCGGGCGAGGCGCGCCAGGTCCTCGGGTCGAATCGCCGCTACCTCCGCCAGATAGCGCGCCGGCGTATCGAGCGGCAGGCCGTAGAGGGCGATCTCGTCGAGCCGCGCGGAGAGCCCCTCGATCGTTTGCAGGCCGTAGGGAAAGACGCCGAGCAGGTAGTTCCGCGTCTGGTCGAGCTCGGCCGGACTGACCGGCTCGTCGCGAATCCGCCGCAGCTCTCCCAGCACTTCCTGCGCGGCCTGTCCTGTCGCCGCTGTCGTCACGGCCGCGGAAACCACGAACGGCCCGCGCGTCTTGCGGTCGACGAAGCGGCTCGAGGCGCCATAGGTGAAGCCGTTGCGTTCGCGCAGGTTGAGGTTGATCCGGCTGGTGAACTTGCCGCCCAGCAGAGTATTCAGGACTCCGAGAGCGACGCGATCGGGATGACGGCGCGGCACGCCGGGATGCCCGACGCGGAGCTCGGTCTGCTCGGCGCCGGGTCGGTCGACGACCACGACCCTGAGGGACCCGTCGGAGGCGCCGTCGCCGGGCGCTGCAGGCTCTCCCGGTGGCGCCGGCATTGTGGTGGGGGCGTCGCGCGCTACTGCTGCGGATGCTGGGAAGACGGCCTCGATCGCCGCCGCGAGCTGCGCGCGGTCGAAATCGCCGGCAACGGTGATCGCACCCCGTTCCGGTCGGTAGTGGGCGCGATGGAATGCGAGCAGCTCGTCGCGAGTCATCGCCGCCAGCGCCTGCGGCGTGCCGGCGAGCGGATGGGCGAAGTTCGTTCCGGCGAAAAGATGGTGGGCGAAGGCCTCGTCCGCCACCGCCGCCGGCTGGTCGCTGCGGCGCCGCAGCTCGGCGAGCGTCTGCTGGCGCAGCCGATCGAGCTCGTGGATGGGGAAGGCCGGTTCCTGGAGCAGCTCGGCGAGCAGCGCGAGGCCGTATTCGAGATCACTCGCGAGCAGCCGCAGACTGAGCCGGGCGGCATTCCAGTCCGCGTAGCACGAGAGCGTGCCGCCGCGGCGCTCGAGCTCGGCGGAGAGCTCGGGTCCTGTCCGCCGCGCGGTGCCCTCGTCGATCATCGACGCGGTCATTGCCGAGAGTCCCGGCAGGTGCACGGGATTGCGCTCGCCGCCGGCGTCGAGCAGCAACTCGAGCTCGACGAGCGGCACGCCGGAACGCGGCGCGATGAAGACCGGCACGCCGCTGGAGGTCGAGAAGCGATCGAACTCCGGCATCGGCACCCGGCTATCGCCACCCGGCGCCGGTGGCCGGCTGCGGTCGGGCGCGACGGGCGCGACGGGCGGCTGCAAGCCTGCGCCGCTCACGACCTGCCTCCTTCCGGCTCGACGACCAGCAGCGCGGTGTTCGCTGCCCCGAGCCGCGTGGCGGCGAAGGCGCGGATCGCCTCGGCGTCGACCCTCTCGTAGGCCTCGGCTTCGCGAAAGGCGAGCTCGGGGGCATCGAAGAGCGTGGTGTACTGCGACAGCAGGTCGGCCCGATGGTCGAGGGTCTGGAGCTCCGAATAGATACCGGCCAGCGTGCGTCGCCGGGCACGCCCGAGCTCGTTGTCGAGCGCGGCCAGAGCCTCCGGCGTGCAGGCCGACGTTGGTGCGGCCAGCCTGTCGAGGTGCGCGCGAATCCCCGCCTCGAGCCGCTCGATCTCGACTCCCGGCCGGGCGGTGGCGACGAGCAGAAAGACGCCGACCTCCTCGGTCGGATAGACGTAAGCCGAAACATCCTGCGCCAGCTGGCGGTCGATGACGAGGTCGTGCACCAGCGGGCTCGATTTCCCGTCGGCGAGGAGGTTCGCGGTCACCGCGGCCGTCCACCAGCCGGAGGTTCCAAACGGCTCGGTGCGGAAAGCGAAGTAGAGCCGGCGCAGTTGGACACGGTCGGTGATCGTGTCGCGCTGTGCCTGCGACAAGGGCGGCAGGGGCGCCCGCACGAGAGGCACGGGGGCGCTCGCAGGAAGGCCGCCGAACCAGCGCTCGACGGCCGCGAGCGCCGTTTCCGTTTCGAAGTCTCCGGCCAGCGACAGCACCGCGTTGCCGGGGCCGTAGTAGGTCGAGAAGAAATCGCGCACGTCGTCGAGCGTCGCCGCTTCGATGTCCGCCATGTGGCCGATCACCGGCCAGCGGTAGGGGTGTCCGGCGGGAAAGAGCATCTCGAAGAGGCGCTCCATGGCGCGGCCGTAAGGCTGGTTGTCGACCCGCTGGCGGCGTTCGTTCATCACCACCTGGCGCTGGTTTTCGAGCTTCTCGGCAGTGAGGCCGGGCAGCAGGTGCCCCATGCGATCCGACTCCAGCCAGAGCGCGAGCTCCAGATGGCGCGACGGGAGGGTCTCGTAGTAGTTCGTCCGGTCGTACCAGGTCGAGCCGTTGGCGACGCCGCCGACCTCCTGCAAGTAGCGGAAGTGGTCGTTCGTCCCGACGTGTTCGCTGCCCTGGAACAGCATGTGCTCGAAAAGGTGGGCGAAGCCGGTCCGCCCCGGAACCTCGTTCTTGGAGACGAC
>Ga0209477_1002300_pt1 | contig 11078 bp, 10 predicted proteins | sample KloWWTupernatant_FD_187180 | JGI IMG/M metagenome (GOLD analysis project Ga0209477, IMG submission 187180) | Active sludge microbial communities from Klosterneuburg, Austria, studying microevolution and ecology of nitrifiers - Klosterneuburg... | ecosystem: Engineered > WWTP > Aerobic digester >...
GGACTCGGCTGCGCCGGCGCGGACGGCGATCCGGACACGACCACGTCGAAGGTCATCCCCATCTGCCGATGTCCGGCCACCGAGCAGAAGCCCTGGACGGACTCCCCGATCACGCCGGCGTCCAGTTCGGTGGTGCCGCCGGGCGCGATCCGAGCGCTGCGCGCCGCACCGATCACCAGGTCGTGGGTGGTGGTGTCGTGGTTGACGAGTTCGACGATCAGGCGATCGCCGGGGTTCACCGTCACCAGGGCCGGGGTGAAGCGCATGTCCTGCATGATCACCTGCAGCCGAACCACCTGGCCGGTGGCCGTGACGGACGCCACCGACGGCGCCGGAGGAACCGCACCGGCCGCAGCCGGGTCGACGCCCACGCCCACCACCACGGCGGTGGCGATGGCGGTGAGCCCGGCGATCAACTGGCCGGACGTGAACACGGTGGTCCGCTCGACGGCCGGACGCCCGGAGCTCGCCGGCTCGGCAGCTGCGTCCGCCTGCGCCTTGCGGACGCGGAGGCTGGCCCGCAGCCCCAACGCCATCAGCGGCAGGAAGCTCGCCGCCGCGACCAGCGCCAACGACGACCCGGTCACCTTGACCCAACTCGGGGTGGGCAGCAGCCACAACAACAGGCCGCCGTTGGTGGCGATCAGCCGGAAGCCTCCGGCGGCGTTGAACCAGCGCTGACCGGCGCGGACGGCCGACGGCCCGCCCCCGAGTACGGAAGGCAGCAGGTACGACAGCGCCCCGATCAATACCTGCGCCCCGAACCCGGCGCCGAGCACCGAAGCCGGCCAAACGAAGCCTTCGCGGACGCCGGCCCAGTCGGGAGCAGACGCCAGGATGACCGCGGCCCACACCAGCCCGACCAAGAGCCAGATGATCGCCGCGCCCACCGATCCCGGCGCGAACTCGCGTGGTGGGCTCTTCCGCAGCGGGCTCCACAACGCCCTGGCCCAGAGCAGCAGGGCGGCGGCGTAGCCGAGCACTCCGAGGCCGGCGAGCCAACTCACGCCCAGCAGTGCGCCGGTGATGCCGAGGGCGATCGAGCCGAGAAACCCGGGCAGTGCTTGGCGGGTCCACAGATCGGCCCGCGGCTCCATCGACGTGCGCAGCAGGGTTGGCCAGAGAGTGAGCAGAGTGCCGACCACGGTGAGCCCGATCCAGCCGAGCGCGTTGGCGATAGCGTGGGCGACCAGCAGCCGCCCGTGCCAGGGGTCGGGCCACTCGATGGCGAGGGTTACGCCCAAGGTGACGCCGACCAGCAGACAGACCCCAGCGGCGAGGTAGTAGCGGACGGTCACGCGGAATCGCGCCGGAAGCGCCTTGCGGAGCATCTGCAGGAGCGTCCAGCTGTGCCAACCGACCGCCGAAGCGATCAGGATTCCGCCGGTCAGGGTCAGCCACCACCAAGTGGTCGGCACCCCGACCAGCACCCCGGCAGCGCCGACCGCCAGCAGCAGCAGCCGCACCTGCTGGCGCTTGTTCGTGGCCTCGGTCGCGGGTGCGCGCAGGATGGTCAGCGCGAAGTGGAAGCTCCACACCAGGATCGCGTGGGTCGCCGCGCCCAGCAGCACCAGGTGCAGCATCAGCCAGTTCGCGTCCGGCAGCCAGCGGTGGCCGAGCGCGGTCACCACAGCGGCAAGCAGCCAGCCCGCCAGGGGCACGTCGCGCACGGGGGAGGTGCCCCTGGACAGTTGGCGGGTCACTGCCGCACCGCCAGCGTTGCGGCGGTGGCGACGAAGGCCAGCATGGCCACCACCGTCACCACTCCGCCGGCGCGCCATAGTCCGTCCGCGCCGCCGAGGGCGCCGGCGAACCGCAGGAGCAACCCGGCGTGCAGGGCGGCGAACGGCACCCAGAGCACCGGACGGTAGGGCAGGTCGCGTCCCAGCACCGCGGGCAGGATCACCGGGGCGTGTGCCATGACCATCGAAACAGCGAAGCCGAGGAAGACCGCGTGGACGACCACGTCGTAACTACCCCGATCGGCACTGATCCCGCGGACGGCGAGCACGGCGCCGGCCAGAATCAGGTTGAGGTAACCGGCCAGCAGCGCCGAAGCGATGTAGCGGCGCAGCCCGGTCAGCCGCAGTTGATGGCGCACCACGTCATGGGCAAGCAACCAGGCCGCACAGGCCAGGATCGCCACGCCCACCGGCCGTCCGGCGAGAGCGGGAAAGGCCAGGCTGGCCAGGATGGCGCAGGTCAGGGCGGTGGCGAGACCGAGCAGGGTCGAATCGGCGCGCGGGCCCATCACCAGGTGGGCGAGTTCGGCTCGTTCGGCCGCGATCGTGAGCAGCACGAAGCCGATCAGCCACGGCAGCGCGGTTGGCGCGTCGAACCGGGCAGCCACCACGGCGCCGCCCAGGGCGAGTACCGCGGAGAGCACCTGAACCGCGACCAGCGGACGGGGTGCGCGCAGCCACAGTCCGACGTAGACCGCGGTGAACAGGACGCCGGCCTCGATCAGCAGGAGTTGGCCGAGCAGGACTGGCGCCGGGGTTACCAGCGAGAGCGCGCCGACGCCGTAGAGGGCGGGTGCGAGGTAGCCCCAAGCCTTGCCGAGGGACTGAGCACGTTCGAGCGAGATCAGGGTGCCGAGGAAGCCGTAGACCATGACCATTCCATGCACGTCGCCGGCCCGTTCGGAGGCGACCGGTGACCACACGTCGAGGCGGATCAGGGCCGCGTTCAGCCCGACCATCAGCGACGCGCCGCCGAGCATGAGCAACGCGAGCCGGCCGCGCACGACCAATCGGGGGGCTGGCGGCGCCGGCCGGCTCACGACCATCGAGGGTGGGTGCACGGCGTTCCTATTCTACATAGCGATGTGTAAAAAATAGCATTAGGCTAGTCACGTGACCATTCCAGCCCCCCTCGGACCGCGTCCTGCGCCCACCGGTCGCCCGAGTGTCGCGGCCTTGCGCGTGCTGGAATGCCTGGCCGAGGCGAGTGAGCCGCTCACGGTCAGCGGTCTGACCCAGCGACTGGGTGGACACCAGAACACCGTCCGGCTGCACCTGGAACGCCTGCTGCGCGACGGCTTCGCGGAAGAGCAGCGCACGACCGCCCTCGGGCGAGGACGTCCCGCCAGGGTGTACGTGATCTCCGCGGACGGACGCCAGGTGGCCGGCGTGGACCCGGGCACCCTGGAACAGGGTGCGCTGATGGCCGCGCTCGTCGACCAGCTGCTGGAAGACATCGACCCGGCCGCTGCGGCGGTAGCTTTCGGACGCCGTTGGGGACGGCGTCTGGACTCGACCCCGCCGGGGGCCTCCGTGGAGGACAGTCTGCTGGGCACCCTCACCCGCCAAGGCTTCGCACCGGCAGTGACCGAAGAGGGCCTGGAACTGCGCACCTGCCCGTTGGTGCACGAGGCCCGCGCACACCCCGAGGTGGTCTGCGGCATTCACGCAGGCATGATCCGCGAGGTTGCCGGCGAAGAACTCCACCTGATCCCGTTCGCCCGACCCGGCGCGTGCCTGGTGGTGCCCGCCGAGCTCGGCTGATGGCCGCTCAGGGCCAGCGACCCGCAGCCTTCAGGACGCGCAGGGCGGCCAGACTGACCAGAGGATTGCTGCGCCCGCGTCCGCTCGGACCCCAATCGGCGTAGGTACCGCGGCTGATCACCCGATCGGAAGTCACAGCCGTCGGCAGCTCCACCGGAAAGCCGCCGTCGGGCAGGTGCTTCGCCTCCAGGAGATCCAAGGCGTCAGCGCAACGAGGGTCGTCGATCCGGCCGAGTTCGGTCATGACCTGCAGGGCGAACAGCACGTCGTAGAACTGGATCGGGTATTGGATCAGGTCGGCACGGCCACCCCAATCCGGCACGATCAGAGCGCCGTCGCGCCGGCGCCACAGCAGTCGCCGAGATAGCAGGAGTTCGGCAGCCCGCTGCGCGCCGTCCAGCGCCGCCTGATGGTTTTGGAGCCGTCCGAAGGCCGCCAATCCGCGCGCGGGGATGAGCGTCTCCTGGAACGAGGAAGCCGTGGCCTCCTGTCGCTTGTCGCAGTTCCAACCGCCGTCAGGCCACTGCCAGCCGATCAGCCGATCAACCACGGCAGCGGTGCGGTCTTCTTCCAGCCCCAGCCGCACGGAGTACCAGATCGCGTTGCCGTCCATCGATGCACAGTGCCGGACGCGATCCGCCTGCCCGGGGTGGATCTGGGTCGACGGCGGCTCCAGGAAGCGTTTGGAGAACAGCCAGTCGTGTACCCGGCCCACCAGCGGACGCAGCGCCTCGTCGCCGCTGGGGTAGTCGATCAGGGCGAGGCAGGTCAGCGTCCAGTGGGCTCCCTGGCACTTGCGATAGACGTGCCGAAGGGTCTTCTCGTCTTGCTCGACGATGCGCAAGAGCGCCTTCGCCATGGGTGCGGTCGAGATCCGCGCCCGCAGTTCGCGCGCTTCGTCCGAGTTGGGTGACACGCCGAGCAGGGTACGAGCCTGGTAGGCAAGCACCGCGTCGCCGGATTCGGCCAACCGCTCAGCCAGAGGAACGGACGATTCGTCCATGACTGCAGCGTAGCCGCGAGCGTGCGTGACCGCTTCGGGCTACTGCGCGTGACCCGCGGAGAAGTGACGGACGTAGGAGTGCTTCACGACTTCGTTGGTGGCGAGGTAAGCGATCGCGATGACGGCCACGGCGAACACCACCGCAGGGCCGAGTGGGGCGAGGCCGAGCAGCCCCGCAAGCGGCGGTAGGTAAGGGATCGCGATCACCACGACGCCGACCAATCCGCTCAGGATCAGCAGCAACCTTGCCGGCCGCGAGCTGAACATCGACCGTGAGGTGCGCAGCGAGAACAGCACCAGCAGTTCGGTCACGGTCGATTCGACGAACCAGGCGCTCCGGAACCCGGTCGCATCCACCTGCAGAATCCAGATCAGCACGGCGAAGGTCGCCAGGTCGAACACGGTGGAAACGGCACCGAAGACCAGCAGGAAGCGTCGCGCCTCGGCGATGTCCCACGTGGCCGGACGCTCGCTGTCCTCGGGGTCGACCTGGTCGGCGGCAATGGCCAACGAAGGTATGTCGGACAGGAAGTTGAGCAGCAGGATCTGCAACGGCAACAGCGGCAGGAAGGGCAGGAAGATCGAGGCCACGGCCATCGAGAGCATGTTGCCGAAATTCGCGCTTGTGGTGAGCCGGGTGTATTTGCGGGTGTTCGCGAACGTCCGCCGGCCGAGCCGGACGCCGTCGATGACGACTTCGAGGTTCTTCTGCAGCAGGACGACCGCTGCCGCCTCCTTGGCGACATCGACCGCGGTGTCCACCGAGATGCCGACATCGGCGGCGTGCAGAGCCGGCGCGTCGTTGATGCCGTCGCCGAGGAAGCCGACGCCGGCTCCCGCTGCACGGAAGGCCATCACGATGCGTCGCTTGGTGTGTGGTTCGACCTCGGCGAAGACCTCGACGTCTCCCACCGCCGCGGCCAGTGCCGCGTCGTCGAGCAGGTCGATCTGCGCGCCGGTGAGGGTGTCATCGACGAAGAGACCGACGTTGCGAGCGGCCGCCTGGGCGGCGGGCAGGCTGTCACCGGTGACCAGCCGAAGCGAGACGCCGAGCCGGGAGAGGTCGCGCACCGCCTGCGCTGCGGTGTCCTTGGTGGGGTCGTGGAAGGCGAGCAGCCCGCGCAGGGTGAGTTCCCGCTCCGCGTCGGGAGCCAGTCGGGCGGCCTGCCCCGAGAACGGACGGGTGGCCAGGCCGAGTACCCGATAGCCGTCGGCGCTGAGTTGCTCGAAGCGTCGTCGCAGGGCCGGGCGAACCTCGCTGATCGGCACCAGGGTGCCGTTCAGCTCGGCGTGACTGCAGCAGCCGAGCACGCCGTCGACTGCGCCCTTGACGATCAGGACGGGCGACTGGTCGACCTTGGTGAGCACGGCCAGGCGCTTGCGGGTGAAGTCGTAGGGGATCTCTCCCAGCGCGACACTGCCTGAAGCCGGGGTGAGCCGGGCGAGGATGGCGGCGTCCATCGGGTTGGCGAACCCGGCCTGCAACCCCGCGTTCAGGCTGGCCAGGCGAAGCACCTCCGCCGATTCGGCACCGGTCAGATCAAGGGCGAGGTCGAGCTTCGGCGCGCCCTGGGTGAGCGTGCCGGTCTTGTCGGTGCACAGGATGCTCATCGAGCCGAAATCCTCGATCACTTCGAGTCGCTTCACGATCACCTGTTCGCGAGCCATCAGCCGGGCGCCCGCCGACAGGCTCAAGGTGACGATCGCGGGCAGCATCTGCGGGGTGAGGCCGACAGCCAGCGCGAGCGAGAACAGCAGGGATTCCAGCAGCGGACGGCCGAGCACGGTGTTCACCACGAAGATGAACCCGGTGAGCAGGACCATCAGCCGCACCAGCAGGTACCCGAACCGGCTCAGGCCGCGCTCGTAGGCGGTGGTGGACTGGCGCGCGCGGAGATCGCGGTTGATCCGGCCGAGTTCGGTGCGCTCACCGACGCCGAACGCGACCGCCTCGGCATCGCCGCTGGCCACGTGAGTGCCGAAGAACACCGAGTTGATCCGTTGCGCGATCGGCGCCGACTCGCCCAGCACAGCGTCCGCGTCCTTCTCCACCGGGAACGACTCTCCGGTGAGTACGGATTCGTCGACCAGGAGCGAGTTGGCAGTCAGGAGCCGGCAGTCGGACGGGATGACGCTGCCTGCCGACAGCACCACAACATCGCCGCATACGACCTGGCTGACAGGCACCTCGATGCGCTGTCCGTCGCGGAGCACGGTCGCGGTTACCTGTACCCGGGCGAGCAGGGCCGCGACATCGCGTCCGGCCCGATAGTCCTGGGCGAAGCCCAGCAGGCCGGACGCGACGATGATCGCCACGACGATGGACCCGTCGGTGACGTCACCGACCACCATCGAGATGATGGTCGCGACCAGCAGGACGAGGACGAACGGGCTGGTGAACTGCTTGATCAGAACCTGAACCCAGCTGGCTTGGTGCCGGTGGGTCGGGGGAGTGGCTGCGAGCCGCGTCCGGGCCTCGACCGCAGACAGTCCCTCTCGTGCAGAGCCGACACTGCGCAGCGCGTCCGCGAGCGAGAGCGACCAAGGGCTAGGGGGCCGATCGTGGCCCGTCGAGACGGCTTCAGGCCTCACAGGGTGAGCCTAGCCAGATAGCTCCTCCCGGGTCGGTCAGCCTCCGACAACAGCAGCGCGGCTGTGTTTGTCGATCACGGTGTCCACCCAGTCGCTGTAGCGGCGCACGACGTCCGGGTCTCGCAGCGTCAGCGAGATCTCGTCGTTGACACCTTCGTCGTTGCCGGCCAGGGCTCGTCCAGTCAGGTTGTGGGTGCCCACCATCGCGACCTGAAGCCGGTTGCCGGACGCGTCCCACCCGTCGATGGTGGTGATCTTGGTGTGCAGCGCGGCGCCGACCGAATCCCGAAGGTCGATCTGCCCGGCCCCGGGTTTCACCAGGATCTTCTCTGCCTTGTCCACCCACACGCTGAGGTGCCCCACCACCCGCACATCGCAGCCGGACTCCTTCAGCTCACGCAGCTCCTGCGCCACATAGAGGCGTTCGATGGTGAGGAACAGGTGGCCCAGCCGGACGACCGTCCGCTCGTTGTTGTGGACGCACGTCACGTCGTCGAGCAGGGTCATGACGGGATCGTTGGCTGCACCGCCGTCCGGGATCGGGTAACTGCGCACGATCGTTGCGGCCGTGGTCGCCACCCGGCCGAGGCGGACGGGGTCAGTGACGCCCGAGCGCATGAGCTCGAACTGCTCGGCCAGGAAGTCGTACAGCGGCTGATCGCCCCGGAGTGTCAGGGCTTCGTTGGCCTGACCCGCTCCGCTGGCCGTGGTCAGGTTGCCCGAGGACACCCACACCACGGGAGGCTCGCTGTCGGTCGGCGAGATCAGGAGGAACTTCGCGTGCATTCGCAAGCCACCGGGACGCACGACCACCCAGGAGCGTGCGTCGGTGTTGTGGCCGAGTGCCTTCTGTACGATCCGCAGTTGCTCGGGGCGGCGGATCTCGCTGTTCAACAGCACATGGACGTCGACTCCACGCTTGTGGGCCCGGGCCAGGGCGTCCCCAGTGCCAGGAAAGGTGAAGTTGAACATGGAGAGAGTGAGGGTCTGACCGGCGACGGTGCTGTCGATGAGGTCGATCGCCGACTCTGTGACCGCGTTGACCCGGTGGCTGTTCTTCGACCAGGGGTTGCCGAACACGATCTCGTGGGTGACCGTCGCCTCTACCGGGTCGCCCGACGAGGGCGCGGCGGGGGTCGGCGTCGCGGTTCGGGTTGCGGTGGAGCCCGAGGTCGGCGCGGGGACAGGGCTTGGCGTGGTGGTGCAAGCCGCCAGAACAAGGCCGCACGCGAGCAATGCGGCGGTGCACAACGTGCTCGGCGCTCGCTCGGGTCTCACCCAGCCGATGCTACGTCGAGGACGTGTCAGCCGCTGAAATCTTCGGGTTCCACCGAGTCGAGGAACTCGTGGAAGGCGGCGAGTTGCGACTCTTCTCCGCCCGCCGATTCGCTGTCCAGAACCTCGGCGGCAGCGAACACGGGCTCGGCGACGAAGATCGGAGCACCGGTACGGGCGGCCAGAGCGATGGAGTCGGACGGACGGGCGTCGATGACTTCCTCGCCGTCCTTGGTGAGCAGGGTGATCTCGGCGTGGAAGGTACCCTCCTCGAGCTTGGTGATCGCCACCCTGGCGACGCTCACCCCGAGCCGGGTGAGCAGAGTGGTCATCAGGTCATAGACGAGCGGACGAGGCGGTGTCGCCCCCTCGGCGGCGAGCATGATCGCGGTGGCCTCAGGGGTGCCGATCCAGATCGGCAGCACGCGGCGGGCCTCGCCGGCCGGTGCTACCGGTTCGAGGATCACCACCGGCAGACCGCGCGAATCAACCGCAAGGCTGGTCAGGGTGACCTCGATCATGGCTTCCTCACTCTTGCTCGGGATGTTCGGATGCACCCTCATGCTATTCGGGTGGGCCGAGTGGGTTACGATCCGCCGGCAGCGCAAGAAGCGCCGGAGCGCGTCGTTGAGAGGATGCGGAGTGGGAGCAGGAGAGATCGCAAGGGTGGCCGGTCAGGTCGCCTTCGGGGCATTCATGCTGGCTGCGGGGGTGGCGCACTTCCGCCAGCCCACCCGCGAAGGGTTCCAGACGGCGGTGCCCGACTGGTTGCCCGCCGACAAGGACGCGGTCGTGGTGGCGTCCGGAGCGATCGAACTGGCGCTCGGCGCCGCGCTGCTCGCGACCTGGAAGCAGCCCGCGCGAGCGTGGGTGGGTTCGGCGACCGCAGCTTTCCTGGTGGGAGTACTACCCGGCAATGTGTGGATGTACACCGCGCGAAAGAGCGTGCCCGGCTTCGACACGGACGCGAAACGACTGGCCCGGCTGCCGATGCAGGTGCCGCTGATTCTTGGCGCGCTGGCGGCCACGGACGCGATCCGCACCTTACTTAGGGCGCCGGCTGACAGTTAGCACCGCCTCGGCTCTCCGTTCCGGGTCGAACGTACAAGTACCACCGCAACCTGGCCGGCTCGGTCTGGTCTTGTCGGTGTTCGTGGTGGACGCTGGGCTATGGGTGCGTGTCCGGCCTGACCGGTGCCGCCCGGCCGAACGCGAGTCGGAGGTTGTCATGAGCGATCCGATCACTACCAACCCGGACCTGTATCACGTGGTCTTCGAGAACGAGCGCGTCCGTGTGCTGGAGTACCTCGACCAGCCGGGGGACGCGACCAAGCCGCACTCCCATCCGGACAGCGTGATGATCACCTTGAGTCGGTTCCAGCGTCGGCTCAGCTCGGGCGGACAGGAAGTCGAGGTTGAAATACCGGCTTTCGCCACGCGCTGGCTCGACGCTCAGGAGCATTCGGGGACGAACATCGGAGCCACGCCCACGCACACGATGTTCATCGAGCTGAAGGAGCCCCGGGCCGGGGACCCTGGGGAGGGAAGGCTTGGACCGTCCGGATCTTGACCTTCCGGTCAGCGGCTCGGCATCGCGAGTAGCTGGCGCACCCCCGCGCGGGACACAAGCAGGATCAGGATCAGTCCGGTCACCGCGAAGAACCCGCCGAGCTTCACCTGATCGGCGAAGAGCAGAGCGACGAGCTCGAGCACGACGAACTTGCTGCCGATCAGCACGGCCCAGAGCAGCAGCCCGGCACCCACCTTGCCGGGGAGGCTCTTCGCGGCTTTGAAGCGGCGTTTGATGCGGTCCTTGACCGCTACCACGACTTCGAGCACTACCTTGAGCAGGATCGCGGTGAGCAGCGAGAGGGTGAAGGTCTCGGTGATCACCAGCGGCAGGTACTCGGCGGCCAGGTTGAGCACGACCACGTACACGAACACGTCCACGACGTCTGCTGGGCTGATGGCGAAGCGACGTATGTTCGGCGACTCGGCCATCTGCGTCCGATCCTGGTGCTGAGTGCTGGTGCTGGTGCTGGCAATCCTGCTATCGGAACGGCGCCGCGTCGAGCCCGGGTATCGTCCTGGACAACAGTCTCGCAGGAGGACGGCATGTCGTACGACGGGCGAACGGGCTGGGAGCAGCCGGACTTCCAGAGCTCCCTCGAAGCGATCGCGGTCGACCTCATCACTGCGCGGGCGCAGCAGGTGTTCCGCGAGTTGGATTCGCTCGGGTTGGTGAGCGCTGCGCACCCCGAACTGTCCCCAGAGGAGCGGACGCGGGTCGCTGGGCTGATCGACTCAGCGGTGGTCGAGCTCGTGGTCGAATTCGGTACCAGCAGCTCTCGTACGTCGATGGCCGACCGCTGAGCCCCCCGCTCGGTTGGTCGAGCTTCGCGACCAGGTGCCGTTGTCCCGTGGGATAGCGCTGAGCCCCCCGCTCGGCTGGTCGAGCTTGTCGAGACCCATTCCCGCGTCGATCCAGGCTGCCCGCTGATTCCGCGGCACTGGTTGCGACAGACTGACGGCATGACGCACCAGAACCTGCTGCCCGGACCCGACCCGACGTTCCTGCCCGCCGAGGGCCCGGACGCGATTGCGCGAGCGGCCCTGGCCGCGGGCTCACCAGCCGGCGACGTGGTGCCCGCAGCGCCGGCGTCCTCGCTGCTGTGGGCGCTGCTGGCCGAGGCGGCGCTGGC
>Ga0209477_1002302_pt1 | contig 11075 bp, 16 predicted proteins | sample KloWWTupernatant_FD_187180 | JGI IMG/M metagenome (GOLD analysis project Ga0209477, IMG submission 187180) | Active sludge microbial communities from Klosterneuburg, Austria, studying microevolution and ecology of nitrifiers - Klosterneuburg... | ecosystem: Engineered > WWTP > Aerobic digester >...
CGCCTTGACATGTCCGCGATGTTATCCCCGCGCTGGGTTGCTGTGAGGTATCGCCGTGCCTGTGTCGCCACCGTCGCATACAGGGCCTCGCGGCGCTCCAGTTCGGCAATGCGGGCCTCCATCTCAGGCCCAGCCACTTCTTCCCAATGCTCACAACATCCTGCGTCACTCATCTCTCATTCCTCCGGAGATAGAAAATGCGGGGAAGCAAGCGGTTGCCGCCCCGCACATTCGATTCGATCAAATCAATGCTGGAAGTCAGCATCCTCTTCGGATTCGGGGGTTACTCCACCCGCCTTCTCCACGGTATCCCAGGCGAGGACCGTCTTGGTGCGGTCGCCGTTCTCATCGAGCTTGTCCTGCTTGGCGTAGACGCTGAACGTCTTGTCCAGCATGAGGGTGGGATCAGCCGGCGGTCGCCCCGGTTCCAGCCCCTCCCCGGTGGTTGCCATGTAGACCTTTCCAAGGTTGCTTCCCTTGCTGATGGAGAGGGAGCACAGGGCGGTGGTGCGCTCCCCCTTGAGCGAGGCCTTGCCACCGTCGACGATCTCGAGTAAGAGCCGGGTCATGTCCTGCATCCCCGTCTTGTCGAAGTTCGCCATCTGGAACTTCTTAGCGAAGGCCACCACCTTGAAGGTGTACTCGCCGCGAGGGGGGACGATCTGCTCCTCCCGCTCCTCCTTGGTCTGCTCCCGCTCCTTGATCTTGCCATCGGTGTCCTTGTAGACCCAGATGGTTGGAGATACCGTTTTCACTTCAATTTGATACTGGCTGGTGTCGGTCATTCGGTTTCTCTGCTTTCTGCGGACCCCTCGGGGTCGTAAGGTATAGAGGGTCGTTTTTTCGGTTTCCGTGCGTTCTAGGATTTACCCATCAGTAAATAGGCGTGTCTCCGATCCAGGGTACTGGTAGTACCCGATGTCGTTGAGGATCAATCCGCGCTCCTACTTCCTGAGTATTCCGCCACGACGGCGATGTGAATGAGTTGGACCGCTTCGACCATCGAAGAAGCCTCGACCGACCCAGCCGGCATATCCTCTTCAGAGAACTCGCCGTCCCGGATTTCCCAGGACCAGTGATTCTGGCCGGCATTGAGGTAGTACGCCTTGACGTTGCGTTCCCGTTTGCCCTTCGCCCCGAAGAGCGAGTAGGTGATTGTCCCCGACTGGGGGATAGCTATCGCGTGCTGCATTAGTCTCCTTCTCCTAGTTCTTCGCGACACGCCTCAAAGCAGGTGTCGCGGCCCGGACCCGGGCGGTAATCGTTCTGGCAATCATCGAAACAAAGCTCCAGTTCGTCACTCACGTGAACCTCCTCCGTCGATGCGCAACCGCTGATTGATCTCATTCCGGGCAATGATGTCGGCATCCCGGAGAAGGGTAATCATCGTCTGCTCCAGGGTCTCGGGATCGCCGTCGTAGGTGACGGATGCTGTGGTGTCGTAGGTGTAGTCGCCCTTGGCGGTCTTGCGTACCTCGATCCTGAGATGACACTGTGATTTCGGAACGCCTGATTCAATCTCCATGATGCTACTCCTTGTGGAAGGTTGGGCGGTGAACGAAAGCCTCACCGCCCATGTGGTTTATTCCTATCTGAACAATCCGGCAACGGCGCTACATCTCCGAATCCCCCTCCGCAATAACCGGAACCCGTCGAACCGGAACATGCGGGTCACCTGCTGAACGATCCATGTAGTCAGCGATGATGCTCTCGAGAACCGCAGACTTCTTCCGGTCAGACAGGGAGGCGGCTTCACTGATGTAACTGAGCTGATACCTTGGGAGGGTAAACGATTGCGCTGGCCTCGCCCGTTGGCTGTTTGGAAGGTTCTGCGTCATGTCCTCTCTCTTTCATCATCTCTTACTACTAGGGGTACTTTACAGCACAAGTGCTGCCGTGTCAAGCCCGGTCCCGCGGTATATTGGTTTTTGCGGACAAACAGAAACGCCTCAGCCGGTGAGGGCCAAGGCGTTCTGCAAGCGTCGAGGAGAAGCTCCTTAGAGAGTCTACCTCTAATGGCGGGGACCAGCCATCCCCTACGGGTTGTTCTTTCCGGACTGAACGTTGAAGGCTGCCATGGCAGAGACGACGGCAACTTCCGCGCTCCACAGGGCGACCTCTAGGGTGCCGATGATTTCCTTCGCCAGGAGGTAAGCGACCACGGGTCCACCGACTCCGGTGACGACGTAGAGAATCTTGCGTACTGCTTCTGGTGGGTTGAGCGTCATGTGAGTTCTCCTACTTCTTCTTCATTTTCTTCATGCAATCCGGACACATCTTGGCGGTTGGTGATTTCTTCATCCCGCACTTGGGGCATTTGGTTGGTGACGCTGCTGGCATGTTACCTCCGGAAGAGATAGAGCGCACCGAAGCGCGCAAATACGATGAGAACGACTCCGACCCACAGGGGAACTGACATTGGTGACTCCTAGAGTTTCGAGAGGATGAAAAGGCTAACTGCGAAGATAAGGATAACCGTCACAACGAACCACGTTTGGGCGTACGTGAAGGTCATCATTACGGAACTCGGGTGGGCCACGACCAGTGACCGCGTTCGTAGGTTTCGGAATACGGAACGCTCTCCATCGGAAAGTACCCTCCGCCCTTGTAGTAGACGTTCCCATGCACGCCTTCTTCATCCACAGCGGTAACGAGCATCGCCTGTTGCGTCGGCGGGTAGATCATCTCGCCAGCATCATTGACGCTCCCGAGGTTTGTATACATGACGATGCGTCCCACGGATGGGACCTTACCTGATTGGGTGTCATTCATATCTAAGCCTCCAGAAGGTCATCGATAGACGTGAACCACCGCTGCCCGTTATCGAAGCGGACCTCGATGCTCCTGCTGCGCCTCCCCTTCTGCCCCCACATTGCCATCTCCCCCACGGAAAGGACAGTCCCGGTTCCGTAGGTGCGAGAGGTGATGCGATCGCCGGGATGGGGGAGTGCGTATTCCGTGGTGATACCGGAGGTGGCGGGGAGCTCTGACTGGAACGTCAGGGGCTTCCCGTTGAAGTCCGTATCTTGGATGGTGCGCTTGCTGGAACGTCGCGTCCCGAGTGTGGTTGCCATTGGAGCCCTCCTCTGAGCTATGGCTGTTCGAGTTCCTTGACGGAACCGCCTGACGCAAGGATAGCGTAGCCGCCCTCGAATACAAAATACTTCCGGAGATTTGCGCCCGCACCGTAGAGCCACACGTTCAGGAGCTTGGGCCACACACCCGTTTCCTTGGCGCGTTCGGTCCACATCTTGCTCACCGGACCATTGGGGTCGTAGCTGTAGCTCAGGTTGTCCTCACCCTTGGCGATCCCGAAGAACCGCTTGGCGATGGCGAGGTCCACACCGGGAACGATCTCATCGACAGGAACCTCTGGCTCCGGATCACCCGGCGTCACGCCGGCATAGAAGGCGTCGATGGACTTCTGGGCCACGGCGATGATGGCGTTCTTATCGCTATCGCTTATCCGGCATGAGGTCTGAGAGATGTCGCTGTGATGCGGAGCGGTGTAGACGTTGCCGCCCAGCGCGTCCGGGTACTGCCAGTCATTCGCTGGGTATCCGGCCTTAGCTGCCACGAACGCTAGGAGCTTGCCAGCCGTCGTGATCTGCGCCTTAGTCAGCGCCTCGGTGTCCGTCTTGACCATCTCAACGGCAGCGTAGACCTTGTTGACCCCGCCGAAGCTGCCTCGGTACTTGGCGTTGATCGGCTTGCCGATTGCTCCATTGTTCTCGGCCCCACCAGAGGCCCACGGAATCCGGTTGGTGTCGTACGGGTCCTGGTACTCCCAGAGCACGCCGTCACGGTCGATGAGCCAGTCCACGAGGGCGTCGTTACATCGCTCTCCGCCGGGACAGGAGAAGAACGCCTGATACCCAGGGCCGGTGCCCCGCCCTTGCGTCTCATGGATAACCAGCCCGACGATAGGGCTCCGGGTTCCATAGTTGAACCCCTGACCGTCGCGCTGCTTGGTGACGGGTGCTGAGGTGAACTTCGGCTTGATCGAATCTGCTGTTGCCACTGGCGATCCTCCTAGTAACCCGAAGGTATTGATACCGTCGACGGATTCCCGGATGTAGGCTTCCGTATCGTTGTTGTCCCACTCGGGAGCATACGCATTGAAGAACTCTTCGATGGTGTCCGTGTTGGCATAGACGCCATTCTTGTAGCTGGGATCGTAGACCCGGGAGCGCCATGCCTTCGCAGCTTCGACAGCGTTCTTGTTCTTGATTCCCTTGCCATCGATCTGAAGGTTCCAGGCGTTCCACCAGTCAGCGGGGATGGCCTCGAAGTCTGAGGCAAAGCTGGACTCTTCCCGGAGTTGCTGAAGGGCAAGAGCGGAGTCATCGCCCAGCGCCAGCCATACCTCATATGCCGCGTACTCAGGGAGACCGCCCGCTCCGAGGATGACATCGCGCCATGTCTCGTAGGGGACTTTTCCAAGGCCGCGCCATGATGTGTTTCTCGTTACCACGCGCTATCCCTTGCGATCTCTATAGCCGTCTCGTGTATCGAACAGGTCGGTTTCCAGTCCGATACCGCGTCGACGATTATAGAGATAGGCCCACGTACTGACGACCAGGATGACACCCCCGACATCGAGTGAGGCGCGGAGTACGGAGCGAACCGCGAGTGCGTTGAGTTCGGCGTGGCTGACCGTGAATCCGAAGAAGATGGTGTACGCCAGTCCGACACCCCCCAGTGCGATGAGGATACCAACCGTGCGCCACAACCAATCTTCGGTGAACGTCAGGACGACGAGGGCGGATTGGATTAAGGAGAAGAGGATGATAAAGGTCGACACCTGATCCAGCCATGGATCATCGCCCAAGCGGTAGAAGATGAACGAAACCAGTACGGTGACAAGTGCGCCAACGATCGGCCTGTACAGTCCCTTGCGATCTATCGGGTTATCGCGTCCGTCTATCAGGCGGTTTGGCATAAGGCACCTTGGGGAACATGTCATCTACGATCGGGGTGAAGCCAGTGACCCGGGCTATCGCAGAGTCTAGTTCATCGGCGGCGGTGTAGAGGTCAGCTCGTTCGGAGGCGATGAGCTCGTCTGGTGGTCCTTCAAGGGCAATGACAAGTCGATGCCATAGGCGTCCAAATGTACCTTTTGCCGATTCATTCGATCGGTCGTAATGCGAAGGTCCTCCTGGCATACCTCCAGAGCGAGTGCCGTCCGGCTGATCCTGACGACCCCGCGTACTACCCGGTAGAACGGATAGGAGAGCACCAGCGAAATGACGGTAAGGGCTGGTTTCCAATACTCGAGTATCCATAAAGGCATTCCTCATTGCCCGCCCTATGCCGTCGAAGAGTTTGTTATCAGGCCGATGGTGGAGAGCGCGGTCAGCAACGACGCTAACGCTGCGTTCCCCCCGCGTGATCCGGTAACGGCTTGCTTCGAGGCCGGGGTGACATTGTAAAACCCAACGGTAGAACCGTCGTGATCCAAAGTCCCGTTGATCTCGAGGCCATTAACCACGGCATCCACGCCCGACGCCATGAGCAAAGCCCACGCATACGATCCTACACCCAGACGGAATCCTACGTATAGGGTATCGCTGCCAGAGGTTCCTCGCAGGAGTAGGAATCGTCCGACGTGCTGGCTCGTACACGGCGGAAGGACCGCTCCGGGATCGGCGTAGATCATGTCCGCCGGCATCTTCATTACGCCACCCGGGTAGCAATGACGATGAGGGTCGCGTTGCTCATGTACACCGTGCCGGAGGTGTCCGATTTGAATGCCATCGTGACCGTCTTGGGCGAGGTGGACATCGGGGTTGTTTTCTCGTGACGAATCATCACCGGATCGGCCCCGGTTGCCGGGGCGCTACGGGTGGTGAGGGCGGTCGATCCGTCAATGCTCAGGCGCACGTCGACCATGCCCCCATCGGACGCCATACGCGCCATGCCGACCGCCTCAATCGTCCACGAACCCGGGGTTGGAAGCACGATATCGACGGTCACCTGATCCGTGTAGGTTACCGTGGATGAGGTGGAGCGGAGGGTGTCGTCGAAGGCGGTCTTAGTGACCTGATGGGTGTGGAGCTTGATGTTGGCTTCGTTCTCAGGCGACTCGGTGAGCGCGAAGTCCGCCCCGTCGAAGTCCAGGGTGGAGATGTCCGTATCGAGAGATGAGTCGCCCTCTTGCACGGTGATCCCGAAGGTGGACTGAGACACCCAGCCGGGGATTCCAGCAGATAGCTGGAGAATCTGGCCGGAGGTGCCTGCATCCAGCCGAGCCAACTTGTTGCTCGAGTTGATGTAGAGCATGTCGCCCACCTCAAGCCCGGAAGGGGGCGTCAGGGTGAAGGCCCGTTCGTCCGTGACCTTGCCAACCGCGATGGAGGTGACGCCCGTATCAACCCGGACCTGGGCAAGGGACATCTCCCAGGTGGTCGATGTCTGGGTAAGCGCGGGGGCAGCCGGTGATCCGGCAGCGGTTCCGGCCAGCACCGCAAGCACCACCGTACCTCGGGTGGACTGGGACTCGCGGGTGAGGCGAAGGATGATGCGATCGATCCGGGGGTTGCTGCCATCTGCCGCGCCAATCGTCAGGTTGCCCGAGGACTCCCGGACGTAAACGAATCCGTCCTTGAGGATGGCAACCCCGGTGTCTATGGAGATGTTCATGTTCGCGCCGTTGGCGGCGCAGACAAGCTCGTTCAGCGCACCCGTGACGACGCGAGACTCACCGAAGGCAAGGAAGGCATCGTTGATGGCATCGACCCAGAGGAAGCCACCTACCTGACCGATGACCTCACCGCTGCGGCGCTTGACGTTGGTGCCATCCGTGAACTCCGCATACACGGGACCGGGGTTGCCGATGTCATCCGGGGAGAAGGTGGCAACGCCGCTGCTATTGGTGGCGACATCATCCACGGTGGAGTCGTCAGACACCTTCTTGATGGTTACGGTGACGGCGTTGACGCCAGCCCCAGTAACGGGATCGCGGACGATCTGTTCGATGCGCTTGCTCATGCGTTACTCCTAGGGCCTGCCACCGAAAAGTGATCCAAGGCGGCTCGGGCGATACTCACCCGTCTGTTGCGGATTGGCGAACCGGCGACCGCCAAGGGTTTCGATGGTGGTCCGACAGGCTTGCTCACCCGTCGGGTCCGCGATCAGGTTGATCTCGTAGATCGCTTTCACATCCATGTATTGTGCGTTATTCATCATCAGGTTCATATCGATAGCGTTCTTTTCCGGGCCACCCTCGAGGTGATAGCGATCGCCTTGCAACCAGAGGGCCACCCGGCGTCCACCCCAGTTGACCACGAAGTCGGTCACGCTGCCACCCATGGCGTGCCGGCCACCATTGATGGCGACCTGATAGCTGAACTTCTGCCCGCCGTAGTATCCCCCATGCCGGGAGGCACGTACGTCCCCCTGTTCGTGGAGGACTTGCCACAGGGCCCAGTAGAGAATCCATTCCGGAAGAGAGGTACCCGCCTGGAGGAACCCGGGAGGGGGTTGCCCCGGGCCGATACCCATACGGATGGGCTTCTTTCCGATCTGTCCCGGAGGGCGGATACGGATCGGCGTCATGTTGACCTGGGAGCGTGACAGGATGCTCGACTGGACGAACCGCCGGCCCGTGTCCTTCTTGTAGTAGTCCTTAAGGAACTTACTCTCAGCCAGCGCCATGGAAGAGCTCGTTTCCTTCCCAGCCCGGCATGGGAATCTGCACCAGGGAGACGATGCGCATCCCGTTCGGGCTCATGCCAGTGGAGTTGTTGCCGGTCACCCGGGAGAGGTAGACCCGGTGGCTCCGCTGGTTCTCGCTCATACCGTTGTGCGTCAGACGGACGAACCCGGGGGAGGCGGCAAGGTTGTCCAGCTCTTCCTTGATCGTCTGCGGCCCACGAGGGCGTCCATCTGCATCGCCCATTGCCCGGGGGCAATTGAGTGGGATATGCAGGGAGAAGGTGGAGTTCTGGAGTGGACGGGTGATGTACTTCACCGTCATGAAGTCCATGAGCGGGGTCGTGGTCACGTCGTAGGTGGCGGGGTTGAAGCGGAACTTCACCCAACGCATGACCTCTCCCCGGGCGAATCCGTTCCCATCCGGAAGGGTCTCGAGACCGAAGGGGAGGATGGAGAATATTTCGTTGTCCGCATTGGGTACGGCATTGTCCGACCCTACCCCACCCAGTCCGTACCAGTCATGACGATCCGTCTTGTACTGGATGGGCCATTGGTGGGTCTCGAGGCCGGCCCAGTAGCTCATGTAGATTTCGACATGCGACATGATCTTGTCGAACATCATCTTCCCGGCATCGAACCGGGCAAGCTCGATCGTCCCCCGTGACTGGAAGCGCCCCTCACTCGCCGCGATCCGGGAGCGAAGGTTCAGGAAGGCCCGGTTGATGAGGATGGTGTAGGCGCTGGAGTCAACCGTCCACCACAAGCGTGTCTCACTTCCCGCCTGAGAGATGGTGAGCCACGTCGGAACTCCGGCTTCGGTAGGAGCGGCGATCGCGTGCCAGCCAAGGCCGTTCCAGCCCATCACCAGATTCTCTGGCTCAGTGGCGGAAGCGGAGAACTCCCCCTCATCGATCATGCCCGTATCGAACTCATCGTCACCGGAGGTATCGGGGGTGGTGACCTCGGAGATACCTTGAGTGAGGGCGTACATATAGCGATGTCCGGGGATGAGATCGACGATCTTCCCCCGGTACTGGACGGGAAGTCCTTCATCTCTTCCGAGTCCGGACTGAACCGGAGAGGCGGCATTGATGTTCCAGCGAATCACGTCCAGACCGACGGACATGAACAGGTCCTCGCCGGTTTTCCACATCGCCAGCCCTTCACCGTTGTCGGGATGGGGCGGGAACGCTTCGGGTCCGTAGATACGGGTGGTCACGACCGTCTGGGTTGATTCATCCCAGGCAGAGAGTCCCTTATTGCTGGAGAAATAGAGGGTATCTTCCTCGCCGGCATTCATGTATTTGGTCAAACGCTTGGGAACGATCGAACTATTGAACGTGTAGCGATCGCTCCAGGTGGAGCCATCCGTGGTGGACTGAATCTTGTGGTTGGCGCAGAGGGCGTAGAGCTTGTTGTCCCACTCGGCAAAGCAAATGGCCTGAACGGTGGTTATCTGAGCGGAGAGGGTGGCCCCGTCATAGGTCTGATAGCCAGCCGATCCTTGGGGGATAAAGAGCTTGCCCTGGAACTCATACCCCCGGTACACGGGATCGTCATCCAGCGCCCCGAGATCGGTCGTCACAAAGTCACTGATCGAGTAGAGCTTGTTGTCCTCACCCACGCCGTAGAGAGTCGATCCAAGATCGCCTAAGATGAAGGCCATCCCCTCGAGGTTACGCACCTCATCGGCCAACCCCAACTGGTTCGGGTAGGTGGTCTGCATGTCCCCGAACCAGAAGCGGCCATCGTCCGCACCTTCCTTGGCGGTACGGTCGACCTGACCGCCTCCGGAGAAGGAGGAATAAATCTTAGAGGAGATCAGCATATCGGAGTCCTTGGTGTAGTCTCCGAAAGACACCTTCCCTAGCAGGGTGGCGAGTTGCTGATACTCCTCATTCGTGCAGTAGTAGGGGAGGTCGTTGAGATAGATGACCTCGAATCCCTGTCCATCCATGGGCTACCCGATCCAATCCACGTTGGCGGCTCGTCGGGGAACCACCATGGTCCGCTTGACCATGGCTTCCTGTCGATACTGATTGACCTTCGCCATGGCGACCTGGATGTTATCGGTGCGCATGGAGAGTTGGTCAAACATCAGTTCCTTCACCCGGGCAACGATCCATTCCGGGTTCAGGTTGGTGAGGTCGGCGTCATATTCAAGGGGACGCTCCTTGACGTATCCCCGGATGCGCACTGTCTTGGTGTCGAGAGAGCGACGGGGGATACCAGCGATCGCTACGGTGCGCGTGGCCTTATCCACCCGGTATCCGGGGCCATTCCGGTTCCGGGCTTTGTCCACTGAGGTCCAGTCGGTTGTGTAGGGGAGTGCGGCGTCGTACCACTCAACCCCGGTGACGGCCACGAAAGATGAAGGAATGCTTAAGTAGGGATCGTCCGCCGAGAACAGTCCGATCTCTGCGGTGGCGTCGATCTGGAAGTGGGAGGACGCTTCCATGTGGGCCTGATAGATGAAGCGGTTGACTTCATCCGGCTCCCATCCCATATCGAACCGGGTCCAGAGCTCCGCGATGTCCCCCTCTTGCGTGGCGGCGGGAAGCACATTGCCCCAGCCGACCGTACCCGTGGAGGTGTTGGCGGTGGTAACTCTCCGTATCTGTCCCAGGTTCTCGGGCGTGCCACCCACGAAGTAGATGCGCCGGCTGACATACTCTTCCCGGCTCCGGGTGATCTTGTTGGCGTCCGTGAATTGGACATCGGTTCCATCCTGGGTGGCCCGGACAATGGTGAGATCGCCCGTACCGATACCGGCCATCTGGCGAATCTCAAGCCGGCTCATTCCCCGGGTATTGACCGACGTAACGGTGTTGATTTCGATGACCGTCGTGACAGACTGGCGGGTAACGTCGATCGTGTCGGAGGCCTGGAAGAGAATCTGAAGGGAGTAGATGTACCCCTCGGAGAGACCGGTGGACGTGATCCATTGGGTGATGGTGTCATCCGTGAAGCTGCCCGTCCCCAGCCCTTCCGGGGTATCGGTTGCGGGGAGGGGGTCGATCCGGGTGAGGGTAGCCGTGAAGGATTCGACGATGAAGTTTGTTTCCAGCAGCGAGGAGACGTTGAACTCGATGGGGATGAGTTCCCCAAGGTCCATGGTTATTCGCTGGGGATCGCTGGCACGCACCATCTACGGAAGTCTCCTTACGGACATGCCGTAATGATAGGGGTTATCGAGGGCGACGGCGACCAGAGAGCGGAAGGATGATGTTGCTTCCGTTGACGCTATTCATGGACCAGTTCTGGGTGCTGCGAAGGTTCGCCTGCTCGGTCGCCGTCAGTTCCCGGTCGAACGCCGCGAACGGGCCGATCACCAGATTGCGTGTGGTGGATATGGTGAGATCGCCAGCGGCATAGGCGATGCTGCCGTAGGTGCCGAGCGTGCCATAGGGTTCGATGTA
>Ga0209477_1002306_pt1 | contig 11066 bp, 5 predicted proteins | sample KloWWTupernatant_FD_187180 | JGI IMG/M metagenome (GOLD analysis project Ga0209477, IMG submission 187180) | Active sludge microbial communities from Klosterneuburg, Austria, studying microevolution and ecology of nitrifiers - Klosterneuburg... | ecosystem: Engineered > WWTP > Aerobic digester >...
ATTTCGTGCGGCGTGGGCCTGTGCCACAAGCGGCAAGATCTTGGTCACTCGCTGTCCGGTCAATGCAGATATGGTAACGATCGGTGCCCAATCGAGGAATTTCATCGCCATTCGGAGCGTTCGTTCAAATTCGTAGATCGTATTGGTCTCTTTTTCTTCGAGCGCGTCCCATTTATTGACAACAATGATCACCGAGCATCCGGAGTCGACAGCATAACCCGCAATATTAGCATCAAGGTTTGTAACACCCTCGACAGCATCGATGACAATGATCGCAACGTCGGCCCGTTCCAGAGCTTTTCGGGCCATTATGACAGACAGCTTTTCTGCCATCTCGGTGGTTTTGCCTTTACGTCTTATTCCCGCGGTATCGATGATCATATAGTCCTTACCATCGGCGGTCAGATACGTATCGATCGCATCACGCGTCGTACCGGCGATCGGCGATACGATAACGCGCTCTTCGCCAAGCAGTTTATTCAGCAACGACGACTTACCGACATTAGGCCGCCCGATGATAGCGAGTCTGATCTCTCTAGGCTTTTCGGCTTCGTCATTCTCATCTTCAAAAACAAGGTGATCAAAAACCAGGTCAAGCAGATCGCCGACGCCGGTCCCGTGTTCGGCAGAGATCGGCGACATTTCAAAACCAAATTGGTAGAATTCGCCGGCCTCATTCTCAACGGTACGTGACTCGACCTTGTTGGCAGCAATGATTATCGGCTTTCCGGTATTTCTGAGCAAAACTCCGAGCTCTTCATCAAGTGGAGTGATGCCGGCACGCGTGTCAAGAACCCATATAATGGCAACTGACTCTTCGATCGCGTGCGATGCTTGCTTGAATATATTCGCAGGGATGATCGCGTCGTCATCAGGCACGATACCGCCGGTGTCGACGAGGCGAAACATTTGGGCTTTCCATTCGACCTCACCGAACATACGGTCGCGCGTGATCCCGGGTTCATCGCCGACGATAGCCTTTCGGCTACCGGTGAGGCGATTGAAAAGGGTTGATTTTCCGACATTCGGCCGGCCGATGATGGCAACTAGCGGAGCTTTCATTAAGACAAGAATAGTCGATTATTGAGTTTCGTGCATCTTGCGCATAAAACGCCCCGCCAACAATGCGTCGGCGGGGCGTTAAAACGAACGAGTGTCGTCTTAGTCGGCAATGATGTCGATGATCGCACCGATCACCGCACCGAGTATGGTGTATTTGCCGTTCGAGTAGTTACCATAGCGATTTCGACTGTAGTAGCCGTCCTCGTATCCCCGTCGAAATCCTTCGCGGAAATAGTAATTATACTCTTCCATTGACACATAATAGCTGTCATAGCCATAGGCGGCATCCTGATAACCGTACGAATTATTGTAGTCGGACCTCCAACCGTCCTGGCGATCTGCCTGGCCGGCGTAAAAGCCCTCTTCGTAACCATTATTCACCGCATCACGGAGCATCTGTGCCCCATATTGACTGGTGTAGTAGGAATTACCGCCGCGATTGTAACGGTAATTATTGTAATAGTTGTCGTAATACCTTGCTTGTTGGAGCCTGATCTGGTCGCGACGGAGTCGTTCCCAATATCGCTGCTGATATCGAAGATAAGCATTGCGTCGCTGCTCCTGCAATTGGCGATAGCGCTGCTTCTCGATCGTCTGCGAATTCTTCCATTGTTGGTTGTACTGGTTCACACGCTGCTGTTGTAGTTGCTCTTGCTGGCGGCGGTCAATTTGCTGATAACGTCCGTTATTATTTCGTTGATCGCCGACGCTTCGGTCGTTTGTGTTCTGGCTCGTGCCCCAGGTGCCCTGCTGTTGACGGCGATCATTGATGCGTTGGGTTTCGCCATTATTGATCCGTCCATTTCCCTGTTGCCGCGGCGATTGATTGACCTGTGCCGGTTGATCGACGATCGGACGGCGATTCTGTTGCGGAAAGGTTTGCTGGGTCTGAACCTGCTGCGGTTGCGCCACAGGCCGGCGTCCGCGATCTTGCTGCGGGAAGTTTTGTTGTGCTGGAGTCGATTGCGGTTGCGATACCGGTCGACGACCACGGTCCTGTTGTTGGGGCTGTTCATTTCGTACGGGTCGTTGGGCCCGGTCACGGTTTTGCTCGGCCGGTTGACTCTTTTGCACGTTCCGTTCGCCTCGGTCCTGCCGATCTTTAACTTCCTGCCGTGATCCCTGATCGGAAGGCTGACTGCGTCCCCGATCACGCTGCGCGCTAGCGTCTGCCGCGCACATCGTGAAGATGGCTAGCATAGACACTGCTACGGTCTTTCCCAAGTGTTTTCTCATTTTATTACCCCTTATTCGAAAATGTTCGGTCGATCTACGCATCGTCCTGCAATTGACTATGGCAAATGCCGTACCACACTAAAAAAGCCGCAAAGTACGCGGCTTTTAAGACGTGTGGAGATAAGATAGATACGATATCGTCGCTCCATAGCACGATTTCGAATAGAAGAACTTCCGGCTATTTCGTGAAATCGTAGCCTATGCGGATATTTAGCACTCCATTTCCAACTTCCGGAACTACGCTCACTGCTTTCATCCGAATGTTTCCGGTGTTTTGGATAGGAACGCCGAACGAGACTTTATCGAGCCTCAGAATCTCAATGGGATTAAGCTTTTTATCGATCGAACTCTGTATGAGTTTCGCGATCAATGTGCCGCCAATGCCGCCCGTTCCGTTTAGATTTACATTCAGCACACGGGCTTTGCCGATCAACCTCTGTCCCTGCTGATCGAACTCAAGGTCGATATTGGTCTCGGCCCAGCCTGCAAACTCCACACACCCGACGAAGGGCGGGGCGTAATTGCCGGAAAATGCGAGTGGAACATATATCTTACCTTCGCGAAACCTGACGGCAGTTCGAACTCCGTCCATTTCTCGCAATATCTTTACGGTCTCGGAGCAGTAACCTGATCCAACAATGTAACTGCTACGATCGTCGCCTGCAAACGCTAAACCTTGGGCTCCGAACGCACGCCATCTCGTCCTAACGTTAATATTCGTCCTGCCCGTCGTCGCTACCGAAAACTCGGGCGGATCGTAGTTCTGATAGATCGAGTCGAGCAACGCGTCGAAAAATGCTTCGTTTAGGCTGACCGTTACCTCCGCCTTTTGGGCGACTGCAACAGATGAAAACAAAATTACCGCCAAAATGACGGTAACGATATTGCGGTACATATGTAAAACCTCGCTCATTTATCGATCGTTGATATGATGTCCAACTTTGTGGCAGAAACCTTGTAGTGGCATTGATGCCTTTCGACCGCCAATCGTTGTTCTTAAATGGAACGGTTATAGACCGCTGCCGACGACATCGTGCAATCTCAGGAGGCCAACGCAAATTCCGGCGGGATCGACGACCGGAAGCACTGAGATCTGTGACGGACGATCTTGCATAAGCCGCAATGCGTCAAAGGCCAGCATCGTCGGTTCGGCGCGTATCGGCCCGGACGTCATCATCGACGCGGCGGTAAGATCATTGAAGTCCGCGGGATCAGTTCGCTCGATGGTTCGCCGGAGGTCACCATCTGTCACGATCCCCAAAAGCCGGCCGTCGCCGTCGATGACGTTTACAGCACCTAGTGCATGATCGGAGATCGATCTGACGACCTCGAGCCAATTCGAGTCCGGAGTAACGCTCGGACTGGTACGCATCAGACTCGCAACTGTCAGCGTAAGGCGTTTGCCAAGTCGGCCCGCGGGGTGATTAGCGGCAAAATCCTCCGCCGTAAGCCCTTTCAATTCCATTACCGTCATCGATAGAGCGTCACCGATAGCGAGGGCGACGGTCGTCGATGCGGTCGGAGCAAGATTAAGCGGACACGCCTCTTTGTCCACTGATCCGTCAAGAAAGACATCTGATTGGCGTGCAAGTGTGGAATTAATATTTCCGACTATTGCGATCATCGCAATGCCGCGTTGTTTGAGAGTCGGGACTATGGCCAGGATCTCTTCGGTCTCGCCCGAGTTGCTCAGAGCGATAACCACATCTCCGCAAGCCACCACACCAAGTCCGCCGTGCAATGCGTCTGTCGGATGCACGAATACAGCGATCGTTCCGGTGCTGGTCATCGTTTGGGCTATCTTTTCGGCGATCACACCCGATTTGCCGACTCCGGTGACAATGACTTTGCCGCTGCAATCGGATAATAGAGAGATCGCAAGATCGACACTCGCCGAATCGAGATTTATCGCCGAATGTAATATCGCGTCTGCTTCGATCTTTAAGATCTCCGAAACTCTTTTGTGGTTTGCGTTCACCTGTTCCATTTCAGTTCGACTGCTTTTCGACACGTCAAAATAGTACCACAACACTGTCCGTCAAAATTGAAAATGGGCCGTCCGGAAACCTGGATCTCCGGACAGCCCGATCGTCAGTTGCTCAAAGCCTATTCAACGTGGACAAAGTCAGTTCCGGTTCTGCCAAAGGTCTCAGGATGATACATCTCCTCGGCCTTAGCGGGCGGAACTACGAATTGCCCCGGCGTCGTCGCTCTGGCAACGTAGCTGTAGTTGTAAACGCCCTCCCACAACAACGACGTGAACGCCTCGGCACGTTCGTCGCGGAAATTCTGGTGTTCAAACCAATACTGGCGGTACCACCAGGAACCGTATCCAAACGAACGACTGCCGAATTCCACGACGGGAGTATCGCTGCCGGGATCGCCCGGGATCGATTCCGTGACCGCAAGCCCCGGATTTAGGATCTCAAGCCCCGCCGGCAGATTGTCGACCAGAGCGACGTGATAACGACGAGCCTGTGCGACCATCGTCAGACGGATGCGGACGCGGGCACCTGCCTTGATCGTCCAGGTACCGTCAGCATTTTGCTTAACATCATCTTTGTCATCGACCGCTTCATACTTTCTAAGAACCGTGAAGCCGTAATCCGCAGGCTCCAGTTTTAGGTTTTTCGGTGCGTATTTCATACCGATGCGGTAGAAAAGTCGGCCCGCACCCTGTTTATCAAGTATCAAGTTCGACATTCCTCCCTGATCGGTCAGGTATGACATTGGGATATTCAACTGGTTTGAATCGATCGAACGTCCCTTGAACGCATCTTCCCCGGCGTACGTGTTGCCGAGCCAGATCCGTGTCACGAAATCAGGAGTGACTTTTTCGAAGGTGTTGAAATACTTGTCGAGTGCCAAAAGGATAAATACATTCTCCTGTGTATTTGACCACGCTCCCTTCGTTCGATGATCGAGCAGTCCTCGGACCAGCTTAGGTACAAGGTCATTCTTTGGATCGGACTTGATCATTGCCTCAAGCAGCACGCCGTCGGCACGCCGATTTGAGTACATAATCAGCCACGCTCCGTCGCCGTAGTTGGTGACGAAGTTTGCGGTCGCTGCCGTCTCGGTCGTGCGGTTCATCAAGTGACGGATGATGGCCTGCACCTCGACGGTCGAGTCAGGGTCGTTCGCCAGCACCGAAAGCACCCATCCGAGAGCTTCGAATGGCATTTTCTCGATCGTCGCTTCGGCCAGAAGCTTTTTGGTCTTTGCGATGTCCTTGTCGCCCATCATATCGCGGATATAAAGTGCGTAGGCAGAGATCGTCCAGCGAACCTCGGGCGAGTTCTTGTACCATTGGTCATAGTGCTTTTCGACGTCCTTCAGGTACGGTTTCACCTTGGTGATCATCTCGTCGGGCACCTTATAGCCCTTAGCCTTAGACAACGCCAGGGCGTGGGCAACGTGGACCGTCAGGAAAGGATACTCATAACGCTCCTTATCGCGTTTCCATAGTCCGAAACTGCCGTCACTACGCTGCCGCGACTGCAGTATCTCGATGTCGCGGGCGTAATAGCCCTCAAGCTCTTTTGCGGTGGGCATATCCTTTGCCTTAAATGCACTCAGTACATCGCGCATCGCCGCGATCGAGATCATTCGAGATGATATCTGCTCTGAGCAGGCATACGGATAATTTGTCAGGAAGAGAAACGCATCGGTCAATTCCTGCAACTGAGTCGAAGAGGTCGTGACCTCGAGTCCGCCAAATTGCGGATACACGTCGCCCGGCGTCTGGACCGGTTGAATGACCGCACCATTCTGGTCAGTCGTGCCGTATGTCGCGAATGCCTCGGTTGTCGCGGGCGTCCACACCGGCAGCGATATTTCGGCTGCATCGTTGAATTTGCCCGATGTCGCGACGATCTGGAATCTCGCCGTTCCCGCCTTCATCGCTGAGACAGGAAAGCGGACTTCGACGCGATCGTTGGCCTTTACGACCACTCGCTTTCCATTTCCGCCGGTCAGTTCGGCATTTGTCGCTCGTACAGCAACGTCGACCGCCATGTCCTTATCGGTCTGATTTTGGACTACCACCGGCATTTCGATCTTATCGCCGAAATTCATAAATCTCGGAGCACTCGGTCGCACCATCAGCGGTTGTTTAGCCGTTATGGTCGACTCAGTTTTACCGAACCGTTTACCGTTATCGACGGACACTGCGGTTATCCGATATCGCGTTAGATTATCCGGCAGTTTGATATCGACGACTGCACGCCCGCTCGCATCGGTTTTTACAGTCGGCGAGAACAATGCGAGGGCGTTGAAATTCTGTCTCAGATTTATAGGTGTTTCCGAGTCGGCGGCGTCATCATCAATCTCAGCGGCGGCAAAGTTGAGGTCCGGCTTTTTCTCTTCTCTGCTTCCGCCTTTCATTTTTTGCGCTGACGACGGCCTGGCGGATGCTCCGTCCGCCGACATCACGCCTGAACTTATCGGCACGGGCGGCGGCGGGGGCATATCGGCCTTTACGTCCGCCGGATTGCCCAGCAATACGTCTTTTCTGAGGTGATAATCATTGACTCCGTCGCCGCGAGTCGTATAGAAGATACTCATCGGGTCCGCGATCGTGTACCGAGTCAGAGCTAGCACGCTCTCATCGACAACGATAATGGCGACCTCGCTATTTGCGACCGGTTCACCGCGATAGTCTTTTACCGCAACATTGACCTTTGTCTCGCCGCCCGGTGCAAGTGTCTTGTCGACCGGTTCGGCCGAAACCGTCAATTGCCGGGAGGCGGTCGATATCGCGAGGTTCATAGTTCCACTAGCAAATGCCGGACGCTTGGCAAGTTTTGTTTCCACTTCGCCCTTATCATTTGTCCTGACGGCGGCTCCGACCAGGTCGACCTGAGCAGTGATATTCGGCAAGTATTTCTCGTCAAGCGGTATCTTTAATGTCGTTGACGAGTCCTTCATCGTAAAGCGTTCGGTCTTGACGAGGCCGTCACGGCGAAGCGTCAGAACGCCCTCGGCAGGAGTGAACGGAGCGATCACAAGCAGTTCGGCAACATCGCCCGGTGCAAAATCCTTCTTGCTCGGTATGATCTGCACTTCTTCCTGCTCGACATTGCGTTTCGGCGGTGTCTTGCCGCCCGGGACCCAAACCGTCATCTCGCTTTCGTTAAAACGCTCGCGATCATCCATCACGGTCGCGGTGATCGTGTAACGTCCACCTTGTTTGGCGACAAAGCTGCATTTCTGTGCGGCTTCGGCCGATTTGACCGTACACGTCTGTTCGTCGACGGTTATTTCCTTCCAGGACCCTTTGTCATACGACCAGTCTTTCAGCACGGCCTTGATCTCGGCCTCACGTCCGGTCGCCAATTTTCCATCGATGTCGCTTACGATCGATTCGATCTCGATCTTTTCACCACGTTGGACGAACGTTCGCGGCGTCTTGATGCCCACATAGAGCGATGCGGGATGCACGAGCATTGAGGTCGAACTCGACCACGTCTGGCGATTTACATCCATTACCGATGACGCTGCGGTGATCGTATAAGGCCGCGGCGGTTTGACCGACTCAAAATCGATCTTCAAAAGATGTTTTCCGGAAGCGTCTGTCACGCCCTTGAACGACTGTGAAGTTCCCCCCGCAGTGCGGCCGTATTCATATCCACGCCACCACGGCACCCACGTTCCAAACGTAAAGTCGCCGCGATTAGGAGGGGTATAACTTGTAGGACTTGCCGTAACCGTCCAGTTGGCATCGGCGTTAGCGAGTCCGCCGCCGGCATAGTATTTTGCCTCGACCGACATCAGTGCACTGCCCCCGACAAAATGCGGGGCTTCGGTCTCGACCTTGGACGAAACCTCGAATTCCGGACGGCGAAATTCCTGTATCTGAAATTGATGCGAATGGGAACTGCCCGAGATCGACGTATTTGTCGAAAGTTCGATGCGTGCGTATCCCAGATTTGCGTTATCCGGCAAGCTGAATTTGAAATCAAATGCTCCAAAGGCGTTCAGGTTTGCCGTCCCCTTGGCGATCTCATTGTTTCTGGGATCTTTTACGGAGTAGTTGATACCGTTGGCAGCGTCGCCGAGGCCCTCGACATCGCCGAACTTCCCGCCAGTGATCCGGCGAATGTAGCCCTTTACCGAAACCTCTTCTTTAGGCTTATATAGCTTCCGATCATCAAAAACGAACCATCGCAGCGAATCACCCGCTGATTTGCGGTACCAACTGCCGGTATCCTGCCAGTAATAATCGGTATTTTCAGGCAGAAACGCCACGTCCTTACCCCGCGTAGCCACCAGATAATTTTGGCCCTTGATCGAACCCGATTCGGGTAACTGGAGGCGCAGGATGCCGTTTTCGCCGGTACGGTCGCCCATTGCTTCAGCGACGGTCTCGGTTTTTGCCGAACTTCCGTCAGCGTCTGTTGAGACGATCTCGTCGGCTTGACTACTTCCCCAACCGGTCATCCAATCCCAGGCACTTTGAAAAACACTCGGTTCAACCGATGCGACCTTAGCCGATCCAGAGGCCTTTTCGAGCGGAAAGATCGCTAGATCAACGCCGGTCAGCGGTTTACCGGTCTTGAGATCGGTCGCAAATCCGACAAGTTCGGTATTATCGACAAAGGCATCAAGCCCGATCTGTGTCGCTTGAAGCCAGGTGAATATTCTGACACGGTCATATTTGTCCTTGCGAACCGTCGGCTCAATATCGACGATCACGTTGCCGAAACCGCCGCTGAGGCCCTTTGTTATATCAACCCGAGTCTCGACCATTTCGTCTGGCTTATTCGCTATCTCAACCACCTCATCAGACACCAATCGACCGGGTATCGGCGGGCGTTTGCCGTCGTCGTAATTGATATGACGAACATATTCCTGAAACTTTTGCCAATCAGCAGGCTGGACGTCATACAGTCGAACCTTGACCGCACCATGATTTGTCGAATAGATCGAAAATGTCGGAGTAGATGTCGGGTCAAGCACGGTCATATAACCGCCCTGAGCGTATAGATTCTGGCTCGCAGATCCGACCTTTATCGTGGCGACCGCAGGCTGACCGAGTGACTGACCGTAGACATCACTGATCGATCCGTCGATCGTGACCTTATATGAGGTCCTCCCCTTTTTGTAGCCCTGAATGTAAACATAATTGCCCGACGGATAGATCTTTAGCCCTTCGATGGCGGGTTCGATCTTTACCATTTCTGTTGTAAATTTCGCGGCGTCTATTGAGTTGTTAAACTCCATATACCACGACTCAAAAGGCGAACAATTGCGATTATCACGCCATCCACAATAACCGTTGCTGAATTTCAACGCGCTATAGGTTTGAAATGAAAACGACTGGTCCTTGATCGACGTCAACGGCCCCTCGGCCGACGGCGTGCCTTTCGCGATCGTGACATTGATCGCCGAAGCACCCGGCAGAGCGTTTTCAGTCAGACCGTCCGAGTTGACCGCCCGAAACGCCAGCCAACGGCCGGCTTGAGCCTGTTTACTGTAGTAATTGATCGTGCTGTCACCTGATATCTCTTCCTGAGTGGCGAGCCGGATCGGCAATTTTTTTCCGCCGCCGGTCACGGTTATCGAACGCAATACAGCGTCAGGGCTTATCGCCTGATCGAATGAAACGTAAATCAACGCGTCACGGCGAGTGATGCCGCCATTTGGATACATTGACTCAGCCTTGGGCGGCGGCGTGGTAAACGTCCAGGAAACGTCCTTGGCAAGCGTCTGTCCATTCGCGGACTTTGTCCCGGCAGGCACTCGCGCAGTAAATTTCGTTGCCATCGGGAAACGCTTTGTCGTATCGAACATCAATGTTTTGGTACCGAGCCAGCGCCAGCGGCCCTCCACCTGAGGCGACAGTTCGACGGGTGCGTATTTTGCAGCTTCTTCCTGCGATGTGACCGCGACCATCGGTTGCGAAAACGTTACGCTGAGATCAGGGGCGAGCGGAATCTCGCCCTCGGGCGAAAATCTGACCACTTCCAGAGTCTGCCCTGTAGTGTCCAGCTTGGGCGTTCCGCGTTGCTCATCCGATGGAAATTTCACCGGATTCTTATTGCCTGTTTTGGGCGCGGGCAAGGTGCCGATCCGCTTGGCAAAATCGGTTTTATCATCAACCGCCGGTTTGATCTCGGGTATTCGCTTTAGCAGCGAATTTGAGTCACTCTCCGAGAGCGGATCCGTGGCGGCCAATTGCTGCTTTTCTCGCGTTTCTGCTCCCTCGACACCTTCGCTCAGGCGAAACTTAAGTCCTTCCGGTGTGTCTTTCATCCTTTGTTCCATTGTCTTCCCGATGCCCTGGCCGTATGCGACCAGACTCACCGGCGCGATGTAGCCCAAATAAACTGCTAGAAGTAAAACCCAGGTCGTTATCTTTTTCATTATTATCCCGTCCAACAAAAAACTTTTTTTGGCCGATGCTGTCGGCACTGTCTGAGGAACGCACAGTGTGCGGAAATCTTGCGTCCTTTTAATACTCGTTTAGAATAGTTAAGGCCGTTTCGCCGCCGCCGGAGGTTATATTGACGAGCGAACCGGCGGCAAGCCGGACCATACCGCCCTCGACCTCACCCATAAACAAGAACGGGTCAAAATCGACGGTCAGACTCTCGATACGAGCTTCGCCGTCGGCAAATACCGGTATGTCGGTCCGTGCAACAACTGCCCTTTCCTGGACAATATAGGTCGAATCGACCGCGTGCTCGATCGCGTCGTCCCATTCGCTCTCGGTGCTTTCCCAACCAAATGCGATTCCCTTTCCGCCGTAATCATCATTTGGCTTA
>Ga0209477_1002307_pt1 | contig 11061 bp, 9 predicted proteins | sample KloWWTupernatant_FD_187180 | JGI IMG/M metagenome (GOLD analysis project Ga0209477, IMG submission 187180) | Active sludge microbial communities from Klosterneuburg, Austria, studying microevolution and ecology of nitrifiers - Klosterneuburg... | ecosystem: Engineered > WWTP > Aerobic digester >...
CGACCAGCGCACCGGCGAGTTCACCTTCCACGAGGGCCCGGTCTTCACCGGTCTGCTGTTGGCCGACGAGATCAACCGCACCCCGCCGAAGACCCAGGCTGCCCTGCTGGAGGCCATGCAGGAACGACAGGTCACCACGCTGGGATCCGTGCGTGCCCTGCCGGATCCGTTCATCGTCATCGCGACGGCCAACCCGATCGAGAACGACGGCACCTTCCCGCTGCCGGAGGCGCAACTCGACCGGTTCATGACGCGCATCGGGCTGGGCTACCCCAGCGAGACCAGCGAGGCCCGCATCGTCGATCAGCACCTGGCTGGCACCTCCGCGGCGCCCCTACCCGCTCTGACCGATGCCGCCGAGCTTCGGGCGTTGCGCGAGCTGGCGCGCAACGTCACGGTCACGCCGGAGATCCGCGATTACGCCCTCCGGTTGGTGCGGGCCACCCGCGAACACAAGCTGGTGCAACTCGGCGCATCGCCACGAGCGTCGATCGCCCTCGTCACGGTGGCCCAAGGCCTTGCCCTGATTCACGGCCGCGACCACGTCACCCCTGATGACGTGAGGGCCTGCGCGGTCTCGGTGCTGGTCCATCGCCTGGTCCTTCGCCCGGAGTTGTGGTCCACGGGCGCCTCGGCGCGCCGGGTCGTGGACGAGGTGATCGCCGGCGTCCCCACTCCCGAAGGGCTCACCGGGTGAACGACAGGCGGCGTATGCCGTGGCGCCAGACGGCTGCCCACTTGCGGGCCGCTGTGCTCGGGGTTGCGGGCGCCCTGGCCGCGGTCCTGCTGCGCCGCCCCGATGTGCTCGCTCTGGCCGTGCCGTTCCTGGTGATCGCGGTCTGGGGGCACGTCACTCGACCGACCAGCCAAGCCGTCCTCTCCTTCCCGGACTCCCACCTGCTGGCCACCGATGACGAGTCGAATGTCTCCTCGGACGTCGCCGCGCAGGTGCCGGAAGGATGTGACCTGCTCGTCCTGATACCGCCCACATCCCGTCACGTTCGGTTCGCGCGGCAGCCAGCCTCACGACCGCTGGCTCTTGACGGCCATGACCTTGGTGACCGTATCGGGCTGTCGTGGGAAGCCAACCGATGGGGAGAGCACGCCCTCAAACCCACTGACGGCACGGCATACGCCCCGTGGTTGGCCTTCGCCGACAGCGTCCGCCTCGACGGCGACCCGATCCTGACCGTTACACCGACCCCCATGACTCTGCCCGCGCTGGGCGTGCTGCCCACGCGTCGGGGGCTCCCCGGCCCCAACCCGTCCCGCATCACCGGCACAGGCATGGATCTCGCCGAGATCCGACCCCTTCAGCCCGGCGATGAACCCCGCCGGATCCACTGGCCCTCATCATCACGCCTGGGCGAGCTCCACGTCGTGGCCACCACGCGAGACGTCGAAGTCACCATCGAGCTCGTCCTCGACGTCACCCACCTGACCGACCATGACCTCGACACCGCTGTCCCGCTGACCGCTGGGCTGGCCGGCCAACTCCTGGCCCGCGGCGAACGCGTCGCCCTCACGGTCCTTGGATCCGGCGCACTCCCACCCCTGCGCGCCAGCCGCGGGCACGCCCAAGACGCCCGCATCCGCGGCCTGTTGGCCCGCGTTGCTCCCGGCGCGGCGGCCGTCCACGAGGACTTCCACCTCCAACGCGAACTACGACTACCCGTCCGGCCCGCCGACATCACGATCGGCATCGGCGACGCCCGGGACCCCTTGGTGATGCTGCTCGCCCGACGCCAACGACTCGGCGCCCGCACCGTCATCCTCGACCTCGCCCGACACGCTGAGGCCCCAGCACACACGGGGACGATCCCGCGTCAGATCCCGACGATCACCTTCGAGTCCCCGGCGTCAGTGCTCGGGCTTGGCGCCGCCTTGACGGCCAGCAGCTCGGCCGCGGGGTGAGATCGCGATGATCGTCCTGTTCTCCCTCGCGGCCTGGCTCGTCACGGTCGCCACCGCGCCGGGTGGGCCCAGTTGGGGGGTGACCTTTCTGATCGCGATCTTCACGGTGGTCGCGTGGCGGCGACCCGACCGCTACGGACCGACGCTGCTCGTTGTCCTCCACGTCTTCCATTGGATCCTCCTCGGCAAGCCCTCCCTCCTCACGCTGACAGCCCTGGCAGTCGCGCTCATTGCCATCCACCAGGCGGCAGCCGTGACGGACACGATCGGTACCCTGCGTCACCTGCCACCGAAGGTCTTGCGGCGGTGGGGTGCGCGCACCGCCGCCGTGGTCATGACCACCCCGATCGTGCTCTGGCTGGCCGCCGTTCGCCCTCTGAACGCGACGGCCGCCCCGGTCCTCATGGGGGTGGCGCTCCTCGCGATCGCGCTGACTGCATGGACGCTCACGTCGGAGGATCGGTCCTCGCGCCGAGGCCACGCTTTGCCCCGGGCGGGGGAAAAGTAGTTCGCTCCGGCGGGGGTGGTCCAGACGGGGGAGACTCGCGGATGCTGAGTCCATGAACTCGACCGAGGCGACTCAGACCGTCGGATCCGCTCGTGCTGTCACGTCGCGCCGTCGGGCCAACTCTGACGTCGTGCGTCCGTATGCCGTGGGCTGCGCGGTCCTGACGGCTGTCGTCGGTTTGCAATGGCTGCTTCCGAACCCCTATTCGTTGTATGGCTGGTTCTTCGAGAGGGACGCCTCCGGCGGCAGCACCATTTCGCCGGGCGCTGACGTCCTCCTCGGCCTCCTGTTGCTGAAGATCCTCATCGTCTGTGCCTCAGCGAGTGCTCCCTTCGTCGCTCGCAGACATGCCTGGGCTGCGACTGGCTTGGCCAGCGTGGGCTTCTTCGGACTCTTCGACTCCCCGGTACGGGCCATCGATCTGATGACGGTCTGCGCTCTCATCGGTGTCGCCTTCGTCAGTGTGCTGCAGCGCCGGAACCTCGCGTGGGTCCCGGCCATGCTGGCCCTGATCGGGCCCCTGGCCATGTCATGGTCGGTAGGGCGGATCCACCTCACGGTCCTGGGTTTCGACAACGAGTCGGAGCATTGGGGCGCCAGTCAACTGGTGATCACGCCGCTCCTCTGGATCGGTGTTGTCGTTGTGACCATGGTGGCGGCGCATGTGATCCGCACGCGCGCGGAGCAGTCAGCTGCGGCCGAGGTGCTCGATGAGCGATCCAGCGCGTTGGGGCGCGAGGCGGTGGTGCTCGACGAGCGAGCCCGGCTGGCACGGGATCTCCACGACGTCGTGGCTCACCGGGTCTCGCTCATCGCGGTCCGAGCCGAGAGCGCTCCCTTCGCCAACCCGGATCTGGGGCCGGATGCCACACGCCTTCTCGCCGAGACCGCCGACGATGCTCGAGCCGCCCTCGACGAACTCCGGGAGGTGCTCGGCGTGCTCCATCGCACCACCGATCGCGCCCCGCGGACACCCCAACCCGGGGTTGGCCAGATTCAGGCCCTCATCGACGAGGCCCGGGCCGCCGGCGCCGCCGTTGAGGTCGGAGGAGCAATCGGTGCGGTGAGCGACACGACCGGCACCACGGCATACCGAGTGGTCCAGGAGGCCCTGACCAACGCGCGCCGACACGCCCCCGAGGAGACCGCGACGATCACGTTCGGCGGTGACGATGACCTGGTGATCAGGATCGTCAACGCCACCGGCGCTCCTGACACCGACGTGGCACCCGGTCGTGGGCTCACCGGCATGCGCGAACGCGTCGAACTCGCCGGCGGACGCCTCGATGTGAGTCGGGAGGGCAAGTGGTTCGTCGTCGAGGCGCGCTTGCCCCGGGAGACGCCGTGACCAAACTGGTCCGGGTCATCGTTGCGGACGACCAACCGGTCATCCGCGATGGGATCGCCGCGGTCCTCGACGCTCAGGACGACATCGAGGTCATCGGCCGGGCGAGCAACGGGCAGGACCTCATCGACCTCATTGACGCCGGCTCTGTCCCCGACGTGGCTCTGGTCGACATTCGGATGCCGGGTGTGGATGGCATCGAGGCCTGTCGCCGGATCGCCGGGCGCACCGCCGTCCTCATCCTGACCACCTTCGATCTCGACGAATACGTGACGGATGCGTTGCAGGCTGGGGCGAGTGGGTTCCTCCTCAAGGATGTGCCCGCCGCCCGTCTCGTCGAGGCGGTGCGACTGGTCGCGGATGGGTCGATGTTGTTGGGCCCCAACGTCACTCGCCGGTTGGTGGAGGATCTGGCTGCGCGCCCCGTGAGGCCGGTCGACCTGGCGCAGCTGGGCCTCACGCAGCGCGAACAGGACGTCTTCGGGCAGCTCGCCCGCGGCAGGTCGAACGCCGAGATCGCCACCGCCCTGGTGGTCACACCGGAGACGGTGAAGTCACACGTGGCCGAGGTGCTCCGCAAACTCCAGTTGCGCGATCGCGTGCAGGTCGTCGTCTTCGCCCACGAGCGGGGACTCGTGCAGCCGGAGTGATCCGCTGGCCACCGGTCTGCCCTCCACGACCCGCGCGGGTGCAAGATGACTTCACGCCACTTGACGAAGGAGTCACCCGATGCGCAGCACCATGCAGGACGCGCCCCTGTCGATCACCTCGATCCTCAAGCACGGGACCACGGTCCACCACGATTCCGAGGTCATCACGGCCACCGCCGACGGGATGCGAAGCGAGACGTATGCCGAGCTGGGCGCCCGGGCGGCGAAGCTCGCCAACGCTCTGCGTCGGCTTGGCGTGACCGGCGACGAGCGCGTCGCCACCTTCCAGTGGAACAACGCGGAGCACCTCGAGGCCTACCTCGCGATCCCGTCGATGGGCGCCGTGCTGCACACCCTGAACATCAGGCTCTTCCCCGAACAACTGACCTACATCGCCGAGCACGCCGACGACAAGATCGTCATCGTCGACGACTCGCTCGTGCCCCTCCTGGCCAAGCTGCTCCCAACCTTCACGACCGTCGAGCACGTCATCGTCGCTGGGCCGGATGCCGCTGCGGCAGATCTGGATTCGCTCCGGTCCAGCGGCAAGCAGGTCCACCTCTACGAGGACCTTTTGGCCGCCGAGGAACCGACCTTCGACTGGGTCATCGGTGACGAGAACGATGCAGCCGCCATGTGCTACACCAGCGGCACGACCGGTCAGCCCAAGGGCGTCGTCTATTCCCACCGCTCGGCCTATCTGCACTCCATGGCGGTCTGCGCCGGCAACGTCGGTGGCCTCACCTGGACCGACCGCATCCTGCCGATCGTCCCGATGTTCCACGCCAATGCGTGGGGCCTTCCGTATGCCGCGTTGATGGCGGGCTCATCCCTCCTCATGCCCGACCGCTGGCTCCAAGCCGAACCCATCACCCGCTTCATGGAGGCCTCCAAGCCCACGGTTTCCGGTGCCGTCCCCACCGTGTGGAACGACGTCCTCGGCCACCTTGACGCCAAGGTCAAGGACGGCTCGCCCGCGGACCTGTCCACCCTGCGCCTCGTCCTGTGTGGCGGCTCAGCCGTCCCGGTGAGCCTGCAGAAGGCACTCAAGGAGCGACACGGCATACACATCCAGCAAGCGTGGGGAATGACCGAGACGTCACCGGTCGCCTCGGTGGCGGCCGTGCCGAGCGGCGTTGAGGGAGAGGCGATCTGGCGCTACCGCGGCGGCCAGGGCCGGCCGATCCCCGGCGTCGAGGCCCGCATCATCGGCCCCGAGGGCGACACCCTCCCGCACGATGGTGAGTCCGTCGGTGAGCTCGAGGTGCGCGGGCCATGGATCACCGGCAGGTACTACAAGGACGCCGACCCGGACAAGTTCCACGACGGCTGGCTGCGCACCGGCGACGTCGGGCACATGGACGAGCGCGACTACATCACCCTGACGGACCGGGCCAAGGACGTCATCAAGTCCGGTGGCGAGTGGATCAGCTCGGTCGACCTCGAGTCCACGCTCATGGGGCACCCGGACGTCGTCGAGGCGGCGGTCGTGGCCATCCCCGACGAGAAGTGGCAGGAGCGGCCGTTGGCGTCGGTCGTGCTGCGCGAGGGGGCGACGACGACCCCGGAGGAGCTGCGCGAGTTCCTGTCCGAGCACTTCGCCAAGTGGCAGTTGCCGGATGCCTGGGCCTTCATCGAGGCGGTGCCGAGGACCAGCGTCGGCAAGTTCGACAAAAAGGTGCTGCGCAAGCAATACGGCGACGGCGAGTTGGACGTCGTGCTCTGGGCCCCCTGAGCCATCTCATGCAGCGCAATCCACCGCAACGCGCCGACAGCGATCAGATTGCGGTGACGAGGGCGTTCGAGATGTTGTTGTTGACGTTCGAGTCGCCGGCGGAGGAAGTGTAGATGGTGGCCGTGACGTTGTTCTGGGTGTTGGTGGCCACATCCGCCAGCCGCTGGACGGTGAAGTTCAACACTGTGGACGGTTGGTTCGCCGAGGCCCCCGGGTACGTGTAGTTCAGGATGACGAATGAGCCAGTCGTCGACTCAACTACCCAGGCCGCTGGTGGGGTGATCGTGAAGGTGGACCAATCAAGAACTTGATCCTTGGCGATGCGCACCCTGACCGGACCTGTCGCCGAGCCACCCGCGACCTCGGTCAGTTGCAGGGTGCCGCTTGCCGTTGCATCTACAGGGAGTTGGGCGGGCGTGATGCCCAGCGCCACGGTGAAGTCGGGTGCCGGGATCGTGAAGGTCGCCGCCCTGGTGTCGCTGTTGTTGAGGAAGTTGCACTCCCCACCGGACTCGTCCTCGACATGGACGTTGATGGTGTGGGTGCCGGCAGTCGCTCCCGAGCTCCACGTGAACGGGGCCGAGAAGGTGAACGAGCCTCCCTCGGGCACGGGTTCGTTCGTCGTGGGGTACTCCCAGTAGTGCTTGCCCACGATCACGCCCAAGTAGTTGATCTCCACTGCGGACGTCGTGCAGGTGTCGGGATCAGGGGCTGTGCACGAGTAGGTGTAGTCGGAGGTCACCGGCATGCTGACGTAGATGGCCTTCGTCGGATCTTGGGGGCCCCCGACGTTGGTGACGGTGATGGTTGCCGTGAAGGGTGAGGGGCCTGTGAACGTGTATTGGGACAGTGCCAGCGACGGCGTGAAGTCAGGGCAGCCCGAGGCAGATGCCCAAGGAGCCGCTGCCCCAGCGAGGACCGCAGGCACCGTCCACGCGGTGCCGGCCATCAGCGTGCGTCTTTGCACGATTGATTTCGTGTGCGCATCCGTTGCTCGGTGCATGATCTCGTCTGCTCCCCATCTCCGATGGCCGAGAACTCTCGGCCATTGCGTCCCTCAGCCGAGTGGAGAATAACGAGAGTGTATGGACTTCGTAAAGGTCTCGTAAGGGACTTGGTCAAGACGGGCGCTCGGTCAGGGGTCGTCGACGCAAGGACCCATCCGCAACCCAGGCGGATGGAAGGCTACGGGGCATGAACCCGCTCAAGGACGTGACCGGCGCGTGGACCGGCACTGCCAGCTTCCGGATGATGCCGACCGACGAATTCGCCGAAGGGGCCGCGACGGCCTCGTCGGACTCGGAGGCGGCGGGGTGGGGGTGGTCGCTCCGCTACACGTGGGTGCACGCCGAGGATGGCGAGCAGTCCGGTCTGTTGCTCGTGGCCTCGCCGACGGACGATGGCGCGATCACGGCCGCGTGGATCGACTCGTGGCACCAGAAGCCCTACCTCCAAGCCTTCACCGGCACCTTCACCGAGGGCGTGGTCGACGTGTCGGCCGAATACGCACCGGGCTGGGTGTGGCGGATCGTCGTCGGACCCGAGGGCGACGGACTGCGCATGGTGATGCACAACGCCGTGCCCGAGGGTCACGGTGATTTCGCCGGGTCCTATCCGGTCATGGAGTTCGCGTTGGCTCGGAGCAGAGGCTGAGCCCGAGCCGGAGCAACTCGGGTGCCTCGGGCCGACCGTCGAGGAGCCGGTTGTTGCGTCTGGTCACCTGCCACCCTTCGGCGGTGCGCGCGAACTCCCAGCGATTCGTGCTCGTCCGCCAGAGGCGGTGCGCGTCCTGGTCCTGCTCTCGCACGGCCACCTGCGAGTAATTGGTCACCACCGCATGATCGCCGTCGATGACGATGTGCGGCACGCCCATGAGGTGCGCGACCCCGCCGGCGATGAGGCCCTGATGGAAGTCGCTGGACACCATGTCTCGCAACGCCTTTCGCCCCTCGAGGAGGACCGGGTCGACGTCGTAGAGCCCGTCCTCCGTCCAGATCTCAGCGGTGGCATCTGCCTCTCCGCTGTCCACGGCCAGGCCATAAGACGCGACGATCCGCCAGAGGGTCAAGTGGTCCTCGGCGAGGCGCATTCGCTCCTCGACCCCGGCCAGCCGGGTCTCCAGCGCGGCCATGCGGTCAGCGTCCACGGTCGTCATCGATCCTCTCGGGTTGCCGGGGGTGCTCAGGTTTGCGACCCTAGAGGACAGAGTCGCAGGGCGACTCCCGGACGAGGGGTGCCGTACCCGGTCAGCGCAAAGACGGCCCGGAGGCATCTGTCATGGCTTGGCTCGTTCTCGTTTTGTCCGGCGTCCTCGAAGCAGTCTGGGCCACCGCGCTCGGCCGCTCCGAGGGCTTCACCAAACTCGCCCCGTCGGTCGTCTTCGGCATCGCCTTGGTCGCCAGCATGGGCGGCCTCGCCTGGGCGATGCGCACCCTCCCGATCGGGACCTCGTATGCCGTGTGGGTCGGCATCGGTGCCGCCCTCACCGTGACCTACGCGATGGTCACCGGCACCGAGCCCTTCTCACTCCTCAAGGCCGGCTTGATCGTCGTGCTCATCGGCTGTGTCATCGGCCTGAAACTCGCCCACTGACCAAGGCGCGTTGACCCCGGGGCCGGCTCACGGCATACACGTTCGTTGCCTTTGGGGCGGAAAGCCCCACTTTGGAACGCGAACTAGCGTCCCAGAGTGGGGCCTTCCGGCATTGGGCGGGAAACTCAGGCGCGGGCGGCTCGGTCCGTCAGGGAGGCGGGTGGGTTGAAGCGCTCGCCGTAACGCTCCGCCAACTCGTTGGCGCGGGCCACGAAGCCCGCGACGCCACCGGGATAGCCCTCGACGTATTGGACGACACCGCCCGTCCAAGCGGGGAAGCCGATGCCCATGATCGAGCCGATGTTGGCGTCGGCGGTCGAGCGCAGGACGCCCTCGTCGAAGCACTTCACCGTCTCGAGGGCCTCGGCGAAGAGCATCCGCTCCTTCATGTCCTCGAACGGGATCTCAGCGCCACCAGCCTCCGAGCCACCGAAGCGCTCGCCGAGCCCGGACCACAGCCCGGTGCGCTTGCCGTCGGCGTATTCGTAGAAGCCGGCACCGCGCAGCCTTCCCGGGCGCCCCTCCTCGATCATTGCGCTGACGACCTCGGTCGCGGGGTGGGCCTTGAGGTCCTCGCCGGCAGCCTCGGCCGCAGCACGTGTCTCGCCCTGGATCTTGGCCATGAGCTCCATGTTGAGCTCGTCGCACAGTTGGAGCGGCGCCGCGGGGTAGCCCGCCTGCAGCCCGGCCTGCTCGATCGATGCCGGAGCCACGCCCTCGCCGACCATCGCCAGCGCTTCGTTGATGAAGGTGCCGATGACCCGCGAGGTGAAGAATCCGCGCGAGTCGTTGACGACGATCGGCGTCTTCTTGATCTGCTGCGCGAGGTCGAAGGCCTTGGCGAGCACCTCGTCGCTCGTCTCCTTGCCCGCAATGATCTCGAGCAGCGGCATCTTGTCGACAGGGGAGAAGAAGTGCAGGCCGATGAAGTTCTCCGGCCGCTTCACGCCCGCCGCGAGGCCCGTGATCGGCAGCGTCGAGGTGTTGGACCCGAGCACCGTGTCCGCACCCACGACGTCCTCGATCTCCTGGAAGACCTTGTGCTTGAGCTCGGTGTTCTCGAAGACCGCTTCGATGATCAGGTCGACGCCCGCGAGATCGTCGACCGAGGCCGTCGGCGTGATCTTGGCGAGCAGGGCGTCACCGGCCTCCTGAGTCATGCGGCCACGGCCAATTGCCTTCTCCACCAACGAGACTGAGTAGCCCTTGCCCTTCTCCGCGGCCTCCTGAGAGATGTCCTTGAGGACCACGTCGATGCCCGCCTTGGCGCAGACGTAGGCGATGCCGGCGCCCATCATCCCGGCTCCCAGCACGCCCACCTTTTGAGCCTTGTATGCCGGGATGCCGGCCGGCCGTGAACCCCCACCGTTGATGGTGGCCAGGTCGAAGAAGAACGCCTGGATCATGTTCTTGCTGACCTGGCCGGTGAGGAGGGAGACGAACCAACGCGTCTCGATATCGAACGCCGTGTCGATGTCCACCTGGGTGGACTCGACGGCAGCGGACAGGATCGCCTTGGGGGCAGGCATGTTCGCGCCCTTGAGCTGCTTGCGCAGGTTGGCCGGGAAGGCCGGGAGGTTGGCCGCGAAGGCGGGGTTCGACGGGGTGCCGCCGGGGACCTTGTAGCCCTTGCGGTCCCACGGCTGCGTCGCCGCGTCGGTGGCCTTCTCCGGGGTGTCGGTGCTGGCCATGATCCACGCCTTGGCGGCGGGCACGAGCTCCTCAACCGAACCCACGACCTCGTCGACGAGGCCGACCTCCTTGGCCTCGGTCGGCCGGAAGCGCTTGCCCGTGCTGAGCACCTTGAGGAAGGCATCGAGGATGCCGAACATCCGGACGGTGCGGACCACCCCGCCGCCGCCGGGGAGGAGGCCGAGGGTGACCTCGGGGAGGCCGACCTCGGCACCGCGGACGTCGGCGAGGATCCGGTGGTGGGCGGCCAGGGCGATCTCGAGTCCGCCGCCGAGGGCGGCACCGTTGATCGCGGCGACGACGGGCACGCCGAGGGTTTCCAGGGCCCGCAGTTGCTTCTTTATGCCGTTGACATTGGCCGTGAGGCGGGCGGCGTCGTCGGGCCCGGTCTTCATCATGTCCTTGAGGTCGCCACCGGCGAAGAAGGTCTTCTTCGCCGACGTGATGACCACGCCCTTGATCGAGTCCTTCTCGGCCTGGAGGCGCTCGACCGCAGCAGCCATGGACGCGCCGTAGTCGTTGTTCATCGTGTTCGCCGACTGGTTCGGGTCGTCCATGGTCAGGGTGACGATCCCGTCAGGGTCTTGGTCCCACCGGATGGTGTTCGTGAAGTCGCTCATGATGT
>Ga0209477_1002309_pt1 | contig 11059 bp, 12 predicted proteins | sample KloWWTupernatant_FD_187180 | JGI IMG/M metagenome (GOLD analysis project Ga0209477, IMG submission 187180) | Active sludge microbial communities from Klosterneuburg, Austria, studying microevolution and ecology of nitrifiers - Klosterneuburg... | ecosystem: Engineered > WWTP > Aerobic digester >...
GGCCGATGACCCCGCTGTGCCCGCGCCGGCCGACGACCAGGAGCGCCGCATCTTTGGCCCGTTCGAGCAGTGTGCTCGCTGCGCCCTCGATGACCTCGCGTTCGACCACGACGCGGGGGGTGGGCTCATCGGCGGGCTGGGCATGGTCGGGCTGCGCGACGCCGAGGTCGGTGTGCCGGGGATGGACCTCACGATCCCGCCGCTGGCCTTCGTCGCGTTCCAGATGATGTTCGCGATCATCACCGCGGCGCTCATCAGCGGCGCATCGGCCGACCGGATGCGGTTCGGCTCCTTCGTGACCTTCATCGCGATCTGGTCCGTGCTCGTCTACGCGCCCATCGCGCACTGGGCGTGGTCGCCCGAGGGCTGGCTCCAGCGCCTCGGCGTGCTGGACTTCGCCGGCGGCACGGTGGTCGAGATCTGTTCCGGGGCGTCGGCCCTGGCCCTCATCCTCGTGCTGGGCAACCGCCGTGGTTGGCCGCGCGAGATGATGGCGCCGCACAACCTGCCCCTGACCCTCCTCGGAGCCGGCCTGCTCTGGTTCGGCTGGCTGGGGTTCAACGCCGGCTCTGCGCTCTCGGCCGGGAACCTCGCGGCCAGCGCGGCCCTCGCCACCCACCTGTCGGGCGTCGGCGGGATGATCGGCTGGCTCGCGGTGGAGAAGCGCCTCACGGGCAAGGCCACCACCCTCGGGGGCGCCTCCGGGGCCGTGGCCGGCCTCGTCGCCGTCACACCGGCCGCCGGGTACCTCTCGCCCCTGCCCGCCCTCGCGCTCGGCGCCACCGCCGGCGTCGTGTGCCTCTTCGCCATCCGGCTGAAGTTCCGCTTCCGGTACGACGACTCGCTCGACGTCGTCGCCGTCCACTACGTCGGCGGGGTGGTCGGCACGCTGTTCGTCGGCCTGCTGGCCGCGGCGGCCGTCAACCCCGCCGTCGTGCACGAGGGCCTGCTGCTCGGCGGCGGGCCGACCCAGCTGGGCCGGCAGGCGATCGGGGTCCTGGCCGCCTCGGCCTTCGCCTTCGGCGCCACCTATGCCATCGCGTGGGTGCTGCGGGCCACGATGGGGCTGCGGGTCGCGCCAGACGCGGAGGCCGAGGGCCTCGACGCCAGCCAGCATGCCGAGTCCGCCTACGAGTTCACCGCGACGTCCAGCCTGGGAAGGGTCTCCTCATGAAGCTCATCACCGCGATCGTCAAGCCGTTCAAGGTCGGTGACGTGCGCGAGGCGCTCGCCCGCGTGGGCGTGCGGGGCGTCACCGTCTCGGACGCCCAGGGCTACGGCCGCCAGAGCGGGCACACCGAGGTCTACCGCGGCGCGGAGTACACGATCGACTTCGTGCCCAAGGTGCGGATGGAGGTGCTGGTCAGCGACGCGGACGCGGCAGCTGCCCTCGACGCGCTCGTCGCGGCGGCGCACACCGGCAAGATCGGCGACGGCAAGGTGTGGGTGCAGGAGGTCGCGGAGGTGGTCCGGGTGCGCACGGGCGAGCGGGGCGAGTCCGCGATCTGACCGCGAAGGCCCCGCTGCGGTGCCCCGTCGGGTCGAGCGCCCGCCGCGCCCCGTGCCCCGACGTCACCCGGTCCCCGGCGCCCGCAGGGGTGTCGCACTCGCCGGACGTGTGACACCGTGGAGGTCTGCCTCACCCTGCCGGGCATGACGCCCAGCGAGGACGTCGGCCCGGCGGCAGCAAGGACGGTGCCATGACGCTGCCAGACCGCCGCGCGAGGTCCGTGCGCGGCCGCGCCGCCGGCGCAGGGGTCCTCGCCCTGTGCATCGGGCTGGCGGGGCTCAGCGCCCTGGCGGCAGGCCCGACGGCGCCTGGCTCCGGCGCCCCCACCGGGGGGTCCGTCACGGCCGCAGCACCGGCCCTGCGGATCGCCCCGGCGAGCGTTGCCGTCGCCGCGCTGCGGCCGGCGCGCTCGCAGGAGGCGGCGGAGGCGCGGCTGACCCTCGAAGGCGTCGCGGTCGCCACCGGTCGGCACGAGCAGTCCGTCGCCGCCGCCAGGGCGGCGCTCGTGGCGGTGCAGGCGGCCCTGACGTCCCCCGCGCCCGTGCCGGCCGACGTGCGGGCCCAGCTGGTCGCGCGCCGTGGGACGCTCCTGCTGCTCGTCCGTGCGGCACCGACGCCCGAGGCGTTCCGCGCCGGCGCGCTGCGGTCCGTCGGGCCGGCGTCGGTCGCGGAGCCCACGCTGCTCGACGACCTCGCGGCGGCGGAGCGCCTGCGCGACCTCGCGTCCGAGGTCTTCGCCCTGGCCCGCGAGGGCGACGACCCTGCTGGCGTCGGGATCGCTGCGGCGGACGGTGTGCCGGCGGGCGACCTCGCGGTGCTCGACCTGCTGCTCGCTGACGCGACCGCCCTCGCCGCCGTCCTGCCCGCCGATCTGCTGCCGCTCGACACGGGGGAGCGACCCGAGGGGATGGCGAGGGTCACGGGGACGTCGCGCTGGGGGCAGCCCAACGGCTCGGTCCCGCTCGACGAGCTGTGCGTGCCGCAGACCGCCCCCGCCGTGCTGCTGGACTGCTCGGCCGCCGCGGCCCTCGACCTCCTCGCCGCGGCCTACCGGGCGGACACGGGTCGCGACCTCGGCGTGGTGAGCGGCTACCGCACCTATGCCGAGCAGGTCGCGCTGCGGGCGGCCCGCGGCGGCCTCGCGGCCGTACCCGGCACCTCGATGCACGGCATCGGCCTGGCGGTCGACCTCGCCGACGCCGGCGCCCTCGGGCAGTACTCGGCCCCGGTGTACCTCTGGCTGGCGGAGCACGCCGCGACCTACGGCTGGCACCACCCGGCGGCGATGGGCCCGGGTGGCGGCGGGCCGCCCGAGCCGTGGCACTGGGAGTTCGTCGGCTGAGCTGCCTGGCCTCGACGGCGTGCCGCCGGGTGTGCCCGGGCCGCTGCCGGCGGGTGCGGCACCTGTGCGCGTGCTGTGCACCGAACCTCCACGCCGCGACGTCCACCTGCACGGGACCTGCACCCCGACCGGCGGACGCCGGGGCCGCCGGTCCCTAACGTGTCGATCATGACCGACGACGGTGTGCCGAGCCCCTCCTCCGAGTCCTCGACGGCCCTGGCGGGACCGCCACCCGCACCCCCCGTCCCGGCCGTACCGGCGCCCGCGACGGCGCTGCGGCCCGCCGCGACGGCGCTGCCGCCGCGCCCCCCGAGCCCCCTCACCAGGGCGCTGAGCGCCTTCTGGGCAGAGCGGGAGCCCATCACCGCACCCGTGCTGGTGGGTGGCCTCGCGGTCGGGGTGGCCGGGGGCGCGCTCGTCGTCGGGCACCGACCGGGGCTCGGCGTCGCCGTCGTGGCGCTGCTCGTCGCGGCCCTCGCCACCCCGGCGATGGTCCGGCGGCACGCCGTGGGTGACCTCGTGTCCCTGGCGCTGGCCGTCGCCCTCGTCGGGGTCCTCGCGGTTCGGGACGCCGGCTGGATGGTCGCCCTGAGCCTGCTCACCGCGGCCGGGGTCGGCGCGATGGCCGTGACCTCCGCCCGCTCGGCCCCGGCGGTGCTGCTCGGTGGCCTCAGCTGGCTGCTCGGCGCGTTGCGTGCCACGCGCTGGGTGGGGCGAGGCATCGGTGCCCTCGCCGGGAGCCGCCGCGGCCGCCTCCTGGGGATGGGGCGCAGCGTGCTTGTGACCGTCGTGCTGCTGACCGTCTTCGGGCTCCTCTTCGCCAGCGCCGATGCGGTCTTCGCCAGCTACCTGGCCCGCCTCGAGGCCGACCTGCTGCCGGGTCGGGTGGTGGTCGGGCTCCTCGTGCTGCTCGTCGCGCTGACCGCAGCCCATCTCGCCGCGGCGCCCCCGGGCTGGTCCGCGCTGGGCCCGCCGCCCGGCCGCCCCGCCGGCCGCGCCGAGTGGCTGCTGCCTGTGCTGGCGCTGGACGCCCTGGTGGTGGCCTTCGTCCTGGTGCAGGTGGGCGCGCTGGTGGGCGGGCACCGGTACGTCCTGGCGACGGCGGGCCTCAGCTACGCCACGTATGCGCGCGAGGGGTTCGCGCAGCTCGTCGCGGTGACGGCGCTGACCCTGGTGGTCATCGGCGTCGCGGCCCGGCGCGCGCCGCGCGGGACGGCGCGGGACCGGTGGGAGACCGGCGTGGCGCTCGCGGTGCTCTGCATCGGCACGCTCGGCGTCGTCGCCTCGGCCCTGCGGCGGATGGACCTGTACGTCGAGGCGTTCGGTCTGACACGGCTGCGCGTGCTCGTGGTGGTGGCCGAGGTCGCGATGGCCGTCGTGCTCGTGCTCGTCATGGCAGCAGGGGTCCGCTGGCGCGGTGCGTGGCTGCCGCGCGCGGTGGTCCAGGTGGTCGCCGTCGCGACGCTCGTCCTGGCGGCGGTCAACCCGGACGCGCTCATCGTGCGGCACAACACGACGGCTGACCTCGCCGTCGCGCTGGACGTCGGGTACCTGCAGGGGCTCTCGGCCGACGCCGTCCCGGCCATGGCCAAGACCGACGAGCCGTGGCGCTCGCGCCTGCTGACCTGCGCCCGCGTGGACCCGGACCCCGGCTGGGCCGGCTGGAACCTCGGCCGTGACCGGGCGGCGGACGTGCTGGCCGACGCGGACCTGCCCGGGTTCGGCCCGGGTGCCGGCTGCGAGCGGCCGGGCCTCGACGGCTTCTGAGCGCCGTCCCGCCCCACCCGGCCACGGGTCGCTACGCTCGGCCCGTGGCCAGGCTGAGCGTGGGGCGGGTGGACTGGGACGACGCGGTCGCCGTCGCGCTGCGCCGGGCGATGTACGACGACCTCGCGGTCGCCTACCCCGCCGAGACGGCAGCGGTCGAGGCCGCCGGCGGCTTCGCCGCGCTGGACGAGCGTGCGCGGGTCGCGGTGGTCGCCACCGTGCTCGTCCGCAGCGACGCGCACGGCGACGAGACCCCCGCCGGCCCCGCGGGCCCCGGCCCCGCGGGCCCCGGCCCCGCGTGGGGTCGCGCCGTGGGGTGCGCGTCGGTGCGGCTCCTCGGGCCAGACGGTGCCTCCGACCGCGGCCCCGACCTCGCCGCGGAGGGGCTGCCCGGGCCGGCGGGCGAGCTCACCAAGGTGTTCGTCCTGCCGTCCGCGCGCCGCTCGGGCGCCGGACGCGCGCTGCTGCGCGGCATCGAGCACGTCGCGCGCGGGTGGGGCATGCACGCCCTGGTCCTGGAGACCGGCGCGGCCCAGCAGGACGCCGTCCGGCTGTACCTCGCGGCCGGGTACCGGCGCATCGCGCCCTACCCGCCCTACGTGGGCGACGCGTCGTCGCTCTGCTTCGCGCGCGTGCTCGACCCGCACTGACGCCGCAACCCCGGCCCCCGTCCCGCCCGGGCCCCCGCCGCCACCCCGGCCCCGCCCCGGCCCCGCCCCGGCCCCGCCCGGCCGTCGGGCGTCGTCGTGCCTCGGCGGGCACACCCTCAGCGGGCGCACAGGGTCGCCACAGCCCCGGCGTAGGTGGGCTCCGTAGAAAGGTGTCTGCGGCCAGAACGGTCCGTGAACGCCATGCTCCGAGCGTCCCGCGCTCCCGTCTCCCCCGGAGGGGCCATGACCGACCTCCTGCTCATCGCCGGCGACCTCGTCGCGATCACGCTGCTCGCGTACGGCTCGTACTTCCGCAAGCACGGCCGGCGCGACATGCTCCTGGCCTACATGGGCCTCAACGTCGGCGTGCTCGCGGTGAGCACGGTCCTCGTCGGCTCCGCCGTGGGCCTCGGGCTCGGCCTCGGGCTCTTCGGTGTGCTGTCGATCATCCGGCTGCGGTCCTCGGAGATCAGCCAGGAGGAGGTCGCCTACTACTTCGCCTCCCTGGCCCTCGGCCTCATCTTCGGCCTCGCCCCCACCCCGGCGTGGCTCGCCCCGGCGCTCGGGGCGCTCATCATCGGTGTGGTGTGGGTGGTCGACCACTCCCCGGCGCACGCCAGGGCACGCCGCCAGGTGGTCATCCTCGACCGCGTCATCACCGACGAGCAGGACCTCCACGCGCACCTCGAGACCCTCCTGGGCGCCACCGTGCGGTCGGCCGTCGTGCAGTCCACCGACCTGGTGCGCGACGCGATGGTCGTCGACGTCCGGTACGAGCTCCCGGTTCCCGCACCGCGACCGGCGCGCGAGGCACCCCTCACGGGGCTGCGCGTCCCGGCCGGGGCCGTCCGATGACCGCGCTCGCGGCGCCCCGGCAGCTCACCTCCCTGGCGGGGCTCGAGCCCATCGGCCTGGCCGAGGTGACGCTCCTGGCGGACCTGCAGACCCGGGTGGACCGCAAGTACCTGGTCGGGGCCGATGTCGTGGACCGGTTGGCCGTCGCGGTGCTCGGCGGGGCCGAGGTGCTCACCATCGAGGGGCGGACCGCCTTCACCTACGAGTCGGTCTACTTCGACACCCCTGACCTGCAGGCCTACCGGGACGCGGCCCACCAGCGGCGCCGTCGGTTCAAGGTCCGCACCCGCACCTACGTCGACTCGGGCCAGTGCGTGCTCGAGGTCAAGACCCGCAGCGGGCGCGGCGAGACCGTCAAGGAGCGCACGGAGCACGACGTCGACGCCCGCTCCGCGCTGGACGGTGCCGCCCGCCGGTTCGCGGGGATGGTGCTCGGCGCCGACGCGCCCGTCGAGGACCTCGTGCCCACGCTCACCACGCGCTACCGCCGGACCACGGTCGTGGACCGCGTTGCCCCGATGCGCATGACCGTCGACGCCGACCTGGTCTGCGAGTCGCCCGCCGGGGTCGTGGCGCTCGACGGCCTCGTGGTGGTCGAGACCAAGTCCGCCGGGCGCCCGACGCCCGCCGACCGCTGGCTGTGGGCAGCCGGCCACCGCCCGGTCTCGATCAGCAAGTACTGCGTCGGCCTGGCCGCGCTCGATCCCGCGCTGCCGGCCAACCGCTGGACCCGCACCCTCGCCAGGGTGCGCTGACCGCGCGACGGCGTCTACCGCGGGCGGTCGCGGTCCTTGCTGGGCTGGACCCGCTTCGGCTCGCCCGGCATCTTGGGGTACTCCGGCGGGTAGGGGAGGTCGCCCAGCCCCGCGGCCTCGTCGCGGTCCGCCGCCTCGAGCACACCCTCGATCGAGAACCGCGGACCGGCGCCCACCGCGAGCCGTGCCCCGAGGTCGCCCACGGCGGCGTACCGGGCCGGCATGGTCAGCACGTCGAAGTCGGCGGGTCGCGCGTCCCCGACCTCGTCCCAGCGCAGCGGCGCGGAGACCTGGGCGCGCGGGGTGGCTCGCACCGAGTAGGCCGATGCGATGGTCCGGTCGCGGGCCATCTGGTTGTAGTCGACGAGGATCCGCTGCCCGCGCTCCTCCTTCCACCACGCCGTCGTGACCTCGTCCGGCAGCCGACGCTCGAGCTCACGGCCCAGCGCGATGGTCGCGCGCCGCACCTGCGTGAAGGTCCACCGGGGCTCGATGGGGACGAAGACGTGCAGGCCGCGCCCGCCGGACGTCTTGGGCCAGCCCTCCAGCCCGTGCTCGGCGAGCAGCTCGCGCAGGTGCACGGCCACGCGCGCGGCGTCGGCGAAGTCCGTCCCCGGCTGCGGGTCGAGGTCGATCCGCAGCTGGTCGGGGGCGTCCGGCGCGTCACCCGCCACCGGCCAGGGGTGGAAGGTCAGGGTGCCGAGGTTGACGGCCCACGCGATGACGGCGAGCTCGGTGGGGCACACCTCGTGCGCCGTGCGCCCGCTGGGGAAGGTCACCTCGGCGGTCCGGACCCAGTCCGGCGCCCCCACCGGGACGCGCTTCTGGAAGAACCCGTCCCCGTCGGTGTCCGCACGCGTGGCCAGTCGACCACCCTCGACCACACCCTTCGGCCACCGTTCGAGGGTGGTCGGGCGCCGGTCGAGCGCCGCGAGGATGCCGTCGCCCACGGCGAGCACGTACTGCACCACGTCGATCTTCGTGATCCCGCGCTCGGGGAAGACGACGCGATCGGGACTGGTCACCCGCACCGTGCGCGTGCCGACCTCGAGCTCCACCGCGGGGGTCGTCGATCGCGCCATGCGCCCACCGTAGGAGCGGGGTGCCCCGCGCGCGACCCGTCGGGTGCCGGCCCGGGTGTGGCCCCGCGCCACCCGGCGGCGTACGGTCGACAGATGCCCACGACCCGGGGATCCGCACCGCACCACCACCTGCGCACCGAGGAGTTCGACGCCTTCGGACCGTGGGTGCTGCCGGTGCGCACGCCCGCCGAGGTGCCGCCGCTGTTCCGCACGCACCTGCCGGACCCGACGGGCGCCGCCGTGGTGCTCAAGGTCCCGCGGGCGATCGAACGGCGCGACGCCGACGCGACGATGAACCTCTACGACCACCTGCTCGCCGTCGACGCCGCCGGCCTGACGGTCCTGACCCGTACCCCTGCCGCCCCCGGTGGCTTCACCACCCGGGTGCTGGCGGTCGACCGGCTGCTGGCCCTCGAGGAGAGCGTCGACCTGCTCGACGCCCGGCTGACCGTGCACGCCGTGGGTGTCCCGCCGCTGACCGTCCCGTTCAACGGCTCCTCGCGGGACACCGTGGGGCTGCTCGTCCATGAGCTGCGCCGGCGCTGGCTCGGGGGCCCGGGCCCCGTCGGGACCTTCGCGCCGCCGTCGGTCCCGGCCGGGCTGAGCGAGCTCGACGCCGACCTCGCCCTGGTGTCCCTGTACCGCGAGGTGCTCGCGGAGGACCCGTCCTGCGCGCTGCTCGGTGCGCACGCGCGCCGGGTCGTGGTGCCCCTCGCACCGGGTCTCGGCGGAGCGGCCAGCCGCGCCGTGCACGCCGTGTGGCCGATGACGCTCCAGGGCGCGATCGTGTGCGGCGACGACCGCGAGCTGCACGTGCTGCACCGCCGCCACTGGTGGGTGCGCGGGGGCCGGCCGGTGAACTCCATCGCCCGGACGGTGCTGCCGCTCGAGCGGGTCCGCACGGTCGAGGTCGAGGACCACCCGGTCTACCGGGGGGTGCGCGTCGTGACCCTCGGGCTCGGCGGCGCGGACCTGACTCTGCCCGTGCCGGCCGGCTCGGCCACCGAGGCGGCCCTGGTGGCGGCGCGCCCCTGAGGGTGCGCCAGACTGGGGGTGTGAGCACCCCGGAACTCGTCAGCGCCGCGTTGCGGGACGCCAAGGCGCGCGCGCGCTCGGCGCACTACACGGTCGGCACGCTCCAGACGGACCCGGACGGTACGGTCTGGCTGGAGTGCTCGTGCGGCACGGTGCTGCGCAACGGACCGACGTGGACGCTCGACGAGCACGTACGGCTGCACCGGGCCGAGGCGAAGTACCTCGAGCTGTCGGCAGCGGCACCCGCGGGGATCCCGCGGCTGATCGACCTGACCTGAGTCAGAGACGGTGCAGGCGCGGGCTGTCCAGCGCGACGCGCAGGGTCTCCCGGCCACCGAAGTCGATGATGACGGCGCGGTCGCCGTCGAGGGCGACCGCCTTGCCGAGGCCGTGACGGTCGTGCGAGACGGACTGGCCGACGGCGATCGGCTCGACGGCGACGATCGCCGCCTCACGTGAGGCGTTGAAGGGACTGGTGGCGAGGTACCGGGGTCGTCCGGCAGGGGCGGGAGGCATCGGTACCAGTGTCCTCCTGCTGGAGGGTCAGCGACACCCCCCGGAGGTCCGGGGTTCTCACGGCCCGTCCGAGCACCCCGTGCGGCCCTCCCGCACGCCTCTGCGCGCCGCGTGGCAGGCTGGCCGGGTGACCCTCCCCGCAGCCCTGCCGCCGGCCGTCGACCGCCCGTTCGCCGCCGTGCTCTTCGACATGGACGGCACCCTCATCTCCTCGATCGCGGCCGTCGAGCGCTCGTGGAACCTTCTGGCGCACGAGTTCGGCTTCACCATGACCGACCTCGGCGAGGTGCACGGGATCCCGGCGCGCGCGACGGTCGACCGGCTGCTCGCCGACCGCTCGGAGGAGGAGCGGGAGCGCGCGGCGCGGCGCATGCTCCGGCTCGAGATCGAGGACGTCTCCGGCGTGGTGGTGCTCCCTGGGACGCGGGCAGCACTCGCCGCCCTGCTGCCCGGCCACTGTGCCATCGTCACGTCGTGCACAGCCGACCTGGCGCGCGTCCGGATGGCCGCGGCCGGTCTAGGCGACATCAGGCGGATCACGGCCGACGACGTCGTGCGGGGCAAGCCCGACCCGGAGCCCTACCTCGCCGGCGCGGCCCTGCTCGGGGTGCCGCCGGAGGGGTGCCTCGTGGTCGAGGACGCCGGCGCGGGGCTGGCCTCGGCGCGCGCCGCGGGGATGGCCACGCTGGGGCTGGCGACGACGCACCGGGCGCAGGACCTGCTGGCCGACCTCGTCGTGCCGGACCTCGACGCGGTCGAGTTCCGCGTCGACGAGGACGGCGTGCGGCTGAGGCTGCGCGGAAATCACCCGCTCCCCGGGTGATCCGGGGCAGACGCCGACGGCGCGACGTGATGGAATCGTGCTCGGCGTGCCGGAAGGCTCGCGAGGCGGCACCCTGTCAGGGTGCCGCAGAGCGGTGACCTGACCCGAGGAGAGTGCATGACAGGCGACCGGGAGCGTCGGACCTCGTCCGGCAGCACCCTGCGTCTCGTCGCCGAGGCCACGGCCGCGGCGGGCGTGGTGCCGCAGCCGTCCGCTCCCGCGGACGAGCACGACACCAGCCTCGTGCTGCCCGGCCAGCGTCAGTCCGTCGCCGTCGGTCGGCACTGGGTGGTCCGGGCCGTCGTCGAGCGGGGTGTCACGGGGATGGCCAACCAGGTGGTCGAGCTCCTGTCGAGCGAGCTCCTGGCCAACGCCGTGCTGCACGGTCCCGACGGCGGGGCGATCGGTGTCCAGGTGCGCTACTCCACGACGGTGCTGCGCGTCTCGGTCAGCGACGCCGGGCTCAGCACGCCCGTCGTGCTGCACAACGAGCCCTCCGCGCCCAACGGCCGCGGGATGGCGATCGTCGAGGCGATGTCGAGCCGCTGGGGTGTCGACGAGCACTCGGACGGCGGCAAGACGGTCTGGTTCGAGCTCGACCTCGCCGACTTCTGAGCCGCACCGATGATCCCCGCGGCCGGTGAGCCCGAGGCAGCCCCCTGGTCCGTGCGACCCCTCGCCGACGTCGTCGACGATCTGCTGGCCCGTGCCAGTCGACCGGTCG
>Ga0209477_1002311_pt1 | contig 11049 bp, 4 predicted proteins | sample KloWWTupernatant_FD_187180 | JGI IMG/M metagenome (GOLD analysis project Ga0209477, IMG submission 187180) | Active sludge microbial communities from Klosterneuburg, Austria, studying microevolution and ecology of nitrifiers - Klosterneuburg... | ecosystem: Engineered > WWTP > Aerobic digester >...
TTCGCGCACAAATCCGCCCCTGACGATGACATGGATCACGCCTTCCACGAGTTCATTGGCGTTCGTGCAATCCACAGTACCAACGACCTGCAGTACCCAAAGCTGGCTATCACGCTCGAATCTCTTGTCGCTCGATTCGAAGCCGCAGGGAGGCAAGGATGGAACGTCTCACTCTCGCCATTTGGCGAAGGTTAGTTCGGCAACCCCGAAGTGGAGAGTTACATATTCCTTCGATACTCCCCACCCACCTCATACAACGCATGGCTGATCTGCCCCAGCGAATGCGTCTTCACCGCCTCCATCAGCGATTCAAACACATTCCGCCGCTCCCGCGCAGTCGCCTGTAGCGCACGCAAGCCCTCGCCCGCAAACCCGTTGCGGTTGCCCTGATACCCCGCCACGTTCGCGATCTGCTGACCCTTCTCCTCTTCCGTGGAGCGGATCAGCTCGATCTCGGTGGCGATCTCGCCGGCGTGTTCCTTCGGCAGGAAGGTGTTGACGCCCACCAGCGGCAGGCTGCCGTCGTGCTTCTTGTGCTCGTAGTACAGCGACTCTTCCTGGATCTTGCCGCGCTGGTACATGGTGTCCATCGCGCCCAGCACGCCGCCGCGCTCGCTGATGGCCTCGAACTCCCTGTAGACCGCTTCCTCCACCAGGTCGGTGAGGTAGTCCACGGCGAAGCTGCCCTGCCAGGGGTTCTCGATGAAGTTGAGCCCCAGTTCCTTGTTGATGATCATCTGGATGGCCACCGCGCGGCGCACGCTTTCCTCGGTGGGCGTGGTGATGGCTTCGTCGTAGGCGTTGGTGTGCAGGCTGTTGCAGTTGTCGAACAGTGCATACAGCGCCTGCAGCGTGGTGCGGATGTCGTTGAACTGGATCTCCTGCGCGTGCAGGGAGCGGCCGCTGGTCTGGATGTGGTACTTCATCATCTGGCTGCGGCTGGACGCGCCGTAGCGCTCGCGCATGGCGCGCGCCCAGATGCGGCGGGCCACGCGGCCGATCACGGTGTACTCCGGGTCCATGCCGTTGCTGAAGAAGAACGACAGGTTGGGCGCGAAGTCGTCGATCTTCATGCCGCGCGCCAGGTAGTACTCCACGATGGTGAAGCCGTTGCTCAGGGTGAAGGCGAGCTGGCTGATCGGGTTCGCCCCGGCCTCGGCGATGTGGTAGCCGGAGATGCTGACCGAATAGAAATTGCGGACGGCGTTGTCCACGAAGTACTGCTGGATGTCGCCCATCATCCGCAGCGCGAACTCGGTGCTGAAGATGCAGGTGTTCTGCGCCTGGTCTTCCTTGAGGATGTCCGCCTGCACGGTGCCGCGCACGGTGCTGAGCGTCTGCGCCTTGATGCGCGCGTAGGTCTCGGCATCGACCAGCTGGTCGCCGGACACACCAAGCAGGCCAAGTCCCAGGCCGTCATTGGTCGGTGGCAGATCGCCGGAGTATTGCGGGCGTGCCTTGCCTGCGAACAACTCGTCGAGCTTGGCTTGCGCGGCGGCCCAGCGGGCGTCGTCGGCCTTCAGGTATTTCTCCACCTGCTGGTCGATGGCGCAGTTCATGAACATCGCCAGGATCATCGGCGCCGGGCCGTTGATGGTCATCGACACGCTGGTGCTGGGCGCGCACAGGTCGAAGCCGGAGTACAGCTTCTTCATGTCGTCCAGGGTGGGGATGTTGACCCCGGAGTTGCCGATCTTGCCGTAGATGTCCGGGCGCTTTGCTGGGTCTTCGCCGTACAGGGTCACGCTGTCGAAGGCGGTGGACAGGCGCGCGGCGGGCTGGCCGACGCTGAGGTAATGGAAGCGGCGGTTGGTGCGCTCCGGCGTGCCCTCGCCCGCGAACATGCGGATCGGGTCTTCGCCGGTGCGGCGGTACGGATACACGCCGCCGGTGTACGGGTAGCTGCCCGGCAGGTTTTCCTTGCCAAGGAAGGTCAGCAGTTCGCCCCAGCTGTGATAGGTGGGCGCGGCGATCTTCGGGATCGGCTGGTGGCTGAGCGAGGTGCGGTAGTTGTCGACGCGGATGGTCTTGTCGCGGACCTGGTACTCGGTGACTTCGTCGGTGATCGACTTCAGGCGTGCGGGCCATTCGCGCAGCAGCTTGAGGGAGTCGTTGCCGAGGGACTGGACGGCGTCGTTGTAGCGCTGGCGCAGGGTGAGGAGAGTCTTGTCGGTGCAGGAGCCGGCCATGCCCGCGATCTCGGGGGCCGCGGAATCGCGCCCATGGGGCGCTCCTACGAGATCATCGGCGGCGTAGAGGTCAAGCTGCTTCGGCAGCGCCGCATCGCCGATGTCCTGCAACGCCTGCCACAGCGATTGCGCGCGGTCGGCGATCTCGGCCTGGGTCTCGATGCGGCGGTTGATCGCGCGGCCCTGCTCGGCGATCTCGGCCAGGTAGCGCACGCGTGCGCCGGGGATCAGCACGGTGGCGCGCGGTTCCCTGAGGCTGGTGTCGATGTTCGGGACCAGCGAAAAGGGCCCAGAGTCATGTTTCCGGTCGGCGATGCCAGCAGGGTCATTTTCCTCGGCCGAAAAATGACTCTGGCCCCTTTTCGCCAGCTTCTCGCGCAGCAGGCGGCACAGGTTGGCGAACATCCAGCTGATGCCGGGGTCGTTGAACTGGCTGGCGATGGTGGGATACACCGGCACGTCTTCGTCGGCGGTCTGGAAGGCGACGCGGTTGCGCTTCCACTGCTTGCGGATGTCGCGCAGCGCGTCTTCGGCGCCGCGCTTGTCGTACTTGTTGAGCACGATCAGTTCGGCGAAGTCGATCATGTCGATCTTCTCCAGCTGGCTGGCCGCGCCGTAGTCGCTGGTCATCACGTACATCGGGAAATCGACCAGGTCCACGATCTCCGAATCGCTCTGGCCGATGCCGGCGGTTTCCACGATCACCAGGTCATAGCCCAGCGACTTGAGGAAGCCGATGCAGTCCTTGAGCACCGCGTTGGTCGCCACGTTCTGCCGGCGCGTGGCCATCGAGCGCATGTACACGCGATGGCTGCGCAGCGAATTCATGCGGATGCGGTCGCCCAGCAGCGCGCCACCGGTGCGGCGGCGGGTGGGATCCACGCTGATCACCGCGATGTGCATCTTCGGGAAGCTGGCGAGGAAGCGGTTGAGCAGTTCGTCGGTCACCGACGACTTGCCGGCGCCGCCTGTGCCGGTGATGCCGATCACCGGGGTCTTGCCGCCGGCCAGCTGCCACTGCTTGCGCAGGCGCGCGAGTTCGGCGTCGGCGTAGTCGCCGTCCTCGATGGCGGACAGCACGCGGCCGATGGCGATTTCGTCGGCCATGCCGGGGGAAAAGGGGTCAGAGTCATGTTTTCGGTCGTGACTCGTCGACTGGTCGTTGCCTGCGACCGAAAAATGACTCTGACCCCTTTTCCCTCTTCCCTCGCCGGCACGCGTCACCACGTCCTCGATCATCTCCACCAGCCCCATCTTCATGCCGTCGTTGGGGTGGTAGATGCGCTCGACGCCGTAGGCTTCGAGCTCGCGGATTTCCTCGGGAGTAATCGTGCCGCCGCCGCCGGCGAACACCCGGATGTGGCCGGCGTCGTGCTCGCGCAGCATGTCGACCATGTACTTCAGGTACTCGACGTGGCCGCCCTGGTAGCTGGACAGCGCGATGCCGTCGGCGTCTTCCTGCAACGCGGCGCGGACCACGTCCTCGACCGAGCGGTTGTGGCCCAGGTGCACCACTTCCGCGCCCTGCGCCTGGATCAGCCGGCGCATGATGTTGATCGCGGCGTCGTGGCCGTCGAACAGGCTGGCGGCGGTGACGAAGCGCAGCGGGGTCGCTTCGGCGTTCTGCTGCGGGAGATTCGCGGCGGGGGTGCTCATGGGGCGCATCCACAATGTTTCAGGTGATGCGCGATTGTAACGCGGGGGTCCGGTGGCCCTCCGTCCCCGGCCGTATGGCGCCGGCCCGATGCCGGCGCCATCGGGGGCTTACTTCACTTCGTCGAACACGTACTCGTGCTGGCCGTCGCGCACCACCAGCCTGCGCGCGCCGTCGCTGTCGGCGCGCACGAACAGGAAGCCGATCGCCACCGGATCGATGGTCATGAAGGCCAGGCTGCCATCGGGCTGCGGCATGGTCGCCACTTCGGAGCTGAAGGCGCCGACATCGAACCAGGCCCTGCCGTCCTTGCGGGTCACCGCCAGCTCGCCCAGCGCGGCGTTGCGGTAGCGCGGTGCCAGCGCGTCCAGCGCCGTGGCGTCCGCCGGCCACTGCAACAGCTTGACGAAGGCATCGAAGCCCTCGCGGTTGGCCTTGACCGTGGCGGCGGCGGCGGCCTGGGCCTGCGGGTTGCCATCGAACATCAGCTCCATCAGCCGGCGCTTGAACGGGCCGCGCATGTACACGCCTTCGTCTGCATTGGTCAGGATCACCGCGCCGACCTTCTGCGCCGGCCACCACATCATGTTGGAGTGGAAGCCGCCCATGTCGCCGCCGTGGTCGATCACGGTGACGCCGTCGCTGTTGTCCACCCCCAGCGCCATCGCGTAATGGCGGTCCACGCCGGTCGCGATCTGCGGCTCGCGGCGCTGCAGCAGCGCGGCTTCGCCGATGTAGCGCTGGCCGCCGGGCAACACCCCGTGGTCGATCTCCATCTGCACGTACCTGAGCAGGTCGTTGACCGTGCTCCACGCGGCGCCCGCCGGGCGCGAGGCCTTGATGGTGTCGTTCAGGCCCATGTCCATGACCTGGACCTTGTGCGCGATGTCGTAGCCGTGCGGCGCGGCGTAATTGCCGGTCTGCGCCCGGTCGTAGTCGAAGGTGGTATTTCGCATGCCCAGCGGATCGAATACCAGCGACTGCATCGCCTTGTCGTAACCGGCACCCAGCTCCATGCCCGGATGCGCGACCTGGCCGCCGATGAAACCGGCCGCCGCCGCCATCGGGTTCGAGTACTGGAACAGTTCACCGAAGCCGCTGGTCGGCTGCATGGTGCCCAGCGTGGCCATCACGCTCTGCGGGGTCTGCTTTTCGCCCTCGAACAGCCATTCGTAGTCCTGGCGCGGCACGCCGGTGCAGGCGCAGATCAGGTGCTTCACCAGCACCTGGTCACTGGTGGCGGTGTCGCCCAGCTTGAAGGCCGGATACACGTCCCGGGCGCGCGCGTTCCAGTCCAGCTTGCCGGCATCGACCAGCTTGGCCAGCATCAGGGTGGTCAGCGCCTTGGTGTTGGAAGCGATCATGAAACGGGTGTCGCCATCCACCGGGTCCGGCTTGCCGAGATCGCGCATGCCGTAGCCGCGCGACAGCACCACCTTGCCGTCCTGCACGATGCCGATGGCCACGCCCGGCACTTCGAAGTCCTTGCGCATCTGCTCGATGAAATCGCTGACCTGCTGCAGGCGCGCGGCATCCAGCTTGTGCGCGGTGCGCCCGGCGAAGGTCTCGCGGGTGTAGCCGGCCGGCTGGAAGCGCTGGTTGATCTTGGCGAACTGCGAGCCGCGCTTCTCGGCAATGGCCTGGTCCACGTCCATCGCGATCACCGTCCAGTGCTTGTCCTTGCGATAGGCCGCAGAGTTGACCACCCGCTTGGCGTTCGCCGGGATGTCGTAATCGTAGAAGCGGCGCTGCTCCCAGCCGTCGCGCGGCGCGGCATCGGTGGCGACCAGCAGTTTCGGCGTGAGCCCGAGCACCTTCCACGCTTCGGCGACCGCCTCGTCCGCGGTCGCGGCGGGGGTATCGACGATCGCGGTGCGCGAGCCGTCCGCTTCGGGCGGCATGATGATCACCGCGTTGCCTTGCACCCTGGTGGTCCATCCCGCCGGCAGCAGGAAGGTCGCCCTGCCGCCTGGCGTGGTCACCGACTGCTCCGCGCCGGCCGCGGTCGCCTGCGGCTCGGCGGCGTTTGCGGTCAGCGGCAGCAACGAGGGAACCGCCAGCGAAAGCGATATCGCGAGGGCCAGGACGGCCTTGTCGAACGAAGGGTGCATGGTGCTCTCCAGAAGGCGGATGCGCGGGCGCGGAACGTACGGGGGTGATAACGGGATGCCGTCCCCACTTCGGTCATGCCGACCCGTGGCAAGCTGGGCGACGTTTCCCGATCCGGTCATGCCCATGCTGCGTCCCGTCCCCGCCCTTGCCCTGCTTGTCGCCCTGGCCGCGTGCCGGCACGCGCCGGAGCCCGCGCCGCAGGTGCTGTTGCTGGGCGAGGTGCACGACAACGCCGCCGGCCACGCTGCCCGCGCGGACCTGCTGCGCGAACGGATCGAAGCCGGCTGGCGGCCGGCGATCGCGATGGAGCAGTTCGACACCGCCCAGCAGGCCGCGCTGGACGCGGCGATGGCGAGCTGTGCGGATGCCGAGTGCGTGGTCGCGAAGGTGGCGCCGGCGAAGTCCAGTTGGACCTGGGCCCACTACACGCCGGTCATCGCGCTGGCCCTGCAGTACAAGTTGCCGCTGCGCGCGGCCAACCTGTCGCGTGCGGATGCTTCAAAGATCGTCAAGGGCGGTTTCGCCGATGGCTTGCCTGCGGACGTCATCGCGCGCTACCAGTTGGACGCCCTGCCCGGCCCGCTGCTGGCCGCGCAGGAAACCGAAGTGCGCGACAGCCATTGCGGGGCGCTTCCGGAACCGCTGGTGTCGCCGATGGCGAAGGCGCAGATCGCGCGCGACGTGGTGATGGCGGAGACGCTGCGCGCGCATGCCGCCAATGGCGTGGTCCTGATCGCCGGCAACGGCCACGTGCGCACCGATATCGGGGTGCCGTTCTGGCTGCGCCGCGACGCGCTGGCGTCGCACGCGACCGGTTTCCTCGAACCCGGCTCTGACGCCACCGGATTCGACGCGGTGCGTCGCATCCCGGTGCAGGCGCGTCCGGATCCGTGCGCCGGGTTCAGGCCGCCCACGCCCGGTTGAGCGCTGCCCGCCGCTGCCCGCGCCGGCCGGGGGACGCCCCGACCGGTGGATGTCGATTGCGGCACGCGGCCTCTGTGACGACGTTCGCATTACGGTGGCACGGAGATTGCTAGCTTCCATCGGGAGAAGCCCGGCCCGAGCCATGCCCGCCAAGCACATCGCCCTTGCTGCACTGCTATGCGCGTCCGCCCTGCCCTGCACGGCGGCGGCGGGCGCGGCCGTGCCGAAGGACCTCGACCTGCAGCGCATGGGCTGGCTGCCCTCCGAGGTCTACGACGTCGGCGAGGGCCTGCCCGACCCCACCGTCAACGCGATCGCCACCCTGCCGAACGGGCAGATGTGGTTCGGCACCATGCGCGGGCTGGCGCGCCAGAGCGGTGCGCGCATGCAGGCCGAGCCGGGGCCGGACGGCATACTGTCCGGCGCGATCCTCGACCTGGCCGCAACCGACAGTGGCGACCTGCTGGCCGCGACCGACGCCCGTGGCATCTGGCGCCTGCGCGATGGCACCTGGTCCGCGCTGGGTGCACCGTTCGGCAAGCTCCGCGTGCAGCGCCTGCGGCTGTTCGGGAAGGGCAAGCTGCAGCGGGTGTTCGCGATCGGCGGCGGGGTGGCCGAGCTGGTCGACGGCCGCTGGCGCGCGCTCGCCCTGCCACCCGCGGTGCGCGCGGGCGAGCAGTTCGACATCGCGCTCGAAGCCGCCCGCGACGGGCAGCCGGAGACGCTGTGGGTCGCAAGCTACGGTCCCGGCCTGTATCGCTGCGCGGGACCCCGGGACTGCAGCGCGGTCACGATCCCCGGACCCGGGCCGCGCACCGACGAGATCCGCAGCCTGCAGTTGCAACCGATGGCCGCGGGCCGGGCCAGCCTGTGGGTGGGCATGCAGGGGGGCGGGGTGGCGCGGCTGCAGGATGGCGCGTGGACCCGCTGGCATATCGGCAACAGCACCCTGCCCAGCGACTTCGTCGCCGACCTGGAGGTGGTACCAACCCCCGGCGGCGACACCGAGGTCTGGGCCGGCACCCGCAGCGGGCTGGCGATCCTGCGCGGCGACGGCAGCTGGAGCGGGGCCGATCCGCGGGTTTCGCTCCTGCGCGAACGCGTACGCACGCTGGCCAGCACCCGCAACAGCCAGGGCGTGCCGGTGCTGTGGGTGGGGACGGATGGCGGCGCGGTGCGTTCGCCACTGCAGGGTCCGTGGCATCTGGTCAGTACCCTCGGCAAGCACGGCAACGGGATCTGGAGCCTGCGCGTCGAACGCGCCGCCGACGGCGGCAAGCGCCTGTGGCTGGGTAGCGACGGCGATGGGCTGGCGCGCTACGAACAGGGGCGCTGGCGCATCCACCGCACCGCTGATGGCCTGCCCAATGACACCGTCCGCAGCCTGCTGCGGGTTCCCGATGGCAGCGCAGAGGGCGCGCTGTGGGTCGGCACCTGGGGTGGGCACGTGGCCCGCCTGCAGGGCGAACGCTTCGTCGAAATGCCGACGCCCTGGCCCAAGCAGGACTCCGAGGCGCTGAGCCTGCTGCTGGCCGACGGCGACCATGTCTGGGGCAGCACCCGCCAGCAGGGCATCGTCCACTGGGACGGACGCCAATGGCATTTGCTGCCGCCCGGACCGGCTGCGCCGGCCCGCGCATACGCCGCGTTGCGGCATGGCGACGATGTCTGGTTCAGCACCTCCGACAAGGGCCTTGCGCGCTACCGCAACGGCCAGTGGCGGCTGTTCCGGGCCGACATCGGGCTGCCGGAGGATGCCCTGTACGACATGCGCCTGATCGCGGATGGAACCGGCGCACCGCTGCTGTGGATCGGCAGCAAGCAGCATGGACTGCTGCGGATCGACATCCGCGATCCGGACCGGCCGCGGCTGGTCACCCGCCCTGCGCTGCCCGTGCTGCCGGTGTCGTACGTCTACGGCGTGGTCCGCGACGGCCGCGGCGACCTGATGGTCTGCACCGACTACGGCGTCTTCAGCTGGCGCCGCAGCGGCGACGGATACCTGTCCACCGCCTACCACCGCGAGGACGGCCTGCCGCACGACGAATGCAACGCCAATGCGATGCAGGTGGACGAGCACGGCAGGGTGTGGATCGGTACCGTCGGCGGGGCCGCGGTTTACACGCCGCCGGAGGCACGTCCGCGCCAGCCCTCGCCGCTCCTGCTCACCCGCCTGCTGGTCGATGGCAAGCCGCTCGCGCCACCTGACGGCGTGCTGCGCCTGCCGCGTCCGGACAGCGCGCTGGAGCTGGAGTACGACCTGCTCAGCGGCGACAAGGAAGACCACAGCCGCTATCGCGTCACCCTGGTCAACGGCGGGATCGAGGCCGGCGACTGGCAGGCCGCCAACAGCCATCACTTCGCGCGGTTGCCCTCCGGCAGCCGCGTGGTCCGGATCGAGGCCCGCGATGCCAGCGGCATCGCCGCAACGCCGATCGAGCTGCGGATCGAGGTGCCCCAGGTGTGGTGGCGCACGCCCGGCGCGCGCGCCCTGCAGGTGCTGGCCGCACTGCTGCTGGTGTGGGGCCTGCTGAAGTTGCGCGAACGCCAGCTCCGCCATCGCGAGGAACAACTGCTCGGGATGGTCAAGGAACGCACCGCGCAGCTGCAGAAGCGCGAGTCCGAACTGCGCGGCGCCAACGACGAACTGCGGCGGCTGTCCTACACCGACCCGCTGACCGGGCTCGGCAACCGCCGCCGCCTGTTCGAGACGCTCGACCTGCACTGGCGCGATGCCGCGCGCAAGCGCAGTTCGCTGGCCCTGCTGCTGATCGACCTCGACCATTTCAAGCGCTTCAACGACGCCCACGGCCACCTTGCCGGGGACGCCCGCCTGCAGCAGGTCGCGCGGATCGTGCAGTCGATGCTGCCGATCGGGGCCAGCGCCGCGCGCTACGGTGGCGAGGAACTGTGCGTGCTGCTGCCCGGCCACGACAACGCGGCCGCCATGCGGGTCGCCGAGCGCATGCGCAACGCAATCGCGGTGCTGCCCGCGGATGCCGCCCTGCCCGAGATCGAGGGCATCACGGTCACCGCCAGCATCGGCGTGGCGGCATGCATCCCCGGCCTGGAACAGCGCCCCGACGTGCTGATCGCACGCGCGGACCGTGCCCTTTACGCAGCCAAGGCAGCAGGCCGCAACCGGGTGGAGCTGGCGCTGTCGTGACCCGCCGGCACGGCGCCATACCCCGGCGTATTCAAGCCCGGCCGCGGTCGATGGCTTAGAATGCGCGCCCTGCATCGCGGCCTGTGCCGGTGCCGATGCGGGCCACGACGCTTCCATTCCCCACTTTGCCGTCGGCACCCACCCACCCGCGGGCGGTCCCGACCGGAGTTCCCGCAATGATTTTCGAGACCCTTGACACCTTCGGCCACGAACAGGTGGTGTTCTGCCATAACAAGGACGCCGGCCTGAAGGCGATCATCGCCATCCACAACACCACCCTCGGCCCGGCCCTGGGCGGCACCCGCATGTGGCCGTACAAGAGCGAGGCGGAAGCCCTCAACGACGTGCTGCGCCTGAGCCGTGGCATGACCTACAAGAACGCGGTCGCCGGCCTCGACATCGGCGGCGGCAAGGCGGTGATCATCGGCAACCCGGCCACCGACAAGTCCGAGGCGCTGTTCCGTGCGTTCGGCCAGTTCGTGGAATCGCTCGGCGGCCGCTACATCACCGCCGAGGACGTCGGCATCGACGTCAACGACATGGAATACGTGTACCGCGAAACCGAATACGTGACCGGCGTGCACCAGGTGCATGGCGGCTCCGGCGATCCCTCCCCGTTCACCGCGTACGGCACCCTGCAGGGCCTGATGGCCACCCTCAACCAGAAGTATGGCGACGAGGAAGTGGGCAAGTATTCCTACGCCGTGCAGGGCCTGGGCCACGTCGGCATGGAGTTCGTGAAGCTGCTGAAGGAACGCGGCGCCAAGATCTTCGTCACCGACATCAACCAGGGCCTGGTCGACAAGGCGGTGTCCGAGTACGGTGCCGAAGCGGTGGGCCTGGACGAGATCTACGACGTGGCGGCGGACGTGTACTCGCCGTGCGCGCTGGGCGGCACCATCAACGAGCAGACCCTGCCGCGGCTGAAGGCCAAGGTGATCTGCGGCGCGGCCAACAACCAGCTGGCCAACAACGCGATCGGCGACGAAGTCACCAAGCGCGGC
>Ga0209477_1002313_pt1 | contig 11045 bp, 8 predicted proteins | sample KloWWTupernatant_FD_187180 | JGI IMG/M metagenome (GOLD analysis project Ga0209477, IMG submission 187180) | Active sludge microbial communities from Klosterneuburg, Austria, studying microevolution and ecology of nitrifiers - Klosterneuburg... | ecosystem: Engineered > WWTP > Aerobic digester >...
CGCAGCATCAGCACGGGCACGTCGGCGAGTTCGCAGCGGACGGCGACGCCCGATCGCGCGGCCCGCTCGGCGCCTTCGCGCGCGAGCCGGGCGAGGTCGACGGCGCTGAAGGGCTCCGTCGCCTCGCTCCTCGCGAAATCGATGAACTGGTCGATGATCGCGTTCATGTCCTCGAGGTCCGCGACCATGCCCTTCTGCGTGTCGGCCTCCACCTTGTCGCCCAGCATCTCCACGTCGAGCCGCAGCCGTGCCAGCGGCGTGCGCAGGTCGTGCGAGATGCCCGCGAGGAACGTGGTGCGCTCGCGCTCGTTGCCCTTCAGGCGTTCCTTCATCTGGTTGAAGGCCTTCGCGACGGCGCGCACTTCCGTGGGGCCCGTTTCGGGTACGGGCGATTGCAAGACATCGGACAACCGCAACATTGCCTCGGTGTCGCGCGCGCAGTAGGTCAGTAGTGCGTTGCGCAGTTCCGTCCGCCGCTCTGGCAAGGTCTGCGGCGCGATCGCTTCCAGATACGCCTCCTGCGCCTCGCCACCATCTCGGACGCCCTGGAGCTTGGCATAGTCCAACTCCGGAACGAGGGTCGGCAATACCGCCTTGATTGAGAATGACCCCTGCATTGCCGGATGGTAGTAATGATTGCGAATCGCGGGCAGCAGGTCGTAGATGCGGGCGATGAGGGCGAGCAGGCGCGGCGCGCGGTCGGGCAGCCAGTCGGCTAGGGCGCGGATGCGGGCGACCTCGAACGAGGCGTTGTAGACCACGATGGGGCCGTGCTCGCCGCAGGCCTCGAGCAGTGCGTTGGCGAAGGACTCGATGGGGGAGTCGCCGCTGAGGTCGAGAAAGCCAGCGTGGTTGACCGCGCCGCGTGCGCTTTCGATATGGCAGGAAAGCTGGAACGGTACCTGTTGGTAGGGGCGGGTACCGATCCAGCGCGGCACGGCGAAGCCGATCGTCTCGAAGTCGAGGTAGCGTCGCGGATACGGCAGGGCACCGAGCTCGCGCCGAATGGCCGGATCGAGAAAGGGCTGTCCGCTGCGCGCGACTTCGGCGATGCGGCGATGCCTGGCGCTGCTGAGGCGTTCAAGTGGGACTTCGCGCAGGTCGCGGAATCCCTCGGCGAGGAGTTTGGCGACCGTGCGTCCCCCATGCGGCAGCGACTCGACGGGGAATTCGGGTGGCGGTGGCTCCTGCGCGCGGCAGTGGCCGTAGAACGGGCACTCGAAGGGAGCGCTGCAGTGGGGGCCAGTGGCGATTTCGGGAATGTCGCCGGCCAGCGTTTTCCGCGCAGCGGCGACCCAGCCATCGACCTCGGCCAGCAGGGGCTGCACAGCAGCGTCGACGGCTTCCGACTTCAGCAGACCTTCGTAATCGCCGAGCTTGCGGTAGACGAATTGGTTGTCGACCAGGCCGATGCGGATCTCGCGCACTTCGAGACCGGCCTGTTGCGTCACCCAGGCCTGTACCGCAACGTCCTCAAGGTGATGGGGCTTCACTTCGGTACTCGACTTCACCTCGGTCAGCACCCAGCCGCTGACCGTGCGCTCCAGTGCGTCGGCGCGGACCAGTACGCCGTCGTGACTGAGTGCAGCTTCGAACAGCTGGTCGCCGGGGCGGCACTCGTCGATCAGCGTGCGTGACTCGACAAGTGCCTGCGACAGGTCGCCAAAGTGCTCAATGAGCCGACCGCTGCCAAGGAGCGCGCGCGCGAGTTCACCGAACTGAGTGCCGCCTTCGAGTCGCTGGCGCTGCTCGGCGCCTTCCTCCCCCAACTCGGGCCGGTGGGCCTGAAGCCAGAGCCGTTTCGGACACTGGCGCGCCTGGAGAATCTTTGACTTCGACAGGCCACGGGGACGGACCTTGGGATTGTCGGTCATTCGGCGGTCTCACCATTCCTCTGGAACACCGGAGCAGATGCACCCGGCCTGCGCCCATGTGCACCTGGTCATCAGTGACGACGCCGATTGGTGACTTCGCCCGGGCTGATCGACTCGACGGTAGCGCAGCATCGGTCGCAATGCACCGCCCGCAGGACGGGATGCGACCGTAGTTGTCGCGTATAGACCGGACTCTGCGCACATGAAGACCAACGAACGACTGTGCTGGACGGTGCTGCCGATGACCAAGGGCCTGCAGCGGCTGGGAACTCTGGGGATCGAACTGCCACCCGAGGCCGACTGGCAAAGTGAGCGGCTGGCACTGCTGCACCCGGCCACACGACCTGGCGAGGTAGTAGCGTGGCGCGAGGTCGGCGAACCGCAGCTATACGCCGCCCTGACGGCCGATCAGGGCCCGGGCAGCGGCGCGCGCTTAACCGACGCGCTGCGCGCGGGCGAAGGCGACTGGTGGCGCACGGCGCACGCCTGGACCGCATTCGCGCGCTGGAACCCGAATCACCGCGAAGACTGGGACCGCTGGTTGGCGCCCTGCGCCGCACCCGATGATGACGGGCTCGCAAGGCTGCTGGCACCGACCCGCGGCTGGATGATGTGGGATTTCCAGTTCATTGCCGCAATGAGCGCTGCCGGCGTCGGCTGGGACACCGCGGACGCCCTGCGCCGTGATTGGACCCTGCAACGGCCGGGGATCGAGGCGCGCTTGGCGGCACTTCGCATTGGCGGCGTGCCGTTTGAGCAGGCGCTCCGGCGCCGGACGTTGCCGCCGCTCTACCAGACTACGCGGCTGGACGCCTGGCCGGTTCAGCGGCTGGCCCGCTGGGCTTCTGCAGCAGCGGCCGGACGCACGGCAGCGCGTACGGTCAACGCAACAGTCGGCTTCTCGCTGTCGGAGGACGAGGCCCGGCGGGTGAAGGCCTGGGCCGGTCCGATGGTGACTGGCCATATCAACGAGGACGTGGAATTCCCCGGTATCGAGTTCGTGTTGTGGATTGGGCCGTTCGGCGAGCAGCTTGAGGCGCGTGTCGATCGCGAGACACTGCAGTTGCGATAGTCCGTCATCCAACTGTTCGGGCCTGCCGAATTTCCTCGGCGGCGACCGGAGTCAATCGCCCGCAGAGCGGGCTCCTGCAAGGCCGGCTTCGCAGGAGCCCGCTCTGCGGGCGATAGGCCTCGACGCGACAACGCTAGATGCGTCGCGACGTGGTCGCGGCTGAAGCCGCTCCTACGGGTGCCGGGCCGACGTCGGGCTAGTCGGCGCCGATATCCGCGTCATTGACCGCGACCCAGCCTTCGCCCGGGTCGAACTTCGTGATGGCCGCCGCCTTGGCTTCGCTCTCCGGGCCGAGGTCGGCCTCGTAGATGACGCCGTCCTGGTTGATGATGAAGGTCATCACGCCGGTGTCGCCGTAGACGGCGGGCCAGGCGATCGCGCCGAAGCCGGCGACCTGGTGGCCGTTGATCGTGTAGTCCCAGGCACCGCCCTTGGCCGCGGCGCCCTGGCCGCCAAGCGATTGGTAGTGGTAGCCGAGGAAGGGTTCGCCCGCGTCGCGCTTGCCCATCACGAGCGCCGCCAGGTCCGCCAGCGGCGCCAGCGGGCTCTCCACGGCGTCCGGATCGTCGGCGTCCACGGTCCAATAGAGGCCGTCGCGCTGGCCGGGCGTGCTGGCGATGCGTGCCGCGTACTCGACCACGCCGTCGCCGTCCTGGTCGTTGCTCAGGTACTCGAGCTGCGCGGCCGCGATGATGTCGAGCACCGAGACCGCGTTGATCTCGTTGGCGCCGACGTAGCGGTTGCGCAACTCCTCCACGCCCGCCTTGCCGTCGAAGGACCAGCGGTTGCCGCGCTTGACCAGCGGGAAGGGGAACGGGAATCCCTCGGCGCCCACGATCAGGGTGCGCGTGTCGCCGGTGCCGGAGAGGCTGCGGAACTCGGAGTAATTCTCGTCGAAGCGCGCGAAGCGCGCCATCATCTGCGCGCGGTCCTCGACCTGCGACTCGTGGAACCGGGTGAACTCGGGGCCCAGCAGGCGGTCGAGCTTCTTGCCGTCATCCTTGGCCTTCACCGCGGCATCGAGCGCCTCGACGGCGGCCTCGGGCGTGCGGAACTTCTCCTGGGCGGCAGCCGGCAGTGCCAGCAGCAGGCCCAGCGCCAACGCGATCACGATGCGGTTGTTCATGGGATTCTCCTGGTCTACGGGCTAGGGGGGCGCGGCTCAGCGTCGCCGTCCGCCGCCGCCGCCGCCGCGGCTCATGCCACCGCCACCGCCTCCGCGACTGGACGCGCCCCGGCTGGAATACGCCTGGCTGCTGCGCGCACTGCTGCCGCCGGAATAACTGCCGCGCGAGGCCGACGACGAGCGCGCCGACTGCCCGTAGTTCCCCGCATTCTCGTAGCGGCCGGTACCGCCGCTGGCGGAACGGTTGTAGCTGCCGGCCGACGCGCCTGCGCCGCCGCCGGAGGGCCGCGTGTAGCCGCCGGCGGAACCGCCGCGGTTGGCGGCCGCCTGCCCCGAGCCGGCGCGGTTGGCCCCGGTCTGGGCGGCACCAGCGCGGTTCGCCCCGGTCTGGGCCGCGCCCGCGCGGTTGGCGCCTGCCTGTCCGGTGCCGGCGCGGTTGGCCGTCGCCGGCCGCGAACCGGTCTGCGTCGCCCGCCCGCGGCCCACGTCGGCCGCCGAAGCATTCGAGCGCCACTGCGTGCCGCCCTGCTGGCGCATCTGCTGCGACTTGTTGCGATCGATGTTGGTGGCGCGATTGCTGGAGCTGCGGTTGGTGTTGCGATCGATATTGGTGTTGCGGTCGATGTCGATGTCGACATCGTGGATGCCGCCGCCATGCCAGTCGAAGGCCGCCGCGGCCGCCGCGCCCCAGAAGAAGCCCGAGGCGAAACCATAGCCCGGGGGATAGGGGTAGTAGTACACCGGGTACGGCGTCGGGTAGTACGTGGGGTAGTACGGCGTGGACTGCTGCACGATCACCGTGGTCGGCTCGTACTGCGGCACGTAGATCACCTGCGGATCGGCCTGCACGATCTTGATCGTGCCTTCGTCGGCCTCGACCAGCTGCTTGTCGTCGGTCTTGAGGTTGCCGGCGCCGTCGGCGCGACGGCGGAACGCCTGCACGGCATCCATCACCGCGCCCTGGTCGGTCGCCACCGCTTCGCCGAGCGCGGTGGTCCAGTCCAGGTTCTGGCTCATCTTCGTGACCACGTCGGGGTAGTTGATGAGCGCCTTGACGGAGTCGTCCCAGGCGTCCTTGGGCTTGGCGTCCTTCTTGCCTTTGTTGGCCGCGATCCAGCGCTCCGCCTCGACAATCTGCAGCGGGTAGGTCGAACCCTGCAGCGTGATCGAAAGCAGGTCGTCGGGGTACAGCGCGATCGGGCCGACCAGTTCTTCCAGTGCGGCCGGATCAGCGCCCTGCGCGAGTGCTGGCCGCGGCGCGAAGGCGGCAACGCACAGGAGCAGCACGGACAGCAGCGCGGCGACTTGCCGCGGCAGGATTCCAGTTCTCATCACGGCAGCTCCTCGCGCTGGCCAACAGCGGACACGGCCGGCGCCATCACGGCGCCTGACCCGGGCATCGTAGTCCAGGACGGCAGGACCGGCGACAGCACCAAGGGGAATCCCCCGGACGCCGGCGCCGGCCCCTGGTTCAGCCTGCAGCAGGCTTCGCCTCGGCCGCCGCCGGCGCGACGGGCGCCGCCGGCAGCGCGGCCTTCGTCCCGGGCAGCAGTTCGGCGCCGGCCGGCACCTGGATCGTGCTGCCCTCGAAATCCTTGCCCACCGGCTCGACCCGGCCGCCCAGGCACTTGCCGAGGAATTCCTCGGTCACGGCGTTGAACGACATGCGGTTGGGCGGACGCGCGAAGCCGTGGCCTTCGTCCGGATACAGCACGTAGGTCACCGGGATGTTCTTGGCCTGCATCGCCGCCACGATCTGGTCGGACTCGGCCACGTTGACGCGCGGGTCGTTCTGGCCCTGCCCGATCAGCAGCGGACGCACGATCTGGTCGGCATAGGTCAGCGGCGAGCGCTCCTTGAGCAGCGCGAGGCCGGCTTCGGTGTTGGGGTCGCCCATGCGGGTATAGAACTGCTGGCGGAACGAAACCCAGTACGGCGGGATCGACTCGAGCAGGGTGATGAGGTTCGAGGGGCCGACGATGTCGACGCCGCAGGCGAACTCGGTCGGGGTCATGGTCAGGCCCGCGAGCGTGGCGTAGCCGCCGTAGCTGCCGCCCATGATCGCGACCTGCTCGGGCTTGGCGACGCCCTGCGCCTTGGCCCAGGCCACGGCGTCGAGCAGGTCATCGTGCATCTTGCGGCCCCACTGCAGGTCGCCGGCATTGAGGAACTCCTTGCCGAAGCCCTGCGAGGCGCGGAAGTTCACGCTCAGCACCGCGTAACCGCGGTTGGCCAGCCACTGGTGGGTCGGGGTATAGCCGTAGGTATCGCGACCCCAGGGGCCGCCGTGGACCAGCAGCACCATCGGCACCGGCGCGGCCGGCACGCCATCGCCGTCGGCATCGCTGCCCGGCGGCAGGGTCAGGTAGCTCACCAGGGTGAGGCCGTCGCGGCTCTTGATCTCGCGCGGGTGCATCGGCGCCAGCGTGGCGCCGGCCAGCGCCGGGCGGGTGTCGATCCACAGCCGGGCGTCGCCCTTGGCGCGGTCGTACAGGTAGTACTTGGCCGACGCGTCGGATGCGACGTACAGCACGACCCAATGCTGGTCGTCGAGGGTGCGCGCGGTGACCTCGATCTCGCCGTCGCCCAGCGCCTCGAGGATCTTGAGGTCGTTGGCCACGGCCGGGTCGAGCGCGGTCCACTCGTTGCGCAGGTAGTTGGCGCTGGCCGCCTGGACCACGCCGCTGACCGGATGCGTGAGCACGCCGCCGACGTCGGCGCGCGCGTCCTCGAACACCATCTTGCGTTCGCCGCTGGCGGTGTCGATTGCGTACAGGCCGCCGGTGTTGCGCTCGCGGCTGTCGAGCAGGTAGACGGTCTTGCCGTCGGCGGTGAGGCCGAGGATCGCGCTGGTCAGCGCATCGCCCTGCGGCACCGTCGACCATGCCTTCCACGCCTTGCCGTCGCGCACCAGCCATTCGTAGCCGCCCTCGGCCGTGCTCTTGGAGGCGTAGCGCAACGCGTAGTCCTCGTCGAGGGTGAAGTCGGCGAACTCGTCGTTCTCGACCAGGCGCTGTTGCGCACCGGTCTTGAGGTTGACCTGCACCAGGTCGAAGTACTCCTTGTTGCGGTCGTTGACGCTGACCACGATCTCGTCGGGGCGCCGCGACGACATCGCCGCGATCGTGGCGCGCGAGCCGGCCGGCGACAGCGCCTTCTGTTCGCCGCTGGTCAGGTCGACTGCGAAGACCTGGAAGTTCTCGTCGCCGCCCACGTCCTGGGCGTACAGCACGTGGTTGCCGGTATACGCGAAGCTGAAACCGCGGATGCCGCGCAGGGTGTCGTTGGTGACCGGCTTGGCGCTGTCGGGCGCGTCGGCGGGCGCCACGTACACGTTGAGCACGCCATCGCGGGGCGCGATGTAGCCCAGCCACTTGCCATCAGGGCTGATGCTGCCCAGGGTGCGCTCGGGATTGCCGAACAGCACGCCGCGCGCGATCAGCGCCGGGGGCTCGGCCGCGACCGGCGCGGCGGCGGGAGCGGGGGCGGCGGGCGGTGCCTCGGGCGCCTTGGCGCAGGCAGCCAGCAGCACGGCAAGCGCGAAGGCGCTCGGGAAACGGATGTGCATGGGGGGACTTCCTCGGGACTGAGCCCCTTAGTCTAGTCGGTTTGGCGCGCGCTTCGCATAGAATCGGGCCAGGTTCCCGCGGGGTCGCGCCGGTGTTCCAGATCGTTCCAGCCTTCGCCGTGCCCTTCGCCGAGGCGCAGCACACCGGGGCCGCCGCGCTCAACGAGGAACTTCGCGCGCTGATCCTGGCGCGCGAGGCCGAGGGCGCGCGCTGGCGCAATCCCTCGCCCTCGATGCGGATCTCGCGCGAGCTGTACGAGAGCGACTTCAACTTCTTCGCGTGGCCCGAAAGCTGCGTGCAGCAGCTGCGCGAGTTCTGCTGGAGCGCGATGTCGCGCCTGATCGCGCAACTCAACGGCTACAACGCCGAGCTCATGGGCCAGCTCGCGATCCACTCCCACACCTGGTTCCACGTGACCCGCGCCGGCGGCTACTTCGGCCTGCACAACCACCCGATGGCCTCGTGGTCGGGGGTCTACTGCGTCACGCCGGGCGAGGACGACCCCGAGCACCCCGACTCGGGCCAGCTGTGCTTCAACAACCCGAACCAGATCGCGTACATGTACGTCGACCCGGCCAACAACCACATGCGCGCGCCGTACACCATGAACGGCAAGACCTATCGCCTGCGCGCCGGCCAACTGGTGCTGTTCCCCTCGTGGGTGAGCCACGAGGTGCTGCCGTATCGCGGCCGGGGCGAGCGCATCACGGTCGCGTTCAACTGCTGGTTCCGCCTGCCCGAGCAGGGCGGCTGAGCGCCCTGCGCAGCGCACCCCCCCGAGGAATCGCCCATGATCGAATACGGTCCCTGGTACGCCGGCTGGGGCACTTTGGCCCTGGTCAACGCGGGGTTGGCGCAGGGCAAGAATCGCGGCGGCCTGGTCTGGTTCCTGCTCTCGCTGGTGCTGGGCCCGGTCGCGACCCTGCTGATCGTGGTCCTGGAACGGGTCCCGCCGCGCTGATATCGACCCGCGGCCGGGCCCGCGACCCCGCCGGCTTGCCGCGGCACCGTGCGCCGCGGCCGCGGGTTGCATTGCGCGATCCCGGCGCCTAGCCTTCGCGACAACGCCGGAAGGGTGGCGCGCGCAGCAGCTGCGTGCGGTACCGGACCGGCATCCGGAGCAACAGGGATGGCCGGCGACACGCCCGCGCCACCGGCGACCGGCAACTGGTTGCGCCGGGTCGCCGCCGGCGGTGGCAAGCAGCCGGCGCCGGACTCCGGCCCGCGCATCATGCTGGTGCTGCAGCCGGTCGGCCAACCGCAGGTCGAGTACGCGCGCCTGCGGCGCGAACTGCTGGCCGCCCGTTGCCGCAGCCAGCACGACGAAGCCCGCATCGTGGCGGCGGCCTTCGCCGATGCGCACGACGCGGTGGACCTGGCCTTGCGCCTGCTGGAGCGACGCGGCAACAGCCTGCGCGCCGCGCTCTCGGTCGGCGCCCTCGGCAGCGACGGCGAGCACCTGCCCGGCGCCGCATTGGCCGACGCGCGCAACGCCTTGCGCTACGCCGGTCCGGGCAGCCTGGTCCTGGGCACGCGCTTCTCGCCGACCCTGCTCGACGACGTGCGGCCGGACCTGGCGCACCTGCTGCAGCCGGTCACTTCCGGCCGGCGCGACGCGGCGCCGATGGCCCACGTGGTCGACGGCGCTGCGCTGGCCACCCTGCGCGCCAACCCGCGCGCCAGCCCGGCGACCCGGCGCCAGGCGCGGACGATGCGCCGCGCGCTGGCGATCACCGCCGGCGTGATGCTGGTGGCCGCGGTCGCGTGGCTGGCAGGCCGCGCCCGCGAACGCGCGCCGGCGCCAGCCGCGACCGTGCCCATGGTGACGCTGGCGGCTGCTTCCAAAGCGTAGTTTGTGCAACGCCAACGGCGCGATCCCGCGCGCGCCTCGTGCGAGGCTGCGCGCAGTCCCGTGCCTGCAGGGCCGCCATGGATCCCGTCACCGCCACCCGCAGCGCCACGGTGCAGGGCCGCGAGCTGGCGATCTACGACGACCTGCTCCCGTCGACCGACATCGCGCGCTACCACGCGCTGCTGCACCAGGCGCCCTTCACGCGCACCGAGTTCGCGCGGCCCGACACCGCCACGCACCGGCACTGGGTCAGCGAGATGGCCCTGGCCGCGCTGCAACGCCTGCCGCTGTGGCGCGCGACCGCTGGCGCGGTGCGCGCGCTGCGCCCGCGGGAGTCCTACCGTCCCTACCGCGCCTACACCAACCACGCGGCCTACGGCGACATGCTCTACGTGCACACCGATGCCCTGCCCGGCGCGCGCGAACTGACCGCCTTGTGGTTCGTGTGCGAGCAGTGGGATCCCGACTGGGGCGGCGAGTTGCTGTGCTTCGACGACAGCGGCGACGCGCTGTGCGTGGTCTCGCCCCGGCCCGGTCGCCTGGTGCTGTTCGACGGCGCCATCCGCCACGCCGGCCGGCCGCCCAGCCGCAACTGCTACGTGCCGCGCTACACCCTCGCGATCAAGCTCGAGCCCGCGCCGTGACGCCGTGCCGGTGGCGCGCCGCTCAGCGCAGGCGCGCGAGCAGCTCCTTGAAGCGCGATTGCTCGCGCAGGGTCGCGAGGTCGGTGTCGTGCTCGATCCAGCCCGGATGCCCGACCCCGGCGTCGATCGCGCGCTCGAGCAGGTCCAGCGCGCGCTGCGAGTCGCCGCCAATGGCATAGAAGCAGGCGGCGTTGTAGAGCACGGCGAAGTCGGCGTCGGGCCGCAGGCGCAGCGCGGCCTCGATCAGCGGCTCGCCGGCCGCGGTGTCGCCCAGGCGCTGGTGCATGAGGGCGGCGAAGTACTTCGCGCGCGGATTGTCCGGCTCCAGCTCGACCTGGCGCAGCAGGCCCGGCAGGGCGGCCGCGGCGACCTCGCGCGCGTGCCCGGCGCGGCCGCTGGCGTCGAGTGCGCTGACCGCGAGCGCCAGCACCGTGTACTCGTCCGGGCGCACCCGGTGCGCCGCCTCGAACATCTGCGCCGCGCGCGCCTGCTCGCCCTGCGCGAAGCAATGGCGGCCGAGGTAGTAGTACGCCTCGTAGAGCTCCGGGTTGAGCTCGATCGCATGCTCGAAGGCGCGCGTGGCGGCGGCGGCGTCGCCCGCGAGCGAGAGCACGTTGCCGTGGGCCACGTGCGCCTCGGCCAGCGCCGGCGCCAGCTCCAGCGCGCGCTGCGCGGCCGCCCGCGCCTCGGGCAGCACCTCGGCCGCGACCACGTAGCGCCACAGGATCAGCTGGCTGAGGATGTCCGCGAGGCCGGCGTGGGCCTGCGCGTAGTCCGGGTCGAGCGCGATCGCGCGGCGGAACATCGGCGGCGCCTGGTGCCACGCGCGGACCGTGGTCTGGCCGGCGAGCTGGCGGCCGCGCAGGTAGAACTCATAGGCCTCCAGGTTCCGCGGCGCGTAGCGCTCG
>Ga0209477_1002315_pt1 | contig 11039 bp, 9 predicted proteins | sample KloWWTupernatant_FD_187180 | JGI IMG/M metagenome (GOLD analysis project Ga0209477, IMG submission 187180) | Active sludge microbial communities from Klosterneuburg, Austria, studying microevolution and ecology of nitrifiers - Klosterneuburg... | ecosystem: Engineered > WWTP > Aerobic digester >...
GCGACTAGCGCGTAATCGACAATGGCGCGGTAGTGCTTTTCGAAGTCCTTCCAGCCAAACTGATCGCCGGTGCCAAGTTCGATAATGATGACGCTGGCGTTAGTCTGACGCAACTCACAGGCGAGCGGCCCCTCACCCAACGGACACAGGCCCGGCTCTACCCAGGAGGGGTCAAACAGCGACGCGACCGTGTAGCCTCCCCGGGCGGCCATACTGACCCGCGAGAACGAGGGGGCAAAGCGCTGGACAACGCCATGCAGCGCGGTCAGGCCACTGGTGTCATACAGCGCGGTGGCAACACGGCGCACATAGGCGTAGGCCTCGCTGTTGCACGCGCCGGCAACCGTGAAGACGCGGCCATCGCGGCCCGCAGCAAGCGCGGCCCGATAGCGCTGGCGGGCCGAAGCAGGCAGGGAGAGATAGGCTGGAAATGATGCCGGCGTTACCGACCCGGCGCCAGTCGCCTGCGCGACCGGCAAGCTGACGAATCCGGCCCCAACGTCCGCATAGATACGAAGCAGCCACCCCGTCGCGCCCTCGGGTGAGGTCACCGCCACCCACTGCCCATCCGTGGTGCGGCCAACCGCGGTCAGGAGGTTGCCTTCGAACACCGGAAACGCGTGAGGCGCGGTCAAGCTCGGCGATGTGCGCGCAAACGCGCCATCGATTCGTATCACGGCCATTGCGGTCAGGCCCGGTGCGGGCGGGGCGACGTTTGTGGCAGTTGAGGCCGGCGGGGCAGGCGGCTGGGGTGACGTGCTCGCTCGCACCAGCGGCGTGGCGAGGGCAAGTGGCGTCGTTTTCGGCGGCGCGGCCGGGGTCGGTGAGACTATCCTGCCTTGCGGCGTGACCGCGACCGTCGCAACCGGCGCAGTCGCCGTTGCCGTTCCTGGGAAAGCGCTGGCGGGCGGGCGCGTTGGATTGGGCACATCCGTTGGGGAGAGCGCCAAAATCTCGGGCTCGGGCGGCACCGGAGTTTCCGTGGGCGCGGGCGCCGGAGTAACCGATGCCGAACGCGCAGGCGGGGTCGGTGGGGTCGACCCGGCGCATGCGCCAAGCGCCAGGACCACGCAACTGAGCAACAGTCTGATCTTGATCCTGATCATCATCGTTCAGCGCGCCAGAGCGTTGAGCGTTTGCAGGGTGAGCAGGATGCGAGCGTTCATGCCCTCGTCCGAGAGATGAAAGCGTTGCGCGCCCAGATCAACCACGCCGCGATTGGGATCTTCACGCACTTCGCGAGCAAGGCCGTTCTGCGGCAATCCGCGGGTGGCCTGCCAAAGGTCAATGACGGGAATACTGTATTGGGCCCCCAGGCGACGGATGGCATCGTTGATGAAGCCCGGCGGCGCCCCACCTTGCAGCGACTCGAGGTCATCAGCCTTGGTCATCAGCACCGGCACGGTATTTGCCAAAATGGCCTGATCAATGACGGCCCGCAGATTGCCTTCGAACGACTGCCAGGTGAAAGTGTCTCCGGTGCCAACCGCGATGATGACGACACTGGCTTTCGACACCCTGATCTCACACGCGAGGGGCGTCTCGCCGGCCTGGCACTGGGCGGGATCAGACCAGACTGGATCAAGCGCGGCGCCCGCGTTGTAACTGCCGTGGGTGGCCAGGCTGGCCCGATAAAACGAGCGGTTGAATTTGTTGACAACCGGCTGCAGGAAACTCGCCCCGCTTGCGGCAAGGCTGTAACCACCGCTTGCAAAGCGCCCGAAGAAAACCTGCCACTCGGAGTTACAGTCGCCGATTACGGTGACCATCCCCGCATCGCGTCCGGCGGCCACCGCCGCGCCATAGAGCTGACGGGCACGGGCCGAAATCGTGGGCAGGCCTGATGCGACTCGGGCGGGCGCCAGCACACCCGGGCTGAAACCCAAATCTGCGATGGGAAGTTTTCCCAGGTCATCCGCCGCCCGCATCATCGAGCCGTGCAACCACTGGCGCGATGTGCCATCCTGGACGAGGAACCATTGAGATGAACTGTCGCGCGCGATGACGGGATAGGTCGACCACTTCAGCATCCGGCCAACCGGACCGGCGTTCCAGCTTGGACCGCTGCGGGGATAGGTGCTGTCGATATTGATCGTCACCAGAATGCTGGCTGCCGGAGAAAACGCCGGAGGCAACACGGCTCCGCCGACAGGCGGGAGCGCAGTCGGAAGCGCGCTGGCAGCCGTCGGGCTCGGCGAGACGGCGCCTGGCCCACTTGTCGCGCTAGGCGTCGACCCAGGTCGCTGTGTGGCGATCGGGCTCACCACGGACGCCTCCGGACTCTGGACAGGCGTCGCAGTAACCCGCTCCGCCGGCTCAGTAATCGCCTGAGTCGGCGGAGCGCCAGGCGGCGGCACGGGCATAGTCGTTGCCGTTGGGGCGACGGTTGCTGTCTCCGGCGGGACGGGCGTCTCAGTCGCAGGGCGGGTCGTCACAGTCGGCAGCGCAGGAGTTTCCGGCGACGGCGACGGCGTTGCATTTTGGGCGGAACACGCGCCAAGGATGGGTAACAAAAGAAGCGCGGCCACCGCCGCGCGTCTGAATCGGGTGTTTTTCACTCGCTATAATTTTAACTTCATTCGCCTGCCTGGACTCAAAATGATAAACAAGCTCCATTGCCGCGCAAGCATTGCGTTGGCGCTGATCTTTATGTTGTCTTCCTGTGGCGCGCCTGATTCGCCGCTGCCGACGCAGGCGGCGCCACAGGCGATTCCGACAACATCGGGCTCGGTGGCGCCACCCCCTTCGGCCACATCAACCCCTCCCCTGGCGCCGACGAAGTCGGTCAAACCAACCGAAGAGCCTGTTGAGGACTTTACTCCCAAGGCTCAGTCGGTGTGGGACACCCAGGTTGGACCCGACAGCATGAAGGGGTGCAGCGGCGGATCAATCCTGCCAGCCTATGGACTTGTTCAGGTGACACCGGAGGGGAACACGCTGGTGTGGAAGAATCAGGAGCCCAAACCCTATACGATGACACGGGTGAAACCCGGCGTTTTCGCCTACGAAGGCCCAACGGCTATCAACGATGGCGCGGTCAAGATGGTTGCCACGTTCAGCGGACCCACAACGGTCAAGATGACCCGCAGTTTTACCCCCAAAGCCGAGGCGGCTTGCGTACACACCCACGAATACACGGGTGTCTTTAAGTGGGAGACAGCGCCTGCGGCGACGCCCAAACCATAGAATCCCCAACACATCTGGGCTTGGGAGGTGATATCACCTCCCAAGCAGATAGTGCTAGCGACTCTGAGCGAGGTACTTCTCCCTGTTTGCGCTCCGGGCCACCTTTCCGCTGCTTGTTTTTATAAGCCAGCGCGGCGGCACAAGCTCAATCACGCGGGCCACAACGTCAGAGCGCTGGGCAATCTGGCGTCGAATGTCCTCGCGCAGCTGGGCCAGCGCATCGTCGTCAATCTGTTCGGTTTCGGCAACCACGGCGATGTCTTCGGTGCCAGCGGCCTCGTCGAACAGCCCAAACGCCACGACCCGGCCGGCCCGAATGCCCTCGACTTCCTCAACCAGAAGTTCGATGTCCTGCGGATAGACGTTTTTGCCGCCGACGATGATGAGATCCTTCTTGCGGCCGGTGACAAACAATTGGCCGTCGGCCAGGTAGCCGAAGTCGCCGGTATAGAACCAGCCTTCCCGAATCGACAACCGGGTGGCATCGTCGCGGTGGTAGTAGCCGGTCAGCATGGAATCCGAGCGCAGACAAATTTCACCGATGCGCCGGTCTGCCAGCGGCACATTCGCGTCGTCGACGATGCGGATCATGACGCCATCGATGGGCCCTCCGGCCGATAGCATTTCCACGATTTCGGCGGTTTCGCCTGGCAGGGCAAGGCGGGCATGACGGTCCTCGCGCAGGTCGCGCGCGACTGGCAGATCAACAACGACCGGCGCATCAATACCGCCCTGGGTGATGGCGAAGACGTTCTCGGCCATGGCGTAACAGGTCGTCATCATTTCGGCGCGCACGCCGATCGCCGCAAAGCGCTCGACGAACATGCGATGGCTGGCCGCCCGCATCGGTTCCGAACAATTTACAAACGCCCGCATCGAGGACAGATCCAGCCCGTCAAGATCACGCTCGCGCACGCGGGTGGCGGTGAAGTTGTAGGCGAAGTTGGGCAGCCAGCACAGGGTAGCTCGGTAGGTCGAGATTGCCTGGAGCAGCCGCGCGGGGGCGCGCACCCAATCAAACGGCGAGAGCAGGACCAGCGGCACACCGAGGGCAACGGGGAGCACAAATGAGGCGATCAGGCCCATGTCGTGATACAAGGGCAGCCAGCTGGCAATCAAGTCGCCGCCTGTGTTCAGGCGGATCGCCCGGCCATATGCTTCAAGTTGATTGAAGATGGCCCGATGCGAGAGCGCAACGCCCTTTTGCAACCCAGTGCTTCCAGAACTGTGCTGAAGAAGCGCGATATCCTGGGCCTGGGCGACCGCGCCGCCGAGCTCAGCCCAATCGGGCGCGACCGGCTCCACTGACTCGAGATCAATGACGCGCAGGGTTGCCTCCCCAGCTGGCAGCTCGGCGATGACCCGCCCCGCTTCAGCGCCAAAATCAGCATTAGTGAGAATGGCAGCCGGGCAGGTGATTGCGAAAAGCGCGGCCAAATCCTGCCGATACTTATCCGGCGAGAGCTTCTCGGTCAGAAACGGCAGGATGGTCGGAACCGCGCCATGAAGGATGGCACCCCAGAACGCTGCGACAAGGGGTTCGCCGTGCTGGAGGATGATGGCGACCACTTCCCCGCGGGCGATGCCGGCTGCGGCCAGCTTCGCCGCTACGCCGGCGGCAGCCCCGATCAGATCGCGATACGTTAGCGCGACATCCGGGCGCTTCGACCGGAGCAAGTGAATGGCCGGTTGATCGGGGCGCGCCTCCCAATGTCCGCGCAGCGCGTGAACGAGGGTGCTCATTCGCCGCGGTTCGCGGCGATGAAGGCCGCCAGCTCTTCCAGCGTGTCGAAGGTGTCCTTGTTCAAATCCGCGTCGTCAATTCGGACATCGAACGTCTTTTCGATAAAGAGGCCGAGGTCGACCAGGTGAAAGGAATCGATCAAGCCGCTGCTGAGGAGAGGCTCGCTGGACTTGATAGCGCGTTTGGGCTGTTTGAGAATGCTGGTCGCGATGAAAGTCGCCAGCGGCTGAAGAATGTCATTGCTCATCGGAGTGCGATTTTACTCGGGCAGGGCAACCTCCTCGCTCACTCTTGCGGAATCGGCGCGAATCTGCGAAATCTGCGGACAAATCCATGTCACTGCCCGCTTGGCCCGTCACGGGCACGTCGGGTTTTGTCCGCAGATTTCGCAGATTTGCGCCGATTTCTCGGATTCTAGATTGGGCTGAGCGCAGGGTGCCCGGGCGTGATAGATTCAGCGCATGCCAGAAGTTGCTCAGATCGTACTGTGGGTGTTGGCCGTCGCGGCGGTGGTGATTGGTCTCGTCGGCATTGTGGCGCCGGTGTTGCCGGGTGTGCCGGTTGTATTCCTCGGCCTCGTGCTTGGGGCGTGGGCGGGCGATTTCCAGCGGGTGAGCTGGCTCGGGCTGGGCGGCGGATTCGTGCTGATGCTTGCCTCGTTCGCCGTCGATTGGGCAGCCACAGTGCTCGGGGTGCAGAAGCTGGGGGCCAGCAAACTGGCGGTCTTCGGCGCCCTTGTCGGCGGGATTGTTGGGGGTTTGTTTTTCAACATCGTGGGCGTGCTGATCGGGCCCTTCATCGGGGCCGTCATCGGCGAGCTGATCTCGGCCCGCGACATCGTCCAGGCTGGCAAGGTCGGACTGGGCACCTTCCTCGGGATGGTCATTGGGGCCGCGCTGAAGATCGGTCTGGTGGTGGGGATGTTGGGGTTTTTTACGTTGGATTACTTCATCAGTTGACGCGCGTTGTAGGCGCAAGATGTAGGCGCGGCCTTCAGGCCGCGCATTCGAGAAAATACGGTTGTGCGGACGTCAGGCATCAAAAAGTACACGTCTCTGCGCGCAGCCTGAAGGCTGCGCCTACAACCCCCTATCGCAACCAACCGGGCAGGGCCTCAGCGATCCGCTTGGCGAGACGGGCTGATCCCGCCGGATTCAGGTGGACGGGGCTGTTGGTGAACTCCGCAACGGGCGCCAGATCCCACAGGTCGAGATAGCCCGCTCCCGTTCCGCCAATGGCCTCGGCAAGCCGGACACGATACTGGTCATACGCCCAGCGCGGATAGAAGGCGTTGTAGCGAATGTCGCTGTTATTTCCGGCGCTGATCGCCACGGGCTCATTGATGAATATGAGCGGCACGCCGCGCTCAAGCGCCAGGCGATAACCGGCCGTGAAGGCGTCCAGGCGAATCTCGTCGTCGCGCAATACGGGCGGCGTCAATCCACGTATAGCGTCACTGGCCTCCAGATCGAGGGTGACCGGATCGTATCGATCGGGATAGTCCTGGTCGATGCCCGTAGCCGCCCACGGCAGGCCAAGCAACTGTAGGCGCATGAGATCAGCCAGATTGCGCCGTTCGCCAGCAATTGTGCGGTCCAGCAATCCCGGCGCGTCAAACTGCGGATCGGAGTCGTTCAGACCAAGACCGAATCGGCCGATGAGGGCGCGCGCCTCGGCTGGATTGCTGCGCACCAGCAGGTGTTCAATCTGGCGGTCGGTAGGCAGCGAGTTCAACGTCACCAGCCACAAAACCAAATCAGGCTGCAGGCCGAGCCCGCGTTGCAGCAGCAGCAGGTCCTTCGTGACCGAGAAGTCGGGATACCCGAGGTTGTAGAAGCGCATGCGCCGGCCATCCTTGGCGCGCAATTCAAGCGCGTTCAGACGGCCAACCAGGGTGTCCGCTGGTTGGAGCAGCACTCCCCACACTGACGAATCTCCAAGGACCAGCACCCGGAACTCATCGGCCCGCTTCGGCGCGCTGACGGCGTGGCTGGCCAGCATCGCATCGAGATTGTTGACAACGAGGTTGTAAGCCTTGTCGGAACGATAGCCAAAGGGAAGACGCTCACGACCGGTAAAGACGCCGTTGTAGAGCGAAAGCCGACCGAGCAGGGCCATGGGCTGGAACAACGCGAAAGCCAGGTTCAGGACGACAAAGAGCGCGAGCCCCTTGATCAGAACTCGGACAAATGGGGATGCCCAGATTGTCTTCATCGCCCCGCCCCGGCCAACAGGCCGAATACCCGCAGCGCAAGATAAGGAGTTGGCAGGGCAAACCACACCCATCCCAACAGCACGAAGTGAAAGGTGAAGGCGACGCCGACAAGCTGGCGGGCGCGCGCCCAACGCTCGGAGAACAATCCAGCCAGCGGGCGCGTCTTGGCCCAGTCCGCAAACCGATTGTGGACAAACAGGCCGGCTGCGTGCCAGGCCCCCCACGCGACGAAGTTGAGGGTGAACCCGTGCCACAGCCCGATCAGCAGCATCGTGCTGACCTGCCCCACCCCCACGATCGCGGCCTGCGACCACTCGCGCAGCCGCAGGGCCCGAGTGAGCGGATTAAACCAGTATCCGCGGAACCATTGCGACAGGGACATGTGCCAACTGTTCCAAAACTGGGTCAGGTTGGGCTTGAGATACGGCCGGTCAAAGTTCTCCGGCAGCTTTACGCCGAGGGCGCGGCCCAGGCCGATCGCGATATCGGTGTAACCGCCGAAGTCGAAGTAGATTCGAAAGGCATAAGCGTAGAGCATGACCCAGACCCAGCCGCCCGGGCGCAGTTGGGCGGCGTTGTCGGCGTTAAGCGCAACCAGGGCGAGGGTATCGGCGATGGCAAGCTTCTTGACCAGCCCGATCAGAACGCGCCGGGCACCTTCGCCGACTTCCGCCACGGATGGCGACCACGGTGCCCGCCACTCTTTGAGGAAACGATCGGCGCGATCGATCGGACCGGAGAGCAAGGCCGGCGCAAACAGGGCATAGACAACAAATTCGCTCAGTCCATACGGCCTCAGGGTGCGGGCTGAGGTCATTCGATCCCGCAACACGGCAATCAGGCGAAAGGCAAGATACGAATAGCCGAGCCAGCCAATATCGGTGGCACGGGCCTGATCCGCCGGTTGCCCGGCAAGTGGCCGAAGGAGCGCGCTGGCAGCGGTCGCCAGCGCGTCACTCTTGAGGACGACAAAGATGGCGATAAGCGCGCCGATGACCACCCATGCGGTCGTAGCACGCGCCGAGAATGCCCGACCGGCCGCTGCAGCAACACCCGCAGCGACAATCAGCCCGACCAGCACAAGCGTGATCTCGGGTGGCCGGCTCGGTGTCAGGCTGAGCGCGCCCAGATAGCGGGTGGCGGCCACGAGCAGAATCACCCCGACCAGGCTCAGCAATGCAATCTGTTCTTGGCGCTGGCGCAGGGCGGCCAGCCCGTGGATCGACAGCCAGACCAGCACGATCAGACCGATCGAGGCCATTGGCACCCAGAAATCAAGATTGCGGATCGGGGACTGGGGCTGCAACAGAAACGGCGCCAACACGCACAACGCAAAAACAAGCGCGTTTCGGATCGCGGCCGCACGGTTTGCGGAGGCAGGCGGCGCGACAGGCGCCGGCTTCGCGGGTCTTGGCACGGGCGCGGTGGGCGCTGGGATCGTCATCAGAAACCCTGATAGATCCACTGCGGCGAGCTGCCGGCGGTGGCGATCAGCAGCGCGATGAGGGCCAGACACAGCAGCAGCGCGGCCAGGTTCTCTCGGGTGAAGAGCGAGCGCATGCCGTGACTACCAATCGCGCAGAATGGCCGCGCACACGGCGGCTCGCTCGGGCAGGCTATCCACGACAACATGCTCATGCAGCGCATGCGCGCCATCGCCCACCGCGCCAAGGCCGTCCATGGTCGGCACGCCGATTCCGGCGGTGAACGACGCGTCGCTCCCGCCGCCGCTCGGCGCATGCTCGAGCCCATGCCCCAGTTCGCGCCGGGCCAGCGCATTCATGCGTTCGAAGGTGGCCAGCCGGCCGGCGTCACATTCCATCGGGGGGCGGTTGAGGCCGCCCTCCACCGTCACCGTGGCGCCAGGCAGGACCGGTTTGAGCGACATGAACTTATCGACGGCATACGGGCCATCCGAGGCGCGCGCAATGCGCAAATCGGCCTTGAAGGACGCGAGATCGGGAACGACGTTGGTGACGCCGCCGCCGCGAATATCGCCCACGCTCACCGTCAACCCGCGGGCGTAGTCGGTCCAGGATTGGACCGCCAGCACATGATGGGCGAGTTCCTGGATTGCGTTGATGCCCTTCTCGTGGTCGCCCCCGGCATGGGCGGCCCGGCCGCGGGCGGTCACGGTAAAGAGCCCGGTGCCCTTGCGGGCCGACTTCAAACGCCCATCTGGCAGGGCGGGTTCCATCACCAGTGCCAGGGCGCAGCCGCGGGCCTGCTCCTCGATCAACTGGCGCGAGGTATGGCTGCCCGTCTCTTCATCGGCGGTGAATAGCACTCGGATCTCGCGCCGGGGCATCTGGCCCAGGTCCAGCAGGGCCCGAATCGCGGAAAGCGCAATGACGTGGCTGGCCTTCATGTCATAGACACCGGGGCCGTGTAGCCGTCCTTCCAAGTATTTGATCGGCATGCTTGCCAGGGTCCCGCGCGGATGCACGGTGTCCATGTGCATGACGAGGATGAGCGGGACACCCACCCCGGCGTTGAATACGCCGAGCACGTGATCGCCGGTTTTGGCCTGGGGAAAGGTTCGCACCTGCGCGCCCAGCGACGTAAGCTGGGCGGCATGCACGGCCCCGACGGCATCGACCGCGGCCTTGTCGAGCGTCGGCGACTCGAGCGCCACCAGTCGCTCGAGCAACGAAAGCGTCGACGGCAACGCCGTCTGCAGCGTGGAAAGCAGCGTCATCGGACGGTTACTTGGCGTATTCGACCACGCGCGTCTCGCGCACGACGGTGACCTTGATCTGGCCGGGGTACTCCATCGTCTCCTCAATGCGCTTGGCGATATCGCGGCTGAGCTGGATGCAGGCCAGGTCGTCGATCTGCTCGGGCCGCACAATGATGCGCAGTTCTCGACCAGCCTGGACAGCGAAGCACTCGGCCACCCCGGGGAAGGCGCGCGCGCTGTCTTCGAGCTGGCGCACCCGCTTGACGTAGTTCTCCAGCGACTCGCGACGGGCGCCTGGGCGTGAACCGGAGATGGCGTCGGCGATTTCGACGATGACGGCTTCGAGCGACTCCTGCGCGACATCATGATGGTGCGATTCGACGCAATGCACAACTTTGGGTGGAATATTGAAGCGGCGCAGCAATTCGACCCCGAGCTGGACGTGAGTGCCTTCGTTTTCCCGGTCAAGGGCCTTGCCGATGTCATGCAGCAACCCGCCCATCTTGGCGATCTTGACATCAGCCTTGAACTCGGAAGCGAGCAAACCCGCCAGGCGGGCCGACTCGACCGAATGGTATAGCTGGTTCTGACCGTAGCTGGTGCGGTACTTCAGCCGGCCCAGGGTCTTGATGATCTCGGTGGGCAGATTGGGCACACCGGCTTCGACCGTTGCGCGCTCGCCCTCGTCCCACATGATCCGCTCGACGTCGCGGCGGGCGTCCTCGAGGGTCTTTTCGATTCGTTGCGGTTGAATCCGGCCGTCCCGGATGAGGGCATCCAGGGCCCGCCGGGCGATCTCACGCCGAACCGGATCGAAGCAGGCAATGGTCACGGCATCCGGGCTGTCGTCGACGATGACATCGACGCCAGCCGCTTGTTCGAATGACTGCACATTCCGGCCGTTCCGGCCAATGATGCGGCCCTTGACTTCCTCGTTGGGAATGGCCACAGTGGTGACGGCCTTTTCGGCCACGGTGTCGGTGGCGACCCGCTGCATGGTCTCGATAACAATCTTGCGGGCCTTGGTGTCCGCCGTCTCCTTGGCCTGGGCCTCAACCTCGCGGATCACCCGGGCCATATCGCCGCGGGTCTCTTCGCGGACCGCCCCGATCAACTCATTTCGGGCGTCTTCGCGGGTCATGGCGGCGGCACGTTCGAGGGCGGCCACCCGCTCGGCCTGCAGCTTCTCAACATCTTGAGCTAGTTTGTCGAGC
>Ga0209477_1002316_pt1 | contig 11037 bp, 10 predicted proteins | sample KloWWTupernatant_FD_187180 | JGI IMG/M metagenome (GOLD analysis project Ga0209477, IMG submission 187180) | Active sludge microbial communities from Klosterneuburg, Austria, studying microevolution and ecology of nitrifiers - Klosterneuburg... | ecosystem: Engineered > WWTP > Aerobic digester >...
GCGGATTGCCACCATCACGGTGTAGGCCTTCCAGGCGCGGTGCAGGCCGCCGGACATCAGGTCGTTCATCAGGTCGTAGCGCGAGGCGACCGAGTCGAACACGCCGCGCACGCGGCGCGCCTTGTCCTGCTCGTCAACCGACTCGAAACCGAAATGCGTGGTGGCCATGGGCAATGCCGTCGTGGTGAATAGCTGCGAAGGTCGGCGCCGACCGCCCGCGCGGCTGACGCCCTGGCGTCAAGTGTACGGCGCCCCGTGCCGATAATGCCCCCATGCCACGCCCCAGCCAGCTCCTGCATCCGCAGCGCGAACCCGCGCCCCCCCGCCCCGCCGCCACCGTGCTGTTGCTGCGCGACTCGCCCCAGGGGGTCGAGGTGCTGATGACGCGCCGCTCACTGACCGCCAGCTTCGCGCCCGGCGCCTACGTGTTTCCGGGCGGCGGCATCGACGCCCAGGACGCCGCCGCCCACGGCCAGGCCACGCGCCGGCCGACGCAGAGCGACACGCACCTGACCCAGGCCATCGCCGCCATCCGCGAAAGCTTCGAGGAGCTGGGCGTGCTGCTGGCGCGCCGCGCCGACGGCTCGCCCGCCGACGCCAGCGACGTGGCGGCGCTCGACCGCCACGCCCCGTTCGCCGCCCAATGCGCGGCGCGCGGCCTGACGCTGGCGGCGGCCGACGTCTACGTGCTGGCGCACTGGATCACCGACCGCGACCTGCCGCGACGCTTCGACGTGCCCTTTCTGGTGGCGCGCATGCCCGCCGGCCAGACCCCGGTGGCCGACGACGCCGAGCAGTTCGAGCCCGTGTGGGTGCGCCCGGCCGACGCGCTGGCGCGCCACGAGGCGGGGCAGTTCTTCATCATCTTCCCCACCATCCGCACCCTGCAGCGCCTGCAGCCCTACCCCGACGTGGCCGCCGTCCTGGCCGCCTGCGCCAGCGAACGGCCGCTGTGGACCAGCTGCCCGCGCGCCGGCCTGCTGGCCGGCAAGGAAGCGCGCTACATGGAGCACGAAACGCCCTTTGGCGAACTGGAACTGGTCACCCCCGACGGCCAGCTGCTGCACGCGCTCGACTGGCAGGCCGAGCAGCCCGTTCCGCTGCTCAAGAACGTGCAGCGCCTGACCGCCCCCAACCCCGGCTTCATGACCGGCCCCGGCACCAACAGCTACCTGGTGGGCGACCCGCGCAGCGGCTACATCGCCATCGACCCCGGCCCGGCCGATGCGGCGCACATCGAGCGCCTGTGGCGCGCCGCCGGCGGGCGCATCCGCTACATCGTCTGCACCCACTCGCACCCCGACCACTCACCCGGCGCCCGGCCGCTGCAGGCGCTGTGCGAGCCGCTGCCGCCCATCCTGGGCCTGGCGTCGCAGCCCACGGCGCGCGCCCACAGCCAGTTCAGCCCCGACCGTTTGCTACAAGATCAGGAGCTTCTGACGCTGACTGGACAATCGCCAGACGGCGAAATCACCACCCATACCCTGCGCGCCATCCACACCCCCGGCCACGCCGCCAACCACCTGTGCCTGCTGCTGGAAGAAGACGGCCTGCTGTTCAGCGGCGACCACATCCTGAACGGCAGCACCACCGTCATCGACCCGCCCGACGGCGACATGACGGCCTACCTCGATTCGCTGGACAAGCTGGACGCCGCCTGCGCCGAGCATGGCGCCCGCTTCATCCTGCCCGCCCACGGCCATGTGCTGGGTCGGGCGCGCGAGACCATCGCCCACCTGAAGGCGCACCGCCTGGCGCGCGAAGCCAAGGTGCTGGCCGTGATGAAGGCCGACCCCCACGGCACCATGGACGACTGGGTGGCCAGGGCCTACGACGACGTGCCCGAGCGCGTGTGGCCGGTGGCCAGGCGCTCCCTGCAGGCGCATGTCGAGCGCATCCGGGCCATGGCGCCGGGCAACGACTGAGCCTAGAAACGGCAGTTGACCGCTTGCGGTCATCGCCAAAGCCGCGCGGGTGCTGGCGTTTGTGGCTTCGATGGCGTTCACCGAATAGGTGAGCGCGGCGGCGCAGTGGCGTAGCGCCAGAACACCAACGTCCGGACACCCCGAAAAAAGTGTGAAGCCCACCGATACGCCGGATTCTGTGCACCGCGGTTGCCCGCGGCGTGACCGCCATCAATCTGGGCCGGGGGTCGCCCACCCGGCTCGGTGCCACCTACCCGCACACTCCGGGGGCCCCGTCAACGTGTGCCTACTTGGTGTTGCTGCGCGCAGAGATTGCCCGTTTCACCCGCACTCAAGCGGCTCGTCTCTGTTGCTCTGATCCTCACCTCACGGTGGACAGGTGTTACCTGCTGCGCTGCCCTGTGCAGTCCGGACGTTCCTCCAGCGCGCCCTTTCGGGCCTTGCGCCAGCGGCGGTCTGGTGGGCTTCACACTCGTGATTATCCCGCCCGCGGCCGCGCGCTGCACGCCGGCCCGCGCCCGGCGCGCTTTACCTGACCATGGCCAGGATGGTGTAGGCGATCAGCAGCAGGGCGCCGGCGGTGCCCAGCACCATCAGGCCCAGGCCCCAGCGCGTTTCGCGCTGGGCAAAGCCGATCAGCATCATCAGGCAGCTGATGCCCAGCATGAGCATGGTGGAGTCGAACAGGGTCATGGTGGTGAGTCAGTGAAAGCTTCCGATGCCCCATTGTGGTCTGTCGCGCGGGCATATCCATATCACCCGGCGTTGGATCAAGCCTTGCACAATGGGCACCCTGCCCGCGCCGCCGGGTTCACCCCACCGACTGGAGCCACCGACCATGCCCGCCGACAACATCCTGCAAACCATCGGCCGCACGCCGCACGTGCGCATCAACCGCCTGTTCGGCCGCGAGGCGCGGGTGTGGGTCAAGTGCGAGCGCGCCAACCCGGGCGGATCCGTCAAGGACCGCATCGCGCTGGCCATGATCGAGGCCGCCGAGCAGGGCGGCCAGCTGCGGCCCGGTGGCACCATCATCGAGCCGACCAGCGGCAACACCGGCGTCGGCCTGGCCATGGTGGCCGCCGTCAAGGGCTACAAGCTGGTGCTGGTGATGCCCGACAGCATGAGCATCGAGCGGCGCCGGCTGATGCTGGCCTATGGCGCCACGTTCGATTTGACGCCGCGCGAAAAGGGCATGAAGGGCGCCATCGCCCGCGCCGAGGAACTGGCGGCGCAAACGCCCGGCGCCTGGATTCCGCAGCAGTTCGACAACCCGGCCAATGCGGCGGTGCACGAGCAGACCACGGCGCAGGAGATCCTGGCCGACTTCCCCGAAGGGCTGGACGCACTGATCACCGGCGTTGGCACCGGCGGGCACCTGACCGGCTGCGCGCGCCTGCTGAAGGCGCGCTGGCCCCAGCTCAAGGTGTTCGCGGTGGAGCCCGAGCAGTCGCCGGTGATCAGCGGCGGCGCCCCGGGGCCGCACCCGATCCAGGGGCTGGGCGCGGGCTTCATCCCGAAGAACCTGGACACCGGCCTGCTGGACGGCGTGATCCAGGTCGGCGCCGAGGCCGCGCGCGAGTACGGCCGCCGCAGCGCGCGCGAGGAAGGCCTGCTGGTGGGCATCAGCAGCGGCGCCACGCTGGCGGCCATCGCGCAGAAGCTGCCCGAGCTGCCGGCCGGCAGCCGCGTGCTGGGCTTCAACTACGACACCGGCGAGCGCTACCTGTCGGTGGAAGGCTATCTGCCGGCCTGAGCCTGAGCGCGGGCGGCGGCGGCGGGGCACCGGGTGGCGGCATAAAATCGCGGCTCGCGCGCCGCGCGCCCACAGCCTCTGGACAGACACCATGAACCGCTGCCCGAAATCCCCGGTCACTCCATTTTTCATAGCTGCTTGCGCGCTCCTGGTGGGCGCCAGCATGGTTTTTCATCAAGAAGCTCGGGCCGAGCGCGGGTTTCCGCTCAAGACCGAGCGGGCCGAGATGAAGTTCGTCGAGCTGCCCGACGTGCTGCTCAACGGCAAGCCCGAGCGGCTGGCGCACGCCGTGCGCGTGCGCGACGAGCGCAACGCCATCGTGATGCCGGGCACGGTCAACGGCCGCAGCGCCGTCGTCAACTACCTGCGCGACGCCCGCGGCCAGGTGCGCGAGGTGTGGATCCTGTCGCCGCAGGAAGCGGCCATCCCGCTCAAGCCGGTGCCGACCACGCTGCGGCCAGCCCCCAGCGCCGACGCCACCGCGTCCTACGCCAACTGACGCGGCGGCGCCCGCGCGCGCCACCTTCCCGGCGGCCGGCGCCCGTGCCGGCCCGCGTTGTCGCCCTTCCTCCGGAGACCCGCCATGTCCCGCAAAGTCTTCATCAAGACCTTCGGCTGCCAGATGAACGAGTACGACTCGGCCAAGATGGCCGACGTGCTGGGCGCCGCCCAGGGCTACGAGCCCACCGACGACCCCGAGGCGGCCGACCTGATCCTGTTCAACACCTGCTCGGTGCGCGAGAAGGCGCAGGAAAAGGTGTTTTCCGACCTCGGCCGCGTCAAGCACCTGAAGGCCAGGGGCACGCTGATCGGCGTCGGCGGCTGCGTGGCCAGCCAGGAGGGCGAGGCCATCATCCGGCGCGCGCCCTACGTGGACGTGGTGTTCGGCCCGCAGACCCTGCACCGCCTGCCCGAGCTGCTGGCCGAGCGCCAGCGCGCCCAGGCGCCGCAGGTGGACATCCGCTTTCCCGAGATCGAGAAGTTCGACCACCTGCCACCGGCGCGCGTCGAGGGCGCCAGCGCCTTTGTCTCGATCATGGAGGGTTGCTCCAAATACTGCAGCTACTGCGTGGTGCCCTACACGCGCGGCGAGGAGTTCAGCCGCCCGTTCGACGACGTGCTGACCGAAGTCGCCGGCCTGGCCGACCAGGGCGTCAAGGAAGTCACCCTGCTGGGCCAGAACGTCAATGCCTACCGCGGGCCGATGGGTGACAGCGGCGAGATCGCCGACTTCGCCCTGCTGATCGAATACGTGGCCGACATCCCCGGCATCGAGCGCATCCGCTACACCACCAGCCACCCCAACGAATTCACCCCGCGCCTGATCGAGGTGTATGGCAAGGTCGACAAGCTGGTCAGCCACCTGCACCTGCCGGTGCAGCACGGCAGCGACCGCATCCTGATGGCCATGAAGCGGGGCTACACCGCCATGGAATACAAGAGCATCATCCGCAAGCTGCGCGCGGTGCGGCCGGACATCAGCCTGTCGAGCGACTTCATCGTCGGCTTTCCGGGCGAGACCGCGCAGGACTTCGACAAGCTGATGAAGCTGATCGAGGACGTGGGCTACGACGCCTCCTTCAGCTTCATCTTCAGCCCGCGCCCCGGCACGCCGGCGGCCAACCTGCACGACGACACGCCGCACGAGGTCAAGCTCCAGCGGCTGCAGCACCTGCAGGCGGTGGTCGAGCAGCACGTGCGCGCCATCAGCGCCAGCCGCGTGGGCACGCGCCAGCGCCTGCTGGTCGAAGGCCCTTCGCGGCGCAACCCGCACGAGCTGATGGGCCGCACCGAGTGCAACCGCATCGTCAACTTCGACGCCGGGCCGCGGGGCGCGCGCCTGGTGGGCCAGATGATCGAGGTCGACATCACCGAGGCGCTGCCGCATTCGCTGCGCGGGCGGGTCGTGCTGGCGGCCGCCGACTGATGCGGCCCTTCACTCGACCGCCGCGCCGCATCACCCGCTGACGGCGTGATCCGGCGGGTGTTACATTGCACGCCAGCGCGCCGGTGCCGGCGCCGGGATCTTCGATAACGACAAGCTGGCGCCGCCGGTCGGACGGCGCTGTTCACCCCACCGTGCCGCCCCTGACGATGCCGCCACGCCTCGAACTGACGCACATCAGCAAGCGCTATCCCGGCGTGCTGGCCAACGACGACGTGTCGCTGACCGTGCAGCCGGGCGAAATCCACGCCGTGCTGGGCGAAAACGGCGCCGGCAAGAGCACGCTGATGAAGATCATCTACGGCGCCGTCAAGCCCGACGCCGGCACGCTGCGCTTTGACGGCCAGGACACGCGCATCACCAACCCGCAGCAGGCGCGCCAGCTGGGCATCGCCATGGTGTTCCAGCACTTCAGCCTGTTCGAGACGCTCAGCGTGGCCGAGAACGTGTGGCTGGGCCTGGACAAGTCGCTGGCGCTGGCCGAGGTGACGCGGCGCATCACCCAGACCGCCGCCGCCTACGGCCTGGACATCGACCCGGCGCGGCCGGTGCACACGCTGAGCGTGGGCGAGATGCAGCGGGTGGAGATCATCCGCGCCCTGCTGACCGCGCCGCGCCTGCTGATCCTGGACGAACCCACCTCGGTGCTGACGCCGCAGGCGGTGGACACGCTGTTCGTCACCCTGCGCCAGCTGGCGGCCGAAGGCTGCTCCATCCTCTACATCAGCCACAAGCTGCACGAGATCCGCGCCCTGTGCAGCGCCTGCACGGTGATGCGCGCCGGCCGCGTGACCGGCGTGTGCGACCCGCGCGCCGAGAGCAACGCCTCGCTGTCGCGCCTGATGATCGGCGCCGAGCCGCCCGCGCTGGCGCACCGCCAGCAGGCCCCGGGCGCGCTGGTGCTGCAGGTCGGCCGGCTCGACCTGAAGCGCGAATCGCCCTTCGGGGTCGACCTGGTGGACGTGTCGCTGCGGGTGCATGCGGGCGAGGTGGTGGGCATTGCCGGGGTCTCCGGCAACGGCCAGCGCGAGCTGCTTTATGCGCTTTCTGGCGAGGACCGGCGCGCGCCAGCAGCTTCTATTTCAATAGCAAATCAGCCGGCTGGCCGGCTGCCGCCCAGCCGGCGCCGGGCGCTGGGGCTGCACTTCGTGCCCGAAGAGCGCCTGGGCCGCGGCGCGGTGCCCGAGATGAGCCTGGCGCACAACCTGCTGCTGACGCGGCGCGAGGCCGTGGGCCCGCTGGGCTGGCTGCGCACCGGCACGCTGCGCGCGCAGGCGCAGGCCATCATCGAGCGCTTTCGCGTCAAGGCCGCCGGGCCGCAGGCGCCGGCGCGTTCGCTGTCGGGCGGCAACCTGCAGAAGTTCATCATGGGACGCGAGATCGACGCCCGGCCGCGGCTGCTGATCGTCTCGCAGCCGACCTGGGGCGTGGACGTGGGCGCGGCGGCGCAGATCCGCGGCGAGCTGCTGGCGCTGCGCGACGCCGGCTGCGCGGTGCTGGTGGTGAGCGAGGAGCTGGACGAGCTGTTCGAGCTGTGCGACCGCCTGCACGTGATCGCCAAGGGCCGGCTGTCGCCCGCCATCGCGCGCCAGGACGCGACGGTCGAGCGCATCGGCGAATGGATGAGCGGGCTGTGGCACGGCGACGTGCAGCAGCACCTGTCGCGCATGGAGGCCGACCATGTGGCGGCTTGAACCGCGCCCCGCGCCCTCGCGCGCCTGGACCTGGGGCTCGCCGCTGCTGGCGCTGAGCATCACCGTGCTGATCGGCGTGATCCTGTTCGTGGTGCTGGGCAAGGACCCGGTGCGCGGCCTGTCGGCGTTCTTCTGGGAGCCGGTCAAGTCGGCCTACGCGCTGGGCGAGCTGAGCATCAAGGCCACGCCGCTGCTGCTGATCGCGCTGGGGCTGGCGGTGTGCTTTCGCTCCAACGTCTGGAACATCGGCGCCGAGGGCCAGTTCATCATCGGCGCCGTCGCCGCCGGCGGCGTGGCGCTGCTGGCCGACCAGCACACCGGGCGCTGGATCGTCGGCGCGGTGCTGCTGGCCGGCGTGCTGGGCGGCATGGCCTGGGCGGCCATCACGGCCTTTCTGCGCGACCGCTTCAACGCCGGCGAGATCCTGGTCAGCCTGATGCTGGTGTACGTGGCCATCCAGCTGCTGGGCTATCTGGTCTACGGGCCGTGGAAGGACCCGGCGGGCTACAACTTTCCGCAGACGCGCGGCTTCGAGGCGGTGGCGCAGATCCCGCGCCTGCTGGCCGGCTCGCGCGCGCACATCGGCGTGCTGATCGCGCTGGGCGGCGCGGCGCTGCTGTGGGTCTACCTGTTTCGCACCCGCGGCGGCTTTGCCCAGCAGGTGGGCGGGCTGGCGCCGGCGGCGGCGCGCTACGCGGGCTTTTCGTCGCGCCGCGCGCTGTGGACGGCGCTGCTGGTGTCCGGCGGCACGGCCGGGCTGGCCGGCGCGCTGGAGGTGGCCGGGCCGCTGCGCCAGCTGACGCCGCACGTGCCGGCCGGCTACGGCTTTGCCGCCATCATCGTGGCCTTCGTCGGCCGGCTGCACCCCTTCGGCATGGTGCTGGCGGCGATCCTGATGAGCATGTTCTACATCGGCGGCGAGCTGGCGCAGTCGCGCCTGGGGCTGCCCAAGTCGCTGACCGGCGTGTTCCAGGGCCTGCTGCTGTTCACGCTGCTGGCCTGCGACGTGCTGGTCAACTACCGCCTGCGCCGCACCGGAGGAAGCCGCTGATGGACGCCTACGCCCTGCTGCTGGCCGCGACGCTGAACGCCGGCACGGTGCTGGCGATCGCCGCGCTGGGCCTGCTGATCAACGAAAAGGCCGGCATCGTCAACCTGGGGGCCGAGGGCCTCATGCTGTGCGCGGCCATCGCCGGCTTCGCCACCGTGGTGCACAGCGGCAGCGACTGGCTGGGCTTTGCCGCCGGCATGGCCGCCGGCGCGCTGCTGTCGGCGATCTTCGGCTGGCTGGTGATCTGGCTGAACACCAACCAGTACGCCACCGGGCTGGCGCTGTCGATGTTCGGCGTCGGCTTCTCGGCCTTCGTGGGCATCGGCTACGTGCAGGCGCAGCTGCCGCAGCGGCCCCAGTTCAACTGGCTGGGGCTGGGCGAGCTGCCGGTCATCGGGCCGGCGCTGCTGCGCCACCACCCGCTGGTGTACGGCGCCATGCTGCTGGCGGCCGCGCTGATCTGGTTCCTGTACCGCACGCGCGGCGGGCTGGTGCTGCGCTCGGTGGGCGAGTCGCCCGAATCGGCGCACGCGCTGGGCTACCCGGTGCGGCGCATCCGCCTGCTGGCGGTGGTGGCCGGCGGCGCGCTGTGCGGGCTGGCCGGCGCCTACCTGTCGGTGATCTACACCCCGCTGTGGGTCGAAGGCATGGTGGCCGGCAAGGGCTGGATCGCGCTGGCGCTGACCACCTTCGCCACCTGGCGGCCGGCGCGCGTGCTGCTGGGGGCCTACCTGTTCGGCGGCGTGACCATGCTGCAATTTCACCTGCAGGGCCAGGGCGTGCAGGTGCCCAGCCAGTTCCTGACCATGCTGCCCTACCTGGCCACCATCGTGGTGCTGGCGCTGATCTCGCGCAACCCGACCTGGATCCGCGTCAACATGCCGGCCTCGCTGGGCAAACCCTTCTACCCGGGGGCGTGATGGCCGCCCGCCGTGGCGGCGCCCGCATCCCGGATGGACGGCGGCGCACGGCCATCGGCGCCCAGAACTCCCGAAACGATAGCTTCTGGCGCTGTCTGGACGGGCGCAAAAACCGTTTTTCATCCACAAATCAGGGCGGCGCCGGCGCGGTGCGCGTGGCGGCGCGTCCCGCATAATCGACCACTTGTTCTTTTTTTCACCCACCCTCAGGAGGTTCTCCCGTGCTCGATCCGAAAAAACGCTCCCTGCTGAAACTGGCCGCCCTGGCCGCCGCCGCCAGCGCGCTGGTGGCCTGCGGCAAGAAGGAGGAGCCGGCGCCCGCGCCCGCACCCGCGCCGGCCGCCGCCCCCGCCGCGGCCAAGCCCGAGCCGCTGAAGATCGCCTTCGCCTACATCGGCCCGGTGGGTGACGGCGGCTGGACCTTCGCGCACGACAACGCGCGCAAGGCGGTGGAGAAGGAATTCGGCGACCGCGTGGTCACCAGCTTTGTCGAGAGCGTGCCCGAGAGCGCCGACGCCGAGCGCGTGATCCGCGACATGGTGGGCCAGGGCAACAAGCTGATCTTCGGCACCACCTTCGGCTACATGGAGTCGATGGTCAAGATCGCCGCCGACCACCCGGAGGTGAAGTTCGAGCACGCCACCGGCTACAAGACCGCGCCCAACCTGCGCACCTATGACAGCCGCACCTACGAGGGCGCCTACATGGCCGGCGTGATTGCCGGCAGGATGACGCAGTCCAACGTGCTGGGCGTGGTCGCCTCGGTGCCGATCCCCGAGGTGCTGCGCAACCTCAACAGCTTCACCCTGGGCGCGCAAAGCACCAACCCGAAGATCACCACCAAGGTGGTGTGGGTCAACGACTGGTTCAACCCGCCCAAGGAGACCGAGGCCGCCACCGCCCTGATCAACGCCGGCGCCGACGTGCTGTTCCAGAACACCGACTCGCCCGCCGTGCTGAAGACCGCGCAGGAAAAAGGCAAGCGCGCCTTCGGCTGGGACAGCGACATGACCGCCTACGGCCCCAAGGCGCACCTGGGCTCGGCCATCATCAACTGGGCGCCCTACTACATCAAGGCCGTGGGCGAGGCGCTGGACGGCAAGTGGAGCACCGGCCAGGCCTGGTGGGGCGTCAAGGAAGGCGCGATCGACCTGGTGTCGCTGGCCGAGGACGTGCCGGCCGACGCCAAGGCCAAGCTGGAAGAAGTCAAGGCGGGCCTGAAGGCCGGCACCTTCCCGATCTGGAAGGGCCCGATCAGCGACAACACCGGCAAGGAAGTGCTGGCCGCCGACCAGGTGGCGGACGACAAGTTCCTCTCCGGCATCAACTTCTACGTCAAGGGCGTGGAAGGCAAGGTGCCGGGCGGCGAGAAGAAGTAAGCACCGCGCCGCAGGCAAGCAGCCGCGCCTTCGGGCGCGGCTTTTTTGTGGCTGGACGGGGTTCCGGAGCCCGTCCGGTTAGCTACACTAAACGTAGCTGCTGGCGCTGACCCCGTCTGGGCCACACCCCGATGGGAGGCTCTTCTCGCGAATGATGGTGAGGCACTCAATCAGTGCCGTATCGCGACATGCCCCACGAGAAAAATGAACAGCCATGCGCAGAGGACGCCAAGGATTCGCAGAGGACGCAAAGAAAACCGATGGATCTTCTTGCTTTCTGCGTCCTCTGCGAAATCTCTGCGCTCTCTGCGTTCGGAGGTTGGCGGTTTCCAATAAGCGACCATTCGAAGCCTTGTCTCGCAGGCCA
>Ga0209477_1002321_pt1 | contig 11028 bp, 12 predicted proteins | sample KloWWTupernatant_FD_187180 | JGI IMG/M metagenome (GOLD analysis project Ga0209477, IMG submission 187180) | Active sludge microbial communities from Klosterneuburg, Austria, studying microevolution and ecology of nitrifiers - Klosterneuburg... | ecosystem: Engineered > WWTP > Aerobic digester >...
GATGCCAACCATGTTGTGATGCTCGGCCACCCAGTAGCGCTTGTAGCCCAGGCGCTCCACATGCCGGGCCAGGTCGCGCGCGTTCCTGAAAGCATCGGCAGGCGTCTTTCCCTCGGAAACCGGGGCCAAATCAAGAACCGCTAGGTCGACCATGTCGTTTTCACTCAACTTTCAAGATACACTCAGGTAAAGCCTGTCCTAACGCAAGATGGTGTGCCGTGGACCGGAATGTTAGGTAGAAGAGTGCGGGAGAGAAAATGAAGATTGATCCAATTGAAAAAGTGGCCCTCGGAAAAACCGGCCTGTCCGTCAGCCGGCTGTGTTTCGGCCTCGGGCCAATAGGCGATATGCCCGATACCTATGGCTACAAGGTGGACGCTGAGCGCGGCCGCGAAACCGTGCGCGCCGTTTTCGACAGCCCGGTCAATTTTCTCGATACCTCGCGCAATTATGGTTTCGGCCGCAGCGAGGAGCGCATCGGCGAAGTGATCCGCGAGCGCGGCGGAATTCCCGAGGGCTTCGTCATTTCCAGCAAGCTTGACCGCGACATGGAGACCACCAAGTTCGATGGCGCAAGGGCGCGCCGTTCACTCGAGGAAAGCCTCAAGACGCTCAATGTCAGCAAGATACAGCTCCTCCATGTGCATGATCCCGAATACGCCTCGTCGCTCTCCGATGTCACCGGCCCGAAAGGCGCGCTTGCCGAACTCTTCCGCATGAAGGAGGAAGGCCTGGCCGATGCGGTGGGGCTCGCCGCCGGCCGCGTCGACATCATGCTGCCGCTTCTCAAGGATTGGGACTTCGATGCGCTGATCACCCACAACCGCTTCACCCTCGTCAACCGCAATGCCGAGGAGATGATGGACTACGCGACAGCCAAGGGCATCGCCGTTCTCAACGCCGCCCCCTATGCCGGCGGCGTCCTTGCCAAGGGCTCGGCGACGCACAAGCGCTATGTCTATCAGGTGGCCTCGGCCGAAACCCTTGAGCCGGTTGCCCGGGTGGAACGCATCTGCGCCAAACACGGCATTCCGCCCGGCGCCGCCGCTTTGCAGTTTTCCGTGCGCGACCCGCGCGTGGCATCCACCGTCTGCGGCGTCAGCAAACCCGAACGCATCACCCAGACCATCGAATGGGCTCGCTACCCCATTCCGCAAGCCGCCTGGGATGAGCTCATGGCCCTTCCCTACGAAGCAGGCGATCCCGAGGCGACACGGGTTTACAGCCCGGGCTGAAACTTCCCTCGCCGCTCTTTCCATCAACACCCAATCAGAGAAATCTCATGCCCGCCTTTGCTTCCCAACTGATGAACGAAATCCGCGAGCGTTTCGCCCATGTCGACACCTGCCCCTTTGACGGCCCGCGCGTGTTCTTTGAGAATGCCGGCGGCGCCCTGACGCTGAAATCCGTGGCGGAAACCTCCGCCGCCTTTGCCGCCTACCCCGACAACCAGGGCCGCGACAACCCGGCTTCCCGCGCTTTGATGGCGGCCATCGCCAAGGGCAAGGCCGACATGCGCAACTTCTTCAATGCGCCCACCGGCCAGGTCTTCGTCGGCGAAAGCGGAACCGAGGTGCTGTTCCGCTTGATCAGGACCGCGGCACTGGGCGCGAAATCCGGCGGCATCATGTTGAGCAGCACGCTCGAACATCCCGCCTCGCGCAGCGCCATGACACGCTGGGCCGAAGTGACCGGCAGGCCCCATGTTCTGGTGCCCCATGACAATAAAACAGGAAGCGTCGATGCCGCTGCCTACCGCAAGCACATTACATCCGAGGTTCGCGTTGCGACCATCATCCAGACCTCGCCGGTCACCGGCATTTCGGTTGATGTCAAAGCCATTGCCGCCGCCATCCGCGAAAAATCGCCGGACTGCTTCATCGTCGTCGACGGCATCCAGCATGCCAGCCACGGCCACATTGATATCGAAGCCTATGATGTCGATGGCTATGCCGTCTCTCCTTACAAGGTTTTTTCCCGCCATGGCTACGGCGTTGGCTGGGCTTCGGACCGCCTGACCGCCCTTCCCAAGGAAGGCGTCATCGGCAGCCCGCCCACCAATTGGGAACTGGGCACCCGCGATGCCGGAAGCTACGCCACCTTTTCCGATGTGGTTGAATATTTCGTCTGGCTCGGTGGACACTTCACCAAAACCACGGACCGCCGCGCAAGGATCGAAGCGGCGGCCAAGGCCATCCATGATCACGAACAGCAGTTGGGCCATGCCATGGCGCACGGCACCGGAAATCTCCGCGGACTTGCCGAAATGCCCGGCGTCAGCATCATCGCCGGGGCCGGCAATTCCAAGCGCGAGGGTGTGATCTCGCTCACGCTAGACAACATGGACTCCGTCGAACTCGTGGCTTTCCTCAATGCCCGGGGCGTCCGCACCCACGCCCGCATGGATGACCACTACAGCGGCAATGTGCTAGGGCCCCTCGGCCTCAAGGCCTGTGTCCGCGTCTCATTCAGCCACTACAACAGCGAGCACGAGGTGGCCCAGTTCCTCACCGCAATGAATGAGGCCTCAGGCCTGGCCGCCACTAGGCATGGGCCGCCGACAGCAGCCGGGTGAGGGCGGAGAACAGCACCGGGGGATCAATCGGCTTGTCGAGAAATGCCGTCGCGCCGGCCCGCTCGGCCCTGGCTCTGATCTCGGGATCGCCCAGCCCGGTGATCAGGACGGCGGGCTCGGCGTGGCCGCGCCCCCGCAGGATTTCAAGCAGCATGATCCCGTCCATGCCCGGCATGTTGACGTCAAGCACCAGGATATGCGGCGCGCCCGCGTCATGGTCGAGCAGTTCCTGGGCCGAGCCAAAAATCGTGACGTTCATGCCCTTCAGCGTCAGGTAGAGGTCAAGCGAATCCCTGACGGCATCATCATCGTCGACGACATAGACTGATGGCTTTGGAAGATGTGATGCCAAGGTAGGGCCCTAGATCAGCTTGTTTCCGGACGGCGAAATCCACGACTTCGCCCAATGGCCGGTCATACTGGGCCAGCGCCGGGGGCAGCGCCTAGTCCGGAAAAACACCTAGGCACGCTATTCGCCGGTTTGGCCTTCATTTTGGGCCGAAATCCCCGCCGCCAGGGCCATGCGCACCAGTTCGGCCACGCTGTCGGCCTGCATCTTAACCATGAGCCGCGCCCGGTGGTTTTCGACGGTGCGCGGGCTGATTCTGAGCTGATGGGCGATGATCTTGTTGGGGCTGCCGGCAACCAGATGGCGGAGCACATCGCGTTCGCGCGGCGTCAATGCCGCCACCCTTTCATGGGCGAGATGGGTGGCTTCCGACTGGGCCCTGTTTGCCCGCCGCGCCACAACCGCCCGTTCGACTGCGGCGATGAAGGCTTTCCCGTCGATCGGCTTCTCGATGAAATCGGCCGCACCCGACTTCAGCGCCCGCACCGCGCTCGACACATCGCCATGCCCGGTGATCACGATGAACGGCAAATCGATTGCGTTCTTCAGCAGGTGGCTTTGCAGGTCAAGGCCGCCCATGCCGGGCATGCGCAGGTCAGCCACGATGCAGAGGGTTGAATCGGCGGAAAAGCCGCTCAGGAATTCTTCGCATGAGGCATGGGACCGGGCCGCATGGCCTTTCGCATCCAGCAGTGCGCATAGTCCTTCGCGCACCCCCTCGTCGTCATCGATGACATGGACAACTTCAGATGCTTGCATGGGGCTTCACATCACTTCCCGTATTGGCCGGCAATGTAAACTTGAACGCTGCTCCGCCCAAGGGGCTTTTTTCATGCCAGAGCCGGCCGCCATGGGCCTCGACGATGGACCGGCAAATGGCGAGGCCAAGCCCCGTGCCATCCTTCTTTGTCGTCATGAAGGGCGTGAAAAGACGCTTTGCGGCGGCTTCCGAAATGCCGGGGCCGGAATCCAGGACACTGATTTCAATCTCGCCCGCCTCGTTGATCCGAGATTGCAGGACAAGCTCCCGCCGCTCATGGTCAGTCATCGCGTCCATCGCATTGCGCACGAGATTCATGACAACCTGCTGGATCTGGATGCGGTCCACCCGGGTTCGCGGATGCAGGGCGGAAAGGTCGAACATCGTCCTGATGTTTTTCGCCTTGGTGCCCACCGCGGCAATCGCGTTAGCTTCCTCGATGATGCGGTTGATGTCTTCAAACGCCAGATCGGGCGTTTTCTTCCGGGCAAATTCGCGGATGCGCCGGACCGTTTCACCAACCCGCCGGATCTGCGCCGCCGCCTGCTCGATGGCCTTCAGGCCGCCCGCCAGCCGGTCTTCACGCTCCGACACCAGGAGTTCACGGGCAACTTCCAGATAGGTGCCCGACGCCGACAGGGGCTGGTTGACCTCGTGGGCGACCATCGACGTAATCTCGCCAAGGCTTGCCAGCCGCGAGGCATGGACCAGTTCCTCCTGCAGTTCATGCACCCGCTGCTCCATCTGCTGGCGGTCCGTGAGGTCCCTGATGAATCCCGCAAAAAGCCGCTCGTCGCCAATTCTCGCCTCGCCGATCGAAAGCTCCAGGGGAAAAGTGGAGCCATCCTTTCTCTGGCCCGTGACCACCCGGCCGATGCCGATGATGCGCCGTTCGCCGGTCCGCAGATACCGCTCAAGATAGCCATCATGCTTCTCGGCGAAATAGGGCGGCATGAGCATCTTGATGTTTTGCCCAAGAATCTCCTTGGCCGAATAGTGAAACAGCTTTTCGGCTATCTTGTTGTAGGACCGCATCAGCCCCTTCTGGTCAATGACGATGATCGCGTCGAGTGACGTGTCATAAACGGCTTGGAGGATCTGCGCTTCAATCGGCATGTCTGGCCTGTCTGTAGGATGTTCCCCGGCGGGAGCCTTCTCCGCTGCTTGATAGGGCCCAATCGCAGGCTTGGCAAATGGCGGTTTTCCCGAATTCCCCCGCTTCTTATTGATCCGAGTCAATGCGCCGGGGCCCTTGATCTGGATAAATACAATTTGGCGCCAATATAGCCAAGTAGAGGAGATGAGAGATGAAAGTTAGATCAATGTTGCCCACCCTTTGGGGTGAATCCGCAGCCGAGCGCCTGCCGTTTCGGGCGCTGCAACAGGAGGTTGACAAGCTCTTCAACGATTTCACGATGGATTTTCCATTGGCCGGGCGGTGGAACAAGAATGGCAGCCTCGCCATGCAGGTTGACGTTGCGGAAACCGACAAGTCACTTGAGGTGACCGCTGAACTGCCAGGCGTCAATGAAAAGGAAATCGACGTGTCTCTGGCCGGCGACATGCTGACCATCAAGGCCGAAAAGAAATCGGACCGCGAGGAAAAGACCAAGGACTATCACCTGGTCGAAAGGTCCTATGGCACCTTCGAGCGCAGCATGCGCCTTCCTTTCAAGGCCGACCCGGCGAAGATCGAGGCAAAATTCGACAAGGGCGTGCTGAAACTGGTGGTCCAGAAACCGGCCGATGCCCAGACCAAGGCACAGAAAATCGAGGTCAAGGCGGCAGCCTAACCTTCATGTCTGCACACTAAAAAGCGAAGAGGTGCCCAACGCGCCTCTTCCTCACTTTCAAACAAAGCCGAGGACGAGAATGAAACAGGACCGCACATGGATAGTTGTCGCCGACGGGGCAAAGGCGAGGATTCTGCTTTACAAGCCTCACCAAAAAGGCGTGCAGCAGCTTCCCGATGGTGAATTCCATGACTCGCATCCTGCCACCCACGACCTGGTGACGGAGCGCCAGCCCAGGGTTCACGATTCGGTCGGCCACGCACGCCATGCAGTGGAGCCCCGGATTGATCCGCATGATCAGCGCGAGACGCGGTTTCTGACCCGGCTCGCAGCGCATCTCGACGGCGCCGAACAGCGCGGCGAATTCGAACATCTTGTCGTCGTGGCGCCGGCCACCGCCTTGGGCGAGCTTCGCAAGGCCTTTGGCCCGCATCTGCACAAGCGGCTGTTTTCCGAGATCGTGCACGACTACGCCCACCAGTCCAACGATTATATCTACCAGCATATCAAAGACAGCCTGCCCCTTTGAACCACAAGACCCCAATTCACCGGAGTAATCGCAAATGCCCTTCAAGACGATCATGGTCCTGCTGAATGATTCCAGCCGCACCGAACAGCTGCTCGACGCCGCCAGCGCCCTGGCCCGTCAGTTCGATGCACATCTCGTAGGGCTTTACATCCTGCCGACCGCGAAAATCTACGCCGATGTCGGGCTGGTTGCCACGCCCATGGTGTTTGAGGGCTACCGCGACCTGTTCAAGTCAAAACTTGCCGAGGTGCGCAAGAAATTCGAAGCCCGGGCCAAGCAGGATGGCCTGAAGGCCGAATGGCGCACGGTGAACTCCATATTCCCCGAGATCGCCGAAAGCGCAATTGCCCATTCGCGCAGCGCCGAACTCGTCGTCACAAGCCAGATTGACTATGGGCCGGACGGCAGCATCGAGCAGGACTTCGTGGTCCGCCTCGTCATGGAATCGGGCCGCCCGGTTCTGATCATCCCCAGGAAGGGCAGCTTTGCCCCGCGCGGCGAGGGCATTGCCGAAAAGGCCATTGTCGGCATCAACGGAACGAAAGAGTCCACCCGCGCCATGTTCGATGCCCTGCCCCTGCTCCGCCTGGTGAAGGAAACCCGGCTTGTCTGGGTTGACCCCTACAAGGAAAGCGAAGCGGCGGGATCGGTTCCGGGTGCTGAAGAAGCGGCAGTCCTGGCGCGCCATGGCATCAAGGCGGTGGCCGAACCGATGATGACCGATGGCTACAATGCCGGCGAAGCCCTGCTGATGCGGGCCAATGACCTCGGCGCCGATCTTCTGGTGATGGGCGCCTACGCCCACTCGCGGATGCGGGAATTTGTCTTCGGCGGGGCCACCCGCCATGTGCTTGAGCACATGACGATCCCGGTTCTGATGTCGCATTGAGGGGCAGAGAAAAATGGCATTGAGCAAGGTAAGGATCGAGATGGCGCGCAGCCACGAATTTCCCGAGGGGAGCGCGCGGCACGGCTATGAGTTCGTAGCCCCCCTCGACAGGAAGGGCCATATAGACGCGAAAGCATGGCAGCAGCACCGCAGCCAGTGCCGCGTAAAACGTTTCTGGGAAGGGGTTCCCGATGAAATCGGCCACCTCGTGCACAAGCCCGGCGGCTCATGGGCCTTCCACTACGATATTCATGGCGATGCTGACGACGACGAAACCGGCTACCGCTTTGGCGACCATGCCTTCATCACCGGCGAATACATTTCGGTGCGTGAGCACGACGAGGACATGAACACCTTCCGGATTGTCTCAATCACGCCCATCAGTTGAGCGCTTCGGCCGGTCCTCATCAACCAGGATGCGATGCGCCGCGCCATCTAGATCGTCGAACTGCCCGTTGCGCAGGCTCCACAGAAAGGCCGCGAGGCCAATGGCGCCGAGCGCCAGCGCCGCCGGGATCAAAACGAGAAGTATGGTCATGCGGCCCTCCGTTCCAGATGCGCCAGGTCAGGCACGTCTGGCTGCTGCACTTTTGCGCTGGCCGGCCGCTGACGGAAGATAAGCCCGAGGCGCAGCGAATTGGCAATGACGATGATCGACGATGTGGACATGGCAACCGCCGCCACCAGGGGCGAGGCAAAGCCGAGCATGGCGATGGGCACCGCAAAGACATTGTAGCCGACCGCAAGCGCGAAATTCTGCAGTGACAGGCGCTGGGTGGCGATGGCCACCTCGCGCGCCACCAGAACCGGGAGCAGGCTTTCCCCCATGAAAATGCTGTCAGCGGCGGTCCGCCCGATGTCGGTTGCCGACGATGGCGCCATTGAGGTGAGGCCCGCCGCCAGCGCCGGCGCATCATTGAGGCCGTCACCCACCATGAGCACTTTCCAGCCGGCCTCCTTGAGCTGTTCGACATAGGCGAGCTTCTGCTGCGGGGTGACGCCCGCCTGCCAGCGTTCAATGCCAAGGGCCACAGCGGCCCGGCGCACGGCGGCTTCCCGGTCGCCCGAAAGAATTTCAACCCGCAGGCCATCATCCTTGAGCTTGGCAATGACCGCGGCGGCATCCCCGCGCAATTCATCCTCGAAGGTGAAAATGCTTGCCGCCCTGGAATTCCGCATCAGCACAAACTCGGGCAGGCCCTGGCCGTCATTCTCGTCAATGCCGCACCATTTCCTTGAGCCGAGGCGCACCGGCCCGCCTTGAAACAGGCCCGAGAGGCCGCGTCCCGGAATTTCCTGAATGTCTTCCACAATCGCAGGCGCGATTCCCCGCGCCTTTGCCGCCTCGCAAACCGCGCGCGACAGCGGGTGGCGGCTCGACCGCGCCAGCCCCGCTGCGATGGCGAGGCTTGCAGCAGTTATGCTCGCGCCATTCACCAGGCGCGGCCGCCCCAGCGTCAGGGTTCCTGTCTTGTCAAAGATGACCGTGTCGACGCCGGAAAGTTTTTCCAGCGCCGCGCCATCCTTGATCATCACGCCGTTGCGGAAGAGCACGCCGCTCGCCACCGCCTGCACCGCGGGCACCGCAAGGCCCAGCGCGCAGGGACAGGTGATGATCAGCACGGCGATGGCCGTCATCAGCGAGCTGTGCCAGTCGCCGCCGGTCCAGAAGAGCCATCCCGCCAGAGTTGTTGCCGCAAGTATGTGGACCGCTGGGGAATAGATGCGCGCCAGCCGGTCGGCAACCCGGACAAAGCGCGAGCGGCTCTGCTCGGCCGAGGCCATGAGGCGGATGATTTCCGCAAGAAATGTATCCTTCCCCGCGGCGGTGACCGTGACGGTGATCGGCCCCGTGAGATTGAGCATGCCGGCGTGAACGATGGCGCCTTTGGCCGCCACTTCCGGATTGCTCTCGCCGGTCAGCAGCGACCGGTCGATTTCACTGCTGCCCGCGGCGACGACGCCGTCGGCGGCCAGGCGCTCGCCCGCCGCGACCAGCATTTTCATCTCCGGCTGGAGCGCCGTTGCGGCCATGATGCGGGTGCTGCCGTCGGCCTCTTCGACCATGGCGCTGGAGGCCGAAAGCGACAGGAGCTGCGACACGGCGGAGCGCGCCCTGGCCCGCATGAGGTGATCGAGGTAGCGGCCGGTGAGCAGGAAGAAGAGCAGCGTCACCGACGCGTCGAAATAGGCAACCTCGCCGTGGTTGAAGGTTTCATAGAGGCTCATCAGCGCCGCGAGGCAAACCGCCAGCGAGATCGGCACATCCATGTTGAACTGGCCGGACGACAGGGCGCGCACCGCGCTCCGGAAAAACGGCCGCCCCGCATAGGCGACCGTGGGCAGCGCAATGCCGGCGGAAATCCAGTGGAACAGGTCACGGGTGCTGCCCTCCGCCCCGGACCAGACGGAAACCGACAGCAGCATGATGTTGGCGGCGGCAAAGCCCGACACGGCCACGGCGCGCAGCAGCAGCCGGCTTTGCGCGTCATCGGCATCCAGCCCCGAATGGCTGGGATCAAAGGGCCGGGACATGAAGCCAAGCTCATTCAACGCCTCAACGATGCCGGCAGGATTGAAGGCGGGATCAGTCCACGTGGCGATAACCCGCTTGCCGGTGAAGTTCACCCGCGCCGCGGCAAGGCCCGGAACCTGTTCCAGCGCGCCCTCGATAAGCGGAATGCTCTCGGGCGCACAGAGTCCGGGAATGATCAGGTCAAGTTCCCGGTCACCATCAGGACGCGTGATGACCCACGGCGCGAGATCGCCGGCGAACTGGCTGGCGGCATCAAGGGCTGGGCCCACCGGGCAGCAGGTCATCATCGCAATCGTCCTACTTCACGAAGATGCGCTGCACGAAGCGCACCAGTTCCGTGTCCGACTTTTCCGCCGTGATATCGGCAACCCAGACCCCGCCGCCAATGACCGCATCGGTTCTGTATATGCCGGCTCCGCTCTCCTGCAGCTTGAGATGCTGGTCGCCCGCCTCATCCGTCGGCCGCTGCAGCACGGCTCTGATGCGGAGCCCCGTCATGGCCTGGTTATCCCGGTCAAGGACGGTGAATTGCACCGCCTCACGCTTCACGTTGAGCGTCATCTGCCAGCCCAGCGCCTGCTGCTGCCTGGCGATTTCCGCATCCCGGTTGAAGCTCTGGCTCGCCACATAGCTGTTTTTCACCACCAGTCCGGTCCAGCTCGATCTGGCGAAATACGCCATGGTCAGGTTGACCGCGATGATGACCGCAAAGAATGAAATGATGATGATGGCCATGTGCCTGCCGGTGAAGGGGCGCGTCATGGTTGTGTCTCCTTTGGCGGCGCGTGGAAGATGGCCGGGATGCTGCGCGTTTCCGCTGTGGTCTGGCTCGCCTGTTCCACAACCTTGAATTCGAAGGGCACCTGCTCGCCCTCCAGCAGAAGGGGCGGGACGGCAACATAGACCTTGATCGCCCGCAGCTTGTCGGCCTCCACCTCAATGGTGAATTCGCGCAAGGGCGCGCCATCGCCACCGGTCATTGTCATGCTGCTGCCCGGAAGCCCTTCGGCGCTGACAACAAAGCTGCGCGGCCGCTGCTCCATGTTCAGGATCTTGACCGTGAAGCCGTTGCGGATGCTGCCATCCGAAAGCCGCACATAGATAGGGTTGCGGTCGTTGAGAACATTGACCTCAAGCCGTTCGCGGTGCAGCAGCGAATAGAACATGGCCAGCCCCACCGCCAGCCAGATGGCGCTGTAGACAAAGGTCCGGGGCCGCAGGAAGGCGCGCCAGCCGATGACTGCCAGGCCGCCCGCCTTGTGGGCATCATAGGTTTTGAGCGTCGAGTAGGAGATGAGCCCCTTGGGCAAGCCCACCTTTTCCATCACGCTGTCACAGGCATCGATGCACAGGGCGCAGGTGATGCACTCCAGCTGCTGGCCATCGCGGATGTCGATGCCTGCCGGGCACACCGCCACGCAGGCATTGCAGTCCACGCAGTCTCCCGCCGTTTCGCCGGCGGCCTGGAGCTTTTTCTTGTGGCGTGAGCGGGGCTCGCCGCGCCAGTCGTTATAGGTGACGACCAGCGAATCCTCGTCGAGCATGGCGGCCTGGATGCGCGGCCACGGGCACATGTAGGTGCAAACCTGTTCACGCA
>Ga0209477_1002323_pt1 | contig 11022 bp, 10 predicted proteins | sample KloWWTupernatant_FD_187180 | JGI IMG/M metagenome (GOLD analysis project Ga0209477, IMG submission 187180) | Active sludge microbial communities from Klosterneuburg, Austria, studying microevolution and ecology of nitrifiers - Klosterneuburg... | ecosystem: Engineered > WWTP > Aerobic digester >...
GATGCGCTTTGTCCATCTTGAGTTCGAGGATCCGATCAATCGCGCAATCGTGCGCAAATACGCCATCAATGGGTTTCCCTACGTTCTGATCCTGGACGCCCAGGGTCAGGTCGTGAAGCGGCGGGGCGGGAACCTGAGGCCGGCCGTCTATCTGCAGGACATCAAAGACGCGCTTGCGTCACGCTAGTTCGACACCATGATCAAAATCACCCGCCGCAACTTGCTTAAGCTCGGCGCGCTTGGCGCGTCGCATGGCCTTCTGCCTCCCCTACCCCCCCTGCCCTTCGTGGATGGCAAGGAAGCGCCGATCATCGCGCGCCGGCCGATCATCTCGTTTGCCCGCGCCATTTCGTGGGGTATTCGGGTGTATAACGAGCCGAACTTTTCCGCCAAGGTGGTGGATCAGATGTCGCAGGATGAGACTCGGCCGGTGTACGCCGAGCTGACGACTGCCTCCGGTTCGTCCTACAACAAACGCTGGTTTGAGGTCGACGGGGGCTACGTCTACTCCAGCCTGATTCACATTGTGCCCTGGGAGTACAACCCCAGCATTACGGATGCGGGCGCGAAGGGATTTTGGGCCGAGGTGACGGTGCCCTTCACCGACTCTCGGGTGGCGCCATCGCTGTCCGCGGCCCGCACCAAGTACCGCTACTACGGCGGCACAACCTATAAGGTCATCAGGGTGGTCCCAGGCAAGGGCGCTTCCCCCGCCGATCCGGCGGCCGCTTTTGACTACGACTGGTGGTATCAGGTCGAGGATGAGAGCTTCCCGGGGTCGTATTTTGTCCCGGCCCGCCATTTGCGCCAGGTGCCCCAGTCCGAGTTCACCACGCTGTCGCCAGACGTGGATCCGCGCGACAAGCGCATCGAGATTCGCCTCTCGGACAAGCGCGTCATCGCCTACGAGAAGGGCAAGGAGGTCTTCGCGACCCGCTGCGCGTCTGGAGCGCGGTTCAGCGCGGACAAGGATTTTCGCACGCCGCCCGGTCAATATCGCATCTTTAGAAAAACGCCGAGCCAGCACATGTACGGCGGCGCGTTTGGCGACAACGACTATTATGACCTGCCCGGCATCCCGTGGGTGAGCTACTTCACTTACAGCGGGATCGCCTTTCACGGCGCCTATTGGCACAACGACTACGGCAGTGAGCGCAGCCACGGCTGCATCAACCTGCTGGACAAGGATGCGCGCTGGATCTATCGCTGGACGACGCCGCGCAGCGAGATTTACGATCGCTACACCATGACGTCAACGTTCACCGAGGGCACGGCCGTGATCGTCATCGGCGTCAACGGCTGAAAATAAGTGGCGAGATCACAATCCCCGCGCGTAGCGCGGGGATTGTGATCTCGCCGGAGCCCAGAGAGGAAAAACAATGACTCAGCGCTCCGGAATCCCAGATTTCAAGGCCGCTACCCAGCGCGCCCACGCCGAACTGGGCGCGGCCGGAGCTCACCGTCTGCTGGATGCCGGCCGGGCCTGGGACCTCGCCCCAGCCCTGCGCGCGCGAGGGGCGCTGATCTTCCCCCACGTCAGCATCGGCGTGTGCGGCCATCACATCGCATCGGTCATCCATGCCTGCCTTGACTCCGGCGCGCCAAAGGTGTTGGCGGTGGGCGTTTTGCATGCCCTGAATGACGATCTTCAGGCCGCGCGGGTGCGCGTCGCCCAGGGCGGGGATGTGTCAAGCGAGGCGGCGTGGGGGACGCAAGGGCCGGGCCTGGATGGGCGCGAGGATTGGCGGCATGAGTTTTCGCTGCTCAATTTTCTGTTTCTCTGGGAGACCGAGCTGAAGCGGCGGGCCGTTGCGGGCCCCGAGCTCATCGTGCGGTATCCCTACCTGGCCGGCGGGCGGCCCCATATTTTGCCCGGCATCGCCGAGATGCAGGCACTCGTCGCCGAGGGAGCCGTCGTGGTGGGCACGGCCGACCCGTTTCATCATGGCATTGCCTACAACGATCCGCCCGAGCGCGCGCTTGAAGCCGAGGCGGGCGGCCTGGCCCTGGGACGCATGCGTATCCAGGAAGGGCTGGACCTGCTCCGGGCCGGCGACTACTGGGGCTACAACCAGCACTGCGTCGACGCCAAGAGCGATGCCCGCGACGTGGGCCAGGTGATCCGCTATCTGCGGGGGCCGATGCGCGGCGAGATTCACGATCTGGTGTCAGAAGACATGACCGGCCCCTACGGCAAGCCCGCGCCAAGCTGGGTGGCCGGTGCGTTGATCAGCCTGACGCCCGTGCCGGGCGCGGCGACGGATTTGCATTAGCGCGTAAGAAACCCTTCAATCCGGAAATGGTGTCCCCGGCACCGCCGGGGACATCATTTCCGAGGAACTGAAATACACACACGCGCCTCGTTGCGAGGCGATGGAGGAAACATGGCGCTTCCCGATATGGTTGGTATGGTGGTGGCGGATATGGCCGCCGCGTTGCGCTTCTATCGCCTGATCGGCCTGGACATTCCGGCGGGGGCGGAGGCCGAGTCGCACGTCGAGGTCATCACGCCGAATGGCTATCGTCTGGCCTGGGACAGCGAGGCCTTGGTGCGCAGCTTTAACCCGGACTGGCAGGTGCCGACGGGCAGCCGGGTCGGTTTGGCCTTCAAGTGCGCGAGTCCGGCCGAGGTAGACGCACTGTATGCTGCGGCGATCGCGGCGGGCTATCCCGGTGTGAAAGCGCCCTGGGATGCTTTCTGGGGCCAGCGCTACGCGATTGTCGACGACCCGGATGGCAATCACGTCGACGTGTTTGCGGCGCTTTAAGGAACAATGGCGAGCGCCGGCGTGCCAGAAACCTCGCGGGTTTTCGAGACCCGCGAGGTTTTGTCGTTGCCATTGCCGGCGCGCATCACCGCCGTGCGATCGGCATGAACACGCGATACGGCTGCACCACGATCCGGAATACAGCCTGGGCTGACGCATTGACGCCGCCGTTGGCCGTCCCGCCGCTGTCCGTCAGCGTCACGGTGACCGTCGCGCTCCCCCAGGCGTGCAAACCTGGGGCATAGGTCAGATCGCCGCTTGCGGAATCGATGATGGGAAGCGCCGCAAAGAGTCCGCCATTGCCGGTCTGAACCGTGAACGTGAGCGCCTGGCCGGCCTCGCTGGCAGGCCCGGGCGAGATGCTGCCGGCCCAGGCTGAGACCGTCTGGGGTCCGCTCCCCGCCTGGACCGTCTGGTCGCCCCCCGCGATGAACGTGGGCGCCTGGTTGACAAAAGTGATCGTAATCCGGAACGTCTGGGTGATGGATGTGTCGGCCCCTCCGTTGGCGTCGCCGCCGCTGTCTCTGAGCGAGACCAACACATTGGCTGAGCCGAAGACGTTGGGCGATGGCGTGAAGATCAGGCGCCCGTCTGCCGGGCTGACGGCTGGGAGCGCCGCAAACAGCGCGTCGTTGTCGGTGGCGGAGGTGAAGGTCAGCACCTGTCCCGATTCGTTGGCAGGTCCGGCCGAGATGCCGGTCGCCCAGGCCGTCACGGTTTGCGGCCCGGCGTTCTCGAGCGCGACCTGATCGGGGCCGGCCTGGAACGAGGGCGCCTGGTTGACAAACAGGACGCCTATGGTGAACGTCTGCGGCCCGGAGGTGTTGATCCCGCCGTTGGCGACCCCGCCGTCATCGAAAAGCGTCGTGGTGACAATGGCGGAGCCAAAAACGTTGGGCGATGAGGAAAACGCAAAATCCCCGGAAATGGCGTCGACGGTCGGCATTGCCGTGAACAGGGCCGGGTTGTTGGTCGCCACGGTGAATGCCAGCGCCTGGCCCGCTTCGTCGGCAGGTCCGGCTGAGATCCCGGTTGCCCAGGCCGGCAGGGCGTGCGCCCCGCCGTTCTCGAGCACGATCAGGTTCCCGCCCTTGACGAAGGCGGGCGCGTCATTGATGGCCGTCACAGTGAGATCCAGCGCGGCATCCAGCGGCGCATAGACCAGACCGTTGGACCCGTTCCAGGCCAGGCTGGTGTTTCCATTCCAGTCCTGATCAGGTGTGAAGGTCAGACTGACCACGCTTGCGGCCGCTATGACCTGATCGGCCGCCACGGAAGCGCCCGCCAGCTTGAGCGTCCCGTTGGCTGGAAGCACGGTGATCTTGACCGCCGCCAGACTGTTGTTGTCGGGATCGCTGAAGTGGCTGGTGAAATCGGCGGCGCTGAAGGTGAGCGCGTGATCTTCGAGCAGGGTTTTGCCAAAGTCCGTCACGCTCGGCGGCGCGACGGGTGAATCGTAGCGCGCGATCGCCACGTCCACGGCTGAGGCGCCGCCCTGGTCGATGGATCCGGCCACCACGATCTGATTGTCAGGCTGGATGGCAAGCCCGTACAACAGATCATCGCTGCCGCCGGCGAGATCGGTGGTGACGATGCCTGGGATCGCGCCGCCGCTGTTGAAGGTGGTGTCCAGCGCCCCGTTCTTGGTGTAGCGCACGAGCGCGAAATTCACGTTGCCGCCGCTGCCGGTGTCGCCCGCAACCACGATCTTGCCGGTGGGCTGAATGGCGAGAGCATGGGCCTCGTTGACGGCGCCAACCGTCGTGGTGATCCTGCCCGAGACGCCGAACGAGGTGTCGAGGCTGCCGTTGGCGTTGTAGCGAAGCGTGGCAAAGGACTGGCCGCCGGACGTGGAGAAGCCAGCCACAACAATCTTGCCATCGGGCTGAATGGCGAGGGCATGGGCCTGGTCATTGGTATTGGACCCAATGTCGGTATTGACCTTGCCGGTGACGTTGAAGGTCGTATCGAGCGTGCCGCTGATGTTGAAGCGCAGCAGCGCATAGTTTTCGCTCGGACCGAGATCACTGTAGCCGGCCACGATGATCTTGTTGTCCGTTTGAACGGCGACACCCTGGCCCCAATCGCTTGCGCCGATGCTGGCGGTGGCTGTGCCGACGCTGTTGAATGTGGTATCGAGCGCGCCGGCGGTTGTGTATCGCGCGACGAAGAAGTGGCCATTGGCCGTGCCTGCCACGACGATCCGTCCCAGCGAGTCAAGGGCGACCGCCTGAGGGGCCGCGCTTGCGCCGATGGTCGTCGTGACAACGCCGCCTGCGCCAAAGCCTGGGTCGAGCGCGCCCGTTGGACTCACATAGCGCGCGACCGCGACCTTGCTCCCGCTGGAGCCCGTGGTGACGAGGGCACCATCCGGTTGCAGGACCATCGCACGGATGGTATCGGCGCCGGCGCTGATCGTGGTTGTGACGACCCCGTTCAGGCCGAAACTTGTGTCCGCCGTGCCGTCGACATTGTATCGAAGCAGCGCAAAGTCGGTCTTGGCCCCTGATGTCACGCCACCGCCGGCGATGATCCTGCCATCGGATTGGACGACGACGGCGTAGGCGGTCTCGGAGCTGTTGTCGGTGATGTCGGTGATGACGATGCCGCCCGCGCCAAAAGTTGGGTCAAGATCGCCGGAAGCGGCGAGGGTGGTCCGAGCGGGTAAGACCAACACGAGCAGAACGACGGCGAGGCGGCTGAAGGCGAGGCGGGGTGAGCGTGTTTGAGACATGATGGATTCCCTAAGTCACTCCGGAGTATGCGCCCGATTCAAAACGTGATCGTGTGGCTCGGATGAAGGTTCTCTCATGAGCGCGTACACTGCGCCCTCATGAGTGACTTCACTATTGCCGGCCGAGTCGCGCGCGTCTTTGTCGCGCGCGAGTCCGGCACCCTTGTCAGCGCCCGCGTCGCCCGAGCAACGGTCTTGTTCGGCGGCTTTGAGGGCGACAAACACGCCGGCTGGACGCGCCGGGCCGATGCGCGGGTGCCATGGTACCGGCGGGGCACGATCATCCGTAATGAGCGGCAAGTCTCGATCGTGTCAAGCGAGGAGCTTGCCCAGATGGCCCTGGCATTGGGCGTTGCTGAAGTCCGGGCCGAGTGGCTGGGCGCGAATCTCGAGTTGTCAGGCGTTCCTGGCTTGACGATGCTTGCCCCGCGCACGCGGCTGGTCTTCGCCAGCGGGGCGGTGCTCACGGTCGAAGGCGAGAACATGCCCTGTCGCGGTCCTGGTCGCGCGATTCAGCAGGCCCTGGGAATTCGGGGCATCGAAACGCGTTTCCCAAAGGCCGCCCTGCATCTGCGCGGGATCGTCGCCACGGTTGAGTTGCCCGGGGAGATTGCCGAGGGAGACGCAGTCACGTTAGCGACTTGACCTTGTAAGTCAGAAATCCGGTCCGGTCGGTCTCGTCCGTGTCGCTGATGAACATGGCGAGCTGGTTGGTTTCGAAGGACAGATTGGGCGCGACGCGCGCAGGGTCGCTCATCAATCGGGGGATGTCGGCCGTTCTAATATCCTCTGCGTCCAAAAGCGCCAGGGTCATGTGGAAGCGAAACATGCGGCCGTCAAATGCCGCGGGCGCGCCTCCGAGCAGCTCTTGCAGGCCCGCGTTGAGCTGTTGATGCAATGCGCCCAGCTCTGAGGTCTCGCGGGCGGCCAGCCACAGCACGACGGGATAGGTGGGCGACGACTGCTGCGCGAGTTCATCCAGATGGATGGTAAAAGGTCGGATGCCGGCGGCGAAAGCATCGAAGAACGTCTCGAGGGCCGCCAGGTCCGCGTCATCAACCGCAAAGGGCTGCTTGAGCGAGATGTGCCAGGGGTGCCTGGCCGCGCGCAGACCGATGCGGTACTGCCGATGCAGGCCCCAGACGAGCCGGCTGACCGTGTTGCGGGTCGAGAGATCGGGCAGAATCGCGATGTCAACCCGCATATGTTTGTCGGTGATTGGGTTGGTTTACGCGGTTGCCATCAGTAGCTCGTTGGCTGCCAGGATGGCCCTGTCGGCGCTCCAGAAGAAGTTCTGCTCGCCAATCTCGGCGGTGAGACGGGACCGATCCAATACTGCCCGAACCGCGGGCTGAACCGCAGCCAGCATCAATTCGCCGCCTTGTTTGCGTTGTCGTTTCCATAGTTCCTCGATGACTTCAAGCCCGCTGAGATCGATAAGGGCCACGCCTCTCATGGAGAGGATCACCATGCGATTGTCACTATGTTCGGCGAACGATTCGCGCAGTGACTCGGCCGCAGCAAAGAACATCGGTCCTGTCACATAGATGACGCTGATATCGGGATGGACGCTTCTTATGGCGTGGCCAAGTTTTTGCAGCGTCCCAAGGTCAACTTCCTTGCGTTCCACGGTGACCGTGCTGGAGCGAAAAACAAAACCAAGCGTGCTGAGCGCCATCCCGATAATGATCGCCTGAGTCAGGTCCAGCCACGCGGTGGCCAGCATGGTGATGGCGAAAGTGAAGATGGCGGATCGGAAGCCGTGCTGGATCATCCAGCGAATCTCCTCCCACTCGTTCATCTTGACGGCCGTAGCGATGAGCACGCCAGCGAGCGCGGCCAACGGTACGTGTGCGATGATCGGGCCCAGGAGGAACACGCAGGCCAGCATGAGCAAGCCCTGAACGATGCTGACCACGCGCGTCTGGCCGCCGCTTGAAACGCCAACGCTCGAGCGCGCGATCGCGGCGGTGGCGGGCACGCCCCCAAACAGTGGAATCAGCATGTTGCCCAACCCCTGCGCGATCAGCTCCTGGTTGCTGTCCATTTTCTTCCCAGTCGCATTTGCGCATACGGCGCCGCACAAGAGCGACTCAATGCCGCCCAGGGCAGCGACGCTCAGGGCTGGCACCAACAGTCCGGGAATGCTTGTCAACATAGAGGCGCCGATCTTGAGCCGGTCGTCCAGCAGAATGGTCTGGGGAATATCGCCGATCACTGGCAGGCTGAAGCCAAAATACTGGGCGATGAGAGTGGCGGTGACCAGTCCGATCAGCGATCCCGGAACGCGCCGGGTAATCGCTTTTGGCAGCAGGAAAATCGCGATAGTGACGATTAGTCCGCACAGGATTGACTGCCATGCCACAGGCAGGTTGCCCTGAAGGTAGCCCAGCAGCTTCGCGAGGGTGTTCTCCGCCGCCGGCGTCTTGATGCCCAGCAGGTTGTCGATTTGGCCAACGGAAATAATGACGGCAATGCCACTGGTAAAGCCTGTGATGACGGGCCGCGGGATCAACGACACGACTTTTCCGAGACGGAAGATGCCGATCAACAGGATCATGAAGCCAGCCAGAAAACCCACGACCAGCACACCTTGGATGCCGTGCCGCCCTGCGACGACGATGAGGACGGCCGACATCGCGCCGGTCGGCCCGCTGATCTGATACGGCGCGCCGGACAATCCACCGATAACAAGGCCGGAAATAATGGCCGTGACCAGTCCCGCGGCAGGTGTCGCGCCGGACGCGATTCCGAAGGCGAGCGCCAGGGGCAGGGCGACAGCCCCGACGGTGATGCCGGCCAGCAGGTCTTTTTGGAATGCGGCAAGGCTGTAACCGGCGAATTCGCGCCTGAGGATTCCTGGCAGCGGAAAGATCTGGGAGATATTCATGGCGATCGACCGCTAAAGCGATTTGAGCATTTTCTGGGTTCCCACCAGCTGGTGGTTGAAGATCTCTCGCGCGGTATCCAGCAGGGCAAACAGCGTCTTATCCGGAACACTGTAATACGAAGTGGTGCCGGCCTTGCGGACGATGACAATGTCGCGATTGCGCAAAACAGACAACTGTTGTGACATCGCCGACTGGTCCAGTCCAAGCGCGGCTTGAAGTTCGCCAACACTCATCTCCCCTTTGCGCAGGTGATCGAGGATGGCCAGGCGTACAGGATGTCCCAAGGCTTTGAAGAACTCGGCTTTGTATTGGTGAACAGGCTGATGCATATTGCATCAAACATTATAGTACTTTATTATTGCAATATATTGTTGAATGATTGGCGGCGCGAGATGTATGCGAGCGGCTGGCTATACTCGCCGACCATGAGCGCATTTCCCGAGGCACTCGCATTGTGCTGGCACCCGGTGGCGTATTCCCATGAAGTGACGGACAAACCGTTTGCGACCACCCTGCTCGAAGAAGCCCTGGTGATCTGGCGCTCGGCCGATGGCGCGCCGCACGCGATGAAGGACTTGTGCATCCATCGCGGGACCGCCCTGTCGCTGGGCTGGGTCAGCGGCGATGAACTGGTGTGCGGCTATCACGGCTGGCGCTACAACGCCGAGGGCGCCTGCACCCTCATCCCGCAGAAAGCGAATCCCACGGTCGTGCCAACCAAAGCCCGCATCCAGCGCTATGCCTGCATGGAGCGCTATGGCCTGATCTGGGTGCTGATGGGCGAGGCGCCCCGGTATGCTCTCCCGGAAATCCCCGAGTTCGAGAACGGCGAGTGGAAAATTGTGAACACCGGACCCTTCACCTGGGCCAGCGACGCCTCGCGCCAGGTCGAGAATTTCACCGACTTCGGGCACTTTCCGTGGGTGCATCCGGGGCTGCTGGGCGACGTCGCCCGGCCTGTGGTTCCCGAGCACAGCGTCGAGGTTCGCGGGCATGTCTTGCACTACACCGTGGTGCGGCCCGAGGCGACCAACAGCGATGACTTCAAGGTTTTTGCCAACGAGCAGACGGTCAAGCCCGAGCGGCGCAGTCGGTATGAGCTGCATTTGCCCTATACGATCGCGCTGCGCCTGGGCTGGGGCGGGGTCAAGGGGATGGTCTACTTCTTTGTTTCGCAGCCAATGCGGCGCAACCAGAGCCGGGGCTATTGCATCATCGGGCGCAACTACGACCTCGAGCAGCCCGATTCGGTCCTGCAGGGATTTGAGGACACCATCTTCGGGCAGGATCAGCGCATCGTCGAGTCGCAGCGGCCCGAGCAGGTGCCCTTTGATCTGGCCGATGAGCTGCACCTGACCTTCGACGCGGTGGCGGTCAATTACCGGCGGGCCATGCACGCCCAGGGGCTGGACTATTACCCGCATGTGGCCCAGCAAGTTGGTTAGATGTAGGCGCAGCCTTCAGGCTGCGCCGCGAGGGGAATACGTTATGCGCGGTTGTAGGCGCAGGCTTCAGCCTGCGCGCCGACAATCAGCGCGTGCGTATGGCGCAGCCTGAAGGCTGCGCCTACAACGGCGATGCATTGCCCGCGCGCTGATCGGAGGCTGCGCCTACGACTGACCTTGACATAGAATCGCCCCGATGATTCGCGAGAAGAAGCATCGACTGCCCCGCGAGGCATATCGGGGCCACGTCCTGGTGGCCTTTACGGCATGCGTCGCTGACAGCCGCCACCTGTTCACGTTCAACAACGCTCAAGTCGTGGCGGAGTTTGTGTCGCATCTGAAGAAATCCGCGGCGGCGACTCGTTGCGAGGTTCCCGCGTACTGCTTCATGCCCGACCATGCGCATGTCCTGATCCAAGGCATTGACGATCTGGCAGATGCGTGGCAGGCCATGAAGGGCTTCAAGCAACTGAGCGGGTATTGGCTGGGATGGCATCCGGAGTTTCAGTGTGTCTGGCAGAAGGACTTCTACGATCACGTGACGCGCAGCAATCGGGATGTCGGATCGCAGGCGCGTTACATCGTCAACAATCCAGTCCGGGCTGGGCTCGTGACGCGCTGGGACGAATACCCGTATTCAGGCGCGTTCCCGCACGACTTGCGCGACATCCTCGCGTCCGCATCGGAATGATATGTTGCGCTCATGTAGGCGCAGCCTTTAGGCTGCGCGACCGGCGGAGCTCCGCGCGATTGGACGCAGCCTAAAGGCTGCGCCTACAACGGGAGACAAGTATGGGCGCGGCTTTGCGGCCGCGCGGCGGAGGCAGAATGTAGGCGCAGCCTAAAGGCTGCGCGACCGGCGGTGTCCTGGCCGGCATGGCGCAGCCTAAAGGCTGCGCCTACAACAAACATGCGCTAAAACGCTCAAGCAACGTGAGCTGATTCGCCGCACGGTCGCGGTTCTGTCCCGGATACGCCGCGCCGTAATAGACATCGTCGTTGAGGTGATCGGTGAGGAAGCGCAGCGCTTGCATGAAGATCATGAACTTGCCGGAAAAGTCGAACAATGCCCGCTCGCCGCCGGTCAGCACGTCGCCCATCCCGTCGAGATAACCGGCCTCGATCGCGGTATAGATCTCCGGACGGATCATGATGTCGCTGGAGTCGCGGTGATTCTCGTCGAC
>Ga0209477_1002325_pt1 | contig 11014 bp, 6 predicted proteins | sample KloWWTupernatant_FD_187180 | JGI IMG/M metagenome (GOLD analysis project Ga0209477, IMG submission 187180) | Active sludge microbial communities from Klosterneuburg, Austria, studying microevolution and ecology of nitrifiers - Klosterneuburg... | ecosystem: Engineered > WWTP > Aerobic digester >...
TCGCCAGGCGCGCTTTCGCGACCCCGGCCGCTATATGGACCACGCCCTGGCCGGCCACGCGCTGGCGCAGGACGACGACGTGCGCCGTGCCGACCTGCCGTTTGAATACATGCTCAACGCCCTGCGCCTGCGCAGCGGTTTTGCGCTGCAAGACTTTGTGGAACGCACCGGCCTGCCCATCACCGCCATCGCCAAGCCGCTGCAAGCCGCCGAGGCCAAAGGCCTGATCGAGCGCGACATTGCCCGCGTGCGGCCCACCGAGCGGGGGTTTGATTTTCTGAGCGACCTGCAGGAGCTGTTTCTGGCCGACTGAGTGTGGCTTCACCCGCGAATGGGCAGGGCCCGGTCCAGAGGGCTCGCAAGGGGAGAGGGCGTCTCAGATAGGTATCTACTCAGGCAAATTCGAAGTCAAATTGGCAGCCACCGCTTATTAATAAAGCTTTTGTTGCTATCAAAATAGAATCGTTTTGGGGGCGGACTATCCGCAACGCACCGCCACGATGCGGCCATTGGCATCCACCTCCAGGTTCAGCCGCTGCGTGTCGAATTCCTTGGTGACCATCTGGCCGGGCCGCAGGATGCGCACCATCAGCGCGCCGGATTGCACGCGTGCAGCCTCCACCACCTTGGCCGTGGTGCTTTTGCCCACAAAGGACTGCGCAGCCTGCGCATTGCAGATGTCGCCGCGCGGCGCGCCCGTGGGGCCGGTGGCCGGGGCGGGGGCAGCGCAACCGGCCAGCAGGGCCAGGGTGCCGAGGGTGGTGGCCGTGTAGTGGCTGGGGGTGCGCATGGGCGTGTTCCTTTCGAAAACCGGCAGGTTACCCTATTGCCAGACCCATCCCACGCCCCGGGCCAGGCTCAGTGCCGGTGCTTTTTGTGGCCTGGGGCGCGCAGGGCCAGCAGCCGCGCTTGCAGGGCGGTGTCGGGCACGAGCGCGCTGGTGGCTTGCCCGGCATAGATGGCACCGTCGTTGCCGTCGAGCGTGATCACCTCGTATTCGGCCAGGGTCTGGCTGCCGATCTGCACGGTGCGGGCGGTCTCGTCGATGTGCAGAGCGGTGCAGCCGACCAGGCAGGTTTTGCCCATCTGCCGTGCCACCACGGCGGCGTGCGAGGTGCGGGCCCCGCGCTGGGTAAGCAGGCCCTGCGCGCCCTGCATGGCGGCGATGTCGCTGGTTTCGGCGTCCTGGCGCACCAGGATGGCAGGCAGCCCCTGCTGCGCCAGGCGTTCGACCGCCTGCGCGTCCAGCGCAATCGCGCCCGACACCACGCCTGAGCACGCCGGGTTGGCCTGGGCCAGCGGGGCGGGTGCGTTGTCGGGGTCGTCGCTGGCAACCATGCGCACGGTGCCCAGCGCGGCGGCGTCGATGGCCTGGGTGCGGTGCAAGGCCTCGGCGCTGTCGATCAGCCCTTCGTCCAGCAGGTCGAGGGCGATGCGCGCGGCGGCCAGCGGGGTGCGTTTGCCCGAGCGTGTTTGCAGCATGTGCAACACGCCATCCTGCACGGTGAACTCGAAGTCTTCCATGTCCTGAAAATGCTGCTCCAGCGCCTGGGCCGAGGCCTGCAGCTGCTTCCAGGCTTCGGGGGCCACGGCGGCCAGCGTGGCGTGGCCATGGGCGTTGCGCCGGCCCGAGACCACGTCTTCGCCCTGCGCATTGGCCAGAAAGTCCACCCACAGGCGGGGCTCGCCCGTGCTCGGGTCGCGCGTGAAGCCCACGCCAGCACCCGAATGCCCGCCGGTGTTGCCAAACACCATGCGCTGCAGGATGACGGCGGTGCCCATGTCGGCGTCGATCTGGTTGATGCGCCGGTACTCTGCGGCCTTGTCGGCGTTCCACGAGGCAAACACCGCCGCGATGGCGCCCGAGAGCTGTTCCTGCGCATCCTGCGGGAAGGGGCGGCCCGCATGGGTTTCGTACAGGGCCAGAAAGCTGCGGGTGAGCTGGCGCAACTGGCTGAAATCGAGCAGCCGCTCATCCTGGCCCTGGGTGACTCGGGTGATCTCGGCCTCGAACAGGCTGGCGGGCAGCCCGGCCACCACTTCGCCGTAGCTGGCCACCAGGCGCCGGTAGGCGTCCCAGGCCATGCGCGGGTTGCCGGTCTGGCGCACCAGGCCGGGCAGGGTGTGGTCGCTCAGCCCGATGTTGAGCAGGGTTTCGAGCATGCCCGGCATCGATACCGGGGCGCCCGAGCGCACCGACAGGATGAGCGGATTGCGGTCGTCGCCAAACAGCAGGCCGGTGCTTTCTTCCAGTGCGGGCAGGCCCATCGAGAACACGGGCAGAAAGCACTCCTGCGGGGCGTGGGTGTAGTGCGTTCCGATGACCAGTGCCACCGGGACGTTGAGCCCGGCCTGGGTCATGCGGTGCAGGTTGTAGCCCTTGGCACCCATGGTCTCCGGCGAGGGCTTGTGCAGGTGCTGGCTTGCGGGCGTGCGCACAAGGTACAGATGCTTGGGCAGACTGGAGCTGGACTTCATGCCGACATTCCCGTTTTGTTGAGCACCATCTGGCGCAGTGCATAACCGGCCCGCAGCAGGTTGTCGGTGGCTTTTTCCAGCGTGGCGGCCAGGTCGTTGGCCAGCATCAGGTCGGCCGGGGCGCTGCGCAGGTTTTTGACCATGGCGGTGCGCGCCTGGCGAAACAGCTCGTCGCACTGGCGCTCGGCGCGCAGCATGCGCCACAGGGTTTGCAGAAACAGCTCGCTGTCGGGGCCGTCGGCGCGCTGGCTGGCCTGGCGGGCGATTTCGATGGCCTTGACCTGGTCCTGGATGGCGGCCAGCGTGGTGGCCGCCAGCTGGCACAGCGCTGCGCGCACTTCGGCGGGCAGCCCGGGGGCGGGATGGATGAGCGTGAGCGAGTGCATGAAGGTGGCCTCTTCGAGCGCGTCGGCCACGTCGTCGGCCTTGCCCAGGCAGTCCACCACCGGCAGCCAGCGCGCGCGCCGCTCGGCGCGCTGGCGCGCGTCCATGAGCAGGTGGTCGGCCTGGCGCTCCCAGTTTTTGGCGCGCAGCACCTGGGCCTGGGTCTGGGCGGCATCGCCGGGGTTCTCCAGTGCGTCGCACAGGCCCTCGGCCAGCGCGTGCGTGTAGGCGGCGTGCTCGGCCAGCAGGTCGAATTCAAAGGTGCGCTGGCGCAGCATGCGGGCCAGCAGCAGGTGCGCCTCGTCGGCCACCAGCGACACGGGCTGCTGCTGGCGCAGCAGCATGCTGGAGATGCGCAACAGCTCCAGCAGGTAGGCGCTGGCAGCGGTTTCGCCCAGCACGTCGTCGAGCCGGTCGCCCACGCGGAAGGCTTCGCTGTCCACGGCCTGCATGGCGTTGTAAACCAGGCGTTCGGCACCGGCCAGCAGCCAGGCCATGTGGCCCCAGTCGTTTTGTGCGGCCTGCGCCAGCAACTGGTGCGCCCGGGGCTTGCTCACAAAATGCTGCAGGCGCTTGCGGGCCCGGTTCCAGTCGATCACGAAGACGATGCGTGATGCCACGTTCTCCAGGCCGGTCTGCAGCTCGGCATTGCTTTGCGCCTGCAGCCGCGCCTGGCCCACAAGGTAGGGCTTGCCGGCGTTGAGCCCTTCGGAAACCCGGGGGTCGAACACCTCCCAGCCAAAACCCATGTCTTCGAGCATTTGCCGGAAAAACCCGAAACGGCCTGGGTGCAGGTCGGAGTAGGTGAGCGAGATCGTGCTGTCCTGCACCTCGATGACCAGCACGTGGACGTCGTTGGTGCCGATGTCGTTCTGGATCAGCAGGCGTGGGCCGTCGCGTGTGACGGCGGTGTCGAGCCCGGGGTGCGAAAACTTCAGGTCGGCAGTGCGGTGCAGGCCGCGCATGAAGGCGCGGATCAGCGGGCGGTCGTCGTCCTGCACCTGCCAGGTGTGTGCGCCGTCCACGTCTTCGGTGGCCATCTCGCCCGACAGCGCATTGATCTGCTTGTGCAGGTCCATGACCAGCAGGTGCAGGCTGTCGCCGCGCTGGCGGTCGCCGTGGGTCAGTTCGGCCAGTGCGGCGCGGCGCAGGCCCTCGTCGTCGGCCAGTGCATGGAGCTGGAGCAGCCAGTGGTCTCGCCGCACGGTCAGCGCCTCGGCGTTGGCCTGGTCGGCGTCGCACAGGGGGCGGGCCATGGTGGCCAGGTCGTTTGACAGCGCCTCCAGCAGGTTTTCCATGTGGGGCAGGATCAGCAGGTCGTCGTCGTAGTAGGCGCCGCTGAGCATTTCCTGGGCCCAGGGGGCGTCTTGCAGCCCGGCGTGCGCGATGTCCTTCTCCCAGTGCCCCACCGGTCCATCGGGCGCGGATGCATGCTGCGCCGCCGATTGCAGCAGGGTGAGGTACAGCTTGAGCCGGTCGTTGGCCGCCAGGGCGGCCTTGATCCACGCGGGCATCAGCAGCGAGGGCTGCCCCAGGGACGCAACCGCTTTTTCCTTGAGCATCAGGACGTTCTCCGCAAACACAGGTGGTGTATTAGCGCCTGCACGAATGGCAGGCTGATGACAGCCCCGCAGCGCCTGCGGGGGAATGCGGGGCTCAGCCGCTCAGACGTCCTGCTGCGCCGTCAGGGCGGGCAGGTAGATGCGGCAGAACGCTTCGGGCATGCGCCGCGGCTTGCCGCTGCCCAGCTCGATGCACACCAGGTCCCAGCGGCCGCGCAAAAGGGTGGCCTGGTCGCTGTTGCGGACCAGCTGGAAGCGCCGCTCCATGGTCAGCTTGCCGTCGCTGGCCACCAGCCAGGTGCCCAGGGTGAGCGCGTCACCCAGAACCGAAGGCAGCAGGTAGTCGTATTCGCTGCGGCGGATGGCCATGGCGCGGTTCAGGCGGTGGTAGTCGTGCAGGTCCAGGCCCAGGGCCTGCGAGTGTGCCCAGGCGACCCTTTCGCACCACTGCACGTACACGGCGTTGTTGGTGTGATTCAGGCCGTCAATGTCGTGCGGCTGCGGTGTGGCGGGCAGGGTGAAAGGCTGTGGATGGTCCCAAGGCATGCGGGCGATTGTCGCCTGCACCATGGGGCGGCAGGTGTCATGTGAATGACGCTGCAGACCGCGCAGTGGCCGCGCGCTGCGGGGGTCAACGTTCAGCGCCCGGGAATCTCGCGCACCAGCCGCATGCCCACCAGGGTGTAGCGCGTCTCAGGGCTGTTCCAGTTGCGATAGCTGCAGCGGGCATAAAACGACCAGGTGTGCCACGAGCCGCCCCGGCGCACCCGCACGCTGCCCTCGGCGGGGCCTTGCGGGTCGGTGCGGGGGGACTGGGCGTAGTAATGGTCGCCATGCCAGTCCGACACCCATTCCCAGGCGTTGCCCAGCATGTCGTGCAGCCCGAAGGCGTTGGCCTGCAGGCTGCCCACGGGCGCGGTGAAGGCGTGGCCGTCGCTGCCGGGCAGGGCGTGCTGCTGCCAGCGGAGCCAGTAGGGAGCGGCGGCCTGGTCGAACAGGTTGGCATGGTGCACCAGCCCCTCGGGCGCATCGCCGTGTGGGTAGCGCGTGCGGCTGCCTGCGCGGCAGGCGTATTCCCACTCGGCCTCGGTGGGCAGGCGGTAGCGCTGGCCCTCGGTGCGGCTGAGCCAGGCGGCCAGGGCCTGGGCATCGTTCCAGGTGACATTGACCACGGGGTGGTTGTCATCCTGCGCAAACCCGGGGTTGCGCCAGGAGTAGCGCGGGTTGCGGCCTTCAAAGGCATCGCCGCGCGCCGTGGTGGCGGGGTCGTAATCGGGGTTGTAGCCATAGCCCCCGGTGCCGTCGGCCTCGGATTCCGGGCGGTAGCCCGAGGCTTCGACGAAGCGGCGAAACTGCCCCACGGTCACCTCGTGCTGCCCCAGATAGAAGGCCCGGTGGATGCGCACCCGGTGCACCGGGGCCTCGTCGGCCAGCTGGGTGAAGCGCCGGAACTCCAGCTGCGGGTAGTAGTGCATCAGGGTGCGGGGCGACTCGTCACTGCCCATGGCAAAGCTGCCGGCAGGAATCCGCACAAACGCCATGCCCAGCGTGTTGGTCCAGACCGTCGGTGGCGGGTCGGCCCCCTGGGCTGCAAGGGCCGGTGCCAGAATGGCCATCAGGCAGAGGGCAGTCAGGTGCGGGTACATGGCAGGCTCCGGGGGGTGGAGCGTGCAGTGTAGAGAGTGCGCTGAAGCATCGCGCTCATGCTGCAATCGAGCGCACCGAAAAACGCGTTTTGGGCTACAGTCGTTCTTCAGAATACCTGCTGCAAGGGCCTGCGTTGGCTCTTGTCTGGAGCAACGATGCCTCGCTCCCGGTCCATCGTCGATGATTTGCGTACCTGGTGGCTGCGGCTGCTGGTCAGTCTGTTGCTGCTGGCGGGGTTGCTCGTTTCGCCGCTCTGGCTGGCGTTGCAGCGCTTTGAAAACGACTTGCTCGCCAGCCTGACAGCCCCTCCCCACCCCGATGCCGGGGTGGTGGTGGTGGGTATCGACGAACCCAGCCTGGCCACGTTGGCGCTCTCGCCGCCCCTGCCCCGGCGGTTGCATGCACAACTGATTGATGCGTTGGCGCTGGCGGGCGCTGCAGCGCTGGGCGTCGATCTGCTGTTCTCCGCCGCACAGTCGCCGCAGGACGATACCGCTCTGGAGCGTGCGCTGCAGGGGCCTTTGCCCGTGGTGCTGGCCAGCGCTGAAGTCGATGTCCGCAGCCCGCAGGTGGCGCACTACCGGCAGCGCGTGGTGTCGGTGTTTACCGGTGCGCGCCATGGCAGCGTGGTGGTGCCCCTGGATGACGATGGCGTGGCCCGTGCCGCCCCGCCGCAAGACGACGCCCTGTGGCGCGTGCTGGCACAGGCTGCAGGCCGCCCTGTAACGCCGCCACCGCCCGGTGCGTTGCTGCGCCACTACGCGCCCGAGGTGGCGCTGCCGTACGTGCACTACACCCAGGCCCTCGATGCGGCGCGCTCGTTGCCCGAGGGCGCGCTGAGCGGCCGCCTCGTGCTTTTGGGGCAAAACACGCCCGTCGAGGGTGTGGACCGGTTTCGCACCCCCCTGCATGTGCTGGGGGAAGGCATGCAGGCCGGGGTGATGTTGCACGCCACGGCCCTCATCAACGGGCTGACCAACGACTGGGTGGTTCCAGCGCCTGCGTATGCCCCGGTATTGCAGGCGTTGCTGGTGGTGGTGCTGGCGGCCCTTGCCACGCGGCGCTGGCGGGGCGGGCCTGCGCTTGGCTGGAGCGCACTGCTGGCCGCATTGGCGGTGCTGGCCAGTACCTGGGCCTACGGGGTGGGGGTAGGGTGGTCGGCTTTGCCTACGCTGGCGGGGCTGGGGCTGCATTTCAATGTGGCGGCGGCCAGCAGTTACTGGCGGGAGCGCCAGCGGCGCGAGCACTTGCGCAAGGAGTTTGCGCACTATGTGCCCGAGGGCGTGGTGAACGAGCTCGTGCATTCTGATGTGGCGTCGGTGGTGCGGGGCGAGCGCCGGGTGCTCACGCTGCTGTTTTCGGACCTGGCCGGGTTCACCGCTGCCAGTGAGCACCTGCCTCCCGAGGCAGTGGCCCAGGCGCTGAACGCATATTTCACGCGCATGACCGCCTGCGTGCACACGCATGGCGGCACGCTGGACAAGTTCATTGGCGACGCCGTCATGGCCTTCTGGAATGCCCCCTTGGCCGAGCCCGCCCATGCCCGCCGCGCGCTGGCCTGTGCGCTGGACATGCAGTCCGCCATGGAGGCGTTGCGCAAAGACTGGCAGGGCACCCCCTTCGCCGACGTGCAGTTGCGCATCGGCGTGCACACTGGCGAGGCCGCCGTGGGCCACCTGGGCTCGCAGGCTCGCTTTACCTATACGGCGGTGGGCGACGCGGTGAACACGGCCTCACGGCTGGAAGGCGCGAACAAGGCGTTGCATACCCACATCCTGCTTTCCGGGGCAACCCGCGACGCCGTGGTGCAGGCCGGGGCGGTGCCAGCGCTGCTGTGGATCGATTGCGTCGTCCTTTCGGGGCGCAGCAGCGGTGTGGATGTCTATACGCCTTGCGCCGATGCCGTGCTGGCAGAGCTTGCGCAGGACCTGCGCCGCCACGCTCGGATGGGCGAGTGGGCCGAGGCCCTGGCGTGCTGTGCCGCCTGGCGCGAGCGAGCAGAACGTGAGGCACCCCAGTGGCTGGAGCATGCCCAGCGGATGCAAGAACGCCTGGAACGCATGGCCCGAGAGTGCGCACCGGGCGAGCCGTTGCGCCCCAGGGCCCTGGACAAAACCTGACAAGGAGATGCCATGCGGAACGATACATGCCTCTGGAAGACCCCCCTTGCGCTGGCAGCCGGACTGCTGTGTGGTGCCCATGCCTGGGCCCAATGTGCGGGCACTGCGGCGGTGCCCGGCCAGGCGGCCGCGCAGATCGTTGCGCTCACCGGCCAGGGCGAAACCCGCGCTGCTGCGGCGCAGCCCTGGGCCGAGGCGGCGCTTGCACAGCGCTTGGCGCCGGGCGCCGACCTGCGTACGCTGGCGCTCTCCAGTGCCGCGCTGCTGCTGGCCGACCGCACGCAGATCCGCCTGGCCGCGCAGGCCCAGGTGCGCCTGTGCGACAGCGGGCCCGCCGCCTCCCGGTTGGAGCTGGCCGTGGGGCGCCTGTGGGCGCGCACCAAACGCAGCCAGGCCGACGTGCAACTGCAGACACCGGCCGCCCTGGCCGCCGTGCGCGGCACCGACTGGGATGTGGAGGTGGACGCCAGCGGCCGCACCACGCTCACCGTGCTGTCGGGCCGCATCGATGTCTCCAACGCGCAGGGCCGGGTCGAACTCGGCCCTGCCGAACAAGCCACGGTGGTGCCCGGCCAGGCGCCCGTCAAACGCACGCTGGTGCAGCCGCGGGAGCGGGTGCAGTGGGTCATGGCGCCCGCGCTGGTGCCCAGCCGCTGGCCCGAGCTGGCCGAGCCTGGCTCGCCCTGGCGGGCGCTGGCACTCGGTGCATTGCGTGCCGGGCGTATCGCAAGCCTGCGCGAAGCGCTGGCGTCGCCCCTGCAGGCCGCTAAACCCGACCCGCTGGCTGTGCGCCTGTGGGCTGAAACCGAAGTGCTTGAAGGAAATCTGGACGGTGCACAGCGCCGCCTGCACAGCCTGTGGGTACAGCAGCGCGACCCGGCGGCCGCCGCGCGCCGCGCCGTACTGCTGGCCGCGCTGGACCGGTCTGACGAGGCCCGCGCCTTCATCGACACGGCACGCGCCCAGGCGCCCGACGCCGTACCGCTGCTGCTGGCCGACGCCGATGCGCAGCGCCTGGCGGGTGATGGGAACGCCGCACTGGCCCTCTACCGCAGCGCCGTCGAACGTGCGCAGGCCGCCCAGAACCTGCCCCAGCAGGCCGCAGCCCGGGCGGGCCTGGGCCGTGCGCTGCTCGAACGCGGTGACCTAGCTGCTGCGCGCGCCGCGCTTGCCCGGGCCGTGCAGGCCCAGTCCGACGACCCCGGCTACCTGGCCGAGGCCGCCACGGCTGCCGCCCAGGCACTGGATCACCGCAATGCGCACGACGGCTTTGCCGCCGCGTTGCAGCACGATGGCGGCGACTATGTGGCGCTGGCTGGCGAGGGCCTGCTGGCCTTGCAGCAGGGCTACACGGAACGCGCTCGCGAGCAGTTGCTGAAAGCACTGGTGATCGAGCCCCGCTACGCCCAGGCCCATGTCTGGCTTGCGGTGGCCGAACACCGGTTGGGTGGGCAGGCCGCAGCCTTTGATTCCCTGCTGCGCGCGCGCCTGGCCGACCCCAAAGACCCGCTGCCCTGGCAGGTGGAATCCATCCTGCGCAACGACGGCGGCGAGCCCGAAGCCGCCATCGCTGCTGCGCGCGAGGCCCTGGGTCGCCTGCCCTACCTCAAATCGCTCAACCCGCTGGCCAGCGACGCCCAGGGCTCGGCCAACCTGGGCAAGGCTTTGGGCGATTTCGGGCTGGAGCACTGGGCGCGTGCATACGCGCAGGAGTCGTATTACCCGCTGTGGGCGGGGAGCCACTTTTTTATGGCGAACCGGTATGAGAGCGATTTCAGTCGCAACTCCGAATTGATCCAGGGCTACCTGGCCGACCCTCTGGCTTTTGGCATGGGTGAGCGGCAGGTGCCGGTGCTGGTCAGCGAGGGGCGCGAGACGGTGGCAGTGGCCAGTGCGGGGCGCACCACGCAGCACGCCTCGCTGGCCGGTGATGTGGTGTTGCGCGGGCTGGGGGTATCGGGTGTTCCCATGGCATGGCTGGCGCGCGTCAACGGGCTGCGTCTGTGGCCCCGCGGTGGGTCGGGGTCGTATTGGCTGAGTGCGCCCATGGTGGACCTGGCTTGGGGTGCGCGCCCCATCGACCGTCTGGGGCTTTTTGTGGTGCACAACCAGGGTCGAGACCGCTCGGGCTACCCGGGTGGACTGAACCTGGGGCCGGCACGGTTCGATGGTGTGGCGCGGGGTACCTCGACGCGCACCGATGCAGGCGGTTCGTGGCGCTGGTCGGCCGACGCGCAGAGCTGGTTCAAGATTCACCACGCACGCAACGGCAATGCGCGGGGGCTGGACTTCGATGCCTGGGGTGCCCAGGATTCGCGCCTGCAGGATACGCTTGACGGTGTGATGCTGCGGCATGTGGTGCAGTGGCCGAGTGGACGTGTGGGCTTTGGCTGGGAGCATGCCCGTGCACAGGCGCGCAACGGGTTGTATGACCCAGGCGCGCCTTGGGAGGCCTCAGAGCGCGGCACAAGCGCGCGTTTCAGCATGCCTTGGCTGGACGGCGAGTGGCGGCAGGGGCCTTGGAGCTGGCAGGCCGGGGCGTACTGGCCGCAATTGCGAGTGCGCGATGTAAACCGGTACTACAGCCAGACCAATGGCGAGGACTTGCTCGTACCCGCCATCACCGAGGGCGGGTACGAGAGGCGGTTGCGTCCCCGCGCGGGCCTGTCGTACCGCATTGGCCCAGGGCGGGCGCTGCACGCGGCCTATGTCGAAAACGTGCACGCGCCGTCTACCCACACCCTGGCGCCGGTTGCTGTGGGGGCCATCACCATCGACCACCAGTACCAACGCATGGGCAGTTTGGCCCGCAAAAGGGCATTG
>Ga0209477_1002327_pt1 | contig 11010 bp, 12 predicted proteins | sample KloWWTupernatant_FD_187180 | JGI IMG/M metagenome (GOLD analysis project Ga0209477, IMG submission 187180) | Active sludge microbial communities from Klosterneuburg, Austria, studying microevolution and ecology of nitrifiers - Klosterneuburg... | ecosystem: Engineered > WWTP > Aerobic digester >...
AGCCCCTCCAGGGCGAGGGCGATGCGGCCCCGGATTCCCCACGTCTTCATCGCGATGGCCCGCAGTTCCCCGTACAGGGGACAAGAGGGATCCGCCCGGAATTCGAGCTGCCGCCCCGAGACCTCCGACATCAACACGCCGGCCGCTTCGAGCAAGCGCAGCTCCCGGGCGATGGTCGGCGCGGAGAAACCGGTGCGCCGTGCGATCTCGCGCACGTGAAGCGCTCCTTTGGGGGTGATGAAGAGGAGCCCGATGACCGCCTCGCGGGCCCTGCCGAAGAGGGTGGCGCCGAGGGACGTGCGATTTATGTCAGACATAGGCTTACAAGTGTAAGCCGTTAGCTAACGACGTCAAGCGTCGGGGAGTCGCGGAATCCTCGTCGGCAAATCGGCTCTCGCCAGAACTACTCCCTTACCGCTCCCACCGCCCATCCCGCCCGCCGCGGTAGCCGTCGCCGCGGCCTCGGTCGCCACGGTAGCCGTCACCCCGGTAGCCGTCCCCACGATAGCCGTCCCTGTCGCGGCGCCAGTCCTGCCGCCCCTCGTACCGGGGCGCGCCGTAGTGCCGCTCCGCCCGGTAGTGCGGCCGCGCCGAGTAGTAGACGGGCGGGGCCACGTACTGCGCGGGCGCGTAGTACACGGGCGGCGGCGGGGCGTAGTAGGTCGGTGCCGGCGAGTAGTAAGTGGGCTCCGGGGCGTAGTACGTGGGCGCGGGCGGGTAGTAGGCGGGCGGCGCGTAGCGGCGCGGGGCGTAACGTGGCTCCGCGTACGCGGGGTCGTCGTAGTAGCCGTCATGGCGATGGCCGTGGCCCTCCGCGCCGATGATGGTGCCGAGAACGGCGCCCACGGCCGCGCCGGGAGGCCCCCCGACAGCCGCCCCGATGCCGCCGCCGATGATGGCGCCGGCGAGGGGATCGTGAGCCGAAGCCTGGGAGGAATACGCCAGGGTGCCGAAGGCGGTGGCGAGGGCAGCGAACAGCAATGCCTTTGCTTTCATGGGGTTCCTCCGCAGTAAGTGATTGCTCCGAGTCGCTCGCCGTGGTCGGGAAAGGCAGCCGCATCCTCCCCGAACCCCGGGTCGCACCTCCCTAAACGCGCGAGGCGGGAATCGGTTCACCGGCAGGGGTCCGGCATTGCTCCCCCAACTTGCGCGGGGCCCCGGCTCGCCGGAATGCCGGTATTCCAACATCATGGCGGGAAAGGAGGCCCGCCATGGATCTGGTGAAGATCGGAAAGAAGGGGCAAATCACGATTCCCCGCGCGGTGCTGAAGGCAGCGGGCATCGTCGAGGAATCGCAAGTGAGGCCTCCCTGCGGAAGAAGCGCGCAGGGCGCTGAACCGAGCGCGTCTTCCCGGATGCGAACGTCCTCACAATGGCGGCGACATGATGCCGGGTGGACGAGATACTGGCGACCCGCATTCCCGCCGAGGGGACGTCAGCCCTTCGCGCCCCCACTCCAGGGCTTGATCTTCGCAAGTTCCTTCGCGAGCGCAGTCCTGGCCACGGCGGTGTCGTGGTCGGCCTGCAGGTGCAACCACCACCCTTCAGAGAGCTTGAAGAAACGGCACAGGCGCAGGTCCGTGTCAGCCGTGATCGCCCGGCGGCCGGCGATGATCTCCCCGATGCGCTGGGCAGGTACCCCGATTTCCTTGGCCAGCCGGTAGTTGCTCATGCCCAGGGGCTTGAGGAATTCCTCGGCGAGCATCTCGCCGGGCGAAACGGGCTTGAGCTTCCTGCTCATTTCGAGCTCCATCACCCGAACGACGCGATCCAGCTCGAAAAGCGCCTTGGTCTCGGCGCATGCGAACGACAGGATGGCCACAACGATAGTAACGCTAGGCGTGATTAACGGCAAGCGTGATTAGCCGCGAAGGCGGGATATCGAATCAACGGAGGACGCGGGCCCGCCCGACCCGATCGCCTCCAGCCCCCGCTTCTCGTAGTAGTGCACGATGCGCTCCCCGTCCCACACGAACGCGAGGTGCGGCCCCTGGATCGCCGGCTTGAGGAGCCGCGGCTTGAAGACCGCCACGCACTCGCCGCCGGGGTTGCGCACGCTGTCCCACACGATGCCGTGGGCGCCCCGATCGCGCAGCGCCCTCGCGAACGGTTGCGAGCGGGCGTAGCTCACCGGGTCGTAGAGGTCCGGACGCTTCCTCTGCAGGCCGCGCAGGTCGACGAGATCGGCTCGCAGGTTCGCCTGGTAGGAGCGCATGTCGATCTCGCCCGGTGCCTCGCGCGTCCGGGCAAGGAAGATTGCGCGGTGGTAGGCCGACTCGCACGCGGCCGTGTGCAGGTCGTGGGCGGCGTACCAGGCCCGGGGATGCGGTCCTCGGGGGCCACGAGGCAAATCTCGCCCACCTCGTCGCGGATGCGGTCGTTGGTGAGGCTCTCGATCGCGATCACCGCTTCGAGGTCTGCGGGGTCGGCCACGCGCTCGAAGAGCTGGATCGGCGGGAAGCGGCTGGGCACCAGCCGGTAGCTCGGCCGCCAGTCGATGCGCGAGACCTTCTCAGCCCCAGCCGCCACGCTGGGCATCGAGGTACTGGCGCACGAGGTAGAGATCGGCCACCTTGCCGGCGCGCAGGCGATCGAGCGCGCTCGCACCGTTGAAGAGGGGGCCCGCGTTGGGCTTGCGGATCCAGGCGTCCGCCGCCTCGGGGGATGGCAGCAGCATCTGCAGGGCCTTGTAGATGCCGAAGAGGTAGGACAGGCGTTCGAGAGTATCCGGCGAGAGGCTCACCTCCCCGCCCTTGCGCCAGGCGGCGAGCATGGTGCGGGAGCGAAGGCCCAGGAGGGCGAGCTGGTCGGCGTTGTCGAGCTGCCACGCTTCGGCGATGCGGAAGAAGGTGCGCAGGGCGGCGGCGCCGGCGGCGGGGCTGCCGAAGTCGACGCTCTGCCGCCGCTGCTTCAGAGGGGCTGTCTTCACGACGATCGAAGTTGAATCACAAATCCATTATTGGGCGATGCATCTTCAATTGTCCTGTGTCGGGCGTTTGGTGGGCGAGGGCCTTTCCTGCCGCCTCACGACAACCCTGCCAGAGCGGCGGGCTCAAAGCAGATCCGGTCTGTTGACCTTCAACCACTCCACGGCAACCTCAAGCAGGGACTCGGCCTCTGCCCTGCACTCGACCACCGTCGACTCCGGGACAGAATCTCCCGTGTATTCGACAAGGTGACGTTGCTTGCGGAGGTTCTCCAGAACGATCACCGTCTCGGAGGCAACGCCAAAGGTCTTCGACAACGACTGGATCGCCGTCTGGTGGTGCCCGGGGCGGCTCGTCAGCGTCCGGTAACCGTGCGCATTCAGGCCGGCATCGGCGACCATTCGAATGGCGGTATAGGCCGCTCCAAAGCGAGTCTCCGCGCTAATCCCCGCGGCCCTTGCGTCGGCCAGGTGGCGGCGGGCGCTTGCCAGCAGCCGCCCGATCGTGGCGCGCGATGGTGTGATCTCGTCGAGACTCGTCCCCACCAAGTTCCGCAAGCTCATTCGCCGTCCCCACGACAAAGATCTTCGGCCGCGCCAGCACGTCGGCCACGAAGGGATCGCCGGCGGCAACGCGCTCCCGCCATTCCCCGGTGCGGAAGACCTTGGCGTTGATCTCACGGCCGAGGATCGCCTGGGCGGCGTGAAGGCTCGTCACCACGCTGCGAAAGCCCGCCCCGCCGACGACCATCAGGTCGACATCGCTGCCGGCGACCTCCTCGCCGCGCGCCATCGACCCGTACACGAATGCAACGGCTACCGCCCCCCTCACGGTTGACAGGGCCTCGGCCAGGACATCGGCGAGGCCCGAGGTCTTGCGCAGGATGCTCGCCAGCTCCTCGAAGATGGGCGAGGCGCGGTTGGCGCCATAAAGCACCTGGTTCCCCCGCGGAACCCGGCTGAGCAGGCCCGCTTCGGCCAAGCGCACCAGCTCGCGGGTGATGGTGCCCGACGGCAGGCCCGTTCGCCGCGCGATCTCGCGGCCGTGCAGTGCCTCGCCCGGGTGAAGAAGAAGCAGGCCCAGCACGCGGCGCCGGTAGGCCGGAATGAGAAGTGAAATTGCGCTGTGCTGCATAATTAGCAGCGATTGTCGCTTTTTACGCAGCAGAGGGCAAGCGACCTTCCCCGGGCCTTTCCGCAATGCTCCAGCGCTATGCCCACGCGATCACGGCCGGTCGCCTCGCCGCGGCGCTCTCTCACGCCTTGCGGCGCCATTCGTCGAACTCGGGCGGGAGGAGGTCCACGATCGCCTTTCCCGACATCCCCGAGATGTCGTAGGTGAGGTCGAGCTGCTGCAGCACCCTGACGAAGCGCCGGACGGTCCCCGGGTGCCCGTCCAGCGACTGCGCGCCACGCCTGGGCATGCCCCGCGGCTTGTCGAGGTACAGGAGGTTCATCGCCTCCAGCACGCCGCGGCTCGCGATCAGGTCCTGGCGGCTCGCGATCTCGTGGTAAAGGCTCTGCTCGCGATGCACGGGCCCGGAAAGCACCAGCACCGAGTGGGCCCGGTGCCGCCGGTACACGGCGTAGGGTCCGTAGAGCAGGTGGCGGTGCCGATAGCGGTAGCCGAAGTCCGGGATGTGGCGGTAGTCGCGGCCGGGCTTGCGGCTCCCGTCCGGCCGCCTCGGCGAGAGCTGGTCGAAATAGTGCAGGGCGAGCCACGACCACAGCCCGCGATTGCCCTCGACCGATTCCGGCGGCAGGGCGGAGAGTTTCTCGAACAGGTACTGGGCCGCGATCCAGCGCGCCGTGAACCGCACTTCCTCAAGGAGAACGTCGACGGCGAGCTCCTCCGTGCAGTGCGGGTCGGCCAGCAAGTCGCGCGGCGGCTCGCCCGCCGCCCCGCCACGCAACGCGGCGAGATACGCGCGAAACCGCTCGATCCCGGCGTCGTTGAGCGCACGCAGCACGCGGGAACTCACGCCCCGCCCCTTCCCGACGACTGCTCGAACCGCCGCCGCGCGTCCCGGGCGCGGCAGAAGGCCTGCACCGCGGCCTCGATCCAGTCCTCGCGGCGCACCCGCATCTCCTCGTCCCCCGCCTCGATGGAGCGCTCCGGCGGGGGTTCCATGCCGGGCAGCCCGCACACGTAGCGGATCCACAGGCTCGTCCAGTCGTCTTCGTCGAAGTCCGGATCGTCCTGCTCCTGGCCCACCAGCGCCTCGTGGAGGATCCGGCGCACGACTTCCGGGTAGACGAGCGCGAGAAAGGAATCGGCCGACCGCGCGATCTCGCCCAGGTCGGCGACGCGCTCGTTCAGCTCGAGCACCGGCCAGTCGGAGACGTCGAGCCGCCAGATGCGCTCGCCGAGATCCCGGAACTCCACGGGCAGGAGCGACTGCTTGTGGGCGATCGAGTCCTCCGGCTGCAGGGGCACGAGCTTGTCCGCCACGCCAAGGAGCAGGCCGTGGCGCGAACGGGCATCGACCACCTTCAGCCGGAACCGGGGCAGCGGCGCCGGCGTGATGTCGCGCAGCCGCGCATCGGGCGGCTCCGACCGCGCCCCGACCGTGCCGAAGGCGAAGCGCATGTACGACGACGCGTTGTAGGCCTCGACGAACACGCTGGCATCGGGCGGGAAGCCCAGGCCCTCGAGATCGAAATCGGCGACGAAGCGCCAGCCGCTGGCCGTCGCGGGCGCGAGGCGCACGGTGACGCGCGAGCGCGGGATGCGCTTTCGCCCCGTGTAGTTGAGCCGGCGGATCACTGCCGGACGTCCTCGTCCAGCGCCATCGTGCGCACGCGCACGTCGCGGCGCGGGTCGAAGCCCCGGACGGTGAGCTGGAAGGCGGGCTCGTCGATCCGCAGGACGATTCGGTTGGCCGCGAGCTGGACGATCGCGGCCCCGGCGACCTCGGCGGCGATGGGAGGGCCATCCATGCGGAAGTCGAGGGGCTGGTATTGCGCGAACGGGTTGCCGCGACGGACCTCGTAGGCCGCGGCGACGGCGACGAAGCGCGGCATCCGCGCGCCCGCCGCCGCGCCGACGATGCGAAAGCCGCCTTGCAGCTTTTGCAGCTCGAAGTGCCGGTCCCGGCCGGCGGGCTCGATCGCGCCGCTTCCGCCCGTGCCGTCCGGGCCCGCCGGCGCGGCGGCCGGCGCCTCGCGCTGGCGCACGGCCTCCTCGGTGGGCACGTCGAGGGAGAAGAGGTTGCGCAACAGCGCGAAATCGCGGCCCTTCGCCGGCCGCGTGAGCACGCGCACGATCTCCCGCGGCGCGCCCTTCACGTAGCGCAGCGTGTACGGGCCGTGGCGATAGCGCTCCTTGAACCGCGGCGAGCGCTCCTGCCATTCCGTGTGCGCGGGGTTCTCCGAATCCCCGAGGAGGCCGGAGAGCGCGCGGTCGCGCACGCGCACGATCGCCCGCACGCCGCCCGTCAGGCCGCTTCGCACGCCGGCCACGGTGATGCCGTCGCGGACGAAATGCTCGTCGCTGCCGGAGATGGCGTCGTCGCGCTCGAGATAGACGTCGAACTCGGCCGCCAGCGGCTCCCCGGCGGATGGCTTCACCCACACGGGAACGCGCACCGCCACGGGTTCGCCGCCGGCAAAGCGCTCGCGCAGTGCGGAAAGCGCGGCGTCAACCGCCGCGCTCGCCGCCCAGCGTGGCGCCTCCTGCGGCGGCGGGGCCGGAAGGCGCGCGTGCCGGCCCTCCGGCAACGCGATGCCCCACCTCGCCAGCTCGACGAGACGTTGCAGGGAAGCGCCTTCCGCGGTGCCGAGGCGGCCGAGGGCGCGCATGAGGGAGCCGGCGTCGAGCCGCTCGGCGCGCCCCTCGCTTTCCACCTCCACCTCCAGGTCGCCGGCGAGGATCGGGAGGAAGTAGTGGCGCACCACCGAGGACAGGACCTCGCCCGCGCGCAGCTCTCCGTCGGGATGGGGGATCACCACCGAGAGCCCGGAGGCCCCGCCTGCCACCCGCCGGATGCCGAAATCGCGGCAGAACCCGTCGATGAAACCGGGCTCCGCCACGGGCAGCGCGAAATCGCCCTCGAAGTGCGCGAAGTAGCCGTACGGGTAGAAGCGGGCGCCTTCGAGCCGGTGGATGCGCAGGACGGATTGCCCCATGAGCAGCCGGCGGCCATCGTCGTGCCGCGTCGTGACCGCGAAGAACGCGTTGACCCGCGACGAGGCCGGGAAGACCGTCTTGCCAAGGCCCCACCGCCCGAGGTCGGACGCGGCCTTGCGCGAGCGGCCGACGTTGCGCCAGAAGTAGTAGAAGTCGTTGCGCACGGGGGCCGCGCCGAGCTCCTCGTCCTCGCTCTGGCGCGGGTCGCCCTGCAGCCCTCGCGTGCCCGAATCCTCGACCAGCAGGAACGCGAGCGGGCCGTCCCGGGGCGGCAGGTCGGCCACGCCGCTGCGATCCGCGGCGAGGTGGGGCCACAGGCCGGCGAGGTATCGATCCGCCTTCTCCGGGGCGATCATCGCCTCGCCCGAGGGGAACGCGATGCGCACGTGCGCCTTCGAGCCGGGAACCCGCGCATCGAGCGAGTTCTGGATCGCCTCGCGCACGAGCGCGTCCGCGAGGCTGCCCAGCGCCTCCGTGGAGAAGAACTCGCTTTCGATCGGGTCGATGTTCATCTCGCCGGGCTGCATGCGGCGGAAGCGCCAGGCGGGAACTTCGGCGGACACGGGCTAACCTTCCGGGCCCTGGATGATCGCCAGCACCGGGCGCGCCACGTAGAGCTTTCCCCAGGAGCGCTTCGTGATCTCCTCCAGCACACCTTCCTTCACGAGGGCGTTCACCGCGCTGCGGGCCGTCGGGTTGGACACGCCCAGCAGGCGCTCCGCCTGCGCGACATGGATGTAGGGGTTGCGGACGAGCTCGTCGATGAGCGCCACGGCGCGGGGGTGGGCGGCGAGCCGTGCGCGCAGGGTCTCGCGCAGGGCGAGGAGCTTGCCGGCCTGGGCGGACGCCGACTCGGAAACAGCTGCGACCCCCGCGAGAAAGTAGCGGATCCAGGCCCGCCAGTCGCCGTGCGTCCTCACGCGCTGGAGCAGCTCGTAGTACTCGCCGCGCGTGGCATCGATGTAGTCGGAGAGATACAGGAGCGGTTGGGACAGCCGCCCGCGCTCGACGAGGAAGAGCGTCACGAGCAGGCGCCCGATGCGGCCATTGCCGTCGAGGAACGGGTGGATGGCCTCGAAGTGCTCGTGCATCAACGCGCACTGGATGAGGTCGGGGAACTCGTCGCGCACGTGCAGGAAGGCCTCCCACTTGCCTAGCGCCTCGTGCATCTCCACGACGGGCGGGGGAACGTAGACGGCGGATTCGAGGGTGCTGCCCGGCGGGCCGATGAAGTTCTGCGACCGCCGGAACTCCCCCGGCGTGGCCACGTTGCCACGCACGCCCGTCATCAGGCGCTCGTGAAGCTCGCGGACGAGGCGCAGCGAAAGAGGCAACGTCTCCAGCCGCTCGAGCCCGTATTCCAGCGCCTCGACATAGTTGCGAACCTCGCGAACATCGCCAGCCGCATCCCGCGGCGCCGTGTCGCCAGCGAGCTCATCGATCAGCACGTCCGAAAGGGTGGCCCGCGTGCCCTCGATGCGCGATGAAAGCACCGCCTCGCGCCGCAACCAGGGCGCGACGAGCAGGCGCGGATTGGGGAGCTGCCGGCCCAGCGCCGACAGCCCCGCCAAGGCAGCGTCGGCCCGGGACAGCTCCCTGACCAGGTCCATGCCCAGATCGAGCGCCGGGGGCAGCGGGGCCGGGACGAATGCCGCGTAGCCTTGGGGCGTGGTCACGATTCGCCCGGCGTGGGGGGCGATGAAGGCGTGAATGTTCAAGCGGTTGGGCTCGATGAGGGAGCGCTTTCAAAGGCTCGGCTGCTTTGAAAGAAATAGTGTGCTTATTTACAAAGCCCGGCAAGCCATCAATGGCGGCTTTGGCGTTTCAAGGGAAGAGAGCGCTCGTGGCCATCACCACCTGCTCGCGGCCCGCGCGAAGCAGGTTCACGTACCGGTCGCCGAGGGCGTTGGTGGGGGCGTCGAGGCCTTTCGCAACCGCGGGGATGCGGAGGCGGTCGAGGATCTTGCGGGTGCAGCGGAGGGTGATCATCGCGACCATTCCTTCAGATGGGGGCAAGCTCCGCCTTCAGGTGCCGGTGCGATCGATGCCCGGCATCGACAATGTTTTCGCGAGCTCGGACACGGCCCTCTCACGCTCGACGACGCCCATCAGACTGAGGTTCCTGAGCTTCCATCGGACAGCCGGAAGCTCACGGGCGTGGGGGACATCCAAAAGCTCCCACCGCGGTTCCAGGCGCTTGAACGACAGGAGGAACTCACGGTCCTTTTCCTCGAGATTCGCGTGCACGGCAGCAATCAGCGCTTCCCTTGCGTGGACAAGTTCATCGAGAGAGACCGGGTCGGCAGTCATGTTCACAAACTGCCGGTCATACAGTTCGTCCAGCGGCTTGCGTACCGGCTGAAGCGTGCGCGAAATGCGATTGTCGCCGCTCACCAGGTAGACGAGAAACGCGGTCATGAGGGGCCTGGTCAACCCTTCGCGCTCGAGCAGAAGCTTGGCGTCGTACAGGTCGCGGGGATGTTGCCTGTCCAGGGCGGCAACGATCTTGCCGGCGAACAGGTCCTCGAAGGAGAGTGTCCGAACCTCCGCGAAGCCGAGGAGCGCCTCTGCGACAGGGCCGATTCTTCGAGGTGCTTCCGGATAGACGCAGCCACGCAGGACCGGCGTCACCTCGATCTTGATCTTTGCCCTGTCATCCGAAACCAGCGCGGCATAGGCGAACCCATCCTGCATCCGGGTAAACGTGAAGCGCCACGCGGGATTGGCGGCCACCGCGGCGGCTCCGATCCTTCCGAGTGCGGCATGGATGTTTTCGAGCGCAGCCGCTCGATCGCCCTCCGGAAGGTAGGCAAGGTCGATGTCCACCGATAGCCGCGGCACGTCGCGAACAAAGAGATTGATCGCGGTGCCCCCCTTGAGCGCGAAGCAGCGCTCGGCGCCAACGAAGGGCAGGACGCGCACGAGAAGCCGCGCCTGTGCGAAGTAGGGGCTATCTGGCGTGATCATCCAGGTCTGCCGGGAGGGTGATGTCGTATTTCGAGTCGAGTCTTCCGCCCGGGACGAGCATCCGGCGGCCGCGCCCCAAGTCGACCCCGGCCAAGTCGAGGTATTTGAACCATGCGTGGCCGCAGCGATCGGCGAGCGCAAGGAACAGCCGCTTCACCTTGACGTTGCCGCACGCCGCCAGAAGGGAAGATACGAGTGCGGGCTTCAGGTTCGCCAGCCCCTGCAACAGCAAGTACGCCTCATGGATGGATTCGCGCGCCGGGACATCCTGGAGCAGCTCCATGACAGCCCTCTCTTCGCCCGAGAACAGCAGTTGCCAATCCCACGCGCCCCAGGTCACGACCTTCAGGCCGAAGTCGTCGATGCGCGATCTTTCCAGCGGAGCGTTCGGGAAGGCGACGAATTGGCCGGCCTCCCCGTGGCCTGCGCGCAGCGTGTGGAACATCGCATCGCTTCTCGGGGCGAACCTCTCCTCCAGCCCCAGCTTGCCGACCCACGGGGGAACCCCCTCGGGGCCGTACAGCAGGATTTCGTCCTTGCCGACCATTCGCAGATAGTGGCCGTGCCCGTGGTGGACAAGCGCCGTCCGCCCGCCCACGTGAGCCCATTTGGCATGCATGAACTGAAGGCTTGCCACCACATGCTGCCATTTGAGAGGAGGGCCTGGCCGTCGATAGATGCCACGCACCGGGGAGACCAGATAACCCGAACGCACATAGGTCGAGAGGTTGGTCCGGTTGTAGCCGTTCTCCTCCAGCCAGCCTGTCGAGGCAAGCAGGCCTTCCTCCAGCAGGTGATGGAGTCGATTTATTTTGTCGGTTCTTTGCAAGCTCATGGTTTGCAAACTATCACCTATGCAAACGGCCTGCAAGTTTATGCATGGTTGAATGTGCAAGTCTCTTGCTTGCGAAAATTGTTGCCTTCAAACCACACCGCGATGCGCGCAGAGCGGGGCGGGAGCTCTTCTGGCGGCGTTTCGCGTCCAAGG
>Ga0209477_1002329_pt1 | contig 11003 bp, 8 predicted proteins | sample KloWWTupernatant_FD_187180 | JGI IMG/M metagenome (GOLD analysis project Ga0209477, IMG submission 187180) | Active sludge microbial communities from Klosterneuburg, Austria, studying microevolution and ecology of nitrifiers - Klosterneuburg... | ecosystem: Engineered > WWTP > Aerobic digester >...
TTCCGTGGTTCGGGCCGCCGATGTCGCCGGCGTCGATGGCGACGGCGCGGTTCATGGAGACCTGGGCCCATGGCCTGGACGTGGCCGACGCCCTGGGCGTCACCGCCGAGCCCACCGACCGCATCCGCCACGTCGCCCACCTGGGGGTGCGCACCCGAGACTTCGCCTACGCCACCCACTCGCTGGAGCCACCGGCCGAGGCCTTCCGCATCGAGCTGCGCGCCCCGTCGGGCGAGACCTGGACGTGGGGTCCCGACGACGCCGTGCAGTCGGTGTCCGGTCCGGCCTACGACTTCTGCCTGCTGGTCACCCACCGCCGCCACCGCGACGACCTGGACCTGGTCGCCACCGGCGCGGACGCGGATCGGTGGCTCGACATCGCCCAGGCGTTCGCCGGGCCGCCCGGCTCGGGACGCACACCGACAAGAGGAGCGACGTGATGAGCGACACCGCGCGCGGCGCGGCCGGCTCGGCAACCGAACCGTTGATCGTCGCCAACTGCTCGGGGTTCTACGGCGACCGCCTGTCGGCCATGCGCGAGATGCTCGACGGCGGACCGGTCGACGTGATCACCGGCGACTACCTGGCCGAGCTCACCATGCTGATCCTGGGCAAGGACCAGCTGCGCGACCCGTCGCTCGGCTACGCCCGCACGTTCGTCACCCAGATCGAGCAGTGCCTGGGCGACGCGCTCGAGCGCGGGGTGCGCATCGTGTCCAACGCCGGCGGCCTCAACCCGACCGGCCTGGCCGAGCGCATCCGCGAGGTGGCCGCCGGTCTGGGCCTGTCGCCGGCGATCGGCGTCGTCGACGGTGACGACCTGGCCCCCCGTGCCGGCGAGCTCGGCTTCGAGGGTGCGCTGACCGCGAACGCCTACCTGGGCGGCTTCGGCATCGCCCGGGCACTCGCCGCGGGAGCCGATGTGGTGGTCACCGGCCGGGTGACCGACGCGTCGGTCGTGGTCGGCCCTGGCATCTGGCGCTTCGGGTGGGGCCCGGACGACCACGACGCGCTCGCCGGCGCGGTCGCCGCGGGTCACGTCATCGAGTGCGGCACCCACGCGACCGGCGGCAACTTCTCGGGGTTCATGGACCTGCCCCGCGACGCCCAGCCGCTCGGGTTCCCGATCGCCGAGCTGCACGCCGACGGATCCAGCGTCATCACCAAGCACCCCGGCACCGGAGGCACGGTCACGATCGACACCGTCACCGCGCAGCTCATGTACGAGATCCAGGGTCCGGTCTACGACAACCCCGACGTGCGCACCGACCTCCGCAGCATCGAGCTGTCCGGCGACGGTCCCGACCGGGTGCGCATCTCCGGAGTCACCGGCTCGGCACCGCCGGAGCAGCTCAAGGTCGCCACCAACACATTGGGCGGCCACCGCAACCAGATGGAGTTCGTGCTCGTCGGCCTGGACCTCGACGCCAAGGAGGCGTGGCTGCGCGAGCAAATGGACGCGGCGCTCGCCGACCGTCGCCCCGCCGAGGTCGTCTGGACCCGCGGACCTGATCCCGTCCCTGACGCCGACACCGAGGAGGGCGCCGCCCGGCGGGTGCGCTGCGTGGTCAAGGACCCCTCCGCCGAGGTGGTCGGCAAGGCGTTCACCGCCGCGGGGGTCGAGCTGGCGCTGGCGTCGTACCCGGGGTTCACACTCACCGCGCCGCCCGGCAAGCCGTCGCCGTTCGGGGTCTACCGACCCGCCTACGTCGACCGGAACCAGGTGCACGAACGTGTGCTCGTCGACGGCGTCGAGATCGGAGAGACCACATGAGCACCACCCGCGTTCCGCTGGGCACGTTCGTGCACGCCCGCTCCGGCGACAAGGGCGGCAACGCCAACATCGGACTGTGGGTGCGTCAGGACCCGACCGGCTCCGAGGACCCGGAACGCCGGTCGGCCCGCATCGACTGGCTCCTCGGCTTCGTCACCACCGAACGGGTCCGCGAGCTGTTGCCCGAGACGGCGCAGCTCCCCGTCGAGGTGCACCCGCTGGCCAACCTGGGCGGCGTGAACGTCATCGTCGAAGGGCTGCTCGGCGACGGCGTCGCCGCGTCGACCCGCTTCGACCCCCAGGCCAAGGCGCTCGGCGAGTGGATCCGCTCCCGACTGGTCGACGTGCCCGACGAGCTGCTCGACCCCACTCCGTCATGAGGAGCATCCCGTGCAGATGACCGACGAGCAGCTCGCGCTGCGCGCCAGCGCCCGCCGCTTCACCGAGAACGAGATCCTCCCCCACCTCGACGCGTGGGAGGAGGCCGGGGAGCTGCCCCGCTCGCTGCACCGCGCCACCGCGGCTGCGGGCCTGCTGGCGGTCGGCTACCCCGAAGCGGTCGGCGGCGACGGCGGCGACCTGCTCGACGCCTGCGCCATGCAGGAGGGATTCATGGAGGCCGGGGCCTCGGGCGGGCTGATGGCGTCGCTGTTCACCCACGGCATCGCGCTACCCCACATGATCGCCCACGGCTCCCCGCAGCTGATCGACCGCTACGTCCGCCCGACACTGGCCGGCGAGATGATCGGCTCACTGGCGGTCACCGAACCCGGCGGCGGTTCCGACGTCGCGGGCATCACCACGAAGGCGGTGCGCGACGGCGACCGCTACATCGTCAACGGTGCCAAGACGTTCATCACCTCGGGGGTTCGTGCGGACTTCGTGACCACCGCGGTGCGCACCGGCGGACCGGGCCACGGCGGCATCTCGATCCTGGTCGTCGACACCGACACCCCCGGCTTCACCGTCACCCGGGCGTTGCGCAAGATGGGCTGGCACTGCTCGGACACCGCCGAGCTGTCCTACGTCGACGTCGAGGTGCCGGCCGACAACCTCGTCGGAGAAGAGGGCCGGGGATTCGTCTACATCGCCGAGCAGTTCGTGGTGGAGCGGATCTTCCTGGCGCTCATGGGCTACGGCCACGCGGCGCGGGCGCTCGCCCTCGCCGCGCAGTACTGCCAGGACCGGGTCACCTTCGGCAAGCCCCTGGTGTCCAACCAGGTCGTGCGGGCCAAGCTCGTCGAGATGCACCGCCAGGTCGCCGTCGCCCGCACCTACACCCTCGAGGTCGCCCGCCGTCACGTCGCCGGTGAGACCGTGATCGCCGAGGCGTGCCTGGCCAAGCAGACCGCCGTCGACGCAGCGGTCGCGGTCACGAACGACGCGGTGCAGCTGTTCGGCGGGGCGGGCTACATGCACGGCACCGAAGTCGAACGCCACTACCGCGACGCCCGCATCCTGCCCATCGGAGGAGGATCCACCGAAGTGCTGACCGATCTCGCCGCCCGACTGCTGGGGTACTCGACATGAGCGCTGGAACGAGCACCGACACCGCCGCCGACCCGACCACCGCCGACCCGACCGACGCCGAACCCGTGTCCCGACGTGAGGCGATGCTGGCCAAGATCGCCTCGCTGCACGAGGAGCAGACCAAGGCCGTCAACGCCGGGGCCAAGTACGTCGAACGCCACCATGCCCGCGGCAAGCTGACCGCCCGCGAGCGCATCGACCTGCTCCTCGACGAGGGCTCCGCGTTCCTCGAGCTGATGCCGCTCGCAGCCTGGGGGACCGACTTCCCCGTCGGCGCCAGCATGATCGTCGGGATCGGCGTCGTCGAGGGGGTCGAGTGTCTGATCTCGGCCAACGACCCGACGGTGAAGGGCGGCGCCCTCAACCCGTACTCGTTGCGCAAGACGTTCCGGGCCGCGGAGATCGCGGCCCAGAACCGCCTGCCGTCGATCAGCCTGACCGAGTCCGGCGGTGCGGACCTGCCGACCCAGAAGGACATCTTCATCCCCGGTGGCCGAGGGTTCCGCGACCTCACCCGCGCTTCGGCCGCGAAGCGTCCGACGATCTCGGTCGTGTTCGGCAACTCGACCGCCGGTGGCGCGTACGTACCCGGAATGAGCGACTACGTGATCATGGTCAAGGAGCAGGCCAAGGTCTTCTTGGGCGGACCGCCTCTGGTCAAGATGGCGACCGGCGAGGAGAGCGACGACGAGTCGCTCGGCGGCGCCGAGATGCACTCCCGGGTGTCGGGCTCGTCGGACTTCCTGGCCGTCGACGAGCACGACGCCATCCGCCTGGCCCGTCGGGTGGTCGCCCGCCTCAACTGGCGAAAGCGCGGCAACCCGCCGCCGCCGACCTACGCCGAGCCGGACCTGGACCCCGACGGACTGCTCGACCTGATCCCCACCGACCTGCGCGAGCCGTTCGACCCCCGCGAGGCGATCCTGCGCATCGTCGACGGGACCGGTGACGGCGACGGAGCGCCGTTCGACGAGTTCAAGCCGTTGTACGGCCCGGCGCTGTGCGTCGGCTGGGCCCGCCTGCACGGTCACGAGATCGGCATCCTGGCCAACGCCCGGGGCGTGCTGATGAGTGAGGAGGCCCAGAAGGCGGCGCAGTTCATCCAGCTCGCCAACCAGAAGGACACGCCGCTGCTGTTCCTGCACAACACCACCGGCTACATGGTCGGCAAGGACTACGAGCAGGGCGGGATCATCAAGCACGGGGCGATGATGATCAACGCGGTGTCCAACTCGAAGGTGCCGCACCTGACGGTGATCATGGGTGCCTCCTACGGGGCAGGGAACTACGGGATGAACGGCCGGGCCTACGACCCGCGGTTCCTGTTCACCTGGCCGTCGGCCAAGTCCGCGGTGATGGGCCCGGCGCAGCTCGCAGGCGTGCTCGAGATCGTCGCCCGCGAGTCCGCCGCGTCCAAGGGCGAGCCGTTCGACGCCGAGGCGTTCGCCGGCATCACCCAGATGGTCGAGGCGACCATCGAGGAGCAGTCGCTGCCGTACTTCCTGTCGGGGATGGTCTACGACGACGGCGTCATCGACCCGCGCGACACCCGGACGGTGCTGGGCATCTGCCTGTCCGTCATCGACAACGAGCCGATCGAGGGCGCCATGAACTTCGGCGTCTTCCGGATGTAGAGGGGCGCCGCTATGAGGAATGACCCATCGTGAAGGAGCACACAGTGATCACCCGGCTGCTGGTCGCCAACCGGGGCGAGATCGCCCGCCGGGTGTTCCGCACCTGCCGCGACCTGGGCATCGCCACCGTGGCGGTGCACTCCGACGCCGATGCCGCCATGCCCTACGTCGCCGATGCCGACACGGCGGTCCACCTGCCCGGCAACACACCCGCCGAGACCTACCTGGACGTCGCCGCGGTCATCGACGCCGCGTCGCGCTCGGGGGCCGACGCCGTCCACCCCGGCTACGGGTTCCTGTCGGAGAACGCGGAGCTCGCACGCGCCGTGATCGATGCCGGGCTCACCTGGGTCGGACCCGACCCCGCCTCGATCGAGGCGATGGGTTCCAAGATCTCGGCCAAGGCGCTCATGGCCGACGCCGGGGTGCCGGTGCTCGACGGCGTCGACCCTGCCTCGGCCACCGACGCCGACCTTCCGCTGCTGGTCAAGGCGTCCGCCGGCGGCGGCGGCCGGGGCATGCGCGTCGTGCGTGACCTGGCCGCGCTCGACGCCGAGATCGACGCCGCGACCGCCGAGGCCGCCTCGGCGTTCGGCGACGGCACCGTGTTCGTCGAGCCCTACGTCGAGCACGGCCGCCACGTCGAGGTGCAGGTCGTCGGCGCGTCCGACGGGGTGCTGGTGCTCGGTGAGCGTGACTGCTCGGTGCAGCGACGACACCAGAAGGTCATCGAGGAGGCTCCGGCGCCCGGCCTGTCCGACGCCACCCGCGCCGCGCTGCACGACGCGGCCCGGGCCGCAGCGGCCGCCATCGACTACCGGGGGGCCGGCACCGTCGAGTTCCTCTACGACCCCGGACGCGAGCGCTTCTGGTTCCTCGAGATGAACACCCGGCTCCAGGTCGAGCACCCCGTCACCGAGGCCGTGCTCGGCGTCGATCTGGTGGCGCTGCAGATCGCGGTGGCCGAGGGTCGACCGCTCGCGGAGCTCGTCGTGCGCGAGCCATCCGGGCACGCGGTCGAGGTGCGCCTCTACGCCGAGGACCCCGCCGCGGGCTATCGCCCGCAGTCGGGCCGGCTCCGACGGTTCGAGATCGACGGGGTTCGCTCCCGGTTCGAGGGACCGGACGTCGCGGGCATCCGACTCGACTCGGGCGTCGGTGCCGGCGACGAGATCGGCACCTTCTACGACGCGATGATCGCCAAGGTCGTCGCGTGGGCACCGACCCGCGACCAGGCGTTGCGCCGCCTCGCCGCCGCTCTGGCCGACGCCGAGATCCACGGCCTGCGCACCAACCGCGACCTGCTGGTGAACCTGCTGCGCGACCCGGTGGTGCGTGACGGCCGCATGGACACGACCTGGCTGGACGGAGCCGACCTGTCCACACTCGGCCGCTGCGTCACGTCCCCCGACGCGGTGGACCTCAGCGCGTTCGCGGCGACGATCGCGGTGGCCGAGCAGGCCCGCACGCGACGTCCCGTGCAGCAGCGCATCGCGTCCGGCTACCGCAACGTCGTCGCCGAGCCCCTGCTCGCAGCGTTCGAGGACACCGACGGCGAGCCGGTGGACGTCCGCTGGCACGGCGGGGCGACGCCACGCCCCGCGGGCCGCGACGACGTCCGGGTGATCGGCGTCGAGCTGCCCGTGGGGTCCGGATACGGCGATCCCGTCGTCGTCCGCCTCGACGTCGCCGGGGTCACCCACACGTTCCGCGTCCACGTCGACGGCCCCCACGTCGACGTCGAGTCCGCGCTCGGACACGTCGCGCTCACCCGCCGACCGCGACTGGTCGACCCCGCGGAGCTGGTGGCCGAAGGGTCGCTGTTGGCCCCCATGCCCGGCTCGGTCATCGACGTGCGCGTCGGTGTCGGCGACCACGTGAGCGAGGGCGACACGCTCGTGGTCATGGAAGCCATGAAGATGCAGCACGCCATCGCCGCCCCCGCGGCCGGCGTCGTCGTCGAGCTGGGGGCCGAGGTCGGCAGCCAGGTCGACGCCGGCACCGTGCTCGCCGTCGTCGATGCCGACGCCACCGAGACGCTCGAGTTGGCCCACGAAGGAGAGACCCCGTGACCACGATGTTCGCCGAACCCGAGGAGCGCGTCGCCCTGCGCGACGCGGTCGCCAAGCTCGCTGGCAAGTACGGCCGCGAGTACGTCGAACGCCAGGCCGCAGCGGGCGACAAGATGACCGACATGTGGCTCGAGATGGGCCGCAACGGCTTCCTGGGTGTGAACCTGCCCGAGGAGTACGGCGGGGGCGGCGGCGGCATGGCCGATCTGGCCGCCGTGCTCGAGGAGTGCGCCACCGCGGGCGCCCCGCTGCTGATGATGGTCGTGTCTCCGGCGATCTGCGGGTCGATCATCGTGCGCTGCGGCACCGAGGAGCAGAAGCGCCGCTGGGTACCGGGCCTGGCCGACGGCACGCTGCTGATGGCGTTCGGCATCACCGAGGCCGACGCCGGATCGAACTCGCACCAGATCACCACGACCGCCCGCCGCGACGGCGACGAGTGGACCCTCAACGGCCAGAAGACCTTCATCTCCGGTGTCGACGAGGCGCAGTCGGTGCTGATCGTGGCGCGCACCGAGGACGAGAAGACCGGCAAGCTGCGCCCGGCGCTGTTCGTGGTGCCCACCGACGCCCCCGGGTTCAGCCGCTCCCCCATCGAGATGGGCTGGGCCGCCCCCGAGAAGCAGTTCACGCTGTTCCTCGACGACGTGCGCCTTCCTCACGACGCGCTGATCGGCGAGCAGGACGGCGACCTGTGGCAGCTGTTCGCCGGGTTGAACCCCGAGCGCATCATGGGCGCCGCCATGTCGTGCGGCATCGCCCGCTACGCGCTCGGCCGCGCCGTCGAGTACGCCAAGGAGCGCAAGGTCTGGAAGGACCAGCCGATCGGCGCGCACCAGGGCATCGCCCACCCGCTCGCCCGCATCAAGATCGAGCTGGAGCAGGCCCGGCTGCTGTGGCAGAAGGCGGCCGCGCTCTACGACGCGGGCGACGACTTCGGTGCCGGCGAGTACGCCAACATGGCCAAGTACGCGGGCGGCGAGATCGCCTGCAACGCCACCGACGTGGCCGTGCACACCCACGGCGGCAACGGGCTCACCGTCGAGTACGGCCTGGCCAACATGCTCGTCGCTGCCCGGCTCGGGCGCATCGCGCCGGTGTCGCGCGAGATGATCCTGAACTTCGTGGCCATGCACTCGCTCGGCCTGCCCAAGTCGTACTGACCCACGTCGAACTGACCCACGACGTACTGACCCGATTCGAACCGCGGAGATCCCGATGACCGAGCTCGTGCACCACGACGTCGCCGACGGCGTCGGCACCATCACCCTCGACAGCCCGCACAACCGCAACGCGCTGAGCCGTCAGCTCGTCACCGAGCTGTTCGCCGCGCTCGAGGCCGCCCGGAGCGACGACTCGGCCGTGGTCGTGCTGCGCAGCGCGGATCGGGTCTTCTGCTCGGGAGCGGACCTGAGCGAGGCGACCGAGGGCGCCATGGAGCAGGGCACCCGGGCGCTGGTCGATCTCCAGCGCCTGATCGTCACGCACCCCAAGCCGGTGGTGGTGCGCCTGGCCGGACCGGTGCGGGCCGGGGGCCTCGGCCTGGTCGCCAGCGCCGACATCGCGATCTGCTCCGACGACGTCACGTTCGCGTTCACCGAGGCGCGCCTGGGTGTCGCCCCGGCGGTGATCAGCCTGACCGTGTTGGCCCGCATGACCAGCCGCGCCGCGTTCGACACGTTCCTGACCGGTCGCACCTTCGACGCGGCCGAGGCCGCGGCGATGGGCCTGGTCACCCGCAGCGTGCCCGCCGACGAGCTCGACGACGAGATCGCCCGGGTCTGCGACGACCTCCGACAGGCCCACCCTCAGGGGCTCGCCGAGACCAAGGCGCTGCTGGCCCGCGAGGTGGTGGCGCGCATCGACGCCGGAGCCGACGACATGGCCGCTCTCAGCGCCCGGCTGTTCGCCAGCGACGGCGCCCACGAAGCGATCACCGCCTTCCTGCAACGCCGCTGACCCCCACCGCCCCGCTTTGTCCCGCAGGGACGCGGTGATCACCGCTTCTGTGCGTGACAGAGCATCATGACCGGATGACGTTCCCGACTGCCACACCGTCATCGCAGGGGATCGATCCCGTCGCACTGGCCGACTTCGTCGACGCGGTCGACACCGATCCCCGCATCGAGGCGCACGGGCTGATCGTCCAGCGCCGCGGCCGCCGGGTGCTGGAGGCCTACTGGAGTCCCCACCGCGCCGGAGAGGCCCGGCTTGTGTACTCGCTGAGCAAGTCCTTCACCGGGGCTGCTCTGGGCCTGGCCGTCGGGGACGGGCTGGTGTCGCTCGACGACCGCGTCGCTGACCACCTCGGCGACCTGATGGTCGACCCCGGACCGCTGACCGAGCGCACACTGATCCGTCACATCGCATCCATGTCCAGCGGTCACCGCGACGAGACCCTGCTCGACGCCTTCATGGCCGAACCCGACGATCCGCTGCGCGGCTACTTCACGCTCGAGCCCGATCACGAGCCCGGGACCTGGTTCGCCTACAACCAGCCACCCGTGCTCGCCCTGTCGGCGCTCCTCCACCGGGTCACCGGCCGGCGGCTCGTCGACCAGCTCCGGGCTCGGGTGCTCGAACCGATCGGGATCGGCAATCTGCGCTGGTACCAGTACCGGCCCGGGGTCGACCTGGGCTTCTCGGGCGTGTTCACCGACCTCGACGCCATCGCCCGGTTCGGTCAGCTGCACCTCGACGACGGCGTGTGGGGCGGCAGGCGGCTGCTCCCCGAGGGGTGGGTGGGCCTGGCGTCAAGCATCCAGGTGACGAACGAGCAACGGATCGAACCGGACTGGAGCCGCGGCTACGGGTTCCAGCTCTGGATGTGTCGACACGGGTTCCGCGGCGATGGCGCGTTCGGCCAGTACATGGTGGTGCTGCCGGAGCAGGACGCGGTGGTGGCGTTCTTCTCCCACACAGAGGACATGCAGTCGTTCATGGACCTGATCTGGGATCGGCTGCTCCCCGCCTTCGATCCGCCCCGACCCCCGGGCCCGAGTTCCGACGCGGCGGTCGCCGAGCGCACCGCGGCACTGCAGCACCCCACCGCCTCGGTCCGGTCGGGCTGGGCCGGGTCACCGTCGACGGCGCTCCGGGGCTCGTTCACCCGTGCCGACGGGGTGGTGAGCCACTCGAGCATCACCGCCGTCGAGATCGACGGCACCCACATGCTGTTGCACGAGGGCGACCTGGTGACCCGCGTCCCGCTGAGCTCGAGCTGGGTCGACGTCGCCGGAGTCCCGATGTCGGCCAGCGCAGCCGCGGACGGAGACGGCCGGCTCACCGTGGATCTGGTGTTGCGGGCGTCACCGCACCGGTTGGAGTTGACCACCGACCCGACGACATCGACGTTCACGGCAACCTGGCCGCTGTTCCCGTTGTTCGGGATGGGCCTGGACACGGCGCTGGCCCAGATCGGCCCCCCACCGGACTGACCGCCGACCCTCCCGATTCCGCTTCTGTAGTGCGAGATCCAGGCGTTCGCCTGGATCTCGCACTACAGAACGGGCCGTCTGCGTCAGCTGATGACGGTCGTGGCCAGGATCGGGTTGGTCGCGGCGTAGCAGTTCGACGTCGAGGTGACCGATCCCAGGATCGGGATGTTGTTCACCCGGGTCTGGAACGTGAGGGCCGGATCACCGTAGGAGGTGCCGGCGTAGGCGAACCCGAGCGACGTGCCCGCGACGCCGGTGGCCTGGAACGTGACGGTCACCTTGGGGAAGTTCGCCGACACGCCCGCGGCGAGCGTGCCGGGGACGGTCAGGACCACCTTGCCACCGCTCAGGGCCACGCTCGGCGTCCCCGAACCCAGGTTGGAGCCGCCGCTGTACGTGGCTCCGACGAACGTCGCTCCCGTCGGCACGTTGAACCGATACTGGACGTTGGCCACGTAGCCGATGGGGTAGCCGCCTCCCGAGGTGGGCACCGCCATCGGGTCCGGGGTCAGCTCGACGTCGAAGTCGGAGCCCGCCGCGACCGTCGTCGGCGCGA
>Ga0209477_1002337_pt1 | contig 10988 bp, 7 predicted proteins | sample KloWWTupernatant_FD_187180 | JGI IMG/M metagenome (GOLD analysis project Ga0209477, IMG submission 187180) | Active sludge microbial communities from Klosterneuburg, Austria, studying microevolution and ecology of nitrifiers - Klosterneuburg... | ecosystem: Engineered > WWTP > Aerobic digester >...
AGGATCTCGGGCGGATCGGCTGTGGCCCGGTGCCGTTCCTCCTCGGCGGACCACAGCCGGTAGCAGGTTCCCGGTCCGGTCCGGCCGGCCCGACCACGCCTCTGGTCGGCACCGGCGAGCGAGACCGGTGTGGTGGCCAACCCGGGCAGACCTGTCGCGGCGTGGACGCGCAGGGTTCGGCGTCGGCCGGAGTCGATGACGATGCGCACCCCATCGACGGTGATCGACGTCTCGGCGATCGCGGTGGCCAGCACCACCCGACGTCGGCCCCGCGGGTCCGGTGCGAGTGCTGCGTCCTGCTCCGCGGCGGGGACCGAGCCGTGCAGCTGGTGGACGACGACCTCGGCGCCGACGCCGGGCGAGAGGCGCTCAGCGGTGCGGCGGATCTCGCCACGGCCGGGGAGGAAGACCAGCACGTCGCCGAGCGCCCCATCGGACTCGGGTCCGGCGTCCAACGCCTCGTGGACCACCGTCGTCACCCGGTCCTCGATGCGGTCCTGACCCCGGCCGGGGCGGTGCATGGTTCGCACCGGATGCTGCGGGGCGGTGGCCGAGATGACGGGGACCGCTCCGATCGCGTCATCGCCCAGGCGAGCGGCGACGGGTCCCGGCTGGAGGGTGGCGGACATGGCCAGCAGTCGGAGGTCGGGTCGCAGGGAGGAGCGAACGTCGATCAGCAACGCCAGCAGCAGGTCGACGTCGACGGAGCGTTCGTGGAACTCGTCGAGGACAACAGCGGTCACCCGTCGCTCGGGACCCTCGAGTCCGGGGTCGGCCTGCAGGCGTCGGAGGGCGAGCCCCTCGGTGACCAGCTCGACCCGGGTGGTGGGGCCGACACGGCGGTCGCCGCGAACCGAGTACCCGAAAGTCGCGCCGACGGGCTCACCCCGCACCGCGGCCATGCGGGCCGCGGCACGGCGGGCGGCCAGACGGCGGGGTTGAACGACGAGGATGCGGCCTCCGGCGGCCCACGGCTCGTCGATCAGCGCCGGCGGGAGAGCGGTCGTCTTGCCGGTGCCGGGCGGGGCCACGAGCACTGCGGCGCCGCGGTCGGCCAGGGCGGCGCGGACGTCGTCGAGGACGTCGAGGACCGGGAGGCGCGGTCCGTTCGCGGTCACGTCGCGGGATGGGACGTCAGCGCGTTGTCGGACGTCTGCGTGGGCCGGACGGAGGGCCGGACGGAGGGCCGGACGGGGGGCCGGACCGTGGGGTGGCGGAGCGGCGGTCCGGTCACCGCTGGTCGGGCCCGGAGCGCAGGACCCGACCGGGTGTCGCCCCGGTGTGCTCGCCGTTCTCCAGCGCCACGACCCCGTTGATCACGGTGGCGACGTAGCCGTCGGCACGCTGGATCCATCGGCCCGCGCCCTTGGGCAGGTCGTGGACGAACTCCGGCACCGGCAGGGCGAGCGCCTCCCAGTCGATCACGTTCAGGTCGGCGGCCATGCCGGGAGCGACGGTGCCGCGATCGGCCAGCCCGACGAAGGCCGCCGTGTCCGACGAGAGCCGCTGCACCGCACGCTCCGGTGTCAGCAAACCGCGGTCGCGGGCCCAGTGGGTGAGGAACCAGGTGGGCTGGCTGGCGTCGAGGATCTGTCCGACGTGGGCGCCGGCGTCGGCCAGGCCCATGATCACGGTGTCATCGGCCAGCATCTCGGCGATGGCGTCCATCGACTGGTTGAGCAGCGGCCAGTAGACGAGCACGCGACCGTCGCTCTCGTCGCACAGGTCGACGTACGCCTCGGCCATCGACACGCCGCGTTCGGCGGCGATCGCGGGCAGCGAGGTCCGGGGGTCGCAGTCGTAGCGGGCGAGCCCGTCGCGCTGGCCGGGGACCCCGTCGGCCCCGGTGACGAAGAAGCGGGCCAGCTCCTCGGCGGACGGCGCGGTGTCGGCCTCGGCGATCAACCGGGCCCGGGTCGTGGGGTCACGCAACGCGGCCAGCCGACCGGGGAGGTCGAGCTCCCGAAGCGCAGCCCACGACGGGTGCCGCCCGAACGGGGTGGCGGCCTGCAACGAGAACAGCACGCCGATTCCCCGCGCCGTGGTCTGGGGGCGGATCCGGGCCCCCTCCGCGTTGGCGGCCTCGGCGAGCTCGATCGCCAACCGGTGGTGGTCGGGGTTGTCGAAGGTGTGGGTCAGGTTGAACGTGACCGGGCGACCGGACCGCAGCGCGACCTCGCGCATCCATTCGAGCTCCGATCGGCAGCGCGGCTCGGACGGGCCGTCGCCATCGAAGCGGGGGGCGCTCTCGAAGATGCCGCGCCCGCGTCGGGCCAGGACGTCGGCCAGGGCGATCAACTCGTCGGCGTCCGCGAACGTGCCGGGGACCTGGCGTCCGTCGGGGACCTTGTGGCGCAGGGTGCGCGAGGTCGAGAACCCGAGCGCGCCGGCGGCCATGGCCTCGTCGAGCAGACCGACCATCTCCTCGAGCTCGGCGGCGCTCGGCCGGGCATCGGGATCCATGGAGCGGTCGCCCATCGCCCAGTAGCGGAGGGCGCAGTGGCCGACCATCCCGCCGACGTTCATGACGCTGTCGATCCGCTCGAGGCTGTCGAGGTAGTCGCCGTAGGTCTCCCAGTCCCACGGGAGCGCCGCCATGATCGACTCGGCGGGGATGTCCTCGACCGACTCCATCATGTCGGCCAGGTAGGCGCGGTCCTGGGGCTTGCAGGGTGCGAAGGTCACCCCGCAGTTGCCCATGACCACGCTGGTCACGCCGTGCCAGCTCGAGCTGGTGCCGAGCGGGTCCCAGGCGACCTGGGCGTCGAGATGGGTGTGGATGTCGACGAAGCCGGGCGTCACGATCAGGCCGTCGGCGTCGATCTCGCGGTCGGCGGCTCCGGCGGTTCCCGCCTCGAGCACCGCGCTGATCCGACCGTCGTCGACGGTCACGTCCGCCGTGCGGGCCGGAGCGCCGGTCCCGTCGACGAGCTGTCCCCCACGGATCACCAGGTCGTGCGCCATGGCCGCGAACCCTACGCGCCGACGGGTCCTTCCGCGCTCGCCCCGCGGACCGCTTTGTCCCGCACAGACGCGGTGATCACCCCCTCTGTGCGGGACAAAGCGGTGAGGGGGTGGCGGTCGGGGGCGGCGGTCAGGGGACGATGCGGCCCTGGAGGGCCTGCGCGGTCCAGACCACCAGACCGGCCGAGCCGACGCAGGACACCAGCACCTGCCGCCACCGGCGGTCCGACCACTGCGCCAGCGCCACCACCAACGGCACGGCGAGCAGGCCGTAGCGCCCGATCGAGTCGATGGTCTGCGCAGCGAGCGCGACGGTCAGGGTCGCCACGCTGAACGCGACCCACGACCACGGCTGGCGCCTCCGCACCGACACGACAACGAGCAGGCACCACAGCACGATGAACGGCACCAGCTCGGTGTCGGTGTTGTGGAACAGACCCCAGACCGATTCGGCCGCCCGCACCAGCGGGTTGCGGAAGTCGCCGCGGATCGGCCGCTGCTGCTCCCACGGTGCCATCCAGTCACCGACCTGGTTGCCGACGTACGCGAGCGACGCGAGAAGGCCGAGCGGCGCGGCGACCAGGGCGACGAGCGCGGGCACGATCCGGGGCCTCGGCCGGGCCGCCACCACCTCGATCAGGATCGGGACCCCGAGCAGCAGACCCGTCGGCCGCAGAGCGGCTGCGAACGCAGCGCACAGCGCCACCCACCACCACGCCCGGCGGTGCAGCGCGAGCAGGCACCCGGCGGTGGCGAGGAGGGCGAGGCCCTCGGTGTAGGGCCACACGAACACGATCGCGGCGGGGACGATCGCCACCATCCACGCCGATCGCAGACCCGCGGCGTCGGACTCCTCGGACCCCCAACGAGGCGCGAGGACCTCGCGGGCCAGCTGCGCCAGCACGACCGCGCCGGCCAGCGCGGCCAGGTTGCCGATGACGACCAGAGCGACGTCGCTGCGGCCGCCGAAGAGGACCCCGAGGCCGCGTCCGAGCAACGGGTACAGCGGGAAGAAGCGGGCACCGTCGGCGGCGACGGCGTGGTAGCCGCCCCGGGCGATCGAGTCGTAGAAGAACGAGTCCCACGACAGCAGGCCCTTGGGCAGCGGGAAGTCCTGGCGTCCCGCCAGCGCCGGGTCGGGGGTCACCAGGTGGGCGACCCAGAACCCCGCCCCGACGCACACCCGGGCCCACACCCAGCCGAGCAGGCCGACCGCCAGGCTTCGCCGCCACTCGAGCGGACCGGTCACGGCGCGGGGAACTCGAGGAGCTGCATCCCTGGCTCGTCCTCGTTGCGCTCGTCGGGGGTGACCAGGATCCGGGGTGCGCCCCGCGCCGACACGAGCGTGTTCTGGATCGCTTCGCACTTGCCCTCGAGGGTCTTGTACCCCTCGGTCACCGCCAGGAAGATCGTTCGGTCCCGCCCCAGCTCGGTGATCCGTCCGGCCACCTCGGCGGGGTCGATCGCCCGGTTGCGCTCGGCGTAGTCGACCCAGTCGACGAAGCGGGGGTCGTCGAGGCGGGGGACGGCCACGACCCGGACCCGACCCTGGCCCTCGGCGTCGAGCAGGCCGACGTCGCGCAGCGCCCTCTGCACCGACGGCCCGTTCTGGTCCGGACAGGTGACGACCAGCGGGTCCGGCGCGCCGGCGGGCAACGCGGCCGTCGCCTCGACGATGCGGTCGGCGACCTCGCCGGCCTGGGTGCGGACCCGTCCCACCTCGGCGGCCACCCCGGCGGCGAACCCGGCGACGACGACCACGGCCACGGCCCGTCGCCAGCCGTCGCGGGTGATGGCGGACAGCCCCATGGCGATGACGAGGACGACGAGCGGGACGACGACCGCCAGGTACCGACCCGTGAACGCGGCGCGGGCCACGAAGCTGACCGCCCAGGCGATCGCCAGGGTGACGAGAACGATCAGGCCCTCCCGACGAGCGGTGGGCCGGACCCGCCAGCCGAGCTCGATTCGCCCCGCGGCGTTGGTGAGCCCGAACAGGCCGAGCACCATCACACCGGCGACCAGGTAGGCGGTCAGCTGAGGCTCGGCGACGTTGCCGCCGAAGACCTGGATCATCCCGAGCACCCCGAACGCGGCGGGCCGTACGACGTCACCCCACGGCGTGCCGGTGTGGGCGCTCTGGTACAGCATCGTCGGCAGCCAGGCCACGAAGGTCAGCGCGCCGACCACGATCGCTGCGGCCAGGCCGAGCTCGGCGTTGCGCCGCCGGGTCCGACCGTGGCGGTGGTCGAGCACCGCCTGGACGAGCAGCACCAGGCCCAGCGCTCCGAGCAGCCACAGGCTCCAGTAATGGCTCCACAGGAGCAGACCCACGACGATCGCGGTGCCGATCGCGGTCGACCACCGGGGGCGTTCACGATGGTGGTCCACCAGCAGGTAGCCGGCCAGGACCAGGAGCATGACCAGCGAGTACATCCGGGTCTCGGAGGAGTACCGGATGGCGAACGGGAGGGCGGACAGGACCACCAGCGCGGCCACCGCGGTGCGCCGGGCCCGGATCGGGTCCCGGTGGCCGTCCGCGTCGGGGCGACCGCCGATGCGCCGGCCGGCCCAGAATGCCAGTGGCAGCGCGGCGACGCCGAAGATGCCGGAGAGCGCCCGCAACGCCCACGGCGACCAGCCGACCAGAGCGCCCCAGGCGTGCAGGATCACGTAGTAGAGCGGCGGGTGTCCGTCCCGCTCCAACGCCCCGCCGATGTCACCGAGGGGAAGCTGGGCGATGTTGGCCGACAGGGCTTCGTCGAGCCACATCGACCCACGGGGCAGGAACCGGGCGACGACTCCGGCCCCGACCACCACGACGATGCCGACGCGCACCCACCAGGGTGTCGGCGCGATCGTGGCGGGGCTCTCAGTGCCGGTGACGGTGCTGGTGCCGGTGCCGGTTCCGGTCGACCCGGCCTCGGGCTCGATCAGCTCAGAGTCACCCGAGCGGGACGAGGGTTCGGGGTGGTCACCCATGGAGCGCTGCCTGCGTGCGGGCTCCGAACACCTCGTCCATGGCGACGCGCACCGCGTCGGCGGAGTCGTCCCACGTGGGCGGTCGGTGGTCCCGGGCCCGGGCCACTGCGGCGCGGTGGTGGTCGACGTCGGTCAGGTGACGTTCGATCAGCCCGACCCAGGCCGCGACGTCGTCGGGTCCGGCGTACTCGGCCGCGTCGCCGCCGGCTTCGGGCAGGGCACCGGCAGTCGAGGCGATCACCGGGGTCCCGAACTGCATGGCCTCGGTCACCGTCATGCCCAGCCCCTCGTAGCGGGCGGGGGTCAGCGACAGGAACGCCCCGCGGTACAGCTCACCGAGGCGGTCGTCGTCGACCTCCTGCAACCACAGGATCCGTCGGCCGGCTTGGGGGTGCCGCTCGATCCGCTCGATCAGGTCCTCGACCTTCCACCCCCGCTTGCCGACCAGGACCAGGCCGAGGTCCGGGTGCGCGTCGGCCACGGCGTCGAACACGTCGAGCGCCAGGGCCTGGTTCTTGCGCGGCTCGACGGTGCCGACCATCAGCAGGTACCGCTCGACGGGGACCGCTCCGGCCCACGGCAGCTCGGGTGTCGCCCGGGTCGGGGCGGCTGCCGGGCTCTCCGCGGCGCCGGAGCGTTCGACGATGTCGGAGCCGAGCGGGATCACGCGGGTGTCGATGTCGCGGTCGATCCCGTGCGCCGCGACCACATCGAGAAGGTCGAGTCGGGTCCGCTCCGAGATGCACAGGAACAGGTCGCTGTGGTGGAGGTGGCCGAGGATGAACCGGGTGAAGTCGCGCACGAGCACCGAGTCGAACCACTCGGGCCGCATGAGGGGGAGGACGTCGGCGACCAACGCCGCGCTGGCGCCACCGGCCCGGGTCCACGGCCCGAGCAGCAGGTCGCGGGGCACCGGGTCGTTCCAGGCGGCTTCCAGGTCGAGCAGCACGGTCGACCGGTCGGGCGGGGGCAGGACCAGGCCGAGGTGCGGACGCTCGGCGTGACGGCGGGCCGCGAGCCGGGCCCGGCTCCGCAGGTCGCGCATGGCGGGGACCGCCAGCACCCGTCGGATCGCCGTCGCTGCGGGTCGCGGGAAGCGCTCGGCCAGCGCGGTGCTGGCCGGCATGGTCGAGCCCGGGTGGGTCAGCCGATCGGACTCGTCGGGCGTGAGGTCGCGATACCAGTCCGCCCCGACCGACCACACCGCCGGCCGGTAGCGGATCCCGGCGTCGGCGTCGGCACCGGCCGCGGACCGGTCGGGGTCCGCGGTGAGCCGTGACACCAGCTCGCGGGCGACTCGCTGGAGACCGGTCGTGTAGGGCAGTGCCACGGTGTCGGTGACCTCGATCACCGCTGTGACCGCCGGGCGGGAGGGGGCCGCGGGGGGCGACGGTTCGACGTGGGGGCGCGCAGGATCGATGGTGCCCATGGTGGGCGGAGCTTACGGGTCACCGCCCCGGTGCACGGCGACCGGCTCCGGTCGCCTGAGCACCCGGGCGGTTCGTCCGGGTCTCTGGTCGTGGGAAGCTCCGGCGGTGAGCCCCGGAGACCGCGACGCCCGCTCCGTCGCGGGTCGTGGCCGCCTCGGGGGCCGATCCCTCGCTCCCGTCGCCGGGACGTTCGTGGCGTTCGGGCTGTTCATGGGGGCGTGGACCGTGGCGACGCCCGAGGTGGAGCGGGCGCTCGGCGGTGGTCCGGCACGTCTCGGTCTGGTGATGAGCGCGGCGCTGGTGGTCGCCTCGGGGGTCAACACCGTCGGCGGCACCCTGGCCGAGCGCCGGGGAACCACCGCAGCCCTCCGCGGCGCGCTGCTGGCGTGGGCCGTCGCCCTGGCGGTCGGGGCGGTGCTGCCGGCGCCGTGGGGCGTGGCCGCCGGCATCGTGGTCGTGCTGTCGCTCGGTGGGGCCGTCGACGTCATCGCCAACGTGGCGGCGACCGCCGGTCTGGCCGACCGTCCGGGACGCCTGGTGCGGCTCCACGCGGTGTTCAACCTGGGGGGCGCCGCGGGCACGGTCGTCGTGGGCGTGCTCCTGGATGTCGCCGGTGCCTCCGGATGGCGCTGGGCCTGGGTGGTGGTCGCAGTCCTGGTCGTCGGTGTGGTGGTCGCCACCGCGGGGGTCCATCTGCCGGCGGGGGGTGCCGGATCGGCGGTGCGGTTCTCCGACGGGATGCGCGAGCTGCGCTCCCAGCGGCTGGTGCCGGTCGCGGTGGCGTTCGCGTTGGCGGCCGTGGTCGAGGGCGGGGTGAACACCTGGGGGGTGCTGCAGCTGCGCGGTCAGCTCGACGCGGGCCTCCTCATCGGGGCGGGCGGGGCGTTCGTCGGCTACCTGGTGGCGGTGGCGGCGCGGCTGTCGGTGTCGAGGGTCGAGACCGCGGCGGCGGCTCGCCGGGCGGTGATCGGCGGCACCGTGCTCGCGGCGGTGGGACTGGTGGTGCTGGCGACGGTGAGCCAGACGATCGTCGCGGCGGCCGGTCTGGTCGTGGCCGCGGGTGGGGTGTCGGTGTGCTGGCCGCTGCTGATGTCCGAGGTCGGTCGGGGTCGGGAGCGCCCGGGCGTGCTGGTCGGGGCGGTGACCACGTTCGGCTACCTGGGCTCGGTCATCGGGCCCGGCCTGGTCGGAGCGGTGTCCGGGGCGATCGGTGTGCCGGCGGGGCTGCTCGTGCTGGCGGGGGCGGCGATCGCGGTGGCCGCGCTGGTGGGTGCCCGCCGGGGGATGCGCTGAGCTGGTGTGGGCTGAGGTCCACGACACCGGGGCCGTGCGGCCCCGGGTGTCGTGTGCCGTGTGGTGTTCCCACCGTTCCATCGGCCGCTGCCGCGCGGAACTGAGCCCTCGGCTCAGTGCGGTTGATCACGCTCCCGTTCCCGCCCGCCCCCGGCGTTCTGTAGTGCGAGATCCAGGCGAACGCCTGGATCTCGCACTACAGAACGAGTCAGCGGGTGAGGATGACGCTGGATCCGTGGCCGAACAGGCCCTGGTTCGCCGTGATGCCGACGGTGGGGTCCGCGACCTGGCGGCCCTCGGCCTGACCGCGCAGCTGCCAGGTGATCTCGCAGACCTGGGCGATGGCCTGTGCCGGCACCGCCTCGCCGAAGCAGGCGAGCCCGCCGGACGGGTTGACCGGCAGACGGCCGTCGAGCTGGGTGACGCCGTCGCGGAGCAGCTTCTCGGCTTCGCCCGGTCCGCAGAACCCGAGGTCCTCGTACCAGTCGAGCTCGAGTGCGGTCGACAGGTCGTAGACCTCGGCCACGTCGACGTCGTCGGGACCGAGACCGGCCTGCTCGTAGGCCGCCGCGCCGATCGCCTGCTTGAACGTCAGCTCCGGGGCCGCGATGCCCGCGGCGGAGTCGGTGGCGAAGTCGGGCATCTCGATGATCGTGTTGGGGAACGTCGGCGTCACCGTCGACACCGCGGCGACCCGCACCGTCGGATCCGAGCCGTCGCGCAGGCGTCGGGCGTAGTCCATCGAGCTGAGCACGATTGCCGCTCCGCCGTCGGAGGTGGCGCAGATGTCGAGCAACCGCAGCGGGCTGGCCACCGTGGGCGACGCCTCGACGTCCGCGACCGTCACCTCTTTGCGGTAGCGGGCGTAGGGGTTGCCCAGGCCGTTGCGGGCGTTCTTGATCTTCACCTGGGCGAAGTCGTCGAGGGTGGCGCCGTACAGGTCCATCCGCCGTCGGGCGTAGAGAGCGAAGTAGGTCGGGTTGGTCGCCCCCATGAGGTGGAAGCGCAACCAGTCCGGGTCGTCTCCTCGCTCGCCCTTGTTGGGCTTGAGGAAGCCCTTGGGGGTGGTGTCCGCGCCGACGACCAGGGCGACGTCGCACAGCCCGGCGAGGATGCGCTGGCGGGCGGCCTCGATCGCCATCGTGCCCGACGCGCAGGCTCCGTACGCGCTGGTGACGGGGATGCCGCTCCAGCCGAGCGCCTTGGCGAAGGTGGCTCCGGCGACGTAGCCGGGGTAGCCGTTGCGCATGGTGTCGGCACCGGCGATGAACTGGACGTCCGCGGCGTCCACCCCGGCATCGGCGAGCGCGGCCCGGGCCGCGGCCACGCCGTACTCGACGAAGTTGCGTCCCCACTTGCCCCACGGGTGCATGCCGACACCGAGGACGGCGACCTGATCGACGGTCATGACGGCTCTCCTGCGCTCACGGCCCCGGCTGCGGCGGTGCCGCCGACCGGTCGCCACTTCCACACCACGTGCTCGACGACGTCGCCGTCGGCGCCGTCGGGGTCCGGCTCGGAGTAGAGGGCGTCGAGCACCAGCTCCATCTCCATGCCGACGGAGAGGTCATCGACGGCGACCCCGGCGACCACCTGACCCATGACGACCATCTTCTCCTCGGCGAGCTCGACCGCGGCGATGGCGAACGGGACGTGCGGGTCGGTCACCGGGACATAGGGCTCCGGGGGGCGGTAGCCCGCGTCGGTGTAGGACCAGAGTCGACCGGTCCGGCTGAGCTCGACGTCGACCAGCTCGGCGTCGGCTCCGCCGGGCGCCCGGGAGCTGGCCCGCTCGGGCGGGAAGAAGTAGGTGCCCGTCGTGGTGTCGCGGGTGCCGATCAGGGCGGGGGCCGAGCCGTCGGTCGGCATGGTGAACCAGCCGTCGATCGCGGGCACTCGTCTGGTGCTCACTGGAGTCTCCCGTTCCCCCGGGCATCCGGGGCGTCGTGGCGAAGATCTGACGGATCGTCAGAGTAGTGGGGGACGCCGGGCGTCTCCGAGTCGATGGCGAGTGCGCCGAGTGCGTCGTCGAGCAGCGCCATGGCGCGTCGGACGGTGTCGTCGCGGCTGTCGGGCCGGGGAACCGCGTGGCCGAGCGTGAAGTCGACCACCATCGAGCTGAGGTCGGGCACGTGCGGAGAGGTGATGTCGAGGTCGGTCACCTGCGTGATCTGCTGGGCGATGCGGATTCCGATCGGGACGATCACCCGGATGTCGTCGTCGTCGAGCTCGAAGCCCCGTTCCACTCGGACACCGACCCGTTCGGCCAGCAGGGCCCGGGCCGGGTGGGGGTCGGTGGCGGCGGCGTCCGCGATCACG
>Ga0209477_1002340_pt1 | contig 10981 bp, 10 predicted proteins | sample KloWWTupernatant_FD_187180 | JGI IMG/M metagenome (GOLD analysis project Ga0209477, IMG submission 187180) | Active sludge microbial communities from Klosterneuburg, Austria, studying microevolution and ecology of nitrifiers - Klosterneuburg... | ecosystem: Engineered > WWTP > Aerobic digester >...
ATTAAACAGGAGAAAAATCGAAAAACCTTTGCGTTTTAGGCAAACATCGGCGGGATGAGGCGCGCCGCCCGGGGCGACGTCGGGCGGCCTCGGCGCGGGGCCGGAGGCCACAAATGCTATGAATAACGCAGCTACTGACGCTCACCCATCAAGCGCCAGGGCCGGTTTTTAATGTCATTCCAGCGGCTCGCGCACCGAGCGCACGGCCATCCATGCGGCCGGGATCAGCAGCGGCGCTGCCTGGATCAGCGCCAGCAGCAGGCTGTGCCGCGCCGCGCCCGCCCAGGCCCAGCCCAGCGCCAGCAGCAGCAAGGCGCCATGCAGCGCCATGGCCCAGCGGCTGCGCCGCATCAGCAGCGCGCCGACGGCGGCCGCGCCCAGGCCGCAGCACAGGTAGTACAGCGCCACGCCGCCCCGTCCCAGCATCACCAGGCCGCCCAGCAGCAGCAGCGCGCCCCAGGCCAGCAGCACCAGGCCGACCAGGCGCGGCGGACCGCCGGCGCGGGCGCGCGCCTCGTCCTGCCGGGCGATCAGCTGCAGCTGCTGCGCCAGCGCCTCGTGGGGCGCCGCGATGGCTGCCGGCGCCGGTGTCGGTGGGTTGGCCGTGGCGGCGCCGGCAGTCGCCCCCGCGGGCACGGGATCGACGCGCACGGTCAGTGTCGGGATCTGGGCGGCGGCCGGAAAAGCAGGCGGCGCCGCGGTCGGGGCCAGGGCAGGCGCCGGGGCAGGCGCGGCGGGCTTGGCCGGGGCCGGCCGTTCGTCGGGCGCGCGCATGCGCGCCTCCAGTTCGGCGCGCGCGCGCCGGCTGCCACGCTCGGCCAGCCGCTGCAGCTGGGCGAGGTTCATCGCGCGCACATCGAAATGGCGCTTGTCGAGCGGCGGGGCGGATTCGGCTCGCATGGAAGTAGACGGATGCAGCGGCCGATGATCGCACGCCCGGCCGCCACGGTGCACGCCGTCCGTGGCGCCCAGGCCGCAGGCGGCCCGCCCGGCTGCGCATAATTCCCGCCCATGGACAAGCTCAAGGTCTTCGAGACCTTCGCCTCGGTGGCCGCGCGCGGCAGCCTGAGCGCCGCGGCGCGCGCCGAGGGGGTGGCGCCGGCGGTGGTCAGCCGCCGCCTGGACGCGCTGGAGGAGCACCTGGGCGTCAAGCTGCTGGTGCGCACCACGCGCCGCATCGCGCTGACGCACGAGGGCACGGCCTTTCTGGACGACTGCCAGCGCATCCTGGCCGAGGTGGCGGGGGCGGAGGCCAGCGTCTCGGCCGGCGGCGTGCAGGCCAGCGGACACTTGCGCATCACCGCCCCGGCCGGCTTCGGGCGGCGCCACGTGGCACCGCTGGTGCCCGCCTTCCACGCCGCGCACCCGCGCCTGCGCATCTCGCTCAACCTGTCGGACCGCGTGGTCGATCTGGCGGCCGAGGGCTACGACTGCGCGGTGCGCGTGGGCGACCTGCCCGATTCGTCGCTGGTCAGCATCCGCCTGGCCGACAACCGCCGCCTGTGCGTGGCCACGCCCGCCTACCTGGCGCGGCGCGGCACGCCGCGCCACCCGCGCGAGCTGGCCCAGCACGATTGCCTGGTGCTGTCCAGCGACGCCTCGCAGTCGCGCGGCTGGGCATTTCGCGTGCCGCGCAGTGCCGCCGGGCAGGCCGCGGCCGAGCACGACGTCATTCACCTGCGCCCCGAAGGGCCGCTGGACTGCACCGACGGCCAGGTGCTGCACGACTGGTGCCTGGCCGGCCACGGCATCGCCTGGCGCTCGACCTGGGAGGTCGAGCACGAGGTCAACGCCGGCGCGCTGGTGCCGGTGCTGGAGCAGTTCGCCGCGCCGCCCAACGGCATCTACGCCATCGTGCCGCACCCCACGCGCCAGCTGCCGCTGCGCGTGCGGCTGTGGGTCGACCACCTGCGCGAACGTTACGGCGATCCGGGTTTCTGGCGCCGGCCGGGCTGAACGCCGGCGACCTGCGGGTACGATCCGGGCCATGCTCGAAGCTTGGCTTGCCTTCTTTCACATCAGCGCCGTCATTGGCTGGGTGGTGTTCGCGTCCGCCCAGGCCGCCATCTGCCGCGTCGAATGGCTCAACGCCACGGTGGTGCAGCGGCTGGCGCGGCTCGATCGCATCCTCTGGATCGCCACCGCCGTGGTGCTGCTGTCCGGCCTGGTGCGCATCTACTGGGGCACCAAGGGCGCGGCCTGGTACTGGAGCAACCCGCTGCTGCACCTGAAGCTGACCCTGTTCCTGGCCACCGCCGTCATGATGGTCGGCCCCACGCGCCGCATCGCCCGCTGGCAGCGCGCCATGGCGGCCGACGGCAGTCTGCCGCCGCCCCACGAGGTGCAAGGCGTGCGTCGCCTGGTGATGATCGAGACGCACCTGGTGGCGGTGATCCCGCTGGCGGCGGTGTTCCTGGCGCGCGGCTACGGCAGCTGAATCCCGGTTACTTCAAATTTGCTAGCTGTCGGCGCTCTCCAGTAAAGTGCCGGATGCCAATTTGATGCGTGACCGGCTGGCAGGCGGCAACCCCCCGGTCGACCGCCGCCCGCCCCGTAAAATCCGCCGATGCAATCCGTCAAGACCGAACTGCTCGCCGCGCTGGCGGCCGAGCTGGAGCGGCTCTGGCCCGGCACCGGGTCGAAGGCCGCCTTTGAATCGCCCCGCCAGGCCGCGCACGGCGATCTGGCCTGCACCGCCGCCATGCAGCTCGCCAAGCCGCTGAAGGCCAACCCGCGCGCGCTGGGCGAGCAGCTGAAGGGCGCGCTGGAGGCCGCGGCCGCCTTCCAGCGCTGGGTGTCGGCCATCGAGCTGGCCGGCCCCGGTTTCCTGAACATCCGCCTGCGGCCGGCCGCCAAGCAGCAGGTGGTGCGCGAGGTGCTGGGCGAAGGCGCGCGCTACGGCAGCCGGCCGGCGCGCGGCGAGAAGATGATGGTCGAGTTCGTCAGCGCCAACCCGACCGGGCCGCTGCACGTCGGCCACGGCCGCCAGGCGGCGCTGGGCGACGCCATCTGCCACCTGTTCACCACCCAGGGTTGGCGGGTGCACCGCGAGTTCTATTACAACGACGCCGGCGTGCAGATCGACACCCTGGCCAGCTCGGTGCAGTGCCGCGCGCGCGGCCTCAAGCCGGGCGACGCCGGCTGGCCCGAGGCGGCCTACAACGGCGACTACATCCAGGACATCGCTGACGACTTTCTGGCGCGCCAGAGCGTGCACGCCGACGACCGCCAGTTCACCGCCAGCGGCCAGGCGGACGACCTGGACGGCATCCGCCAGTTCGCCGTCGCCTACCTGCGGCGCGAGCAGGACAAGGACCTGCAGGCCTTCCGCCTGAAGTTCGACGAGTACTACCTCGAATCGAGCCTGTACGACAGCGGCCGCGTCGAGGCCACGGTGCAGCGCCTGATCGACGCCGGCAAGACCTACGAGGATGGCGGCGCCCTGTGGCTGCGCACCACCGACTACGGCGACGACAAGGACCGCGTGATGCGCAAGCAGGACGGCGGCTACACCTACTTCGTGCCCGACGTGGCCTACCACATCGGCAAGTGGGAACGCGGCTACGCCAAGGCCATCAACATCCAGGGCACCGACCACCACGGCACCATCGCGCGGGTGCGCGCCGGGCTGCAGGCGGTGGGCGTGGGCATCCCGGCCGGCTACCCCGACTACGTGCTGCACACCATGGTGCGCGTGGTCAAGGGCGGCGAGGAAGTCAAGATCAGCAAGCGCGCCGGCAGCTACGTGACCCTGCGCGACCTGATCGAGTGGACCAGCGCCGACGCGGTGCGCTTCTTCCTGCTCAGCCGCAAGCCCGACACCGAATACACCTTCGACGTCGACCTGGCGGTGGCCAAGAACAACGACAACCCGGTGTACTACGTGCAGTACGCCCATGCGCGCATCTGCTCGGTGCTGGAGGCCTGGGGCGGCGACGTGGCGACGCTGGCCGGCGCCGATCTGGCACCGCTGGACACCCCGGCCGCGCAGGCACTGATGCTGCAACTGGCCAAGTACCCCGACATGCTGAGCGCCGCCGCGCAGGACTTCGCCCCGCACGACGTCAGCTTCTACCTGCGCGAGCTGGCCGCCGCCTACCACAGCTACTACGACGCCGAACGCATCCTGGTGGATGACGCGGCCGTGAAAACCGCCCGCCTGGCGCTGGTCGCCGCCACCGCCCAGGTGTTGCACAATGGCCTGGCGGTGCTGGGCGTGTCGGCCCCGGCACGCATGTGAATGCCGCTTCTCGAGCTTGACCCACCATCCAGGGCGCCCTCGCGCCACCCGCAGCGCATGAAACCAGACCCTCGACTGGCCGCGGAGCAGGCCAAACCCGCGAGCGCCGTGGCCGGCCCGGCGCCGGCCACCGGCCTTGCTCCGCCTCGGCGGACGCGCCAATCCGGCGGCACCTTCCTGGGGCTGCTGCTGGGCGTGCTGTTCGGCCTGGCGGCGGCGCTGGCGGTGGCCATCTACGTGGCCAAGGTGCCGGTGCCGCTGGTCAGCAAGAACACCACCCGCACCAACGGCCAGGACGCCGCCGAGGCCGAAAAGAACAAGGACTGGGACCCGAATGCCGCGCTGCGCGGCAAGAACGGCGCCCGCCCGGGCGCCGCCGCCAGCGGCAGCGTGGCACCCGCCCCAGCGCCGGCACCGATCCCGGGGCCGGCCGAGGTCGCCCGGCCCGCCCCCGACAGCAAGCCGGCCGAATCACGCGCGGCCGACACGCGCCCACCCACGCGCGGCGCCGACAAGGCGGCCGAGCCGGTGCCACCCGCGGTCACCGCGCGCCCGGCCCCGGCCCGCCCGTCCAGCGATCCGCTGGGCGATCTGGCCGCGGCGCGCGCCGGCGCCACACCGGCCGCGCCAGCCGCCGCCGCCGACCCGTTTGCCTATTTCGTGCAGGCCGGCGCCTTCCGCACGCCCGAGGACGCCGACGCCCAGCGCGCCCGCCTGTCGCTGATGGGCGTGGAAGCGCGCGTGAGCGAGCGCGAGCAGGCCGGCCGCACCGTCTACCGCGTGCGCGTCGGCCCGTTCCAGAACAAGGACGCGGCCGACCGCGTCAAGCAGCGGCTGGACGGCGACGGCTTCGACGCCGCGCTGGTGCGCGTGCAGAAATGAATCCGCCCGGGCCACGGCCAGCACGCCAGACCGTGAAACCCGTCACTGCCGCGCGCGGCCCATGTGATGCCACGCGGGAACTCCGCCCGCGCGCGCCGCTCTGAACCAGGTCCATTGACAAGGAGTCTTCCCCCATGAATCGTCGCCAATTCACCCTCGGTGCCGCCGTGGCCCTGCCCGGCATGCTGGCGCTGCCGGCCTGGGCCCAGTCGGGCCCCGGCTACGCCACGCTGAAGGACCGCGCCCCCGTCGACGCGCCGGCCGGCCAGATCGAGGTGATCGAGTTCTTCTCCTACGGCTGCTCGCACTGCAAGAACTTCGAGCCGGTGTTCGAGGCCTGGAAGAAGGCCGCCCCCAAGGACGTGGCGGTGCGCCGCGAGCACGTGGGCTTCCAGAGCAGCTTCGAGCCGCTGCAGCGCATCTATTACGCGCTCGAGGCCATGGGCCTGGCCGACCAGCCGGTGCACATGAAGGTGTTCCAGGCGCTGCAAACCGAGCGCAAGCGCCTGGACAAGCCCGACGTGCTGCTGCCCTGGATCGCCGAGCAGGGGGTGGACCGCGCCAAGTTCGAGGCCACCTACAAGTCCTTCGGCGTCGCCAACAAGCTGCGCCGCGCCGTGCAGCTGCAGGAGGCCTACCACGTCGAAGGCACGCCGGCGCTGGGCATTGCCGGGCGCTACTACACCGACGGCTCGATGGCCGGCGGCTTCGAGCGCATGATCCAGATCGCCAACAACCTGATCGCGCAGGAACGCAAGAAGTGATCGCCTGAGCCGCCGCCCGCCCGGACGCCGGCCCTCCGACCAGCCCGCCTCGGCGGGCTTTTTTCATGCCCAGCCACCGGTCGAGGCGCATGGGCGCCGCTTAGAATGACCCGTCACTAAAGCAAAAACCGTGCCTTAGCCATGAAGCTTCCTGTCCTGCCGTGCGCGCCACGCCGCGCCCTGGTCCGCGCCACCTTGCTGCTGGGTCTGGCCGTGCCGGCCTGGGCCGAGCGCGCCGACCGCGACAAGCCCATGAACATCGAGGCCGATGCGCTGCGCTACGAAGACCAGAAGCAGCTGTCCACCTTCACCGGCAAGGTGCTGGTGACCAAGGGCACGATCGTCATGCGCGGCGCCCGGCTGGAAGTGCGCCAGGACAGCGCCGGCAACCAGTTCGGCACCCTGTCTGCCGAGGCCGGCAAGCGCGCCTTCTTTCGCCAGAAGCGCGAGGGCCTGGACGAATACATCGAAGGCGAGGGTGAGACCATTGAATACGACAGCAAGGCCGACACGGTGCGCCTGATCCGCCGTGCCGAGATGCGGCGCCTGGAGGGCGCCACCCTGCTCGATCAGGTGCTGGGCAGCCTGATCGTCTACAACAACCGCACCGAGGTCTACACGGTGGATGGCGCGCCCACCGCCGGGGCGCCGTCGGCCGCGCCGGGCGGGCGCGTGCGCGCCACGCTGGCGCCGCGCCAGTCCGGTGGCGCCGCGCCCGCCGCCTCGGCGCCGGCGCTGCCGCTGCGCCCGGCCACCGCGCTGCCCGAAGGGGCCGGCCGGTGAGCGAGCCGGCACTGGAAGCGCTGGCGTCGCGCTTTGACGCCCCCGCGCCGGCCGGCACCCCGGCGGCGCGCGGCCACAGCCGGCTGGAAGTGCGCGGCCTGCGCAAGAACTACGGCGCGCGCCGCGTGGTGCACGACGTGTCGCTGGACGTGATCAACGGCGAGGTGGTGGGCCTGCTGGGCCCCAACGGCGCCGGCAAGACGACGTCGTTCTACATGATCGTCGGACTGGTGCGCGCCGACGCCGGCAGCATCGCCATCGACGGCCAGGCCATCGAGCACATGCCGATCCACCGGCGCTCGCGCCTGGGGCTGTCCTACCTGCCGCAGGAGGCGTCGATCTTCCGCAAGCTGACGGTGGCCGAGAACGTGCGCGCGGTGCTGGAGCTGCAGGTCGACGCCCAGGGCCGCCCGCTGGGGCGCGACGTGATCGAGCAGCGCCTGACCGAGCTGCTGCGGCAGCTGCACGTCGAGTCGCTGCGCGATTCGCCGGCACCGGCGCTGTCGGGTGGCGAGCGCCGGCGGGTGGAGATCGCGCGCGCGCTGGCCACGCAGCCGCGCTTCATCCTGCTGGACGAGCCGTTCGCCGGCATCGACCCGATCGCGGTGATCGAGATCCAGCGCATCATCGCCTTCCTCAAGAGCCAGGGCATTGGCGTGCTGATCACCGACCACAACGTGCGCGAGACGCTGGGCATCTGCGACCACGCGGTGATCATCAGCGAGGGGCGCGTGCTGGCCACCGGCACGCCGACCGACATCGTGGCCAACCCCGAGGTGCGGCGCGTCTACCTGGGCGAGCACTTCAGGCTGTGAACAACGGGCACCCCCCTGAGGCGCTGACGCGCCTTCCCCCCTCTGCTGCGCGAGGGGGGACAACGCCGATGCCCGGTACACGCCCGGGCATGGCGTTCGCTGGCATGGCCTGCTCCGCGGCCGTTCGATTCATGGATTGGCTGGATCGGAAACGGTATGCATCGCAGGCGCATACCGAGTTGGCGTGAAACCCGGGCTTTCGCTTCGCGTTTCGCAGCAGCTGGCGCTGACGCCGCAGCTGCAGCAATCCATCCGGCTGTTGCAGCTGTCCACGCTGGAGCTGGCCGGAGAGGTGGAGCAGATGCTGGCCGACAACCCGTTTCTGGAGCGCGAGGACGAGGCCGCGCCACGCGAGGAGTTCGGGCTGGCGCAGGCCGACGCCCGCGTCAGCGCGGGCGACCGTGCCGATGAAAATGCTATTGATTCAGGAGCTGCTGGCGCTGATCCGGCGGGCGCAGATGGCGATTTTGAGCCCGAATCCCTGGCGCCGGACGACTGGGACGGCGACGGCAGCGCGGACATCGCTCCGGACGACGGCGAATGGGGTGGCGAGGCGCCGGCGCGCACCGGCAGCCCGGACGGGGACGAGACCGACCCGGGCGAGCGCGCCGGTGGCCAGCCATCGCTGGCCGAGCACCTGCTGCACCAGGCGCTGACGCTGCGCCTGTCACCCGAGGACGCGGCGGCGCTGCGCTTTCTGATCGGCTCGCTCAACGACGACGGCTACCTGGAGGATTCGCTGGCGCAGCTGGCGGCCACGCTGACCGACGCGGACGACGAGCTGGAGCAGATGCAGGAGCTGGTGCACCGCCTGACGCTGGCGCTCAGGCTGCTGCAGTCGCTGGAGCCGGCCGGCGTGGGCGCGCGCCACCTGGCCGAATGCCTGACGCTGCAACTCAAGAGCCGCCAGGCCGAGCGCGCGCTGCCGCCGCCCGAGCAGGCGCGCATCGCCACCGCGCTGCGCATCTGCGCGCGGCACGACGCCGTCGAGCTGCTGGCGCGGCGCGACATCCGCAAGCTGGCGCAGCTCGTCGGCGAGAGCGAGGACGCGGTGCGCGCCGCCACGGCGCTGATCGGCCGGCTCGACCCCAAGCCGGGGCGCCGCTTTGTCGACGTCGAGCGCCAGGTGATCGTGCCCGACGTCATCGTCAGCGCCGTCGGCGGCGCCGCGCAGCCGCGCTTTCGCGTGGCGCTCAACCCCGAGGTCATGCCCCGGCTGCGCGTGCACGAGCTGTACGCCAGCGCCCTGCGCGGCAGCGACAGGCACCCGGCGCTGGCCGAGCGCCTGCAGGAGGCGCGCTGGTTCATCCGCAACATCCAGCAGCGCTTCGACACCATCCTGCGCGTGGCCAGCGCCATCGTCGAGCGCCAGCGCGGCTTCTTCCTGCACGGCGAGCTGGCCATGCGGCCGATGATCCAGCGCGAGCTGGCCGACGAGCTGGGCGTGCACGAATCCACCATCTCGCGCGTCACCACCGCCAAGTACATGGCGACGCCGCGCGGCACTTTCGAGCTGAAGTACTTCTTCGGTTCGGCGCTGGGCACCGAATCGGGCACCAGCGCCAGCAGCACGGCGGTGCGCGCGCTCATCAAGCAGTTCATCGAGGCCGAGGACGCCGCGCGCCCCCTGTCGGACGCCGGCATCGCCGAGCTGCTGAAGGCGCAGGGCATCGACTGCGCGCGCCGCACCGTGGCCAAATACCGCGAGGCGCTGCGAATTCCCACCGCGCAACTGCGCAAGGGCGCCTGAGCACGTTCACACCATGACCCGCATCGTCTTCGACCTGCCGCCGCACTTCGGCTTTGCCACCGACTTGCAGATCTACATCAGCCACGTCAACCAGGGCGGGCACCTGGACAACGCCCAGCTGCTCAGCCTGGTGTCCGAGGCGCGGCTGCGCTTCTTCCAGGCGCTGGGCTATCGCGAAGGCCATGTCGATGGCGCCGCCATCGTGGTCGGCGACATGCTGGCGCAGTACAAGTCCGAGGCCTTCCACGGCGAAACCCTGCGCGTGCAGATGCAGCCGGCCGACTTCAACCGCTACGGCTTCGACCTGGTGTTCCGCATGACCGAGCGGACCGAGGGCCGCGAGGTGGCGCGCGGCAAGACCGGCATCGTCTTCATCGACCCCGGCACGCGCCGGGTCACCGCCATTCCCGGGCCGGTTCACCGCAAGCTGCTGGCCTGCGCCCAAGCGGCGGCGACGGTCATGCCATGAGCACGCTGACGCTGTTTCTGCCCTGCGCCGGCGGTGTCGAGGACCTGCTGGCCGACGAGGTGCACGGCCTCACCGGCCTGGCCGGCAACGACCTGCTCACCCTGCGCGGCGGCGTGCGCGTGCGCGGCGACTGGGCCGTGATGCTGCGCCTGAACCTGATGAGCCGGCTGGCCCAGCGCGTGCTGATCGAGCTGGCCCACGCACCCTACCGCGACGAGCACGAGCTGTACCGCCTGGCCAGCGACGTGGCGTGGGAGCAGTGGTTCAGCCCGCGCCAGAGCTTTCGGGTCGACGTGACGGCACAGGCCAGCCCGCTGAAAAGCCTGAACTTCGCCACCCTGCGCATCAAGGACGCGGTGGCCGACCGCTTTCGCCAGCAGGCCGGCGGCGTGCGCCCCAGCATCGACACCCAGCAGCCCGACGTGCGCGTGCAGGCGCACCTGGACCCGCAGGACGCCACGCTGTACATCGACACCAGCGGCGAGCCGCTGTTCAAGCGCGGCTGGCGCCAGGACAAGGGCGACGCGCCGCTGAAGGAAACCCTGGCCGCCGCCATGCTGGCCGCCAGCGGCTGGTGGCAGCCGGCCACGCGCACGGTGTCGCCGCTGCCGCTGTACGACCCCTGCTGCGGCTCGGGCACCATCGTCATCGAGGCGGCGCAACTGCTGCTGGGCCTGCCCGCCGGCGGCCAGCGGCGCTTTGCCTTCGAGCGCCTGGGGCCGTTCGATGCGGCAACCTGGAACGCTATAAAAAAAGAAGCTGCTGGCGCTCGACCAGCAAGCGCTGCGGGCCAAAATGACCCGCAATCTCCCGGCGTGCGGATCTTCGGCAGCGACGTCGCCCACCGCATGGTCGACTTTGCCCAGCGCAACGCCCAGCGCGCCGGTGTGGCGCACGCCGTGCAGTTGCGCGGCGGCGACGCGCTGCAGCGCCTGCCGCCCTGCGCCACGCCCGGCGTGCTGCTGATGAACCCGCCCTACGGCGAGCGCATCGCCGCCGCCGGCGTGGCCGGCCAGCCGGCGCGCGGCCGCGAGGCCTTTCAGTCCGGCACGCTGGCGCGCGGGCGGGCCGCCGGCGCCGCGACGGCGGCGGCCGACGTCAATGCCGGCGACGAATTCTTCACCCGCCTGGCCGCGCACTGGAAAAGCCACTACGCCGGCTGGAGCGCCTGGCTGCTGACCCCCGACAGCAAGCTGCCCGGCCGCCTGCGCCTGAAGGAGTCACGCCGCGTGCCGCTGTGGAACGGCCCGATCGAATGCCGGCTGCTGCGCTTCGACC
>Ga0209477_1002341_pt1 | contig 10980 bp, 2 predicted proteins | sample KloWWTupernatant_FD_187180 | JGI IMG/M metagenome (GOLD analysis project Ga0209477, IMG submission 187180) | Active sludge microbial communities from Klosterneuburg, Austria, studying microevolution and ecology of nitrifiers - Klosterneuburg... | ecosystem: Engineered > WWTP > Aerobic digester >...
GAGGCGAACGAAACCTTCTCGCTCACCCTCTCCGGCGCCAGGGGTACGACCATCGCCGACGCCACCGCCGTGGGCCAGATCACCGACGACGATACGCAGCAGGATCCCGGCAACGGCTCCGGCAAGATCTGGCTCATCAACTCCGTGAGCGGCGCCGATATCGTCGGCTTCGAGCGTCGGTGGTGGCGAGGGCAGCGGCAGTTCCGGCCGCGGGTAGCCGATGGCGTGGCCCTGCGCGTAGTCGACCCCGCATTCGGCCAGCATCGCCAGCGTGAGCGGGTCCTCCACGCACTCGGCGATGATCGACTTGCCGGTCACGCGCGCGATCCGCACCAGCGAGGCGATGATCGCGAGGTCGAGCGGATCGTCCGGGCGCCCGCCCGCGAGGGCGGCGTCGATCTTGAGGAAATCGGCGTCCAGCGCGCGCAGGTAGGCGAAACTGGAGAAACCGGTGCCGAAATCCTCGACCGCGACCCGGCAACCGAGCACGCGCAGGTCCTTGACCAGGCGCCGCGTGGCCTCGGTGTCGACCAGCGCGCGCGCCTCGGCGACCTCGAACACCAGCGCGCCGGGATCGACGTTGTACTGGACCAGCTTGTCGGTGACGAAGCCGACCAGGCTCTCGCTCGCGAGCGACTGGGTCGAGAGGTTCACGCTCAGGCGCAGTTCCGGCTGCGACAGGCGGCGTTCGCGCAGGACCCGGATCGCGCGCTCGATGACCCAGCGGTCGATCTCGTCCATCAGCCCGAAGCGCTCGGCGCTGGGCAGGAATGCGGTCGGCGCGACCAGTTCGCCGTGGGAGTCGCGGTAGCGCAGCAGGACCTCGTACAGCGCCGGCCGCGACACATCGGCCTTGCCGGCGACCAGCGGCACGATCGGCTGGAAGCACAGTGCGAAGCGGTCGCCTCGCAAGGCTTCTTCCAGCCGCGCCGCCCAGCCCAGTTCGGCGTCCATCGCGGCGCGCGCGCCGCCTTCGGGCTCGTACATCTGGGTCTGGTTGCGGCCGCCGTTCTTGGCTGCGTAACAGGCGATGTCGGCCTGCTGCATGGCTTCGGTGGCGGACGCGCAGTGCTGGTCGAGGCGCGCGGCGCCCACGCTCACGGTGATGCGGTAGCTCTTGCCGCCGTAGACGAACGGGGCGGCCGACAGCGCGCGGCGGAAACCGTCGGCGAGCCCGTGCACGTCGTCGGCGACGACGTTGCGCAGGATCACCGCATACTCGTCACCGCCCATCCGCGCGAGGTGGTCGGAGCCGCGCAGGCGCGACTTCAGGCGCTGGCTGACCTCCAGCAGCAGCTGGTCGCCGGCGCCGTGGCCGGCGGTGTCGTTGATGTACTTGAAGCGGTCGACGTCGATGAACAGCAGCACCGAGGCCAGCCCGCCGCGCTTGAGCCGCGAAATTTCCTGCTCGAGCTGGCGTTCGAACCAGGCTCGGTTGTGGAGCTTGGTCAGCGGGTCGTGCTCGGCCGCCCAGCGCAGTTCCTCCTCGAGCATGCGCCGTGCCGAGACGTCGCGGAACGCGACCACCGAGCCTTCGCGCAGGCCGTCGATCTGCATCGGGAACACCGTGCACTCGACCGGCACGGCGCGCCGGCTCGCGGTCCAGAACACGGTCTGCCACGCCGGCACGCGGCTGCCGCTGGCGTAGCAGGTGTCGAGGAACGAGGCCTGGCGGGGCATCGTGGTGCCGTCCTCGAAGGCGTAGTGGAAGGTCTCGAAGGCGATGCGGCCGACCAGGTCCTCGGCGGCGCCATAGCCGAGGATGTCGACTGCCGCGGGGTTGACGAACTGGATGCGGCCCTCGGCGTCGACCCCGTACACGCCGTCGCCGACCGAGGCCAGGATGCCCTGCAGGCGGCGGCGCTCGTTGTCGATCTGCTGGCGGTCGCGGACCGTGCGCGCGAGCGAGTTCAGGCGCGCGAGGAACAGCTCCTTGGCCTCGCTCTTGAACAGCACCTCGACCGCGCCGGCAGCCAGCGACTCGGTGATGATGCTGTCGGAATAGGTCCCGGTGAGGGTGGCCGAGAGCACGTGCGCGGTCTGCGGGTCGCGTTGCAGGGCGGCGATCAGCTGGGTGCCGTTGGCGCCCGGCATGAAGTAGTCGACGATGGCGATGTCGTAGACCGCCTGGCGCGCCTTCTCCATCCCCTCGGCAACGCCGTCGGCGGTGTCGACGACATAGCCGTAGCGCGCGAGCAGGCGCGAGAAGGCCATGCGCACGGTGGCCGAATCGTCGACCAGCAGGATGCGCAGGTGGCCGGCCGGTTCCAGGGCCGGTGCGGCGGCGGGTGGCGGGCGCAGGAGTTCGTCCAGCGCGTCGGCCGCCTCGTGGTACTCGTTCCATTGCAGCAGCGCGGTCCGCGGCCGGGTCATGCGCCAGTTGACCGCGCCGGCGCTGCCGGCATCGGCCAGCACCAGCACCGGCAGGTGCTCGTAGTGGTCGCCGTGCAGGAGCCCGAACACGTCCTCGGCCACGCCGTCGGCGTACTCGGGCCAGCCCAGCACCACGGCGGTGAAGCTGGTCGGCTGGCTCGCCAGGCGCTTGAGGACCGTATAGGCCTCTTCCAGCGACGCCAGCGCGGTGACGGCGCAGCCACGCCGCGCCAGCAGCGCGGACAAGGCACGCCGGCGCGTAAGCGAAGCTTCCGCGAGCAGTACGGGCTTCACCGATCCCCCCATGGGCAGGAGGGCAGGCTACTGCGAGCGCGGGGCGAAGCCAAGTCGGCACGCCGGCAGGCACGGCCGGATCGGGGCGCTTAAGATCGGGATCCGGACCTATCGCACCGCATGGACCGCACGACCGATCCCGTCCTCCTGCCGTATCGCCACGACCAGCGCCTCGAGCGACTGGCCGCGTGGCTGGCGCGCGACCTCGCGGCGGCGCCCGTGGCGGACCCGCTCGCGCGCGAATGGATCGTGATTCCGCACCCGGGCATGGGCCGCTGGCTCGAGCGGGAACTGGCGCGCCATTGGGGCGTCGCCGCGGCGCTGGAGCTGGTGCTTCCCGGGCGGCTGCTGTGGCAACTCGCGGCGCGGATCGCCGGACACGAGGGCGCGGAGTCGCCGTGGGAACGCGAACGGCTCGCGCTGCGGATCCAGGGCCAGTTGCCTGGCAGCGGCGACGGGCCGGACCCCGTGCGTTGGCCCGAGGCCCTGCAACCCTTGCTGCGCCAGCCCCGCGCGGCATGGGAACTGGCGCAGCGACTCGCCCGGCGCTACGAGGAATACCTCCTGTACCGCCCGGACTGGATCCTGGCCTGGGAGGCCGGCGCCCGCGCGCTGCCGCAGGAGCCGGACGAAGCCTGGCAGGCCGCACTGTGGCGGCGACTGGTGCGGGACAGCGCGGTGCCGCATCGCGCCGGCATGCGGGCGCAGGCACTGGCCAGACTGGTCGCGGCGGAACCCGGTAGCCTTGCCGGCCTGCCGGCAAGGCTGTCCGTGTTCGGCCTGCCCGCGCTGGCACCGCCGCAACTGCAATTGCTGGCTGCGCTGGGCCGCCACGTCGACCTGCACTGGTACCACCTCAATCCCGGCTCGGGCTGGTGGGCCGACATGCGCAGCGCGGCCGAGCGCGCCCGCCTGCGCCGCCGTCGCGCCGGCGACGAAGACGAGCCCGAACCGGCGCATTCCCTGCTGGCGTCGTGGGGCAGGGTAGGGCGCGACTTCCTGCAGGGGCTGTACGGCGAAGGCGGCTTCGCGATCCACGAGCTGGGCGATCCGGAGCCGCCTGCGGCCGGATCGCTGCTGGGCTGGTTGCAGCGCGGGCTGTGGGAGGTGGATCCCGCGGCGGTCGCGCCGCCGGCGCTGGAGCGCGCGCGCGAATCGCTGGAGATCCGCGCCTGCGCGACCGCCCTGCGCGAGGTCGAGGTCCTGCACGACGACCTGCTCCGGGCCTTCGATGCCGACCCGGCGCTGGCGCCGCACGAGGTCGTGGTGCTGACGCCCGACATCGAGCGCTATGGACCCCTGGTCGATGCTGTGTTCGGGGCGGCATCCGACGAGTGCCGGATACCCTGGAGCGTGGCCGATCGGGGTGCCGGGGGGCGCAGCGGGCTCGCAGCGGCCTTCCTGCAACTTCTGGCCTTGCCGCAAAGCCGCCTGCGCGCCGGCGAGGTCCTGGACCTGCTGCGCATACCCGCGATCGCGCGCCGCCACGGCATCGACGGCGATGGCCACGCGCGTGCGCAGGCCTGGGTCGACGCGACCGGCGTGCGCTGGGGCCTGGACGCCGCGTTCCGCGCCGAGCTCGAACTCGGCGAACACGGCGATGGCAGCTGGCGGGCGGGCCTGGACCGGCTGTGGCTGGGCGTGGCCGCCGGCGACGTCGATGGACTGGTCGCGGGCCTGCGCCCGTGGAGCGACATCGAGGGTGCCGAGGTCGACGACGCCGCGGCGCTGACGCGATGCGTGGAGACGCTGGCCGCGTGGCGGCGACGCCTGCGCGCACCGCGGCCCGCCGCGGCCTGGGCCGATGCGGGGCGCGCGCTGCTGGCGGACTTCTGCGACGAGGACGGCGCCGATGCGGACGAACGCGCCGCACTGGATGCGGTGCGCGAAGCGCTGGTGGCGCTGGAGTCCGATGCCGCGCTGGCTGGCGTCGCCGATCTCGCGCTGGACCCGGTGGCGGCACGGGCGGAAATCGAGGCGCGCCTGGCGCTGCCGGCCGCACGCCAGCCCTTTCCCGGCAGCGGCATCACCGTGTGCGCGATGGTGCCGATGCGCAACGTGCCGTTCCGCCATGTCCACGTGCTGGGCCTCGACGCCACGCGCTACCCGCGGCCGAGCCGCGACGAGGCCCAGGACCTGCTGCGCGCCGCGCGCCGGGCAGGCGACCGCGACCTGCGCGACGACGATCGGTACCTGTTCCTGGAGACGCTGCTGGCGACGCGCGAGCGCCTGGTACTGAGCTACACCTGCCTGGCGCCACGCGACGGCGCGAGCCAGGCCGCCTCGCCGCTGGTCGAGGAACTGCTCGACTTCATCCGCGCGGCCTATCCGAAGACCAGCGCGGACGATGTCCGCGCGGCGCTGGTACGCGTTCCACCGGCGCAGGCGCATGCGGCCGCAAACTTCGCCGCCGCGGCGCCGTCGAGCTACGCGGTGCAGTGGCTGCCGCTGGCGCGGGCCGGCGCCGCGCCCGCGATCGTCGTGGCGGCGCCGCCATGGCCCGGGCAGGCGGGCGAGTCCGGCGGGGCGCCCGTCGAGTCGGGCATCGACCTGGCGGCCTTGTTGCGCTTCGCGCGCCACCCCGCGCGCGACATGGCGCGGGTACTGGTCGGCTACGTCGAGGATGCGGCGCCGGTGCTGGGCGACGACGAGGACTTCGCGCTCGACGGCCTCGGGCGCTTTCGCCTGGTCGAACGCCTGGTCGAGCTGCTTGCGGCGGACGAGCTGCCACGCGGGCACGTGCTGCGCGCGGTGCGGGCCGAGGGGCTGCTGCCGGCGGGCCACGCGGCCCTGGCGCCTTTCGACGAGGCCTGCGAGCGTGCGCGTCGCTTGCTGCGGGCGCTGCGCGCGGGGCCGGGACTGGCGCCGGCCGACGCGCCGCGCATGATCGCCGTGTCGTGCGGGCCTTGGCGCATCACCGGCAGCCTGCCGATCCTGGATTCGCGCGGCGTGGTGCTGGCGCGTGCCGGCCGTTGGCACGGGCAGCATGCGCTGGAACTCGCGCTCAGCGCGAAGCTGGGGTGCATGGCCGGGCTGGCCACGCAGCCCGCGTGGGCGCTGGCCGAGTCCGGGCCTGCGGTCGAAGCATGGCGACTGGACGCCACGCGCCTGTCGGAGGACTGGCTGGCGCGATTCATCGGTCTCTACCAGCGCTCGCGCCGCGTGCCCTTGCCGCTGTGGCGCAAGACCAGCTGGGCCCATGCCAATGCCAATGAGGCCGAGCGCATGAAGGCGGCGCGGGCTGAGTGGGAGGACGGCTTCCGGCATGGCGGCGAGCACGGCGATCCGGCCACCGCGGTGCTGGCGAGGGCCTTCGACGATCCGCTGGGGGCGGAATTCGAGCAGGTCTCGCGCGAGTTGCTGGTTCCGGTCGCGGCGGTGATGGAACCCGTCCATGTCTGATTCCCGCCCGGCCGAATTTGATCCGCTGCGGGTCGAGACCACGGGCACGCACCTGGTCGAGGCCAATGCCGGCACCGGCAAGACCCACAGTCTCTGCACGCTGTTCCTGCGCGTGGTGGTGGAGGGCCGCATCGACCTCGGCACGATCGCGCTGGTGACCTTCACCGATGCCGCGGCCCGCGAACTGCGCGAGCGCCTGCTGGGGCGGTTGCGCGAGCTGGCCCGGATCCTGCAGCAACCCGCGGCCGCCGACGCGAATCCGTCCTGGGCGATGGCGTTGCTGGCGCTGGCGCCGGCGGAGCCGGCGGACGCGCTCGCGCGGCGCGTGCGCGATGCGCTGCTGCGCTTCGACGAGGTGACCGTCGCGACCATCCACGGATTCTGCCGCCGCGCGCTCGAGCGCCTCGGCCTGGCGACCGGCGTGCGCGAGAGCGTGGATCCCGGGCCGCTGCGCGATGGCCTGGTCGCCGACTTCTGGCGCCAACGGGTGCTCGGCGGCGACGCGACCGAGGCCGCCTGGGCGTTGACCCGATGGCGCGAGCCGACGGACCTGGCGCAGGACCTGGTCGATGCGCATGCGCTGCCGACCACCGCGCTCGACCCGCCGCGCGATCGCAGGACCCTGGACGAGGCCGCCCAGCGCCTGCGCCGGGCCCGCGTCGAAGGCCGCGCCCTCTATGCGCGCGGCTTGCTCGACGCGACCATGGCGCACCTGGAGGATGCCGTGTACCTGGCCGCTTCCGGCGACCGCTACGACAACGGCGGGCTCGAACGGATCAAGCGCGTGCTCGCCGACTGGTTCGAGTCCGGGCCGGAGGACCAATGGCCGCTGGCCGAGCTCGACCTGCTGCGTCCGGCGACCGTGCTGTCCTTCCGTAGTTCGCGCTATAGCCCGAATGGATGGGACGCGCCGCGCAACCCGCTGACCGACTGGATCGAGGCGTGGTACGCGGTGGCCGCCGGGCACGAGCGCGAACGCACGGCGCAGTTCCGCCACGACGTGCTCGGCTTCGTCGCCGCCGGGATGCAGCGCCTGCGCGCGGAGAGCGGTGCCTGGACCCACGACGAACTCATTGCCGAACTCGACGCCGCGTTGCAGCGGCCCGAATCGGTCGCGCGGCTGGCGCGGCGCTGGCGCCTTGGCGTGGTCGATGAATTCCAGGACACCGATGCGCGCCAGTACGCGATCTTCCGGCGCATATTCGCCCGCGCCGGATCCGCGTTGTTCCTCGTTGGCGATCCGAAGCAGGCGATCTACCGCTTCCGGGGCGGCGACATCCACGCCTATGCGCAAGCGGCGCGCGACGCCGACCGCCGCTGGAGCCTTGCAGGCAACTGGCGCGCCGATCCGGCGCTGGTCGAGGCGATCAACGCGCTGTTCGCCCGTGGCGGCGCCGAGCGACCGTTCCTGGTCGACTTCATCGATTACCGGGCTTCGCACTGGCCCGCGGAGCGCAAGCTCGAGCCTTCGCCCTGGACCACGGATGCACCGCTGGTGCTCTGGCATGCGGCCAGCACGGGAAGCGGCGCGCGGCCGGCGCGCGACGCCATGACCGCGCTGGCGACCCAGGCCACCGCCGCGGAGATCGCGCGGCTGCTTGCGCACGCCTGCGCACAGGGCGTTCCGGCGCCGTCGATCGCGGTACTGGCGCCAACCCATCGCGACCTCGCGGCCATGGCGCGCACGTTGCGGGACTGGCGCATTCCCGCCGTCGCGCAGGAGCGCGAGAGCGTGTATGCCAATCCCGTGGTCGCGGACCTCGCGCACCTGCTGCGCGCCCTGCTCGACGGCGGCGAGCGCGCCTTCGCGGGTGCGATGGCCTTGCCGCTGTTCGGCCTGCCGCTCGCGCAACTGGCCGCGGCGCGCGCGCAGGCCGGCGCGGACGCCGGCTGGGCCCTGCGCGAGGCGCTGCGCGAGTGCTGGCGCGAGCGCGGACCCCTGGCGCTGCTGCTGCGCGTGCTGGCCGAGGTCGCGCCGCGCTGGATCGGCGAGGCCGAGGGACCGCGCCGACATGCCGACCTGCTCCAGGTCGGCGAGTTCCTCGAAGCGCAGCGGGCCGCCGGCGGCGGCATGGATGCGGAACTGGTCTGGCTGGAGGCGCGGCGCCACGCAGCACAGGCCGGCCTTGCGGCGCGCGACGAGCGACCGCGCCCGCTCGAGGGCACCGGCGCGGTGCGGCTGCTCACGACCCACGCGGCCAAGGGGCTGCAGTTCGACGTGGTATTCGCTCCGTTCCTGTGGCGCTCGCGCGGCGGCCAGCGGCCGGTGGGCGAGCCCCCAGTGCAATACCACGACGCCAGCGGGATCCTGCGCGTCGACCTGGGCTCGCCCGGACTCGAGGCCCACCGCCAGGTGCAGGAAATCGAAATGCAGCAGGAGGGCCTGCGCCAGGCCTACGTCGCCCTGACCCGCGCGCGCCGACGCTGCTACACGATCTGGGGGCGCTGCCGTGGCATGGAGCAGGCGCCGCTGGCGGCGCTGCTGCACCCGCAGCTCGCTCCCGACGGCGTGCTGGCCGCCGCGCCCGACGAGGCCACGCTGGTCGATGCGCTGGCGCGCCTGGCGCACGCCGGTGGCGGTGCGATCGAAGTGGCCCCGCTGCCGCGGCCCGACGACCCCGCGCCGCTGCCCCTCGATGCGCCGCCGCTGCTGGCGGCGCGCACGCCGGCGCGCGCGGTGGTGCCCGCGCGCCGCACCCTGAGCTTCAGCGCGCTGGCCGCGAGCGGGACGGATGCCGTTGCCGACCACGACGGGGGCGATCCGGCGCGCCTGGGCGATCCGCTGGCCGAGGTCGGGCCGATCCCGGCGTATCCGCGCGGCGCGCGGGTCGGCGAGTGCGTCCACCTCGCGCTCGAGCGGATCGATTTCGCCCGCTGGCCCGATGCCGCCGGGCGCGCCAGCCTCGACCTGGCCTGTCGCCGCTTCCGCTTCGGCGAGGCGGAACGCGAGGTCTTCGAGGACTGGATCGGGCAGGCGGTCAACGCCGCGTTGCTGCCGGGACTCACGCTGGCCGGACTCGATCCGGCGGCGAGCGGGCGCGAGCTCGAATTCCATTTCCGCCTCGCGGGCTCCGCGCGCCGGCTGGAAGCCGCGCTGGCGCTGGAACCGCGCCATGCACGCGACGCAGCGCAGATCGCGCGGCTGCCGGCGCGCCTGCACGGCCTGATGCATGGCTACATCGACCTCGTGCTGCAGCACGAGGGCCGCTGGTACGTCGTGGACTACAAGACCAACTTCCTCGGCGGCGAGCTCGACCACTACGCGCCGCAGGCGCTGGCGGCGGCAGTGCGGGAGGGCGACTACGACCTGCAGTACCTGATCTACCTGGTCGCGCTGCACCGGCAGTTGCGCCACCGCCTGGGCCACGCCTACGACCCGGAGCGTCACCTCGGCGGGGCGCTGTACCTGTTCCTGCGCGGCATGTCGCGCGATGGCGCCCGCGGCGTGCATCGCGACCGGCCGCCGGTGGCGCTGGTCGAAGCCCTGGATCGCGCCTTCGACGACAGTGCGGAGCAACCATGGCCGTGATTCCGCTGCCCCGCACCCATCCGCCCCAGGATGCCGCGCAGGCGCTGGAGCGCACGCTGGCGCGCTGCTGGCCGGACGCGACGCCGGCGGACCTGGCCTTGGCCGGCCTCGCCCTGCGTGCCGTGGCGCAGGGCCACACCTGCCTCGACCTGGACCAGCCGGATGCGCTGGCGGGTGGCGATGCCGACGGGCCGTCGGCAACGGCCCTGCGCGCGGCCGCCACCCGCGCGCCCTTCATCGGCGACGCCGACGCGGGCCTGCCGCTGGTGCTGGACGGTGGCCGGCGCCTCTACCTGCGACGCTATCGCGACCACGAGGCCCGGCTCGCGACGATGCTGCGTGAACGCGCGGCCCATTGCGACGCGTCGGAGGACCCGCGGCGCGTCGCCTCGCTGCTGGGCCAGGCCGCCGACGACGCGCTCGACTGGCAACGCGTGGCGCTGGCGCTGTCGTTGTATCGGCGCCTGCTGGTGCTGTGCGGCGGACCGGGCACTGGCAAGACCTGGACCATCGCGCGCATGGTGGGGTTGTGGCGCGAGCGTTTCGGACCGGCGTTCCGCATCGGGCTCGCCGCGCCGACCGGCAAGGCGGCGGCGCGGCTCGCCGAGGCGCTGGGGCCGCTCGCGGCGACGATTGCCCCGACCACGCTGCACCGCCTGCTGGGCCAGCGTCGACTCGGCGTGCGCACGCAGCATGACGCGGCGCACCCGCTGGCGCTCGATGCCCTGATCGTCGACGAGTGCTCGATGGTCGACCTGCCGATGATGGCGCGCCTGGTCGATGCCGTGCCGACCGCGGCGCGGCTGGTCCTGGTCGGCGATCCGGACCAGTTGCCGGCGGTGGAGAGCGGCGCGGTGCTCGCGGCGCTGGCCGGGTTCAACCGCGAGGGCAGGGCGCCGGCGGCGCAGGCGGAATGGTTGCGCGCGGCCACGGCCGGCGTGGTGGCGCCGGACGTGGCGCGTGGACTCGATGCCAACGTGGTGCACCTGTCGCGCAAGCATCGCTTCGCCGCGGACAGCGGTCTCGGCGCGCTGCTCGATGCGATCCGCGCCGGCGACGTGGCGCGCGTCCGCGCCCGCCTGGAGGCCGGCGCGGCGGGCGCGGTCCAGTGGCTGCAGCCATCCGCGGCGTCGCGCACGCAGGTCGTCTCCGCACTGCGCGAAGGTTACGCGCCGCTGCTCCAGGCCCGCGATCCGGTGGTCGCGCTCGAGGCGATGTCGCGCTTCCGGGTGCTGTGCGCATTGCGCGAGGGCATGAGCGGGACGCGCGGACTCAATCCCTGGATCGAGGCGCGCCTGGGCGCGCCGGGCGCGCGCATCCCGATCCCCTGGCTGGTCGAGGCCAACGATGCCATGGTCGGGCTCTACAACGGCGACCTCGGC
>Ga0209477_1002345_pt1 | contig 10975 bp, 14 predicted proteins | sample KloWWTupernatant_FD_187180 | JGI IMG/M metagenome (GOLD analysis project Ga0209477, IMG submission 187180) | Active sludge microbial communities from Klosterneuburg, Austria, studying microevolution and ecology of nitrifiers - Klosterneuburg... | ecosystem: Engineered > WWTP > Aerobic digester >...
GCCAGGCCGCACATCGTGCACGCCCTGATCACGTCGTAGAGCTCGGCCGCGCGTTCCTCCACCGTGATCATGCTGCTGCCACCACCTCCGCGGACAGCCGCCGGGCTGCCTGCAGGCGCCGGTGCGCAGTCACCAGCATCTGGATGCCTATGGCCGTCAGGATGACAGAGAAGACAACCTGCAAGGCGCGCCCGCTCAACATGCCCGCGACCATCGCCCCGGCAATGGCTCCTGGCAGAGCCAACGGCGCGACCCACCGCGCCATCGCCGTATCCACCGTCCCTTGCCGGTAGTGGGTCATCGCCCCCGAGATCGATGCGCCCACGATTACCCACAGCGAGACGCCCTGCGCCTCGTGCTGTTCGACGCCCAGGATGAGCACCAGGGCCGGCACGAAGATCGCCCCGCCCCCTACTCCCAGCGCGCCCGATGCCAGTCCGCCGGCGAACCCGATCAGCGTGCCTGCGACGAGCTCGGTCGCGCCGTCGGTCTCCAGCATCGGGTCCACCGTGCTCATGAGCAGCAGCCTGAGCGAAACCGCCACGAGGAACAGTCCGAACAGTTGCCGCAACCGCATCGCCGGGATCCGCACTGCTCCCCGTGCGCCGATGGCCGCGCCAGTTACCGCGCCCACCAGCAGCGCTGCCACCAGTTCGGCGCTCACCGGGCCGCTCACCGAGTACGTCGCCGCTGCCACGGCCGCCGTCACGATGATCACCACCAGCGATGTCCCGTGCGCGATGTGCTGTCCCATTCGCAGGGGTCCGGTCATCAACGGCACCATGATGGCGCCGCCGCCTCCCCCGAGGATCCCGCTCAGGAACCCGCCCGCGGCTCCCGTCGCTGCCGCGATCGTGGGCTCGTGCCTGCGTGGCGCTGGTGTCACGTCGCCGTTTCTCCGGCCGGGGTGGTTTTCCGCGGTTGGACCAGCCATGCGAACAGGATGCCCACGAAGTACAGGAAGAACAGCGGCCCCGCGACCATCGTCTGGGTGATCGGGTCCGGCGTGGGTGTGACCACGGCTGCGATAATGAAGATCGCGATGACCGCGTAACGCCAGAACGAGAGCAGCTGTTTCGCCCTCACCAGCCCCAGTCGGCCTGCCAGTGCCAGCACCATCGGCAACTCGAACGCAATTCCCACCCAGAACACGATCCGCACCACGAAATCGACGTATTGCTTCGCCCCGGTGACGTTCTCGATCTCCGTGCTGCCGAGTTCGAGCAGGAACCCGAGCGATGCCGGCAGGATTACCCAGTACGCAAACGCCATTCCCCCGGCGAGGAAGATGACCACTCCCGTAATTCCCGGGAGCAGCAGCCGCTTCTCCTTCGCGGTCAGGCCCGGGACGATGAACGCCAGCAGTTCGTAGATGATGACCGGGGAAGAGAGGATCAGTCCTCCGTACAGGCCGATCTTCACGATGATGCTGATCCGGTCCGTCGGCGAGAAGCTGGACACGCGGAAGTCCGGGATTTCCTCGCGGGCCGGGGCCAGCAGCCACCCCAGGATCGTCTCCCAGAACAAAAAGCAGACGACGGTGGCGATGACAAGCGCCGCCGACGAAATGACCACCCGGTTGCGGAGCTCCTTCAGGTGCTCCATCAGCGTCATTTCGCCCGCGCCCGGGTAGCCTCTGAAGGGAGTACCCGGTTCCGCGCCCTCGTGGATCGGTTCCGCGCTCATTGCTGTTTAGAACACCATCGGCGGCCGGGCCGGTTCGGCCGGGCCGGGCTCGACAGGCGAAGATGCGCTCGCGGGCGGCGTGAACGGGACCACCTTGTCATCGAGCGAAAGCTCGGTGGTCGCCTTCTCGAGCGTGGCGTTCATCTCCCGTAGGCCGCTATCCAGCTTCCGTTGTTCGTCGCGCACCGCCCGTTGCGCTTCGTCAACCTCACCACGGATCGTCCGGTACTGCTCGTCCAGGTAGTCGATCTCGTCCTTGAACTCATCCCGCACGGCGCGTGCGTACATCTGCATCTGCCGCACGGCACGCCCGATGTGGTACGCCATCTGGGGCAGGCGCTCCGGCCCGACAACCACCAACAGGAGCCCGAGCACAAGCAGGAGTTCCTGGTAACCGATGCCCAGGAATTCCACGTTAACCTCCCGTGCGCCGGGCTGGCAGCGGCTGCCTCAGCCTACTTGTCCTCGACGCCGTGATCCTTCAGGTAGTCTACGGCGTCCTGCACGGTCGCGATTTTCTCCGCGTCCTCATCGCTGATTTCCAGCTCGCCGACATCCGTCGAGAACTCTTCTTCAAGTGACATAATCAACTCGACAAGATCGAGCGAATCGGCGTTCAGGTCGTCCACAAATGACGCGGCGGGCAACACCTCGTCTTCTTCGACGCCGAGCTGCTCGACCACGATGGAACGGACCCGTTCGAACACTGTTGGCACGGTAGGAGTACTCCTGATTAATGGCGTGGGTGTGTTGGTTTCTTTCGCCGCTTCCGGCGAGCCTGGCCGCGCCGGCCTTCCGGCGCGTATTCGTTCGCTTATGGTCCGGAGCACTCCGTTGACGAAGCCCGGTGAGCTATCCCCTCCGTACCGGTGAGCCAGCTCTACCGCCTCGTTCACGACAGCCGCGACCGGCGCCGAATTATCGGTAAGCAGCTCCCATATTGCAAGCCGCAGGATGTTCCGGTCAACGACGGCCAGCGTCTCTAGCGGGTACTGTGTTGCGGCCTCCCGGATATACGCATCGATCTCCGGCTGCAGCTTTCCCACACCTCGCAGCATCCCCCGCCCGAGCCCACTCGGCCCGGGCGCGGCAACGCCCGCGTCCTCCTCTTCGGCCGCGCTCAGCCGTCGCTCGAAGGCGGCTTCGGGGTCGTGGTTCGAGGTCTCGGATTCGTACAGCGCCTCCAGGGCAACCTGGCGCGCACGGCGGAACGGGCTATCCGTCACGCCATCACCATACCGCCATCCACGTGAATGCACTGCCCGGTGATGTAGCCCGCGCCATCGCTCGCAAGGAACACCACCAATGGCGCAACTTCCTCTGGTTCGGCGATCCGCCCCAACGGGATCTGGCCCATCACGGCCTGTGTGGCTTGCTCGCTCATCCCTGTGATGATGTCGGTGTTGATGAACCCCGGCGCCACGGCATTCACCGTGATCCCGCGTGACGAAACCTCTCGTGCCACCGACCGCGTAAAGCCGATGAGCCCCGCCTTGGCAGCGGCATAGTTCGCCTGCCCTGCGTTCCCCATCACGCCAACCACGCTCGAAATATTGATGATCCGCCCGCCCCGAGCGCGCAACATCGGCCGCATCGCCGCCTTCGTCACCAGGAACGCTCCGCGCAGGTTGGTCTGGTGGACAGCATCCCAGTCGTCTTCGCTCATCCGCATCAGTAGCCCGTCCCGCGTGATCCCGGCGTTGTTCACCAGGATGTCCAGCGCGCCGAACCGGTCGACGGTGGCCTTCACGATTGCCGCCGCATCATCAGCGTTGGCGACATCGCCCTTGATGGCAAACGCCTCACCGCCCGCGGCCGTGATTTGGGCGGTCACTTCCTCGGCGAGGGTGGGGTTGGTGTTGTAGTTGACGGCGACCTTCGCGCCCTCACGGGCGAGGGCAATGCAAATCGCCCGCCCTATGCCGCGCGAGCCGCCGGTGACGAGGGCTGCCTTACCCGCGAGTCCACTCACGAGAGTGAGACCTGGACGCTCGAGGCATCGTTCACGTTGATGCAGTTCGACTTGCGCAGCATCCGCTTGATGATCGCCGTGAGTACCCGGCCCGGTCCGAATTCGATAAACGTCTCGACGCCGCGGGCTCCAAGGAATTCAACCGTCTGGCTCCACTGCACCGGTTTGCACACCTGGTCCACCAGCTCGTGGCGGATCGCCACCTCGGCATCGATCGCTGTCGCCGTGCAGTTGGCCACCACCGGCACCAGCGGGTTCCCGATCGATGCCGTCGCTACGGGCTGCACCATCCCGTCGGCGGCCGGGCGCATCAAGGAGCTGTGGAAGGCGCCGCTCACACTCAGTGGGATGACCTTCACCGCCCCCCGCGCCTTCGCGTAGTCGAGCGCGCGGACAACCGCCTCGCGCCGTCCCCCGATGACGATCTGGCCCGGGGCATTGATGTTGCAGATCTCGGCGCCCGCCTCGCGGCAGACTTCCTCGCAGTCCGAAACGTCCAGCCCGAGCACAGCGGCCATGGTCCCGGGGTTCTTATCGCCTGCGGCTTGCATGAGCTCGCCCCGCGTCCGCAGCAGCCGCACCGCCTCATCGAACGGCAGTGAGCCCGCGGCCACCAGCGCCGAATACTCTCCCAGCGAGTGCCCCGCAACAAATGCTGGCCGTTCAAGCAGCCCCGGGTTGACCTCGGTGGCAACCCGCAAGAGTGCCAGGCTGGTGACGGCAATGGCCGGCTGCGTGTTGCGCGTCTGCTGCAGTTCCTCTTCAGGTCCCTCGAAACAGATCCGGCTCAGGCTGAACCCGAGGATCTCGTCGGCGCGGTCATAGAGCTCGCGCGCGCTTGCGAACTGGTCGTACAGGTCCTTGCCCATCCCCACCGATTGCGCTCCCTGTCCGGGAAACACGAAAGCCCGGTCAGCATGGACCGGGTCCGTGAGGGAAAGAAAGGGCGCCACGTTGAGGGCCGGGCTCGTCAGCTCTCGAGGTCTGGCTCGGGAAGCTGGATCACTTCCCGGCCCCGGTACGTTCCACAGATCGGGCAGGCGTGGTGCGCCAGCCGGGGGCTCTTGCACCGCGGACAGTCGATCACGTGTGGCATCCGAATCTTCAGATGCGAGCGGCGCTTCCCCTGGCGAGAAGAGGCGTACTTCCGCTTTGGCAGCGGGGGCATGGCGGGTCTCCTTCAGGTCGTTACCCATTGGTCATGTGCTTCAGTCCGAAAAGCGCCGCCCATCGCGGGTCTACCGGCCGCCTTTCACACTGGCAGGATGCCATCGTCAGATCCGTCCCGCACACCGGGCAAAGCCCCGGACAGTCAGGACGGCAGAGCGGCCGCATCTCTGCAGCCGTCTCGCTATATTGCCGCACGGCCTCCCTAATGTCGATCGTGTTGTTCATCCCAATCCTGAAGCTCTCCGGGTCGTCCGGCTCGGCCAGGCGGTGCCCATGCACCAGGTCCACCTGCTGGGCGTACACCTCCTCGAAGCTCACATGCACGGAGTAGGCGAAAGTCACCAGGCAGCGGCTGCACTGCGCCTCGATCAGCACGTCCGCTTCGCATCGCACCAGCACGCCCTCCGGCACCCGGATCAGCTCGACCCGCCCCCCATGTACCGGCTCTTCCGCTTCCAGGTCGTACCGGCGGCTTGCTCCAACTTCCTGCAGCAGCAGTTGCCAACGTTGAACAGCATTCGAGCCACTCCTCCTCCGGAGGTCACTCCAGAGCATTCTATCCTCCCCCGCCCGCGCGGGCCGTGCCACCATAACGGCAGCCCTTCCGTAACGATTCGGCAAAACATGCTGCCGCACCCGCCGCCTCCCGTTTACGGCGCCCCTTTCCGTCCCTACGCTTCGTGCTAGGGTTAGCCCCCGCGGCTGCCACTCTGTCTCACCCCGGATAACGCCGCCCGTGTCACAGGTCGCCGACCTTCGAACACTCCAGGAACTCGACGATGAGGCCGCTGGTCTCCGCGCCACGCTCGATGATGTCGAGCGCCGCCTCAAGGGCAGCGAAGAGCTCGAGACCGCCCGCGCCGGCCTTTCCGCCATCGATGAGCGCCTCGCCGAAACCCGGCGCAACCAGCGCCGGCTCGATGGCGAAATCGGCGTCCTTAGCTCGCGCATCGCCCCCGAGGAAAAGCGGCTCTACGACGGCTCTGTCCGCAATCCGAAGGAACTCGGCAACATCCAGCACGAGCTCGAACTGCTCAAGGCCCAGCGCGGCGGCCTCGAAGATGAACTCCTCGAGGTCATGACGGCCCTGGAAGGCCTGGAAGCCGACCACAAGCGTGCACGCAAGGCCGTCGCCAACGCCGAGACGCGCTGGGAAGCCGAGTCCGCCTCCCTCCAAATCGAGGCCGAACGGCTCGCTGGCTTGCTTATCCGCGCCGATGCCCGCCGCGAAGCCCAGCGTCTGACCATCTCAGCGCGCGCTCTCCACGTCTACGACGACATCCGTCGCCGCAAGGGTGGCGTTGCCGTCTCCCACATCCAGGGCAGCATGTGTTCCGGCTGCCGCGTCAGCGTCCCCGAATCCGTCCGCCGCAGCGCCTTCCAGCCAGACCAGCTCGCCCAGTGTCCCAACTGCGAGCGCATCCTCTACGTGGGATAGCCACATGCGCGCTGTCGGGTACTTCGTGGAGGGCGCGCGTAAGGACGGACAGAAGCGGAGTATCGGCGAGCAGAACCGCGCCTTCCTCGATTTCTGCTCCCGCCAGGGCTACGAAGTCGCCGGCACCTTCCTTGATACCGCCGATGAGCCGCCCGGCTCCGGGGGCTTCCCGCAGATGCTGCATTTCCTGTCGCGGGCCGACCGGGGATTCACCGTCGTCGCGGTCGATAGCCTCGGCGTCCTTGGCCATGACCTCGGCCAGGCGGCCCTCAAACTCCTCGAACTTGAACGCATCGGCGTTTCCGTCCTCCTCGCCCACAACGGTGCTGATGCCTTTCGCACGCTTGTCGACACCTGGGCCGATCGCGGCGATGGGACTCCTGTCTCGGAAAAGGTCCGCTCCGCCATGCGCCGCAAGGCGGTCAAAGGCGAGGTCCTCGGCCGCCCTCCCTACGGTTACCGCGTCGGCCCTCGCCGCCGCCTCGAACTGGTCCCCGAAGAAGCCGTCGTCGTCCGCTACATCTTCCGCCTCTACCTCCAGGAGGGCATGGGCATCCGCAAGATTGCCGGCCAGCTCAACGAGGAGAACGTCCTCACCCGTCGCGGCGGGCGCTGGAGCATGGTCACCGTCCGGGATATCCTCCGGAACCGCGCCTACCTTGGTCACTATTCCCGCTTCGGTACGACGGTGACGGGCAGCCACCCGGCCCTCGTCTCCCCGGAGGACTTCCGCAAAGTCCAGGACCGGCTTCAATCGCGCCACGGCGCCACTCGCACCCGCACGGTCCAGCCATTCCTGCTCAGCGGGCTGTTGTACTGCGGCAAGTGCGGCAACAAGCTCATCGGCGTTAGCCGCCGCCAGAAATGGGAAACCCGTGACGGCGAACAGAAGGCAGCCGTCTACCGCTACTACCAGTGTGAGTCACGCACCAACCAGAACAGCTGTGCCTACAACACCCAGCGCGTCGCCGACCTCGAATCGCGGCTTCGCGAGTCCCTCCGGGAGGGTGGCCAGCCCGTCACCCGCCTCCGCCGTGCCGGGAACGTCGATTCTTACCTCCTCGACCTCCATTCCCAGGTCGATCGCGTCGAGGGCCGCATGAAGCGCAACCGCCGCGACGTCGAGGAGCTTGTCGCCGATGCCGCCCACGGCCACATCACCATCGAGCGTATGAAAATGCTCGGCGCTGACCTCGCGGGCGACCACCAGGACCTCCAGGCCGAGCTCGCTGCCGCCCGCGAACGCCTCCACGCCCAGCAGACCGAAGCGGAGCGCGCCCGCCACCTCGATACCATTCGCGAACGCGCGGTCCGCGAATGGGAAGACCTGCCCTTCGATGGCCTCCAGGCGATCCTCCGCGAGGTTGTCGACCGCGTCGAAGTCGATGAGACCGACCTGCGCGTGTTCCTCCGGTCCTGAACTCAGGGCACGTAGGTTTCACACCCGCTGAGCCACGGCCAAAACGTCTGTCCACGGTGGCAAACGTCGCCGCCCCCACCGCCACCTTCGAGCGTTGTGATCCAGCGCGGCCCGCCGATCAGCACGTCGTTCCCGCCCTGCCCCTCCAGCGTGCCGTTGTTGGCGCCGCCCACGATGCAGTCGCGGCCCCCGCCCCCGCTCAGCGTCCCGCCGCTCCCATCGCCGAGGATCAGCGCACTGCCGCCGCCGACGCCGCCCGGCCCGATCTGCAGCCGCGTGAGCGTCATCCCGGCGCACTCGGGCGGGGCAAGCTGCGCCAGCGTCCTCGGGTGGATCGACTCCCCGGCCCGGCTCGGCGGCACCGTGTTCGCAGCCGCCGCCGCCGAGCCCAGCGTCGCGACCGCGAGGATGGCGAGGCTCGCCAGCGCAACCTGCGGCAGCCTCCGAGTGATCATCACGCCGCACCTTGTTCGCGGCTGCGCGCCGCCGGGATCGCCGGCGTGCCGACCGCCTGGTAGCGATAGACAAGGTCCCCGTCATACACGAAGTACGCGTGGAACCCGGGCCGCACTTCCTGCAGCACCACGCTGCCGTTCAGCTCCGAGATGCGCCCCAGGTCGTCCAGGTCCGCGACGTCCACCACCCGTGACCGTACAGCCGGCACATCGCCCCGGACCGTGACCACGGTCGCCTTCAGCTTTGTCCCCTCGGCTGTGAGTGTCCCGGCCCGCTGCGCGCGCACCACTGCCCACATGAACAGCCCCGCGGCGACCAGCGTCAGGCCCAAACCGGCCAGTGAGATCACACGCGCAGCCGCCACCGGCAGGCCGAACGCGAGCAGGCTGATCGTGTTCGCCCTGCTGACCTTCGTTGTCACATTGCCGGCGGACTCCGGCGAAAGCAGCGCCTCCGGCTCCTTGCCGGTGTGCCGCGCGACCCGCAACTGCACGGCATCCAGTTCCATCGGCAGCGAGGCGGCCGCGAACGTGTCCTCGAAGGGCGTGCCGGAAGCCTCGCCCGAGACCGTCACCCGCGGAGTTACCGTGACCGTATACCGGTCGTTTTCGACCCCGGACTGTGCTTCCAGGACCTCGATCAGTGACTGCGCCTCCGTGAGGCTCAGCACGCCCTCGGCGATGAACGTCGTGCCGTTGAACGTCGTCTCCGGCGTCAGCGGGATCGTCCGCCGCCAGCCGCTTGCGTCCCCGAGTTCGGCCACCAGCTGGTAGGTGCCTCCCACGGTCGCCGCCTTGGCACTCTCGAACTCGTACGCGAATGTGAAGGCGACCGCCTCGCTCAGGCGGCGGTAGACCGGCTCGCCCGAGGTGGCGCTGCCGGTGTCGTATACCCGGCCATCCGCGCTCGCCGCCGAATACCCGAAGCTTCCCTTCTGGGTATACGCCGTGTTGTCCGGGATCTCTTGAGATTCCGGCCTGGTGAATGCCACCCATCCGAGCAATCCAAGCCCGAATGCGGCCGCCACCAGGAGCGAAAGTGTGTCCTGCCAGTTGCGCAGCAACCCTGTCATTGTCGGTACCCCCCGTGTTTCAGCTCTGGCCGCTCCTGCGTGGCGTGCTCCCGGCCGCCGTCGCTTGCGGGCTGTGCGGACCGCAGCGGCCCCGCCTCCCAGCCCCACGAATGCGACGAACAGGAGCCCCGCCGCGTACACCGGCGAGCGGAAACGTGTCAGCCACGCTCCCACCTTCGGTACGTGGATCCAGAGCTCCCCGACCATCTCCGCCTGCACCGGTTGGTGCGGGTCCAGGTAGTCGTTGTTATCGCCCTGGAGGACGTACCGAGGACCGTCGATCGCGACGATCCGGTGGATCACTGGCCCGATCTGGGGATGGCGATACGTCACGACATCGCCGACGCCATACGTTGGCTGCCCGCGGACGATGGCAAGGTCGCCCCGGTGCATCCCGGGCTCCATGCTTCCCCCGCTGACAATCACGTACGACGTCTGCCCGCCCAGTTGGGGCGGGGCAAAGGCAATCCACGCCGCGATGACCGCGATGAGCGTGAATGCTGAGGCGAGCGATGCGGTCACCCGCCGCCGTGGCTCCATGGCCGTTCCCCCCATTGGTGGGGTGCGCGCGGGGCCTGACCTCCCCGGGCTCACGCACCCCTGGCGTTCAATTGGTCTTACTGGGCCGCCACAATGCGGAGATTGACGGCAGAGAGGACATCCGCAGCGCCGCCCACCGTGCAGGACGGCGAACCGCCCGCGGAGCACGTGTACCACGCGCTGTCGAGGTAGATCCGCACGGTCGTCGCGTTGGTCGGCACGAGGTTGAAGGTCACGGTATCGATCATCGACGGGTCGGTACCGTCGAGCGTGTAGTGCACGTTGCTGACGGTGTACCCGTCGATCGTGCTGGTGCCGTCTCCGGCGTTGGTCGTCCCCGGGCCCGTGTTCGCTGCCGCGAAGCCGAACGCCGAGACGGCCACGACCGCGAAGATCGCCATCACGGCAAGGCGCCGCGGGCTCCTGATATTCCGAATAACCATGGGATGCACTCCTGCAAGTGGCGGGCCTCCCCGCCTGCTGTGATGTGAGCCGCGCTCTTCGGGGCTCCACCGGTGCAATCGACGCTCCCAGTTCGCGGACAAAGGCTCGCACACGAGAAATCCACAACTTGTCTCTTGGGATATACCGATAGCGCTATTCAGAGCCCCGCCCGTTGTGCCGAATGGCCATCTCCGCCGCTGATCAGGGAAATCCCGAAGATCATGGTGAGTTGCCAGCCCGGCCCGTCCGGGGCACGATCGCACCATGCAGGACGAGATCTACCGCGAAATCGCGCGCGCCCTCGAAAACGGCGAGCCCGTGGTCCTTGCCACCGTCGCCCGTACCCGCGGCTCCACCCCGCGCAAGACCGGCGCCAAGATGGTCGTCCGCCACGACGGCTCGTTCTTCGGGACCATCGGCGGCGGCTGTGGCGAGGCCGAGGTCTGGCAGGAGGCCATGAGCGTCCTCGACGACGGCCTCCCCCGCATCGTCACCGTCGACCTCACCGAGCCCACCGACGGCGAGGACAAGATCTGCGGCGGCGTCATGGATGTCTTCGTCGAACGGGTGGGGTAGAATCCGCAGATTAAGCGCAAGGAGCGGTGGACATGGGTGCACTCGGCGCGGCAGAACTCCTCATCCTGTTGTTAGGGCTCGCCCTTCCCTTTGGTGTCCTCGGAATGGTGGCAAGCCGCCGCGGGCAGTCGGCGGCGTATGTTCTCTGGGGGCTCCTTTCTTGGCTTGGGGTCATCATCGGTCTGTTGATGATGATTGCCA
>Ga0209477_1002349_pt1 | contig 10968 bp, 7 predicted proteins | sample KloWWTupernatant_FD_187180 | JGI IMG/M metagenome (GOLD analysis project Ga0209477, IMG submission 187180) | Active sludge microbial communities from Klosterneuburg, Austria, studying microevolution and ecology of nitrifiers - Klosterneuburg... | ecosystem: Engineered > WWTP > Aerobic digester >...
GCCGTAGTGCACAAAGTCCTGGCGGTCGGGCAGTTTGCCGTTGGGCAGCGTGCGCACCCATTCGGGGTTGGGCGCCAGCAGCACCACGGAATCGAGCGCTGCAGTCGCCTTGTGGCGCCACCTTAGCGACTTGTCGAACCAACCGGGCACCACCTGCCGCTGAAAATGCGGGTACAGCACCAAGTCTGCAGATTTTGATGATTTTTGGCCTCCAGCGCTTACTGGATAAGCGCCAGCAGCTGCATTATTTATAGCATTTAAGGCGCTACCGTACTGCAGATGCAGGTGGTAGTCGGTAATGCCGCCGTCCCAGTAGGCCCCGGGCGGCGCCCCCGGAATGTGCTGCACAGCCTGCAGCACGAAGGGGATGGAACAGCTAGCTTGCAAGGCGGGCAAGAAGTTGGTCTGCGCCAACAGCACCTGGCGCGTGCGGTAGTCACGCGTGCCAAACGGCAGCGCGGCACAGACACCGCCCGGATGCGCCACATCCGGCGAGGAAAACACCACGCGCTCCAGCCACGCACCAAGGGCCTTGCGGCGCACAGCATTGCTCAGAAAGGCACCAAGATAGCCCAACGGGGTGGCTAGACGGTGCTCGCGTGCCAGCACATGGCGACCGTGGGATGTGACGATGTGCAACCGATAGCGCGGGTGCGCAAGAAGCTCGTCCACCCGCCCACCATAAAAGGCCTGCAAAGTCTGGCCGAACCGTTCACTCACATGCTGTGGCGTGGGCCGCTTGCCACCGGGCGGCGGTTCATAGTGCTGGTGGATGTAGTCGTGCTCCAGCCGCTCAAAAGCGGCTGGGCTGTCCTGCAAACAGGCCGTGGCCATGCGCCAGGCACCGATGGAGGCCCCCACCAAGTGCACAGTCTGGTTGGACTGCGGCAGCCACTCGCCAAAGATGAATCGGTCGAGCGGTCCCAAAATCAGTCCCTTGGGCCCACCGGCGGCGGCAGGAATGGTCTGCACGTCTTGCGGTCGCAAGCCTTGTTCACGCAGGTGCTGCAGGGCCCGGGAGCCCGCGTAGATGCGCAGCGCCTTCATGCCGTGGGAAGCGCCAAGGTGCGCGGTGCCATCACCTGCGATCAGACCAGATAGTCTGCCGCCTCGGCCCCGGCTTCCTGGCGCGGATTCCAGTCAATGGGGTCCTGGCGCAGCACCATGTCCATGTCCAACCCCAGGGCCAGGGCGACTTCGTCGGGAAAAGACACGACACGTTCCCGCTCGTCCAGACCCAGCTCATGCACACGCACCCGCCAGACAGCCAGGTGGATCACCCCCGCCAACGGCTCATAGGTCGTATTTTCAAACGGCGCATGCTGGTAGCTGAGGGCATCGACCACCACCTCGGGCAACTGCCAGCGGCGCGCCAGCGCTGCGGTAACGCGGCTGTAGCAATAACCAAAAATGCGCATCTCGACCTTGCAGCGTCGCAGGTCCAGCGGTGGTACCAGCGAATTGAGTGATTGGACACGCTCGGGGTCAGACAGATGGATCAGCAACTCACCCAGGCCATGCAGCAGGCCCGCCGTGTAGGCCGCTACTTGATTCTGGTGCACGCTGCCCGCCAGCGAACGGGCCAACTTGGCCGTGTGCAGGCTGTAACGCCAGAACTGCTGTAGATTGATGCCCGGTACGCTGCGCGAAGTGGTACCCAGCGGCGCCGAGCTGACCAGCGTGCGCAGGTGCTGCGTGCCCAGCAAGGCCAGGGCCTCCGGGATGCCCGCCACCTGGCGCGGCCCCTGAAAGGCATCGGAATTGGCCATCTCCAGCAGGCGGGCCGACAGCGCCGGGTCGGTGCCGAACAGCTGGTTCACGCGCCGCAGGTTCGGCTCGTCAGGGGCCAACTCATTCATGAGCAATGCCACAGTACGCGGCAAGCTGGGCAGGACAGCGGGCAAGGCCAGCAGAGCATTCAAATCCATGGGGTCAGCGCTGTGGTGGGACTGAGATGGATGGTGGGATTGAAAGGGATTATGTACCCTGCGCAGCTTACTGTTTTTTCGCCTGTTGCAGCTTTGCAAAGGCCGAGGCCATGGCCGACTGCTGCACCGACTCAGGCGCGCGGCGCTGCGGCTGCTGGTAGCTGCGCCCTGCCCCTTCAAACCGGTTGTCACGCGGGGCGCCCCGGTCGCCGCTCTGGCGCGGTGGTGCATCGCCCAGCTTCATCGACAGCCCAATGCGCTTGCGCTCCACATCCACCTCCATGACCTTGACCTTGACGATGTCGCCGGTCTTGACCACTTCGCGTGCGTCGGTCACAAACTTGTGCGCTAACTGGCTCACGTGCACCAGGCCGTCCTGGTGCACGCCCAAATCGATAAACGCGCCGAACTGGGCCACATTGCTTACCGTGCCTTCCAGAATCATGCCTTCCTTCAAGTCCTTGATGTCTTCCACGCCGTCGTTGAAGCGCGCCACCTTGAAGTCGGGACGCGGGTCACGGCCGGGCTTTTCCAGCTCAGTCAGGATGTCCTTGACGGTGATGACACCGAACTTGTCGTTGGAAAACAGCTCTGGCTTGAGCGTTTTGAGCATGTCCGCGCGGCCCATGAGTTCCGCCACAGGTTTGCCGGTGGTTTTCATGATCTGCTCGACCACAGGGTAGGTCTCGGGGTGTACGCCAGTCATGTCCAGCGGGTTCTCGCCGCCCCGGATACGCAGAAATCCTGCGCTTTGTTCGAAGGTTTTTGCACCCAGGCCACTGACTTCCATGAGCTGCTTGCGGCTCTTGAATGCGCCGTTCTGCTCGCGCCAGCGCACCACGGACTTGGCCACACTGGCGGACAGCCCGGACACACGGCTGAGTAGCGGCACGCTGGCCGTGTTCAGGTCCACCCCCACCGAGTTCACGCAATCTTCCACCACAGTACCCAGGGTGCGGGCCAGTTCGCTCTGGTTCACATCGTGCTGATATTGGCCCACACCAATGCTCTTGGGATCGATCTTGACCAGCTCGGCCAATGGATCTTGCAGGCGGCGCGCAATACTGGCCGCGCCGCGCAGGCTCACGTCCACGTCGGGCATCTCTTGCGAGGCGTATTCACTGGCGCTGTAGACGGAGGCACCCGCCTCGCTGACCACTACCTTTTCGATAGCTTCTCGCGCTTTACCTGTCAGCATTACAGGCACTTTTTCCATTAATTTAATCAACTCTGCAGCCAACTTGTCGGTCTCGCGGCTGGCCGTGCCGTTGCCGATGGCAATCAGGTTCACGCCATGCTTTTCGGACAGTTTGGCCAGGGTATGCAAAGAGCCTTCCCAGTCGCGGCGCGGCTCGTGGGGGTACACCGTAGCGGTTTCCACCAGCTTGCCCGTAGCGTCCACCACAGCCACTTTCACCCCAGTGCGGATGCCGGGGTCCAGCCCCATCACCACGCGCGGGCCGGCGGGAGCCGCCAGCAGCAGGTCGCGCAAGTTGTCGGCAAACACCTTGATGGCGACCTTTTCAGCGTCCTCGCGCAAGCGCGAGAACAGGTCACGCTCGGTCGAGAGGCTGAGCTTGACGCGCCAGGCCCACGCCACGCATTTGCGCAGCAGATCATCGGCCGGGCGGCCTGCATGGCTCCAGCCCAGATGCAGGGCAATTTTCCCTTCCGCCAGGCTGGGTTTGCCGGGCTCGGGCTCTATAGGCAACACCAGCTTGGCTTCCAGTATCTCCAGCGCCCGGCCCCGAAAGACGGCCAGCGCGCGGTGCGATGGCACACGGCCCATCGGCTCGTCGTAGTCAAAGTAGTCACGGAACTTGGACACCTCGGGGTCGTTCTCGTTCTTAGCTTCCACCTTCTTGCTGCGCAGCAGGCCTTCGGCCCAGAGCCACTCGCGCAGGCCCTGCACCAAGGTGGGGTCTTCGGCCCAGCGCTCAGAAAGAATGTCGCGCACGCCATCGAGGACGGCGGGCACGGTGGAGAAGTCTGCACCGGGCTTGCCGTCGTCCAGCACCTCGGGAGGCTTGGTGAACGCAGCAGCTTCAGCGGCCGGGTCCAGCGTGGGATCAGCAAAAAGCCTGTCGGCCAGCGGCTCGATGCCAAACTCCTTGGCGATCTGCCCCTTGGTGCGGCGTTTTTGCTTGAACGGCAGATAAATATCTTCCAATTCCTGCTTGGTAGGTGCGGCGGCTATCGCTGCGCGCAGGGCATCGGTGAGTTTGCCTTGCTCATCAATGCTTTTAAGCACAGCGGCGCGGCGGTCCTGTAGTTCGCGCAGGTAGGCCAGGCGGGCTTCGAGCTCGCGTAGCTGGATGTCGTCCAGCCCGTTGGTCACTTCCTTGCGGTAACGGGCGATGAACGGCACGGTGGCCCCGCTGTCCAGCAGTTCGATGGTGGCCACCACCTGCTGTTCCTTGATTTTGATTTCTGCGGCCAGTTGCCGGATGATCTGCTGCATGGGCTGCTGATGTTTCAAAACACGAAGCGCGCGAGTTTGCCACAGCCGCCATCGCGCCCTGCGAAGCTTGCAAGGCCCTGCCAGGCCGGTACCATCGACAACCGGGGCCATCACCCTGCTTCGAGGAACACCGCCATGAAACCTGACCGAACAAGCTGCCACCTCTCGATTGCCTGTCTCGCAGCATTGGTGGCTACGTCGGCCGCCCTGGCACAAGAGCCTGCGGTGGCTGCCTCGGTGGCCATCGCGCCGACAGGCATGCAGATCTCAGAAGACGGCGCCCTGGTGATTGACAAACGCTCCAAGGTAGCCTGGGCACGCTGCGTGGAAGGCACGCAATGGGATGGCAAGACCTGTGCCGGACTGCCTTTGCTGTTCGACCGCGCCGAAGCCATGGCCACGGCCAGCGCCCGCAGCAAGGCCGAAGGCGTGGCGTGGCGGCTGCCGCGCGCCAATGAACTGCGCCATCTGGTCAACAAAAGAGCCGTGCCATCGGGGGTGAACCCGGCGCTTTTCCCGTCAGCGCCAGGCACCTGGCACTGGTCCAGCTCGACCCGTGTGCGCACGGGCAGCATCAATGCCTACAACTATGGCAGTGTCATGCAGGGCAGTACCGGGGGCACAACCAACCACCTGGGGTCCTTTCGCAACGGTTGGGCCGTGGACATGGCCACGGGAGAAGCCAGCGGCGACGTTGCCAAAAGCAGCCGCCTACCCGTGCGGCTGGTGCGGCCCTATGAATGACACGCAGCTATAGATCGTGGGCGGGTTCGATGGCACCACCGGGCCGCCCGATGCCACGCCGAAGAAGCGGCTCTATCTGGTCGACCGGCACCGGACGGCTGAACAGGTAGCCCTGCGCTTCGTCGCACCCTGATTTTTCCAGGAAATCGCGCTCCGCCGTCGTTTCCACGCCCTCGGCAATCACGGTCAATTGCAGGTTGTGTCCCAGCTGGATGATGGCCCGCACAATCGAGGCGCCATCGGTGCCTGTGAGCATGTCCCGCACAAACGACTGGTCAATCTTGAGTTTGTCCACAGCCAGCCGCTTGAGATACGACAGACTGGAGTAACCCGTGCCAAAGTCGTCGATGGACAGCTTGACGCCCATGGCCTTGAGGCCCTGCAGCGTCTTGATGGTGGCCTCCACGTCCTGCAGCAAAATGGATTCTGTCAGCTCCAGCTCCAGGCAGGCCGGTGACAGGCCCGATGCGGCCAGGGCCGAGGCCACCAACTCCAGCACATTGCCCCGCTTGAACTGCAAGGCCGACAGGTTGACGCCCACCACGGGCGTGTCGATCTGCTGGTCCTGCCAACTGCGGGCCTGGCGGCAGGCCTCGTGCAAAACCCATTCGCCCAGCGGAACAATGTGTCCGCTGCGTTCGGCCAGGTCAATGAACTTGCCCGGCGGCAAAAGGCCATCAGTGGGGTGTTGCCAGCGCACCAACGCCTCCACCCCGACAATGCGGCCGCTGGCCAAATTAAGCTGGGGCTGGTAGTGCAATACAAATTCACCCTGGCGCACGGCACTGGCCAGGCCACCGGTCAGGCGAATTTGCTCCAGCATTCCGTCGTTCATATCGTGCGAGAAGAAACGGCAGGCATTGCGGCCGGCCTCCTTGGCGCTGACCACGGCCGCATGGGCGTGTTTGAGCAGGGTTTCAAAGTCGCCGCCATCAACCGGATGCAGGCCTATGCCCACGGAACACGAGATATTGAGCAGGCTGCCATCGATCTCGATGGGTTCTATCAACGCATCACGGATGGCATTTCCCACCCCTGCCACTGCTGCCGCGTCAAAAGCGCCGGCCAGCAGCACCACAAATTCGTCACCACTCATGCGGCTGACGGTGGACGCTGCGGGAATGCACTGCTGCAGCCGCTCCACCACCTTCACGATCACCTGGTCGCCTACGGCATACCCCAGGCTGTCATTGACCTGCTTGAAATGGTCCAGATCGACGTACAGCATGCTGATCTGGCACCCATCGCTCTGGGCCACCCGCGCGGCATGCTCGAAACGGTCGCGCAGCAACAAACGGTTGGGTAGATGGGTCAGTGGATCGAAGTTGGACAAAAATTCCAGTTGCACCTTGGCCTGGGCGTGTTCGGTGCGCGTGCGCAAGGTGGCAATACCATACGCCAGGTCAGAGGCCAGTTCCATCAACAAACGCAGCTCGTCGGGGTCGAAGCGGTCTTCTTCCTCGGAATACAGCGCCAACGCACCGATGGCAGCAGCGTTGCAGACCAGCGGCAAGGCCACGCAGGAACGCATGCTGCGCCGACCCGTCTGCTCGCGCCACATGGCCATGCGCGGATCGCTCTTGATGTGATCGATGGCGCAAGGCAGGCCGGTGCGGATGGCCGTACCCACCGGGCCCCGGCCATGCGGCTCATCGGCCCAGGTCACTGGCAGATTCCGAAGATAGCCATCATGGTCGCCCGACTGCGCCATGACCTGCACGGATTGCCCCGCATCATGCACGGCATAACCCACCCAGGCCATGCGATAGCCGCCTCGCTCTACGCACAGGCGACAAATTTCGACCAACAGGTCATGCTCCTCCTCGGCATGCACCAGGGCCGTGTTGCAGTCGCTCAGCAAGCGCAGATCGCGGTTGGCGCGCTCCAGTGCCAGCTTGCCCAGCAGGCTCAGAGTGACGTCCTGCACCGTGCCGATGGTGCGCAGTGGCTCGCCGGTGGCACTGTAGTGTGTCTCGCCCCGCTCATGCACATGCTTGACGCGGCCATCAGGCATCAGCAGCCGGTGGGTGATGCGGTAGGGTTCCCGGCGCTGCACGGACGCGGTGTAGGCCTGGGCAACGCCATCACGGTCGTCGGGGTGAATAACGCCCAAAAAAACGTCATAGGAAGGTGTCTGGGCCGGATCGAGCGCAAAGATGGCATAGGTCTCATCGGACCATGCCAGCTGGTTGGTGCCCAGGTTCAGCTCCCAATGGCCCAGCAGGGCCAGGCGCTGCGCTTCTTTCAGGCGCGACTCACTGTGCTGCAGCTCGGACTGCGCACGGGTACGCTCACGCTCCATCTCCTGGAGTGTGGCCTGTGATTCGGCCAGTCGCGCCATCACGCTACGCTCCGCTCCCGGCGCAGCCACTTGCGGGGTACTGAAATCTCCCTTGCCCAGGCGGGTGATCTGCGCGTGCACGGCATCCACCGACCCACCCAGGACGGTACGCAGTGCCTGCGAGGTGCGGTAGAGCATGAACGCCAGCACCAGACCCAAGCCCATAAAAAGCCACCGCATGGCCAAAGCGTTGCGCTCGGCCTGCGCCACAGCCTTTTGGGTGCGCTCCATCACCAAAGCATGGAATCCTTCAATGGGCGCCATGATGGCCGCCTTGGCCGACAGGTAAGCCGTGTCATGCAGCATGGCGCTGGCCTCGGCTGGGCTGCCCTGCTCCTGCCGTAGCCGCATGGCTTCGCGCTCGGTGTGTGTCAGCGTGTCGGAGAGGGCCTTGGCCTGGGCCAGCAAAGCAAATTCCTGCTCTGTAAAGTGGGCTGCCCGCATCAGGTCGAGCAGCGCCACCGCCGTGCCCGGTGGAACCGGTAAATCTACGTTGGCGGACATATCCAAGGAGACAACACGGTCGCGCGAGGGTCGGGGCTTGCGCCCCTCACGAACCTCCAGCAGGGCCTCGTATTGGCGCTGGTACAAGCCATCGCCCGTCATCACTGCCAAGCGTGCCAGGCGCGTCAGGTCGTCCGACGAGCGGCGCATTTCGTCCGCGAGATGCAGTGAACGCAGGCGCTGTTCGTTGGCCGCATCAATGGCTTTTTCTGAAGCAACATACCCTCCAAACGCGGCCACCATGGCCACCAGCACGGCCAAGGTGTACCAAAGATGGCGAGTGAAGGTGGAGGTGGCCCGTGTCATGGGCGTGATCAAGGTGTAAACCATTGTAGAGGGGCGCCCTGCCTACCTGAAAGCCTGGTTGCGGCGCCCTTTACCGCCCCAGCCAAACCCATGGCTGCAATACGCAATAGCAAACCTGACGCCCGTCCGAGCCATGGCGTTCTTTGGCATTCAATGCACCCGCCACAGCTATAATTTTCGGGTCATTGGGGAGTAGCCTCTCTTCGCATCGAAGAGGCTTACGTCAACATACTTGACCTACCGGTCATGGCGTAAGCGGTTTCTGATTCCATTTCTAAACCATCCGTGTCGTTGTTGCTTCGCCTTGCCGTGCTACCGCACTGTCTGCTGCTTCGCGCCTAGACCCAAATGATTTGGAAACAGAATGCGCTTGGCAAGACCTTTGACCACCATGCCTCCGATTTGGCCGGGGATGCGTGGTGGTCAATCGTCTGTAACCCGGCCTGGAAACATTGATGGAATCCCTTCTTGTCTCGACCGGAGTCGTCGCCCTTGCTGAAATTGGCGACAAAACCCAGCTCCTCGCCTTCATCCTCGCGGCCCGCTTCAAAAAACCTGTCCCGATCATCCTCGGCATCCTGGCTGCGACCGTGGTCAATCATGGCCTCGCGGGTGCTCTCGGGGCCTGGATCACTGCGGTGGTCAGTCCCGAGATCATGCGCTGGGCTTTGGGCCTGTCATTCATCGGCATGGCCGCCTGGACCATGATTCCGGACAAAATTGAAGACGAGGAAACACAGATCGCCCAAAGGTTCGGCGTGTTCGGCGCTACCTTGATCACCTTCTTTTTGGCCGAGATGGGCGACAAGACCCAGATTGCCACGGTCGCTCTGGCCGCGCACTACGCGGCGCCTTTGATGGTGGTGATCGGCACCACCCTCGGGATGCTGATTGCCGATGTGCCTGCCGTGTTCGTCGGCGACAAACTCGCATCAAAAATTCCGATGAAGCTGGTGCATTCGGTGGCTGCCACCATTTTTGCGCTCCTTGGGATCGCGACGCTGCTTGGGGCGGGGTCAAGGTTCGGGTTCTAGACAAACGCCTGAGCGGCCTCCGACCTCTTTGGCCGGCAGCCGTCCCATGGGAAACGCTGGCATGCGTTGCGCAAGGGAGGAACACGGGAGAAATTGCCACGCCCCGTGCAAAGGCGTTTTAAAAAAGCTGCCCGTCCTGCGCAGCAAAAGCAGCTTCCGTTGCCAGCATGCGCAGCTTGGTCGCTGCGCCCCCGTGCGCCGAAAACCCACCCGGCCTCTGCCCCGCTGCCAGCACGCGGTGGCAGGGTACCACCGGCGCAAAGGGGTTAAAACCCAGCGCCTGCCCCACCGCGCGGGCGAGGTGCCTGTCGCCCAGCTCGGCGGCAATCTCGCCATAGGTCCGTGTCTGGCCTGGGGGGATGCAGCAGGTGATGGCGTACACACGGCGCTGGAAGTCGGTAAGGCCGCTCATGTCCAGCACCAGGGCACTCAGGTCGTGCGGCTCACCGGCCAGCAGGGCCACAATCTGGGCCATGGCGGCGCGCACCTCGGGCGGGGGGGCTGCTTCTGGCAAAGGGCCGGTATAGCGCAGCAGGCGCGCGCGGGTGCCTGCTGCATCCTGCTCGGGCAATTGCACCGCTGCAATGCCGCAGGGCGCCCAGGCGATGCCGCAAACTCCAATCGCGGTTTCGAACAAAGCATGGCCTGCCAACGCGCTGATCACTATGCTTTCAATAGCTGTCAGCGCTTACCCCATAAGCGATAGAGGCCATTTTCATTCATATTTCAGTTGGCCCGCAGCTGTGCACGCAACTGCACGCCCAGCTCGGGCTTGTCAGCAAAGGGGTCGGTGGGGTTACGCGCCTGCAGGATGTCTTCCATGCGCGTCTGCACGGCACCGATGGCCTTGGGATGGCTGTAAATATAGAACTGTCCAGCGCCCACGGCATCAAACACCTTTTGCGCCACCTCGGCGGCGGTCACCTTGCCCGAGCTGACCGCCTTGCCGATCATGGCCTGGCCAATGAGCTGGCTCTTGGTGGGCTTGCCCGACTGCAATGCGCCCGGTCGGTTGCGGTGGCTGTCGTTGATGCCCGTGGCCACAAAGTACGGGCACAGCACGCTGGCGCTGACCTGGTCGGTGACCAGCGAGAGGTCCTGGTACAGCGTTTCGGACAGGCTGACCACGGCATGCTTGCTCACGTTGTACACGCCCATGTTGGGCGGTGCCAGCAAACCGGCCATGCTGGCCGTGTTGACGATGTGGCCGCGCCAGGCCGGGTCTTTGGCGGCGGCGTCGAGCATCATGGGGGTGAACAGGCGCACGCCATGCACCACGCCCATGAGGTTGACGCCCAGCACCCATTCCCAGTCCTGCACCGAGTTTTCCCAGATCAGGCCACCCGAGCCCACGCCAGCGTTATTGAAGACCAGGTGCGGCGCACCAAAGCGCTGTTGCACATCCAGAGCAAGCTGTTCCATCTGCGCGGCGTTCGACACATCGACCTTGCGTGCCAGCACCTGGGCCCCAGCGGCCTGCATCTCGGCGGTGGCGGCGTCCAGCGCGTCTTGCTGCACATCGACCAGCACCAGGTTCATGCCCAGACGGGCGCCAATGCGCGCGCATTCCAGCCCAAAACCAGAACCCGCTCCAGTCAGAACTGCTGTTTTGCCTGCAAAATTTTCGATCATGTGATGTGTCTCCTTCAG
>Ga0209477_1002350_pt1 | contig 10964 bp, 8 predicted proteins | sample KloWWTupernatant_FD_187180 | JGI IMG/M metagenome (GOLD analysis project Ga0209477, IMG submission 187180) | Active sludge microbial communities from Klosterneuburg, Austria, studying microevolution and ecology of nitrifiers - Klosterneuburg... | ecosystem: Engineered > WWTP > Aerobic digester >...
GGTTGGCTCACGCGATCACGGAGGCCAAGGCGCGAGTGCGGTTCTGTGAGCGGTGCTTCAACGTCGCCGACGACGTGCTGTGTCCGATCTGCAACGACGACGCCCGCGACTCGACGGTGTTGTGCGTCGTGGAGGAAGCCCGTGACATCGTGGCGATCGAGCGCACCGGTGAGTTTCGGGGCCGATACCACGTGCTCCTCGGTGCAATGAGTCCGCTCGAAGGGATCGGGCCCGAACACCTCAAGATTCGTGAGCTCGTGGCTCGCATCGACCCGGAGGGTGTGCAGGAGATCATCTTGTGCACGAACCCGAACACGGAGGGCGAGGTCACCGCGATGTACCTCGCCAGGCTGCTGAAGCCGATCGGGCTCACGGTCACGCGGATCGCAAGTGGGCTCCCCGTGGGCGGCGACCTCGAGTATGCCGACGAACTGACCTTGGGCCGGGCGCTCGAAGGTCGCCGCGTCGTCGACTGATCGACTGCGAGGCCGCAACCCGCTGGCGCAGATGTTTGCTGGCAAGGTTCGGAAAACTGAACTGGGGCACCATCTCCACGAATCGGTAGCGGGCGGACGGGCCGATTCGTTTCGATGATGCCCCAGAAGGGTGGCGAATCAGATGTCGATTCGCTCGATCAGTTGTTACGGACACATTACGGAATGAATGACGATTCGTCAAGTATTCGTCACACAAGTCGTGGTAGGTGTCAGTATATCCACCTCAAGTGGTCTGTCAATCACCCAAAGTGATGAGTCGGGAGTAATTCGGAGCGGCGCCGTCGAGACCGACAAGCGCTGGTGAGAGCGCAGCGCCCTGACGCAGGGCGCGTCGAAGCATGCGCGGGCCTCGACGGCCTGTCAGGGGGAACTGGTAGCTCAGACGGTGCGCAGGATTGCGGCGTCGCCTTGGCCGCCGCCGCCGCAGAGGGCCACCGCGCCGATACCGCCGCCGCGACGCTCGAGCTCGTGGAGCAGTGTGAGCGCCAAGCGGTTGCCGCTCATGCCGATCGGGTGACCGAGTGCGATGGCGCCACCGTTGACGTTGACCTTGTCGGGGTCGATGCCGAGCTCGGCGGTCGACGCAATACCGACGGCGGCGAATGCTTCGTTGAGCTCGAACAGGTCGAGGTCGGCAACGGCGATGCCGGCGCGCTCCGCGGCCTTCATCACCGCGCGGCTCGGCTGGTGCAGCAGTGAGGCGTTGTCCGGGCCGGCGACCATGCCGTACGACACGAACTCACCCAGCGGCTCGACGCCGCGACGCTCGGCCGCAGCCCTGCTCATCATCACGACGGCGCTACCGCCGTCGGAGAGCTGTGAGGCGTTCGCTGCGGTGATCGTGCCGTTCTTGTCGAACGCCGGACGCATGGCGGCCAGCGACTCGACGGTGGTGCCCGGACGGACGCCTTCGTCGTGCTCGACGAGGATCGGGTCACCCTTGCGCTGCGGCACCTCGACGGGCACGATCTCGTCGGTAAACTTGCCGTCCTTGATCGCGTTGGCGGCGAGCTCATTGGACCGGGCAGCGAACTCGTCCTGCTGTTCGCGAGTGATGCTGTCGCCGGTGTAGCGGTCGGTGCCGAGGCCCATCAGACAGGCATCGAACGCGCACCACAGACCGTCGGCGATGATCGCGTCGCGCAGCTCGGTGTTGCCGTAGCGGAACCCGCCGCGTGCGCCGTCGGCGAGATAGGGGGCGTTGGTCATCGACTCCATGCCGCCGGCCACCACGATGTCGGCCTCGCCGGCAGCGATCATCTGGTTGGCGAGGTAGATGGAGTTGAGCCCCGACAGGCACACCTTGTTGACGTTGACCGACGGCACGCTCATCGGAATACCGGCCTTGACGGCAGCCTGGCGGCTGGGGACCTGACCGGCGCCGGCCATGAGCACCTGGCCCATGATGACGTGTTCGACCTCCTCGGGCGCCACGCCGGCGCGCTCGAGCGCGGCAGCGATGGCGAACCCACCGAGATCTGCGGCGGAGAACGATGCGAGCGCCCCGCTCATCTTCCCGATCGGAGTGCGAGCGCCAGCGACGATGTAGGAACCAGATGAAGCCATGTCCCAACGCTACTCCCACCGCCCAACCCCCGAAAAATGTGCGGAATCGCGCGCCCAGCGCGCGATTCCACACAAATTTCGGGTGGGGTGGCCATCGAGGGCCACCTTGTCGCTGTTGATTACCGATCAGTAACCTCCCGCTCATGCAGGAGATCCTCGAGGCCATCCAGTCAGGTGCGAGCGGCGACGACATCGCCAACCTCCCACTGCCCGACAGCTACCGGGCCGCCATCGTCAAGCGCGACGAGGCCACGATGTTCGAAGGAGTCGACTCGTGGGACAAGGACCCTCGCAAGTCACTCCACGTCGACGAGGTGGCCACCCCCGAACTCGCCCCCGACGAGGTGTACCTCGCCGTCATGGCCTCGAGCATCAACTTCAACACGGTGTGGTCGTCGATCTTCGAACCGCTCCCGACGTTCGGGTTCCTCGACCGCATGGGTCGCCAGAACGAGTGGGGCAAGCGCCACTCGTTGCCGTACCACGTGGTGGGTTCGGATGCGTCGGCGGTCGTCGTACGCGTCGGTTCGGCAGTGCGCAATTGGAAGCCTGGTGACCGCGTCACGGTGCACTGCAACTACGTCGACGATCAGGATCCCAGCGCCCACAACGACTCGATGCTGGCGACCAACCAGCTCATCTGGGGTTTCGAGACCAACTTCGGTGGGCTCGCCGACCTCGCGGTCGTGAAGGCCAACCAGCTGATGCCGAAGCCATCTCACCTCACGTGGGAGGAGTCGGCGGTCAACGCCCTGTGCAGCTCGACGTCGTACCGCATGTTGGTCGGCGACCACGGTGCACGGATGAAGCAGGGCGACAGCGTGCTGATCTGGGGCGCGACCGGTGGTATCGGCGGCTACGCGGTGCAGTACGTCCTCAACGGCGGCGGCCGTCCGATCGGCGTGGTCTCGTCGCCCGAGCGCGCCGACATCCTGCACCGGATGGGGTGCGATGCGGTGATCGACCGACGAGCCGAGAACTACCAGTTCTGGTCCGACGAGAACACCCAGGACGAGTCCGAGTGGCGTCGCCTGGGCAAGAAGATCCGCGAGCTGAACAACGGTGAGGACGTCGACATCGTGTTCGAGCATCCTGGCCGCTCCACGATGGGTGCATCGGTCTTCGCGGTCAAGCGTGGAGGCACCATCGTCACCTGTGCGGCGACGTCGGGGTACATGGTCGAGTTCGACAACCGGCATTTCTGGATGAAGCTCAAGAACCTGATCGGCTCCCACTTCGCCAACTACGCCGAGTCGTATGCCGCCAATAAGCTGCTCGATCAAGGTCGCATCCAGCCGCTGCTCACGAAGTCCTACGACCTCGCACACGTGGGCGAGGCAGCGCTCGCGGTGCACCACAACGAGGTGGAGGGCAAGCTCGGCGTGCTGTGCCTCGCTCCTTCGGAGGGCCTCGGCATCGACGATCACGAGAAGCGCGAGCGCATCGGCGAGGACAAGATCACCGTCTTCAGGGCTCAGACCTCGGTCTGAGCCGTGGCGTGCGGGGTCTGACCTCGGTCAGACCCCTGGGGGTGCAGCGATCGCGTCGCATCGGGTGAGCCGAAGGCCACACTGTGCGCATGAGCGAACTCAGAGCCGTCCTGTGGGACATGGATGGCACCCTCGTCGACACCGAGCCGTACTGGTTCGACGTCGAGTTCGAATTGGTCGCCGAGTTCGGAGGCACATGGACCGATGCCGACGCCCTCTCACTGGTCGGCTTCGACCTGATCGATTCCGCACACGAACTGCGGAAGCGGGGCGGAGTGCAGCTGGAGCCGGTGCAGGTGGTCGAGCGGCTCCTCGATGGCGTGATCGCCCGCGTCGCCGAGCAGCTGCCGTGGCGGCCGGGCGCACCGGAACTGCTCGCCGAGTGTGTGGCTGCCGGGATTCCATGCGTGTTGGTCACGATGTCCTGGCGCCGCCTGGCCGATGCCGTGATCGCATCTGCTCCAGCCGGGTCGTTCGTCGCCTCGGTGACGGGTGACGAAGTTCGCAATGGCAAACCTCACCCGGAGCCGTACCTCGCCGCTGCAGCCGAACTCGGCGCCGACCCGGCCGACTGCGTGGCGATCGAGGATTCGCCGACCGGGGTTGCCTCCGCCCTCGCTGCTGGGTGTGCGACGCTAGGAGTCCCCCATGTCGTCCCCATCGCTGCCGCCCCTGGGCTCACCCTCGTCGAATCCCTCGATGGTGTCCGACTCGCCGATCTTCGACGACTTCGAACTCGCTGAAGAGGTCGCCGGTCTCGAACCGGGCGACGCCAACACCCCGATCGATGATCAGCGGCCCGCTGGCACGCTTCGCCGGAGGATCGTTCTCGGGGTGTTGGTACTCGCGCTGCTGGGTGTGGCCGCCGCCGCCGTGTTCGTTGCGACCAATGAAGAACCGCTGCCGCCCAAGCCCGACATTCCTCTCGACGCCTGGGTGCCGTACTGGGCGCTCGATGCGTCGCTCCCCGATGCCCGCCGGCGGGTGCCGTCGATGCGTGAAGTGTCACCGTTCTGGTTCAACGCTGCCGGGGTGGACCAGATCGTCGTCGATCCGAACGCGTCGGCGGAGTTGACGTCGGAGTTCATCGACACGGTCAAGGGCCTCGACGTCGACGTCCTGCCGTCGATCATCGACGCACTTTCCGCTGGTGAGATGGCAGCGATCCTCGCCGATCCGGTCAGCCGATCGTTGCACGTCGAGACGATCCGGACATTTGCTGCGACAGGCGGATACGACGGCATCGACATCGACTACGAACAATTCGCGTTCGCCGACGGTGCCGACACGTGGGCGACGACGAGGCCGAACTGGGTGGCGTTCATCGCCGAGTTGGCAGCGGCGCTCCATGCCGACGGCCGCACGCTCACGGTGAGTGTCCCACCGGTGTACGACGCCGGGCAGACCAGCGAGAGTGGCTACTGGGTCTACGACTACGCGGCGATCGTCCAGCACGTCGACCGCATTCGCATGATGACCTACGACTTCTCGGTTGGCGAGCCTGGTCCGATCGCTCCGCTCGACTGGGTCGAGTCGGCGATCAACGGGGCAATCGAGGCGACCGGTTCACCCGACAAACTCGTGCTCGGCCTGCCCGCCTACGGGCGCAACTGGCCGGTGTCGACCACGGGTGTATGTCCGGCCGCCGAAGTGCAGGGTCGAACCAGCGTGTCGGCGCGGTCGGTCGATGAGTTGATCCAACGACGCGGGGCGATACCGACTCCGGTCGATGAGACCGGCGAGTGGACATTCCAGTACGAACTCGAGGTCTCCGACGACACCACCACCTGTGTCCAGATGCGCGAGGTTCACTACGTCGACGGTGACGGCATCGCGCTTCGGATGGATCTCGCCCGGAAGTATCGACTCGATGGCGTTGCGTTGTGGGCGTTCGGGTTCGACGACGAGGCCGTCTGGGAAGCGATCCTTCCAACGGTCGCCGATCCCAGTGCCACGACCACCACCGAGTAGAACGATCGGATGACAGTCGGCGAAGCATGGATCATCGATGCGGTGCGTTCGCCGCGCGGCATCGGAAAGCAGGGCAAGGGCAGTCTCGCTCACATCCACCCGCAGAAGATTCTCGGGCAGGTCTTGAACGGTCTGCGTGACCGTGTCGGGTTCGATCCGGTCGATGTCGATGACATCGTGTGCGGCAACGGCTCGCATGCCGGTGATCATGCACACGACATCGGTCGCATGGCGGTGCTCGATGCCGGATGGCCGGTCTCGGTGCCCGGTGTCACCCTGAATCGGTTCTGTGGGTCCGGTCAGCAGGCCGTGACCTTCGCAGCGATGGGGGTCGGTGCCGGTCACCAAGATCTCGTGGTCGGTGCTGGTGTCGAATCGATGAGCCGCCCGGCACGGAACGGCACCGACGGATTCCACGCGAACAACGAGCACCTCCTCGCAGTGCATCCGCAGATCCCGCAGGGCCTGTCCGCCGACCTGATCGCAACGCTCGACGGGTACACACGCGTCGAGGTCGATGCGCTCGGGCTCGAGAGCCAGCATCGTGCGGCTGCTGCGATCTCCGAGGGGCGATTCGACCGCAGCTTGGTGACGATCCACAACGACGACGGCACGGTGGCGCTCGACCACGACGAGTACCCCCGCCCGGAGACCACGGCCGAGGGCCTGGCTGCGCTGCACCCGAGCTTCACGAAGTTCGGCGACTTCACGTTCGAGCAGAGTGACCTCACGATGGCCGAACTGATGGCGCACAAGTACCCCGGCGTCGAACTGCACAACGTGCACCACGCCGGCAACAGCTCGGGCGTGGTCGATGGCGCGGGCGCCGTGCTGGTGTCGTCACCCGGGTACGCCAAGGCGCACGGCCTCACGCCGCGGGCGCGTCTCGTGATGTCGGCAGTCGCCGCCGCCGAGCCGTTGATCATGCTCACCGCGCCCGGACCCGCTGCCAACAAGTGTCTTGCCCGAGCCGGCATGACCATCGACGACATCGATCTGTTCGAGGTGAACGAAGCCTTTGCCGCAGTCGTCTTGCGGTTCTTCCGCGACACCGGCGCCGACCCGTTGAAGGTCAACGTCAACGGTGGGGCAATCGCGCTCGGTCACCCCATCGGCGCCACCGGCGCGATGCTGATCGGCACGTTGATCGACGAACTCGAACGCCGACATCTCCAAACCGGCCTGGTGGCGATGTGCACCGGCGGCGGCATGGGCACCGCCACCATCGTCGAACGGATCTGACGTCGTTCAGCTGTACTGGTCGAGGATCGTGGTCTCGGTGACCCGGCTGAGCGTCTCGCGAATCGCCCGAGCGGTCGGTTCGTCGACATCGTCGACCGCCATGAGGTCGTCGATGGTTGCTCGTTGCAGCTTCGCGAGCCCGCCGAAGTGCTCGGCGACGGCGATGGCAGTCGACGAAGGCAGCCGGCTGACGCGGTGCAACAGGCGCATGCCCTTGGGCGCCACTTCTTGGGTGAGATCGGTGGCGTCGCGTCCCGGCGACAGTGCGTCGGCGGTGAGCCGGAGGTTCGACACTTCGTCGTCGGACAACTTCGACATCCCATCGAGGGTGTCGGCCACGGTCCTCCCTGCCGGCAGGTAGTCCGCGACGACGAGGTCGAGTTCGTCATCGATTTCACCGTAGAGCTCGTCGAGCTGCAGGCGAAGGAGTCGAGCATCGATGCCGAGCTCGATGATCATGGTCTCGAGTTCATCGGCGATGCGATGCACCATCTCGCCGCGTTGGACCACGGCAACGACATCGCGGAGGGTGACGATGTCTTCGACTTCGACGGCGGTGAGATTGGTGATCGCGTCGTCGAGACGCACCTTGTAGCGCTCGAGGGTCTGGAGTGCCTGATTCGCTCGGTCGAGGAGCTGGCCGACCTCCTGCAACTGGCGCTTGCCCCCGCCGGCGTGCACGTTGATGACACCCATCTCCTCGCTGGCCGAGATGACGGGAACGTCGAGCGAGCGCGCCACGCGCTCGGCGGTGCGGTGGCGAGTGCCGGTCTCGCTGGTCGGCACGGTCGGATCGGGAACGAGGTGCACGTTGGCTCGCGCGATGCGCCCACCGTCGGTGGACAAGATGATCGCACCGTCCATCTTCGCCAGTTCCGACAGCCGCTGCGGGCTGTACGGCGCGTCGACGAGGAAGCCGCCGGAGCAGATCGACAGCACATCGGCGTCGTCGCTGAGTACGAGGAGCGCGCCGGCCTTCGCTCGAACGACACGATCGATGCCGTCGCGCAGCGGCGTTCCCGGAGCGACACGCGTGAGCGCGTCACGCATCGCCTCGTTCACACCGCCATATCGGGAACTCATGGACTGATACTAGATGAGCGACACGAGGAGTGACATGGTGATCGACTCGACGATGTCGGATAGATCGAGGTGGACCCGACAGGGTCGGAACTCAGATGGCTGCTCGGAGTCCTCCAGCTGCGTTGGTCGCGCCCAGCCCGGCGGCAGCGATCGCCTCCGAGAGCGTTGCTGCCCGGATCACCTCGATGTCGGCATCACACTCGGGAGAGTTCGACGGCACCACCACTCGTCGCAGTCCGAGCCGTGCGGCCTCGATGCATCGTCGTTGGGCCTGGCCGACCTGGCGAAGTTCGCCCCCGAGTCCCACCTCACCGAATACGGCGAGATCGGAGCGGAGCGGTTGGTCGCGTATCGCGCTCACCACGGCGAGGCAGACGCCGAGGTCGAGCCCCGGTTCGCTGAGCTTGACCCCGCCGGCGGTGGACGCATACACGTCTTGATCGGCAACGGGTACACGTGATCGGCGACCCAGTACCGCCATCAGCATCGAGAGCCGCGCCCCATCGAGCCCGAGCGCGCTTCGACGCGGCGGGACCCCCGGCACACTCGGGTTCGCAAGTGCCTGGACCTCGACCACGATCGGTCGTTGACCCTCCATGGTGGGGACCACCGCCGAGCCGGGAACACCCGTGCGGCGATCGGCGAGGAACAGCGACGACGCATCGGGCACACCGATCAAGCCGGAGGTGGCCATCTCGAACAGACCGAGTTCATTGGTGGGACCGAACCGATGCTTCGACGCCCGCAGCAGCCGGAGCGCGTGGTGGCGGTCGCCCTCGAACTGCAACACCGTGTCGACGACGTGCTCGAGCACTCGGGGGCCGGCCAACCCGCCCTCCTTGGTGACGTGACCCACCAGCACGATCGAGACGTCTCGTTCCTTTGCCTCGTTGACGAGCCGTTGCGCACAACCGCGTACCTGCCCGACGCTCCCCGGCAGCGACCCGAGCCCCGGGTCGGACACCGTTTGGATCGAGTCGATCACGACGAGTTCGGGCCGAATTCGTTCGAAGGCGTCGAGGATGTGGGGCAGCGAGGTCTCGGCGTGGAGCCAGAGATCGTCACGAGTGGCGCCGAGGCGTTCGGCGCGTCGTTTGACCTGCTGGGCACTTTCCTCTGCGGTGACGTACAGCGTCGGACCACCCCAGCCGGCGAGCAGCTGGAGCAGCAACGTGCTCTTGCCGATACCGGGCTCGCCACCGAGCAACGTGACCGAGCCGGCGACGAGACCGCCGCCGAGCACCCTGTCGAGTTCGGTGATAGTGGTGGCCACCGGATCGCCGTGTTCGGAGCCGACGTCGCCGATTCGGGTGGGGCCCGGCCGCGAAGATGCAGCCATCGGCAACGCGTCGCTTCCCGACACCTCGACGTCTTCGACGAGCGTGTTCCAGTCGCCGCAGCCTGCACATCGTCCCGCCCACTTCGGATGCGAGGTGCCGCACTCGCTGCACACATGAACCAGTTTTGCTCGACTCGACGCCATCAGACCATCATGACGCGGCCCTGTCACAGAGTTGGGGAACTGACACTCGATCCGACGCCGCCCGATCACGCCAGGGGTCAGACCCCAGGAGTGATCACGTGGCGATCACGGCCCGATCACTCCTGGGGTCTGACCCCTGGCGTGATGACCTTGCCGCGGTTGATGCTCACCCAGTCGCGGGCGTCGAGATAGGGGCGCAGGCGGTCGGCGATCACCTCGCCGTGGTGGCGGTTCTTGGGGCGCTGCAACTCGAAGAGGTACGGGAACTCCAACCATGCGGTGGTCGCCTCCCACAGCCGCAGTGCGGCTGCACCCGTCGGCGGGTCGAGCACGACGGGACCGAACAGGCACTCGGGGGCGCCGTCGGCATCGAGGAACTCGGGGAAGAAGAGCGTCGGGACGCCGTACCCGCCAGCTGCGACGACCCGGTCGTGATCGGCGCGGACCTCGTCGTGGGTGGTCGTATCGGCGATCGCCCTGTCGACGACGCCGGGATCGAGGCCGATCTCCTCCAGGAGGTGGCGGGCCACCTCGGGATCGTGCGGCCGGTGACCCTCCTCGTGGAGCGCGCGGCCGGCGCGTTCGTACCACCGGTCGAGATCGTCCATGCTCGAGCGTCGCAGTAGCGCTCCGATGCGCATCATCGACCAGCCGTAGGACCACTCCCGTTCCCACGGATGCTTCTTTCCGTCGATGCGGTTGATCTCCTCCAGGCTGAAGAACTTCCAGTCGATCTCGACACCGTTCTGTCGTCGGACCTCACGCACCCATTTCGCCGTCTGATACGCGAACGGACACATCACGTCGAAGTGGAAGTCGACTCGGCTCGGAGCGGCGGGCATATCCCGAGGCTGCCACACGCGACGATCAGCGTGCGGGCCGGGGCGCCTGTGGCTTGCGGCGGTGGGTACGTTGCCAGCGCGCCCAGATGACGTAGCCGATGAACAGCGTCATGAACGCAACCCACGCCACCAACAGGACCAGGCTGAGGATGGACAAAGGTCGCGCCCACCAGCGATCGTCGCCGGGAGATTGGACCGATACGGCACGCAGGTCGAGGATCGTGCCGTCGGTCGGTGCCTTCCATTCGAGGCGGTTGTCACCCAGCTGGGTGCCGTTGGATTCTTCGCTGTCGATGCTGCCCGGGACCACCGCCCGCATCGTCGCACCGATCGCCGACTCCGGTGTCGCCCCGCTCGCAGCGATCTGCTCCGAGAACGGGACGGATCCAACCGCGGCGATCAGATCTTCGTCGGCGAAGCTCTCGAACCCGTCGGGCAACCCGAGCAGTCCGGTCAACCTCGTGGTGGTGTCGTCGCCGCTCGTGTTGCGCGTCATCGCCATCTGGTTGAACGGTGGCCCGAGGCTGTTGAGCAGATTGGTCGCTTCCTCGGCGGAGACGAAGTCGTGGCTCAACGTGATCGTCAAGCCGCCATCCGGCAGCGCTGTCGGTCCGTCGATCGTCCACCCGGCCGCCAGGATGTCATCGAGTGCCAGCTCGTCGGCGAGCGTCGGCACCGCGGCGATCACCTCGGCATCTGCGGTGGCGACGAGGCTGATGGTGCCGGTGCCGTCGGGGGCCACGGTCATGTCGACGTTGAGGTCGACCCGGCACCCGGCGAGCGCCGCGAC
>Ga0209477_1002354_pt1 | contig 10958 bp, 8 predicted proteins | sample KloWWTupernatant_FD_187180 | JGI IMG/M metagenome (GOLD analysis project Ga0209477, IMG submission 187180) | Active sludge microbial communities from Klosterneuburg, Austria, studying microevolution and ecology of nitrifiers - Klosterneuburg... | ecosystem: Engineered > WWTP > Aerobic digester >...
GCCTCCAACGTGGCGTCGATGAAAAACAATCTGAAGCGTGCGCAAGGTGAACTGGAAGGCTTGCGCCGCAGTGATGCCATCCATGTGCGCGCTGCGGACGAGAAAGCGATGTTGACGTGGTTGAGCAAGCAACCCAAGGCAACCTCGGAACTGGCAGGCATCGCCGCGCTGCAAGCGCAATTGGATCAGACCGACGCACAGCGCGAGCGCGATTTCATCCTGCCGTTTTTGCGTCCGGGTCTGCTGGGTGCGGCGGTGCAGTTGCAGCGCTTGGCGTTGGAACGCGGCAAACCCGATGCGCAGCGTGAAAGTGGCTATCAGCAACGCGATACGGCGATGATCGAAGGCGGCTTGAAGCAGTTGCAGCGCCGCTTCGATCCGGTGGTTGAAAAAGCCACGTTGCGCTTTGCCTTGCAACGCTATTTTGCCCTGCCGCAAACGCAGCGTGTGGCCGAGTTCGATGCCGTGTTCGGCAGCACGATCGACGAAGCCGCACAGCGCGTGGACGCGCTGTATGCCGGCACCCGCTTGGGCGATCAAGCTACGCGCTTGGCTGCGATGAATCTGGATGCCACTGCACTGGCCGCATCCAACGACAGCTTGCTCAAGGCCGCAGCCACCTTGCAGCCGGCGCTGCTGCGCTTGGAGGGTGAAGCCAAGCAGCGCGCTGGCGAGCTGCTGCGCCTGCGCCCCGCGTATATGCAAGCCTTGATCGCCTATCGCAAATCGCAGGGCAAGGCGGTGTACCCCGATGCCAATTCCACCTTGCGCGTGAGCTATGGCAAGGTCAGTGCATTGACCCCGCGCGACGGTGTGGACTATCGCCCGTTGACCACGGTGGCCGGCATCGTTGAAAAGAACACCGGCGTGGTGCCGTTCAATGCGCCGGGGCCCTTGCTGGATGCGATTGCCAAAGGTGATTTTGGCAGCACCGCCGATGCTGCGCTGGGCACGCAGACGGTGAACTTCATGACCAACCTCGACACCACTGGCGGCAATTCCGGCTCGCCGGTGCTGGATGCACAAGGCAACCTGATCGGTCTGAATTTCGACTCCAACTGGGAAGCGGTCAGCGCCAGCTGGATGTTCGACCCGCGCTACAAGCGTGCCATCCACGTCGATATGCGCTACCTGCGCTGGCTGCTGGCCAAGGTCTATCCGGCACCCAATTTGTTGCAGGAAATGCAGCTGCCGGCGGAATGAGCACAAATTATTTTTGATGATGCACGCACAACAGAAGGACGACACCATGCGAAAGACAATGATGACCGCAGCGATCGCTCTGGCGGTAACCGGGATGGGCAGCGCCGTGGCAGGCGAAGGCATGTGGGTGCCGCAGCAATTGCCGCAGATTGCAGGCCCGCTGAAAAAGGCAGGGCTGAAACTGGACCCGAAGCAGTTGGCCAATTTGACGGGTGACCCGATGGGCGCGGTGGTGTCGCTGGGTGGCTGCACCGCCAGCTTTGTTTCTCCGCAAGGCTTGGTGGTCACCAACCATCACTGCGCCTACGGTGCGATCCAGCTCAACTCCACCGCCGACAAAAACTTGATTCGCGATGGTTTTAATGCGCCCACGCACGCCGATGAATTGTCGGCCGGGCCGAATGCGCGCATCTTCGTGCTGGACACGATCACCGATGTCACCGCGCAAGCAAAGGCGGCGTTGGCCAAGGCCGGCAATGATCCGGTCAAGCGCGCCAATGCATTGGAGGATTTCGAGAAATCAACCACCAGTGCCTGCGAATCCGAAGCCGGTTACCGCTGCCGCGTGTACAGCTTCATGGGCGGCAATACCTATCGGCTGTTCAAGAACATCGAAATCAAGGATGTGCGCCTGGCGTATGCACCGCCGTCCAGTGTGGGCAAGTTCGGCGGGGATATCGACAACTGGATGTGGCCACGCCACACCGGTGATTTTTCGTTCTATCGCGCCTATGTGGGCAAGGACGGCAAACCGGCAGCCTTCAGCAAGGACAATGTGCCGTATCAGCCCAGGCATTGGCTGAAAATTGCCAGCAAACCGCTGGGCGCTGGCGACTTCGTGATGGTGGCGGGCTATCCGGGGCGTACCGATCGGTATGCGCTGATGGCCGAATTCGAAAATACCGAGCAGTGGCGCTATCCGCAAATTTCAAAAGCCTACAAGGATCAGATTGCGCTGGTGGAAGCGGCGGGCAAAACCAGCCCCGAGATCGCGGTGAAGTACGCCAGCAGCATGGCCAGCTGGAACAACACCAGCAAAAATTTCGATGGCCAGCTGGAAGGCTTCAAACGCAACAATGTGCTGGCGATCAAGCAGCGTGAGGAGGCGGCGGTACTGGACTGGCTGCGCAGTCGTGGCGAGGCCGGCAAGCCTGCACTGGTCGCGCACGATGCATTGGTGAACCTGGTCGAAACCGGCAAGCGCACACAAGAGCGTGATCTGGTGTTGGGAAGTTTCAACCGCACTGGCACCTTGGGGGTTGCGGTGTCGCTGTACCGACTTGCGATTGAACGTGCCAAGCCGGATGCGCAGCGCGAGTCGGGCTATCAACAGCGCGATCTGCCGGGAATCGAGGGCTCGCTCAAGCAAATGGAGCGTCGCTATGACCCCACGATGGATCGCCAGTTCCAGCAGTATTGGCTGGATCGTTATGTGGCATTACCTGCCAGCCAGCATGTGGCGGCGGTGGATACATGGTTGGGCGGGAGTGACCTTGCTGCAGCCGCCCAAGCACTGAAACGTCTGGATGGCACCAGTCTGGGGCAGTTGGATGCGCGACTGAAGTGGTTGCAGGCGGATCGTGCCGCATTCGAAGCCAGCACCGATCCCGCGATTCAATATGCGGTAGCGGTGATGCCAACCTTGCTGAAGATGGAAGCACAAGCCAAGGCGACCTATGGCGAAGCGCTGGCTGCGCGCCCGGTGTATCTGCAAGCCATTGCCGATTACAAGCAGAGCAAGGGCGAGTTTGTGTACCCCGATGCCAACTCTTCGCTGCGCATCACCTTCGGCAATGTACAGGGCTACACCAGTCTGGATGGCAAGCTGTACACACCGTTCACCAAGTTGGAAGAAGTCGCGGCCAAGGAAACCGGCAAGGAGCCCTTCGATAATCCGAAGGCATTGCTGGAAGCGGTCAAAGCCAAGCGCTACGGTGGTCTTGCGGATGAACGATTGGGCACGGTGCCAGTCAACTTCTTGTCGGACCTGGATATCACCGGCGGCAATTCCGGCTCGCCGGTACTGGATGCGCAGGGCAAACTGGTGGGGCTGGCGTTCGACGGCACTATCGAATCTGTAGCCAGCAACTGGGTGTTTGATCCGGTCATGACCCGCATGATTTCGGTGGATCAGCGCTACATGCGCTGGATCATGCAGGAAGTGATGCCGGCACCGCAGTTGCTGAAGGAATTGGGCGTCGCGCCGAAGTGACTCTTGCTCACCGGGATCACCCGATATCCGCCATGTGGCTCGAAATGCCGCTGCGCGAAGATCGGGCGATCCCGGTGCTAGTGCGGTCAACCTAATTCGTCTGCGCCGAAGTCGTAGTCGAAGGTATAAAAATGCTTGCCGTCGACAATGTCGATGGCGATGCGCCCACGCAGGCCGGTGAGGGCATCGCTGCCGGTGTCGGGCACCACGGTCAGGTCCAGTGATGGCTTGCCGCGCGCCATCACCCCATTGTGTTGCGCGAAGAAACTGCCGCGTCGGCCATCCAGCGTGCCCTCGATGCGCTCGATGGCCACATAGGCGCCCGAGCCGGGGGTAGCGGACATCACCGCCAGCATCTGCACCACGCTGTGGGCCGTCAGTGGTCCGTGGAACTGTTTGTCAAAGCGCATGTGGCCGATGCGGGCATCGCCGCCCATGTCCAGCTCACCTTGCGGTGTGCGTTTGACCTCAAATTCGCCTTTGGCTTGCATCGGAAGTGACCTGTTGTGAAGACGCGCACACCATAGCCGGTTGCGGCGGTGGTGCGCACGGCCGGCGCGCAGTCTGCTAGCCTTGTGCACTGCACAAATTACTGGATTGACCGGACATGAAGATCCTGCTTGCCCGTCACGGCGAAACCCCGTGGAATGCCGAAGGCCGCTATCAAGGCCAAGTGGATATTCCGTTGTCCGAGGTGGGTCTTGATCAGGCTGCCGCGCTCGGCCAACGCTTGCAGGATGTGCAGGTTGATCGTGCGGTTGCCTCGCCCCTGGCGCGTGCCACCCGCACCGCGCAATTGGCCTTGGGCGAAGACCGCACGCCGATGCTGACGTTCGATGACGGTTTGCTGGAAATTGCCCATGGCGAGTGGGAAGGCTTGCTGGCCAGCGAAATTGCCCAGCGGGATCCGCAGCGCTTGCAGGCATGGAAGGATGCCCCCGAATCCGTATTGATGCCGGGTGGCGAGTCGTTGCAGATGGTGCTGGAACGCGCATGGCCGGCCCTGGAGCGCGCCTGTGTGGGCCTGGGTGCCGACGACACCTTGCTGGTGGTCGCGCACGATGCCGTCAACCGCGTATTGCTGGCGCGCATCCTGGGTTTGCCACTGGCCAAGCTGTGGGGCTTCCGGCAGGCACCTGCCACCCTCAATTTGCTGCAAGGTGACAGCGTGGAGGCATTGGAAGTGGTGCGTCTGAACGATTGCGCGCATCACACCGCGTTCTTTGGCGAGGCCAAGCACCGCGCGCTGTAGGGGCCTGTTGGTTCGTGCGTTCGCGGCCATGGGCCACTCCTGCGGGCGCGCTTCTACAATAGGGAAATGAGAACCTCACTTACCGATTGGCTCGCCTTTATCGAGCAACAACATCCGCAATCCATTGAGTTGGGTTTGGATCGCGTGCGCACGGTCGCGCAACGCATGGGGCTGCGGCAGCCTGCCCCGCATGTGATTACCGTGGCTGGCACCAATGGCAAAGGCTCCACGGTCGCGTTCATCGAGGCCATTGCGCGTGCGCAGGGCTTGCGCGTGGGGGCTTACACCTCCCCGCATTTGCACCGCTACAACGAGCGCGTGCGCATCGATGCGGCGGATGCCAGTGACGCGGCCTTGGCGGAAGGCTTTGAAGCGGTGGAGCAGGCGCGTGACACCACGCCACTGACCTATTTCGAATACGGCACGCTGTGCGCCCTGTGGTTGTTCCAGCGTGAAGCACTGGACCTGGTGGTGCTGGAAGTGGGCTTGGGCGGGCGGCTGGACGCGGTAAATCTGGTGGATGCCGATGCCGCCATCATCACCACCGTTGATCTGGACCATCAGGAGTGGCTGGGCCACGACATTGACAGCATCGGGCGCGAGAAGGCCGGCATCGCGCGGCCCTTCAAACCGCTGATTCTGGGGGATGACGACCCGCCGGCCAGTGTGCTGCGGCATGCCTACGCGATCGGCGCACCGGCGTGGCGCATCGCCAATGATTTCTTCGCCGAACCTGTCGATGCACAGCATTGGCGTTGGCGCGAGCTGGGCTACACCATCGAGTTGCCATTGCCGATGCGCGCCTTGGGCGCGCCGGTGCAACTGCGCAATGCGGCGTGCGCGATTGCAGCCTTGCGCGCGCTGGATTTGCAGATCGACGATGCCGCCATCGTGCAAGGCGTGGCCAATGCGGAAGTGGCCGGGCGCTTGCAGCACTTCCAGCGCGATGGCGTCGAAGTACTGGTGGATGTGGGCCACAACCCGCAGGCCGCACGTGCGCTGGCTGGCTGGTTGCACGCACAGCCGCCGCGTCGCACGCTGGCGGTGTATGCCGCATTGGCCGACAAGGATGCAGCGGCGGTGGTGGCAGCACTGGCCAATGGGGTAGATGGCTGGCATCTGGCTGGCAGCCAAGCGTATGGTGCACGCGGCCAATCTGCACAGGCGTTGGCGCAGACACTGGCCGGCAGTACCGCCGCTGATGGGACATGCCATGCCGATGTGGCGTCAGCACTGGCGGCTGCCGTGCAACAGGCGGCACCGGAGGGCCGGGTGCTGGTGTTCGGTTCCTTCCATGCCGCGGCGCAAGCCATGCAGTGGCTGAACGGAGGCAGGTAGTTCGGCACAGCGCGCCAGTATAATTATTGTTCCAACCGCCCCGGTCAGCCAGGATTATCGATGGATGCTTCGCTGAAACAGCGCCTGGTCGGCGCAGTCGTGCTGGTCGCATTGGCGGTCATTTTCTTGCCGATGCTGGTCAAGGGGCCTGCGCCGGACAGCGGGGTGTCCAATGTATCGATGCGGATCCCCGCCGAGCCCGCCGCAGAAGGCAACCCTGCGCACAATGCCGACAGCGTGAGCCAGGATTTGCCACTGGTGGCACCGGCTGCAGCACCCACCGGCGGTGTCTCCGGGATGCCGGCCAGCATGGCAGAGCCAGTGCCTGGTGCTGCTGCGGAAGCCAGTCAAGCAGCAACACCATTAACAGCGGTTGCGGCCGGTGACTTTGCCGTGTCATTTGGCAGCTATGCCACGCCCGCCGATGCCGACAAGGTGATTGCCGCACTGCGGGCTGCGGGCTTGCCGGGGTATCGCGAGGCCGTGACCATTGCCGGTCAATCCGCGCAGCGCGTGCGCATTGGCCCATTTGCCGATCGTGCGATGGCCGAATCGGCACGCCTGCGGTCGGCGCAGGTACGCGGTGATATCAGCGCCAAAGTGGTGACCCTGGATGCCGAGGCGGCAGCGGGTACGGCTGCATCCGGAACGCCGCCGGCAACGCCGGCAGCGAAGCCGGTGGACTCCGCAACGGGAGCCAGATCAAGCGCAGCCAGTGAACCCAAGCCTGCTGCGAAAGCGGAGCCCAAACCCGCTGCGCCGCCCGTGGCCAAGCACGAAGAACTTATAAAGCCCGCGGCCAAGCCGACTGCGACCGAAACCCCGAAAGCAGAGCCGCCGGTCAGCAAGCCGGCCAATCCGGCGGGTACCGGATTTGTGGTGCAGATGGGTGCGTTTGCTTCGGCCACGGATGCCACTGCGCTGCGCGATACGCTGCGCAAAGCCGGCTTCAATGCCTTCACCGATACCGTGCCTGGCGCCAACGGCAGCTTGACCCGCGTGCGGGTGGGGCCGGTGATCACTCGCGCCGAAGCCGAAGCACTGAAATCCAAACTTGAACACGCGGGCAAGGCAGGCGGCATGATCCGTCCGCATCCCTGATCTGCAATCTCCACAGGAAACAACCCCATGTGCGGCATTCTTGGAATCGTCGGTCAAAGCCCCGTTGCCGGACAGTTGTATGACGGACTGACCATGCTCCAACATCGTGGGCAGGACGCTGCCGGTATTGCAACGGCACACGGTACGCGCTTGCGCGTGCATCGCGGCAACGGGCTGGTGCGTGATGTGTTTGATGCCAAGGCGATGGCGCTGCTGGAAGGCCACGTCGGTATCGCCCATTGCCGCTATCCCACTGCCGGCAGCGAGGGCAGTGACGAGGCGCAGCCGTTCTATGTGAACTCGCCGTTCGGCATCGCGCTGGCGCACAACGGCAATTTGATCAATACCGATGCGCTGCGGCGCGAAGTGTTTGAACAAGACCGCCGCAACATCAATACCGGTTCCGATTCGGAAGTGCTGTTGAATGTATTCGCGCATGAATTGGACACCCAGAACGCGCTCACCCCGGCGGCGGTTTTTGCCGCATTGGAAGGCGTGAACCGGCGCGCCAAAGGCGGCTATGCGGTGGTGTGCTCGGTGCTGGGGCTGGGGCTGGTGGCCTTCCGCGACCCGCACGGCATTCGCCCGTTGGTGCTGGGCAAGCGGCAGGGCGCAGCGGGCGAGGAATACATCATTGCCTCCGAATCGGTGGCATTGGACGTGCTGGGCTTCGAACGTGTGCGCGATGTGGAGCCGGGCGAAGGCATCGTCATCACCGATGGCGGTCAGCTGCATGCGCAGCAATGCGCACCCGAGGCCGAACACGCCACCTGCATCTTCGAGTATGTGTATTTCGCACGCCCGGACTCGATGATCGAGGAAATCTCGGTGCACAAGGCGCGCATGCGCATGGGCGTGACGCTGGGCGAGAAGATCCTGCGCGAACGGCCGGACCACGATATCGACGTGGTGATCCCGATCCCCGATACCAGCCGCGATTCCGCATTGGAAATCGCCAACACGCTGGGCGTGAAATACCGCGAAGGTTTCATCAAGAACCGCTATGTGGGCCGCACCTTCATCATGCCGGGGCAGGGCGAACGCACGAAGTCGGTCAAGCGCAAACTCAACCCCATCCCGTTGGAGTTCAAGAACCGCGTGGTGCTATTGGTGGATGACTCCATCGTGCGCGGCACCACCAGCCAGCAGATTGTGCAGATGGCCCGCGACGCCGGTGCCAAAAAGGTGTATCTGGCCTCGGCCGCGCCGCCGGTGCGCTACCCCAATGTGTATGGCATCGATATGCCGTCCAGCGAAGAGCTGGTGGCGCATGGTCGCAGTGAAAAGGATATTGAGCAGCTGTTGGGTTGCGATTGGCTGATCTATCAGGATTTGGCCGATCTCGAAGCGGCGGTCGCCGGGCCGAAATTCCCCGGCCGCAAGTTCGATAGTTCGTGTTTCAACGGTGAGTACATCACCGGCATTGATGCCGATTATTTTGACCGCATCAAGCAACTGCGCTCGGATGATGCGAAGAAAACCCGGCGGGTGTCGTAAGTCTTGACAGCGCTCTTTGCCGCCGCCCGCACGTGCCTTGATGCCGCCACTGCGGATGACAAGCCCGCGCGGACGCTGCAATGGGCGGAAGCGTTTGCACGCGGTGAATTGTCGATTCCTGACGACGCCTCGCCACCCGAGGCGATTGGCATGCCGGGCCGTCCGGCCACGCCAACATTGGTACATCCGCGTGACTTGCCGCGGCGCGGGTTTGGCAGCATCGAGGGGCGTGCGGCATTCATTCATGCCGTGGCGCATATCGAATTCAACGCGATGGATTTGGCGTGGGACGCGGTGTATCGCTTTCGCGGCCTGCCGGCGCAGTTTTATGCCGACTGGGTGCAAGTGGCGCATGACGAAGCGCGGCACTTCAATTTTCTGCGCGCACGGTTGCGAGAACTTGGTTTTGACTACGGCGATTTCGATGCGCACAACGGGCTGTGGGAAATGGCCGAAAAAACCGCGCACGATGGCTTGGCGCGGATGGCGCTGGTGCCGCGTGTACTGGAGGCGCGTGGGCTGGACGTTACGCCGGGGATGATCGTCAAACTGCGCGGGTTGGGTGACCACGCCACTGCCGATATCCTCGGGCTTATTTTGCGCGAAGAAATCGCTCACGTTGCTGCCGGGTCACGCTGGTATCGCTGGCATTGTGAGCGCGCCGGAGTCGAGCCGCGGACACGCTTTCGCGAATTGCTGAGCGAGTACGCCAGCGGTGTGTTGCACAAGCCGTTCAATACCGAAGCGCGGCTCGAGGCGGGGTTCGATCCCGAGGAATTGGAAAGCCTGCTGGCCGCGGCAGGTTAACCCACCCGCGCCCACGCACGACGGGGCAACCCCTTGCGCGAATGTCCCCCGGCATCGGCCTTGTGGCCGCTACCTCCTCCTTGATTTCGCTTCAGGGGTTACCCCATCGTGCGTGGGCATCACGCCGCAGGCAGTGCCGCTAGAGCAAAGCCATCCGCGCTCACCCGCAGCACCGAGCCTTGCGCGTACCAATCGCCCAGCACGATGCGGGTATTGCCGTTGCCTTCATCGTGAATCGCCGGACGATGGGTATGGCCATGAATCATGCGTGTCACGCCGCAGCGGGCAAACCAGTCCTGCACGGTGGCAGGCGAAACATCTCCAATGGTTTCGGCCATCCCCTTTGCCACCAATTCACCGTAGCGCGCTTGGCTGGCGGCGCGCGCTTGCGCGGCAAAGGCCAGTCGCGATTGCAGTGGCTGTGCGAGGAATTGCGCCTGCCACTGCGGGTCGCGGGTTTGCGTGCGGAATTGCTGATAGGCGGTGTCATCGGTACACAGCAGATCACCGTGCAGAAGCAGCGTGGGTTGGCCGTACAGGTCGATGCGGGTGGGGTCGTCCAGCAAGGTCATGCCGCAGCGCGCCGCAAAGGCTTCGCCCAACAGGAAATCACGGTTGCCGCGAATGAAACAGGTCGGCACGCCGGCATCGGCCAGTGCACGCAATTTTTCAGCCACCAATGCACCCGCCGCGGACGGATCGTCATCGCCCACCCAGGCTTCGAACAAGTCGCCAAGGATGTACAGCGCGTCGGCACTACGCGCCTCGCCAGCAAGGAAATGGCCGAACAGCGCAGTGATCTCGGGGCGTTCGGGGTCGAGGTGGAGGTCGGAAATGAAGAGGGTGGTCATCGCTGGATTGTAAGACGCTCATCGCGGCAAAACGCCAACCCATTCCTGCAAGGAAGCAATGGACGCAAGTGCGGGTCTCTTCCAGCGGCTAAAATACGCAATTGCCCCGTCCACGTTGCCGCCCATGACCACCCGCACCCGCTTCGCACCATCCCCCACCGGCTACCTGCATATCGGCGGTGCGCGCACTGCGCTGTATTGCTGGCTGGAGGCGCGCCGCAAGGGTGGGCAGTTTGTCCTGCGCATCGAAGATACCGACCGCGAGCGCAGCACGCAGGCGGCCATCGATGCGATCCTGGAAGCCATGGATTGGCTGGGGCTGGATTACGACGAGGGTCCGATTTACCAGACCCAGCGGCTGGCGCGCTACCAGGAAATGGCCGAGCAATTGGTGGCCAGCGGCCATGCGTATTACGCCTACGAAACCAAAGAAGAACTCGAAGCCATGCGCGAAGCCGCGATGGCCGCCAACGAGAAGCCGCGCTACAACGGCGCGTATCGCGATGCCAATGCGGGTTGGCGTGATGACCCCAATCGCGTGATCCGTTTCAGGAACCCGCAAACGGGCGTGGTGGCGTGGGACGACAAGGTCAAGGGGCGCATCGAGATCGCCAACAGCGAGCTGGACGACCTGGTGATCTTCCGCAGCGACGGCTACGCCACCTACAACTTCGCGGTGGTGGTGGACGACATCGAC
>Ga0209477_1002355_pt1 | contig 10958 bp, 6 predicted proteins | sample KloWWTupernatant_FD_187180 | JGI IMG/M metagenome (GOLD analysis project Ga0209477, IMG submission 187180) | Active sludge microbial communities from Klosterneuburg, Austria, studying microevolution and ecology of nitrifiers - Klosterneuburg... | ecosystem: Engineered > WWTP > Aerobic digester >...
CGTGCTGGTCGCGTTGGAAGCCTCTGCTCGCGCCTGTGCAGCCCTGGGCAGGATGCAGGCCTTGCTGCGCGGCGCTACCGCAGCCCCCGGCGAGCAGGGTGTGCTGGTCACCCGCTTCGATCCGCGCCGAGTCTCCCATCGCGAGGCTTTGCAGACCCTGCGTGAACAATGGGGAGAGCACCTCATCCCCTACACCTTGCACGAGGATGAGAACATCGCGCGCGCGCTGGCCCGCGCCATGTGTGTGGGCAGCCTGGCGCCCCACGCACAGTCCGCACACGACCTGCAGGGCGTGTGCAACTGGCTGGAAGGCCAGCGTGCGGCCCCCGCGTCCATGCTGGTGCCCGGCGCCACCCTGCCATGACCTACCTGCACGATACGGGGGTGGCGCCCCGCGCAAACGCCCCCCAGCCTCAGCAAGACCCTGCGAACGAGGGCTCCGGGCCAGGCCGGGTCGGGCAATGGATACGTTGGCTTGCGCAGCAGCTGGAAGTGACACCTAGTGCACCATGGTGGATGTGGCTGTGGCGCTGCATCGTGCTGCCCGCCACGCCCGAGCGTGCACTGCTGCCCTGGCTGCTGCAGCCGGGGCGCTGGCTGCTCGCAGGACTGGTATTTGTGCTGCGCTGGGGCTGGAAAGGCCTGGCCCTGCTCCTGAACGGGGTGTTCTGGCCCATACGCCTCTTCCTGCGCGCCATGGCCAGGCTGGCCACTCATGTCAACGTGGAAAAGGGGATGCGTCTGGCCGACCAGGTGCTGTCACCCCTCATGGAAATTCCCGGACTTCGGTGGGTGGTGCTGGGCGTGGGCCTTCTGGCCGGGCTGGTCGTGATGACGACCCCCTTCAACTGGCTCGGGCAGACACTGTTCATGCTGCTCTGCTGGGGTCTTTCGCTGGTGCTGCGCCGCCTGCCGGGGCGCTATCCTTCGCTTGCACTGGCGGCCATCAGCCTGCTAGCCATGGGGCGCTACGCCTGGTGGCGTGTGACCTCGTCCATCGAGTTCGAATCGGCCATTGAATCCTTCCTGGGCTACGGCCTGCTCGCCGCCGAGGCCTACACCTGGCTGGTGGTGGTGCTGGGGTTCATCCAGACCGCCTGGCCCCTGCACCGCCGCCCGGCCGACCTGCAGGGCCAGTCAGCCTCCTGGCCCACCGTCGATGTCTACATCCCCACCTACAACGAACCCCTGAGCGTGGTGCGGACCACGGTGCTGGCGTCCATGGCACTGGACTGGCCCAAAGACAAGGTCAAGGTTTTCATCCTGGACGATGGTCGGCGCGAGGAATTCCGCGAGTTCGCCGAGTCCATGGGTGTGGGTTACATCGTGCGCCCCGACAACAACCACGCCAAGGCTGGCAACCTGAACCACGCGCTGGGCAAAACCGACGGCGAGTTGATCGCCATCTTCGACTGCGACCACATCCCCACACGCTCCTTCCTGACCACGGCCGTGGGCTGGTTCCAGCGCGACCCGAAGTGCGCCATGCTGCAAACGCCGCACCACTTTTTCTCGCCGGACCCCTTCGAGCGCAACCTGGGCACCTTCCGCCGCGTCCCCAACGAGGGCGCACTGTTCTACGGGCTGATCCAGGACGGGAATGATTTCTGGAACGCCACCTTCTTCTGCGGCTCCTGCGCGGTGATCCGCCGTGGCCCGCTGCTGGAGGTGGGCGGCATTGCCGTGGAAACCGTGACCGAGGATGCGCACACGGCCCTGAAGCTGCACCGGCGCGGCTACACCACGGCCTACATCAACGAAACCCAGGCCGCAGGGCTGGCCACCGAGAGCCTGTCGGCCCACGTGGGGCAGCGCATCCGTTGGGCGCGCGGCATGGCGCAGATCTTCCGCGTGGACAACCCCTTCCTGGGCAAGGGCCTCACGCTGTGGCAGCGCATTTGTTATGCCAATGCCATGGTGCACTTCTTCTTCGGGCTGCCGCGGCTGGTGTTCCTCACCGCGCCCATGGCCTTCCTGTTCTTCGAATGGCACATCATCAACGCGGGCGCCATCATGATCGCGCTGTATGTGCTGCCTTACATCCTGCAATCCAACATCGCCAACGCCCACGTGCAGGGTGAGCACCGCCACACCTTTTGGGCCGAGGTCTATGAGACCGTGCTGGCCTGGTACGTGGCCCTGCCCACCACAGTGGCGCTGATCAACCCGCGCCTGGGCAAGTTCAACGTGACGGCCAAGGGCGGGCTGGTGGACGAGCCCTACTTCGACTGGGCCATCTCACGCCCCTACACCGTGCTGGTGCTGCTGAACTTCGCAGCCTTTGGCATGGGGATCATGCGCCTGTTCTTCTGGAACACGGAAGAAACGGCCACCGTTTTGCTGAACCTGCTGTGGACCGTCTACAGCATCCTCATGCTGGGCGCCGCACTGGGCGTGGCCTCCGAGGCGCGCCAGGTGCGCCGCATGCACCGCGTGGCCACCCGGCTGCAGGCCACGCTGTACCAGGACGACGGTACGGTGTTCCAGGCCGTTTGCATCGACTTCTCCATGACAGGGGTAGGCCTGGAACTGCCCGAAGGCACCCGACTGGCAGTGGGTGAGAAGGTCCAGGTAGGCCTGTGGCGCGGCCATATCGAATGCACTTTCCCCGCCACCATCATGCTGCACCGGGGCCAAGGCGCTACGGGCCTGCAATTCGACCCCATGACACGCGAACAACAGATCGACCTGGTGCAATGCACCTTTGCCCGCCCCGACACCTGGCGGCAATGGAACGACAGCCATGACATCGACCGCCCCTTGCACGGTCTGCAGGAGATAGCCCAGCTCGGTGTGCTTGGCTACCGCAAGTTCTGGGAATCGCTGCTGGAAGCTGCCCGCAGCCGCTGGCCCACCGGGAGCCAACGCAAACAACAGGGACTGGGCGCATGAGCTACTGGAACCTCTACTTCCTGGTCAAGGTTGGCCTGTACTTCACGGGCTACATCGGTTTCAGCTGGTGGCTGAACCTGCTGCTGTGGCTGGCACTGCAGCCCCCGATTGGCCACCGGCTGCTGAGGCGCACCCGCGCCGTGCTGGCCTGGCCAGCGGCGATTGCACTGCTGTACTACGACTCCTACCTGCCCACCCTGGGGCGCGTGTTGTCCCAGCTCAAGGCCCTGGCGGGTTTCAGCGCCGACTACTGGATGGAGTTGGCCGGGCGGCTGGTCAACCCCACCGCCGTGGCGATTGCTGTGGCCGGTGTCTTTCTGTATGCGGCCTTGGCGCGACGCGTGCGCTTTGCCACCTTTGCCCTGATTGGCATCTTGAGCGTGCCGCTGGTGGCAGCCCTCCAGGAGCAGGGGGCGCAGATCAACGATGCCGTGAATGCCCAGGTCAACGCTGGCGACGGATCCTCCGTGGCGGGCGCCGATGCGGCAGACCCCGACGCCCTCCTGCAAAAGTTCTATGCCAGCGAAAGCCAGAAGCGGATGCAGTTCAGCACCGCAGGCGGGCAGCCCCCCTTCGACATCATTCTGTTGCACGTGTGCTCGCTGTCCTGGGACGACATGGAGTTTGTGGGCCAGCGCAACCACCCACTGCTCCAACGCTTTGACGTGTTGTTCACCAACTTCAACAGCGCCGCCAGCTATAGCGGGCCAGCTTCGCTGCGCGTGCTGCACGGCTCATGTGGGCAGACGCCCCACAACAAGCTGTACGAGGGCATCGATCCACAGTGTTACGTGTTTCCCAACCTGGAGAAGGTGGGCTACCAGACAGCGGCACTGCTCAACCACGATGGCGTGTACGAAGAGTACGCCCATGCGCTGGAGCAACGCGGCGGTTTGGCGGGCAAGCTGCAGCCCAACCAGAGTGCGCCCGTGCACATGCAGAACTTCGACGGCTCGCCGATCTACAACGACCATGCCCTGCTGTCGCAGTGGTGGAAGAATCGCAGCAGCGAGCGGGGACCCGCCCCTGTGGCGCTGTACTACAACACCATCTCACTGCACGACGGCAACCGCGTGCCGGGCATGACCTCCCGCAGCAGCCTGGACACCTACAAACCTCGTCTGGTGCAGCTGATGGCTGATTTCGACAAGTTCATCACGGAACTGGAAACGGCGGGCAAACCGGTGGTGGTAGTGCTCGTGCCTGAACACGGCGCATCGCTGCGCGGTGACAAGATACAGATTTCGGGCATGCGCGAGATTCCAGGCCCACGCATCACACTGGTGCCTGCTGGCGTAAAGCTCGTGGGCATGAAGAAAAAAGACCCTGCGGCCGAGCCCACCGCGCCGGTGGTGGTGAACCAGCCCATGAGCTACCTGGGCCTGTTCACCTTGCTTGGCGACCTGCTGAGCGACAGTCCCTATGCCGACCCCGCCCGCCCGCTGACCGATCGCCTGCAGGCACCGGAGACCACGCCCTTCGTTTCGGAAAACGCTGACGTGGTCGTGATGCGCAACGCGACCGGCAAGTACCTGATGAAGTCGGGCAACGGAGAGTGGATTCCCTACAGCTACTGATCTACGGCGTTGGCCCAGGCAGCGGCCGGGGGCTGTGTCCCGCATAATCAGACGCTGCGCCCGCGCACCGGGCCCTCGCCCGCCTGCGGCGTACGTCCGTCAACCCCTTCCCTCTTCGCATGAACCCACAAGCCCACCTGCTCTGGAAAGCGCCGCGCTGGGCCTTGGCGGTGTTGCTGGCGGTGCTGGGGATGTTGGGGCCGTTCTCCATCGACACCTACATCCCCGCGTTCTCGGGCATCGCCACGGCACTGGGGGCTACGCCGGTACAGATGCAGCAGACGCTGTCCGCCTACCTGTTCGGCTTCGCGTTCATGAGCCTGTTCCATGGGGCCCTGGCCGACAGCTTTGGCCGCAGACCGGTGATCCTGTGGGGCATTGCTGTGTTCACGCTGGCCTCGGCGGGCTGCGCGTTGTCGCAGACCATCGGGCAATTGGTGTTCTTTCGGGCATTGCAGGGCCTGTCCACGGGCGCGGGCATCGTGGTCTCGCGCGCTGTGATCCGCGACATGTTCCCGCCTGCCCAGGCACAGAAGGTGATGAGCCAGGTCACCATCTACTTTGGCGTGGCTCCGGCGATTGCCCCTATCGTGGGGGGCTGGTTGTTCGTGCACCTGGGCTGGCACAGCATTTTCTGGTTCCTGACCCTGGTGGGTGTGGCGCTATGGAGCGCCAACTACCGCCTGTTGCCCGAAACCTTGCACCACGCGCACCGGCAGCCCTTCAATATGCGCCATCTGATGCGCGGCTATGTGCAGCTCGGATCAAGTGCGCGGTTTGTGTTGCTGGCCCTGGCCAGTGGCGTGCCGTTCAACGGCATGTTCCTCTACGTGCTCTCTGCACCGGCCTTCCTGGGCGAACATTTATCGCTGGCGCCCACACAGTTCTTCTGGTTCTTCGTACTGACCATCTCGGGCATCATGGGCGGCGCTTGGCTCAGCGGGCGCCTGGCCGGACGCATCCCGCCCAAGCGGCAGATACGCCATGGTTTTCTGATCATGTGCACGGTGGCGGTGCTCAATCTCGCGGCCAACCTGCTGTTTCCGCCACACGCCTGGTGGGCCCTGCTGCCCATCGCCATCTTTTCATTCGGCTGGGCACTGATGGTGCCGGTGGTCACGCTGCTGGTGTTGGACCTGCACCCGGAGCGCCGGGGCATGGCCTCATCGATGCAAGCCTTTGTGGGCTCCAGCGCCAATGGCCTGGTGGCCGGTCTGATTGCCCCCCTGGTCATGCACTCCACGGTGCTGCTGGCGCTGGCCTCGCTGCTGATGATGGGCATTGGCCTGGTGGCCTGGATCTATCTGCACCACCGCTGGCCCGACATCGGACGCACGCCCGTGCACCTCTGAAAGGCCTGCAGGGTCTGTGGGGTGGCCCAGCCTCCAGCCCGCTGCCCATGCAGCGGGAACCATGGGCGCATCAGGCTCCGGACGGGTGCCGACGATCCACGCTCTTTTGCTGGTAGTACCGATTTTTCTCGGCATACATGGCCTGGTCGGCCCGGTTGATCGCAGCCTCCACAGCTTCGCCAGAATGGCAGCTGGCGATGCCCATGGCCAGACTCAGGTGCTGACCCGGATAGAACTGGTTGTTCAACTCCAGCATCGAGATGATGCGCTCCTGCAGCGCGTGGGCACCACGCTCGTCAGTCCCCGGCAGCAGCACAGTGAACTCGTCGCCGCCGATGCGGGCTGCACAGGCGGGCGCATCCACGGCCTTGGCCAGCACTTCACCCACGCGGCGCAGCATCGAGTCACCGGCCGCATGGCCTTGCTCGTCATTGACCACCTTGAGGCCATTCAGGTCAATGGCGATGATAGACAGGGGCCAGGGCCCTTTGCGCGTGAGCCGGTTAAGCTCTTCGGCATAGAAGGCACGGTTGCGCAACTGGGTAAGTACATCGTGTTTGCCCAGGTATTCGAGGTAAGCCTCGGCCTTCTTGCGCGCCGTGATATCCACCAAGGACAAGAGCACCAGACCCCAGTCATGCCGATGGCTATCGAGCACCGAGAATTGCATGTGGATGTTCACCGCATCGCCCGACAGTGAGTAGTTCACCACCTCCCGCTGCTGGAAGGTCTTCCCCTCCCACAGGTCCTGCAGCTGCTCCGCGAAGGACTCATGCATTTCGCCACGGAACACGCGGCCGATGTTGTTGAGCAGCATCTCCTTGCTGGCGGCGCCGAACATGCGCAATGTCTGCTGGTTCACATCGATGACGCGGATCTCCTGCATGCAGCGGGCCACGAAGTCGGGGTGCACCTTGAGGAAGGTCTTGAAGTCGCCGATGCCCTGGGCACGCACACCATCGAGCAGATTCTTCACAACGCTGAAGTCCTCCACCCAGAGCGAGACCGGCGAATGCTCGAACAGGTCGCGCGCGTACTGCTCGCTGCGCCGCAAGCGGCGCGCTGCCTCCAGTTGCTGGGTGTTGTCCTCCAGAGAGACCAGCACGCGGCTCCAGTCGGCCTCATGGCCCGGCAAGATGCGCGCGCGGACCAGCACGTCCAAACGGCGGCCGTCGAGCGCATAGTTCACCGTCTGGTTGGCAAACTCCATCTGCCCGTCCCACAACTGCGCCAATTCATGCGCCGCAGTGTCGTGCCGGTCGTCACGAAAGACTTTGTCGAGGTTGGCTTCCAGATGCTGCTGGTTGTCGGCCGAGAACAATTCCAGCGTGCGCCGATTGACCTGCAGCACACGCAGCGACGCACTGCATTGGCGCAAGCGCGCCGCGTCTTCGGCCAGATGGGAGCGTATGTCCGTCACCCCTTGCGCGCGCCAGCCATCGAACAGACGTTTGAGTTCGCTGAAATCCTCCAGCCAGAGCGACACGGGTGCCAACTCGAACATGTGTTCGTAATCGGCCCCCGAGGATAGAGAAGACACCACGACAAATTCCTCCGTGGGCAATTATTGACGACATGGCTTCCAAAAAACAGCGCGCCCCCGTCGCTCCAATACAAAAAAGGGCTGGCACCTTGCGGTGCCAGCCCTTGATCCTTCGGCGCGCTCAACGCGCCCCGTCGTCTCTGTCCATCAATCAGCGTGCGGGGCGTGCGGGACGCTTGCGCGCATCGTGGGCCACAAAAGGCTTGGCACCACCACCGCTGCCTGCGGGCTTGGAGAAAGCAGGCTTGCGCGGCGCGAAATCACCGCGCGGAGCACCCGCGTCACCACGGGGAGCAAAGCCGCCACGACTGGCATCACCAAAGCCGGGCTTGCGACCATAGCCTTCACCGTCGCGGCGAGGGGCAAACCCACGGTCACCACCACGGTCGTCACGGCCGCCGAAACCACCACCTTCACCACGGGGGGGAGCGCCACGGTTGTCACCACGGCCCGCAAAGCCACCACCAAAACCGCCGCCGAAGCCACCACGGTCAGGGCCGCCACGGGCAGGGCCATTAAAGCGGCCGCGCGATGGGTTGTCACGGTTGTCGTACGAGCGGCCCTGGCCACCACGGCCGCCGAAGTCGCCACGCGGTGCCTGGGGGGCACGCTGCGAAGGTTCCATGCCGGGCACCACTTCGGCCTTGAATTGCTGGCGGCTGTAACCTTCGATGTCAAAAATCTTGCGGCGGTCACGGAACTCGGCAAACGTCACGGCCAGGCCGTCGCGGCCGGCGCGGCCGGTGCGGCCGATGCGGTGCGTGTAGTCCTCGGCCTTCATGGGCAGGCCGAAGTTGAAGACGTGGGTGATGGTGGGCACGTCGATGCCGCGCGCGGCGACGTCGGTGGCCACCAGGATCTGCACCTGGCCGCTGCGCAGCGCCATCAGGCGGCGGTTGCGCAGGCCCTGGCTCAGGGCACCGTGCAGCGCCACGGCGCTGAAGCCTTCCTGCTGCAGGTCGGTCGCCAGACCATCGCATTCGATCTGGGTACTGGCGAAGACGATGGCCTGGTTGATCGTGGTGTCGCGCAGCCAGTGGTCCAGCATCTTGCGCTTGTGCTGGGCGTTGTCGGCCCAGTAGAGCATCTGCTTGATGTTCGCGTGCTTTTCCTGCGGGGTGTCGATCTGGATCTTCTGCACCGAGGAACCACCGTCGTGCATCACACGCATGGCCAGTTGCTGGATGCGCGGCGCGAACGTGGCGCTGAACATCATGGTCTGCTTGCGCTGGCTGGTGAGCTGGTTGATTTCGGCCAGATCGTCGGAAAAGCCGAGGTCCAGCATGCGGTCGGCTTCGTCCACCACCAGGAACTGCACCTTGTCGAGCTTGATCTGCATCGAGCGCTGCAGGTCCAGCAGGCGGCCGGGCGTGGCCACCACGAGGTCGGCGTTCTGCAGCTTGGCAATCTGCAATTGGTAAGGCATGCCGCCCACCACGTTGGCCACGCGCAGGCCACGCACATGCTTGACCAGGTCAATCGCATCGTGCGCCACCTGTTGAGCCAGTTCGCGCGTCGGGCAAACGATCAGCGCGCCCGGAACGGCAGGCTTGAAGTTGCGGGCGTTGGTGGGGTCCTTGCGCTTGGCGCGCTTCGGGGGAGCTTCGCCACGTGCGGCGGCCTCTGCCACGGCACGGTCGTACTCGGCGCGGGCTTCAGCTTCGGCTTCGGCTTGCTGGCCGATCAGCGTGTGCAGCACCGGCAGCAGGAAGGCTGCGGTCTTGCCGCTGCCCGTCTGGCTGGAAACCATCAGGTCGATGCAGCGGCCGCCCTGACCACCCTGGCCCATGGCCAGGGGGATGGCCTTGCACTGCACGGCCGTGGGCTGGGTGTAGCCCAGATCGGCCACGGCCTGCACCAGCTCGGGCGCCAGGCCCAGCTCGATGAAGCCATTGGGTTCGGCGGTCACATCGGCCGTCAGCAGGGCTTCGGAGCCCGGCACGGAAATTTCGGCAGCAAAAGATTCGGCAGGCGCAAAGTCGCCCTGCACTTGGAAAGTGTCGGTCATATTTTTCTCACACGAAAACGGCCGCAGGCGCTGCCTGCGGTAGCTTCGTCAATGGTTAAAAAACATCAACCATCAAACGAAACCTGCACCAGCGTCGCGCCGGTGCGGTTGGGCATTCGTTGCAAGAAAATCTGACTGGCCTAAGCCGCCGTGTGTCTTGCTGACCCGATGTGTGAAGGGAGATGCACAATTCTTGCAGTGCCAATGCATTGCAAGCCAGCGATTATGACACGGATTCGGGTTTTCCCGCAAGTGCTGGCAGCGCAAGAAAGTGGGTGCGGTAGTGCGCCAGCTCTTCAATGGACTCGTGCACATCCGCCAGGGCGGTGTGCTTCTGCGCCTTCTTGAAGCTGCTGTAGGCCTCGGGCTTCCAGCGCTTGGCCAGTTCCTTGAGGGTGCTCACGTCCACGTTGCGGTAGTGGAAGAAGGCTTCGAGCTTGGGCATGTAGCGCGCCAGAAAGCGCCGGTCTTGTCCTATGCTGTTGCCGCACAGCGGCACCTTGCCTTTGGGCACGTAGCGCGACAGGAAATCGATGATCTGCTGCTGCGCCTCCTCCTCGGTGAGCGTGGACGCCTTGACCTTGTCGATCAGGCCGCTGCGGCCATGCGTCCCTTTGTTCCAGGCGTCCATCTTGCCCAGGAGTTCGTCGGACTGGTGGATGACCAGCACCGGGCCTTCCACGCGCGGCTCCAGGTGGGGGCCGGTGACGACCACAGCGATTTCGATGATGCGTTCGGCTTCCGGGTCAAGCCCGGTCATTTCGCAGTCGAGCCAGACCAGGTTCTGGTCGGATTTGGCCAGCACAGTGGCCGGCGTTGCAGGGGTTTCAGACATGGGCGGCATTGTCGCCGATGCCCTACACTCGCGCGACATGCCTGCCGACACCTCCGCCGCCTTCTCCCCCTCCCTCGCGCTCACCCTGGCTTTTGCCCTGGCCCTGGTGGCCGGTTTCCTGCTCAAGGCCTGGCTTGCTTCCCGCCAGATCCGCCATGTCGCGCACCACCGCCAGAGCGTGCCGGCCCCCTTTACCGAGCGCATGCCCCTGCAAGCCCACCAGAAAGCCGCCGACTACACCGTCGCCAAAGCCCGTTTCGGCCTGCTGGAGATGGCCCTGGGCACCGCCGTGCTGCTGGGCTGGACGCTGCTGGGCGGCCTCGATCTGCTGAACCAGACCCTGCTCGACCTGCTGGGCGGCGGGATGGCGCAGCAACTCGCATTGCTGGCCGCATTCGCCCTGGTCAATGGCCTGATCGACCTGCCCGCCACGCTGTACCAGACCTTCGTGCTGGAGCAGCGCTTTGGTTTCAACCAGACAACGCTGCGCCTGTGGCTGTCCGACCTGCTCAAGTCGATGCTGCTGGGCACCCTCATCGGGCTGCCGATTGCGGCGGCCATCCTGTGGCTCATGGGCACGGCGGGCACGCTGTGGTGGCTGTGGGCCTGGGGGCTTTGGATGGGTTTCAACCTGCTGCTGATGGTGGTGTACCCCACCTTCATCGCACCGCTGTTCAACAAGTTCCAGCCCCTGGAAGACGAATCGCTCAAGGCGCGCGTCACGGCCCTCATGCAGCGCTGCGGCTTTGCC
>Ga0209477_1002356_pt1 | contig 10957 bp, 9 predicted proteins | sample KloWWTupernatant_FD_187180 | JGI IMG/M metagenome (GOLD analysis project Ga0209477, IMG submission 187180) | Active sludge microbial communities from Klosterneuburg, Austria, studying microevolution and ecology of nitrifiers - Klosterneuburg... | ecosystem: Engineered > WWTP > Aerobic digester >...
TCAGGTCGAACTGGTCGGCGTTCATCCGCGCGATGGTGCCACAGATGGGCGGCCAGCAGGTCCGGGCGCCGACGGTGTGTGAGCGACCGGTCAGTCGAGCGTCGCAAGGGCCGTCGGTGGCCCGCGGTCGAGGCGGCCGCTGCGGCGCAGACTCGCGCGGCGCCGACCGCGAGGCGGCGTCATTCGACCGCGCCGGGCGGCACCATCGGGGCCGGACATTCATCGGTGCTGCGCTGCAGCGCGCCCTGGCAGGTCGCCTCGGCGCCGTCGCTGGTCACGACGCGCCAGTGGTGTAGTGGCGCGAGCCGGTGCGGTAGCGCCATCGGCGCTTCGGCAGCCTGGCGCGTGATCACGCAGCAGCAGGGGGCGCCGGTTTCGCGCACCTTCCTCGACCTGCGCGGCCGAACGGTGCGCTCCGAGGCCCAGGCCTTCGCCGAAGGAAGTTGGTCCGCGGTCCAGCGCCAGTACAACGGACGTGGCCTGCTGATCAAGGAGACGCCCACGTTCGATGCCGCCGGGAACCAGTCGACGGTCGATGCGGGTACTTACACGACCTTCGCGGGCCACGACGCCCTGGGTCGTCCCCAGTCGCGCGAATGGACCAAGCTTGACCTTGCGGTCGGTGCCGCCGCCGGAGCCACGACGAAATTGAAGACCACGTATGCCTACCGGGGTGCCCGCGCGACGCTGACATTGCAGCGCGAGGGCGGGAACTCGGTCGGTGAAGTGCCCGCCGTGACGGTCAAGCGCACGCATGACAGCGCAGGGCGCGTGCTGAGCACTGTCGACGCCAGCAACGGCACCACCGGCTTCTGGTACGACGGTGCCGGCAACCCGGTGCTGATCACCGATGCCATGGGCAACCACACGCAGGCCAGCTACGACGACCTCGGCCGAAGGACGCTGACCAAGGACCCCAACCGGGGAGACTGGACCTTCAGTTACGACGGCTACGGCCAGGTAATCGAACAGCGCGATGCCCGTTACAGCGCCGGGCTCTACGCGTGGAAGCAGGCCTACGACTCCCTGGGCAGGCCGATCTCGCGCGAGTGGCAGGAACGCAAGGAAGCGACCGGCTCGGCCGCAGACTGTGGTCGCGATGAGTGGACCTACGACACCTCAGGCATCGGCCTGCTCGCCACGAGCCGACGGACGATCCGCGCCGTTTCCGATGGTGCCTGCCAGGCGACTGATCTGGAGCGCGTGGAGGAGGCGCTCACCTACGACGCGCTGTTCCGTCCCAAGCAACGCTACGAGCTGGTCTATCGACATGCGCGCAACCAGTCCGACGCGTTGACGACACGCTATGCGTACGACTCGAACTTCGGCCGACTCAAGAGCCACGAGTTGCCCGGGCTCGTGACCAGCTACGCGGCCTATGGCCCGCGCGGCCACCTGGTCGAGGAGGGCAATGCAGTCGGTTTTGTCGCCTACGGCAGCGTCCAGAACCGCTACTACCGCAAGGTCACCGCCATGAATGCGGCCGGCGAAGCGACTGAGAGCCTGCTCGGCAACCGGCCGACCAGTGCCAGCAGCTACGCCCCCGCCATGGTGCGCACCCAATCCGTAGACGAGGGTACGGGGCGATTGCGCTCCATCTGCGTGCGCCTCTCGGGTGACGTTGCGAACTGTTCCGCACCGGCATCGTCGATGACCGCGACCAACAAGATCGCCGACATCGCCTACTGGTACGACGTCTACGACAATCTCACGCAGACGCAAGACGTCGGGCTGCACCTCACGCCGCTGGGTGCCCCGGCGACCACAAGGCTGCGGGAGACCTACGCCTACGATCCCTTGTTCCGGGTAACGACCGTAGCCCGCGGCGGCGATTCGACTGGCGACGTGACCAGCCATGGCTACGACGCCATCGGCAACCTGAAGAAGAAGACCGACTTCAGCATCGACAGCGACTCGGCCTACGTGTACAGCACCGCCGGAAAGCCCTACGCGGTCTCCAGGGTTTCACGGCCGGGCGGATCCACCGCGGACGTCAGCTACGTCTACGACGCCAACGGCAACCTCACGAAGCGCCAGAACTACCCCACCGGGTATGCGACCACGATTCACTACGACATCGACAACCGGCCGCGCGCCTTGGACTGGAGCGACACCGCTCAAGGCGCCACCTTCTCGCATCGTCCAGACGGCAGCCGCTACCTCCAAGTGCAACGCCTGACCGCGAACATGGTCCCGACCGAGCTGGTCTATTCCGGCAAGTCATACGAGCGTGAGGTCGGATCGGCGGGCGTGATCGAGCGCTACTACCTGCCCGGAGGCGCTCTACTCGTCAAGCAGAACGGTCTGTCGACGGTCAGCTACCTGCACGCCGATCGCCTGGGATCGATCACCGTCGTCACGGACGCCGAGGGCACTGTCATCGAGCAGCGAGGCTTCGATCCGTTCGGCAAGCCCCGCGACGGCAACGACTGGGGCAACACCGGCGACAACGCCCTGAACACACCACCCACCAACGCCCCGCGCAACCGTCGCGGATTCACGACGCACGAGCACCTCGATTCGTTCCGGCTCATCCACATGAACGGGCGGATGTTTGACTTCAATCTGGGGCGGTTTTACGGTGTTGACCCAGTCATCCAGTTCCCGGAGAACAGCCAATCCCTCAACCCGTACAGCTACATACTAAACAATCCGCTGAGCGGCACGGATCCGACGGGCTACATCGCGTGTGGTGACGTCGGCGTCGACAGGCCCAGTACTGGCACGTGCGATTTCATGCAAGGCGGCAAGACGACCGAGATCGGCTACTCGGTTGGCAACAACGGCAGCGTGGCGGTTGGGGGCAGCAGGAACCTGTCGACGTTGAGTGGTGCGGTCAGTTTCGGGGTGATCAACGGCGCCGATGGAATGTCGGTTGTCGGCGCGCAGTCTGGCGCGCGATCTGGCGCGTCGAGTCCGGCAACGATCGGCGCAAGTGGCACGTCTCTAAGGTCACAAGCAGCATCGATTCTAACGCCAAACATTGCGTCGTTAGAGGAGCGCGGCGCAAAGGGTTCATGGTCGGATCGGGCAGTGGGATGGGGGAAGGCAGCAGTCAACCTTCTTGGCGAGTTCCAAGATATGGCTGCCAACCGTGACTACCAGGGGCCGGTATTCGACATTGCCGATGAGGAGTTGGAGGGGGCAGCGGCATTCGATGTGGCTGGATTCGTTTCGGCACCGCTCCGATCGCTGGTGCGTGGCGGACTTGCAACAGCGGGCACTGGCTTAGTCAATCGCGCGAACGCGTACTCTGTTGCGTTCGAAACTACTATCGAGAAACTTGGGGTTGGAACTCGGCCCGCTCACTTCCGGCAGGCCAACGAGTTGGCTCTGGCCAGCATGCGCGCCGACCCTGATGTTGCAGCTGCGTTCGCAACGCTAGGCATTCGGATCCCGAAGTCCGCAGGAGGCAAAGTGTTTGGAATGTCGCCGGATGGGTGGACTTGGCATCACGTGAAGGACTCGCCCGGCGTGTTGCAACTCGTGCCTCGTGTGCAGCATGAAGGTGCGCCTTGGCGGAGACTCTTCCACCCAGATGGAAGGGGTGGCTTCCATCAATGGGGAGCGGACTACTAGTCATGCGTTTGCGAGAAGCCATTGATCGGCTCCCGTCACTTGGAGACGAGATCTCTATCTGTGCGCGACGGCCCTGGACGGCCGAGGCGGATTGCGTCGCCACTGCACTCGTCGAACCGCACCTGAGCGTTCCGCCGGAAGTAAAGGCCGCGGGATTCGAGTACTTTATTGACGTGCCAACCGCCAAGGAAGTGCTTGGAGTTCTAAGGGACCCTCCGCCAACTGCGGAAGAGGTAGTTAGCCTCCTGATCTACTACGCAGAGTACGATGCATATCCCGAATGGGTTTATTCTAGACAGGATCGTGACCCTTTCATGCCGTGAAACCGCGGGTACAACCCTGTTTTCGCGGACGGTTGAGTTAAGGCACTGAACTCCCGATCCCGGGCAGCGAGCCTGCGCTGGATCCTAGGGTTGTGGAAGCGCTCGATGTAGTCGAACACGTCGGCCCCGGGGCTCGGTCAGCGTGCGGTATCGGCGCCGGTTGGTCCGCTCACGCTTGAACATCCCGAAGAAGCCTTCGGCCGGCGCATTGTCGCCGCAGTGGCCGACCTCGCTCATTCTGCTGACGATGTTGTGGTCCTTGAGGAACCGCTGGTGCTCGTGGCTCGTGAAATGCGTGCCTCGGTCCGAGTGCAGGATCACCTGCTCCTGGCCGGTCCGTTGCCAGCAGGCCATCAGCACGGCCTTGATTACCATGTTCCGATCCTGGACCGGGGACATCGACCAGCCCAGCTCCGGACCGCTGTACAGGGGTGACCTGCCCCGCGTTCTTAGGGCCACCCGCTACTTGGTAGAGCCGTCGTGGATGAGCGCATTCGCTGGTCTTGGCCTGCCTACTGCTGCAGGTGACCATCAAGGTGGGCGTACCTTCGGAAAAAGGCTTGCACAGTCGTGCAGGCGGGCGCCCAGCAGGTCGAACTGCAGCGCCATGCGCTGGCATCAGCGCCGGGGCATGGGGCTGGCGGGGCCGACCATCGCCTTCGTCAGCCGCACATTGGGCTTGAACGGATTGTCCAACGCGGAGAGGAATCGGCGCGACTCCTCGGCCGACAGCGTGACGGCCAGCTCGGCGGCGATCGCCACGTCGGCCTCGCGCAGCGCGGCATCGCGGACGAATGCCGACACGGGCACGCCGCGCAGGGTGGCGACACGCGCGATGCGGGCCGTGTCGGCGGCATTCAGGCGCACGGCGAAGCGGGCGGGGTTGGTCACGGTGGACTCCTCGTACGGGAGGACGCCGCATGGGAAGTGGCTGCAGCAAACCTGCATCGCAGCGCGCTCCGCCCATTGACCGCATAGAATCCCGGCTGCCAGCCCCGGAGCCCCACGTGACGCGAGTTCATAGCCTGCGGCCAGCGATCTGGGCGGCCATTGCCGTCGCCGTCGCCGCCTGCACTTCCATCGGCGACATGCAGCCGGATGGCGCTGCGCCGGCCAGCGTCCCGGCGAGCGAATCCGCATCCACGGCCCCCGCCGGCCCACCCGTCGCGGCACAGCTGCCCCACACCGTGACCTCCCCCCACGGCGACCGCATCGACGAGTACTACTGGCTGCGCGACGACACCCGCTCGAACCCCGAGGTGCTGGCCCACCTCGCGGCCGAGAACGCCTACGCGGATGCCATGCTCGCGCACACGCGGCCGCTGCAGGACACGATCTATCGCGAGATCGTCGGCCGCATCAAGGCCGACGATGGCACGGTGCCGCAGCGCGAGAACGGCTACTGGTACTACGCGCGCTACGAGCCCGGCGGCGAGTTCCCGATCCATGCGCGCCGCAAGGGCACGCTCGAGGCGCCCGAGGAACTGCTGCTCGATCCCAACGCGATGGCGGCCGGCAAGGCCTATTTCCAGATCGGCAACTACGAGGTCTCGGTCAATGGCCGCATGCTGGCCTGGGCCGAGGACAGCGTCGGCCGGCGACAGTGGACGGTGCGCTTCAAGGACCTCGTGACCGGCGAACTGCTATCCGACACCCTGGTCAACGTCGAGCCGGATTTCGTCTGGGCCAACGACAGCCGCACGGTGCTCTACGTCGAGAAGGATCCGGACACGCTGCTGGGCAACCGCGTGCGCCGGCACGTGCTGGGCACGCCGGTGGCGGACGATGCGCTGGTGTACGAGGAGAAGGACCCCTCGTATTACCTGGGCCTGGCCAAGAGCCGCAGCAACCGCTACCTGTGGATCCAGCTTGAGAGCACGCTCGCGACCGAGCAATGGGTGGCCGATGCCAACGACCCCGCGCTGGCGTTCCGCGTCCTGCTGCCGCGCGAACGCGGCCACGAATACGACGCCACCGATCTGGGCGAACGCTTCATCATCCACACCAACTGGCAGGCGCCCAACTTCCGCATCGTCGAGGCGCCGTCCGCGCGGGTCGCCGACCGCAGCCTGTGGCGGGACGTGGTCGCGCACCGCGACGACGCCTTGATCGAGGACTACCAGGTCTTCAACGAATGGCTCGCGATCGGGGAGCGCTCGCAGGGGTTGCGCCAGTTGCGCGTGCGCCGCTGGGGCGATGGCACGGAGCGCGTGATCGCGGCCGACGAGCCGACCTACACCGCGACGCTGGGCGACAACCGCGAGCCCGAGTCCGGCACCCTGCGCTACGCCTATACCTCGCTCACCACGCCGACCTCGGTCTACGACTACGACTTCGCCACCGGCGCGCGCACGCTGCGCAAGCAGGATCCGGTGCTGGGCAGCTTCAAGCTTTCGGACTACGTGGCCGAGCACCTGTGGATCGAGGCGCGTGACGGCACCAAGGTGCCGGTGTCGCTGGTCCATCGCAAGGGCCTCAAGCGCAACGGGCGCGCGCCGCTGCTCCTGTACGGCTACGGCGCCTACGGCTACTCCAGCGATCCGCGCTTTTCCTCGCCGCTGCTCTCGTTGCTCGACCGTGGCTTCGTCTATGCCATCGCGCACGTGCGCGGCGGGCAGGAGATGGGGCGCGCCTGGTACGAGGACGGGCGCCTGCTCAGGAAGCAGAACTCCTTCAACGATTTCGTCGACGTCACCCGCGCACTGGTCGAGCTCGACTACGCGGCCGCCGACAAGGTCTTCGCCATGGGCGCCAGCGCCGGTGGCCTGCTGATGGCCGCGGCCGTCAACCAGTGCCCCGGCTGCTACCGCGGCCTGCTGGTGCTGGTGCCCTTCGTCGACGTGGTCACCACGATGCTCGATCCCGGCATCCCGCTGACCGCCAACGAGTTCGACGAGTGGGGCAATCCGGCCCGGAAGGCGGATTACGACTACCTGTTGTCGTACTCTCCGTACGACAACATCGAGCGCAAGGACTACCCGGCGATGCTGGTCGCCACCGGCCTGTGGGACAGCCAGGTGCAGTACTACGAGCCGGCCAAGTGGGTCGCACGGCTGCGCGCGCGCAAGACCGACGACCAGCCGCTGCTGTTTCGCGTCAGCATGGACGCCGGACATGGCGGCATCGCCGGCCGCTACCAGGCATATCGCGAGACCGCGCTGTACTACGCCTTCCTGCTCGACCGGCTCGGCCGCGCCGACGAAGCGGCCGACGCGCCGCGCGAGCCGTGGAAGGATCCCGGCCCGTCCCCATTCCGCTACGATTGATCCGCGAGGCGAGCATGCGCATGGCATCGAGGCGAATTTTCTGGGGACTGCTGGCCGCGGGCCTCCTGGCTGGATGCGGCCTCAAGGGCGACCTGGTGTTGCCGGAGGACGCGCCGGCCGCGACGGCGGAAAAGCCCGCCGAGGCCTCGCCCGCGGACCCGCCCTCGGCCGTGGAGCCCGATGGCAGGTCCTGACCCGCGCGCGACGAACCGGACCGCGATGCCGATCCGCTTCACCAAGATGCACGGCGCCGGCAATGACTTCGTCGTGCTCGATCGCCGCGCGGCCACCGGTCCGCTCGATCCCGCCCTGGTGCGCGCGATGGCCGATCGCCATACCGGCGTGGGCTTCGACCAGTTGCTGACGCTCGAGCGGCCCCTGCGCGGCGACAGCGCGGCGGCCTACGCCATCCGCAATGCGGACGGCAGCGAGGCGCGCCAGTGCGGCAATGGCGTGCGCTGCCTGGTGGCGTGGTTGCGCCGCGATGGCGTCGCCACCTCGGGCGCGCTCCAGCTCGAAGGGCCGGCGGGCCTGGTCGCCTGCCGCATCGACGGCGACGGCATGGTCGAAGTCGACATGGGCGTGCCGGTGTTCGAGCCGGCGGCGGTGCCCTTCGATGCCGACGCCGATGCGCCGGCCCACGCGCTCAACGTCGACGGCCACACGGTCGAGATCGGGGTCGCCTCGATGGGCAATCCGCATGCCGTCCTGCGTGTCGACGACGTGGCCACCGCGCCGGTCGCCGCGCTGGGCCCGCGCATCGAGCGCCATCCGCGTTTCCCCGACCGCTGCAACGTCGGTTTCGCCGAACCGCGCGGACGCGCGGCGATCGGCCTGCGGGTGTGGGAGCGCGGCGTCGGCGAGACCCTCGCCTGCGGCACCGGCGCTTGCGCCGCCGTGGCGGTGCTGCGCCGCCAGGGCCTGCTCGACGGGCGCGTGGCGGTGACACTGCCCGGCGGGACGCTTACCATCGCGTGGCCGGGCGAAGGCCATGCGCTGCGCATGAGCGGACCCGCGGCATTCGTCTACGACGGGGAATGGATCGCATGAACGATTTGCCGGCCAAGCGCGAACTGGGCGCCCTGGACGTGGCCGCCTACCTGCGCCGGCATGCGGAGTTCCTCTCGGAATTCCCGGACCTCGCCCTGGTGTTGAAGCTCCCGCGCCAGCTCGGCTCCACCACCTCGCTCGCCAGCTACCAGCTCGAGGTGCTGCGCGACAAGAACCGCGCCCTGATGCGGCGCATGCACGAGCTGGTCGCGATCGCGTCCGAGAACGAGCAGCTGATGGCGCGCGTGCATGCCTTCACCCTGTCGCTGATGCGCGCGACCTCGCCGGCGGAAGTGCTGCGGCGGGTGGCCGCCACGCTCAACGAGGACCTGCACTCGGACCTCGTGCGGATCGTGTTGTCGACCGAGGTGCCGGAGCAGGACGCGACCGAGTGGCTGATCGTCGCCGCGCTCGAGCACCCGGGCCTGCGACCGTTCCAGGAGTTCTTCGCCAAGGGCGAGCCGCTGTGCGGGCGCCTGGACGAGGAGAAACTGCAGTTCCTGTTCGGCCACCGCGCCGCCGACGTGCGCAGCGCGGTGCTGATCCCGATCCCGCAGCGTGGCCTCGTGGCCGTCGGCAGCCTCGACGCCAACCGCTTCCATCCGGGCATGGGCACCATGTTCCTCAAGCTGATCGCCGAGGCGGTGGCGGCGGCCCTGCAGCGCTTCGAGGCGCGCTGAGGCGCGTGGACACGGCGCTCGATCCCGCGGTCGCGCGCTGGCTGCAGCATCTGGCGGTGGAGCGGCGCCTCTCGGCGCGCACGCTCGAAGCCTATCGCGACGACCTCGCGCGCCTGCGCGCGCACCTGGGCGGCGACGGCGCGGTCGACTGGCGCGGCGTACGCTCCCCGGCCATCCGGGCCTTCGTCGCCGCGGAGCATCGCGGCGGACAATCGGGCAAGAGCCTGGCGCGGCGGCTTTCGGCCTGTCGCGGCTTCTTCCGCTGGCTGCTCAAGGAGGGCGAGGTCGCGGCCAATCCGGCCGACGGCGTGCGCGCGCCGCGCACGTCGCGCACGCTGCCGCACGTGCTCGACGCCGATGAAGTCGGCGCGCTGATGGACGCTGTGCCCGCGGGCGCGACCCTGGCCACGCGCGACCGCGCGATGCTGGAACTGTTCTATTCCTCGGCCCTGCGCCTGTCGGAACTGTGCGGGTTGCGCTGGCAGGACCTCGATCTGGACGAGGGCATGGTGCGGGTGCTGGGCAAGGGCGCGAAGACCCGGCTGGTGCCGGTGGGGCGCATGGCGCGCGACGCGCTCCAGGCCTGGCACGCGGAGACCCTCGCGGCGCCGGGGACGCCGGTATTCCCGGGGCGCGGCGGGGCAGCGATCTCGCCGCGCGCGGTGCAGGCGCGGCTCAAGCACTGGGCGCGTCGCGGCGGCGTGGTCAAGCGCGTGCATCCGCACCTGCTGCGCCACTCCTGCGCCAGCCACGTGCTCGAATCGAGCGGCAACCTGCGCGCGGTGCAGGAACTCCTCGGCCACGCCGACATCGCCACCACGCAGGTCTACACCCACCTCGACTTCCAGCACCTGTCGAAGGTCTACGACGCCGCGCATCCGCGCGCGCGGCGCAAGGGGGGGTGAGCGCGGGGTGGCACGCGTGCCCTGTCGCCGGCGATCGCGTTCCGACAGCGCGAAGAGTCCTGTAGGAGCGCATCTCATGCGCGACCGGCGACGCCGCTTCGCCGTTGCGAAGCGAGGGGCCAGTTCGTGATGCCGCGGTCGCGCATGAGATGCGCTCCTACAGGGTTTCCGCGCGGGTCTTGACGACGACACCACCGATGACGCCGCCCGATTTCCTGCTCGCCGCGCTGTTCTTCCTGATCGCGACGCTGTACTCCTCGGTCGGCCACGCCGGCGCGTCGGGCTACATCGCGGCGATGGCCTTGATGTCGATGCCCGCGGCGGTGGTCAAGCCCACGGCGCTCGCGCTCAACATCCTGGTCGCGGGCATCGGCATCGCGCGCTTCGGCATGGCGGGCCTGGTGCCATGGCGCCTGGTGCTGCCCTTCGTCGTGGCTTCGGTGCCCTGCGCGTACTTCGCCGCGCGCCTGCAGTTGCCGGCGCTGTGGTACCAGCGGCTGCTGGCGGTGGTGCTGCTGGCGGCGGCGGTGCAGCTGTGGCGCACGGCGGGGCGCGCGACGAGCATCGAGGCGAGCGGGCAGGTCGCGGCGCCACCGCTGTGGGCCGCGCTGCTTGCCGGTGCCGCCATCGGCGGGGTATCGGGCCTGACCGGCACCGGCGGCGCGATCTTCCTGACACCGCTGCTGCTGTTCGCGCACTGGGCGCCGACACGCATGGCCGCGGGCGCCTCGGTGGTGTTCGTGCTGGGCAACTCGATCGCCGGCCTTTCGGGTACCGCCGCGGTGCTCGATCGCCTGCCGCCGCAATTGCCCGGGTGGCTGGCGGCGGTGGCGCTGGGCGCGCTGCTCGGGACCCAATTCGGCCGCGGCACGCTGCCCGTTTCGGGCCTGCGCCGGGTCCTGGCCGTGGTGCTGGTGATCGCCGCGGGCAAGCTGGCCCTGCTCTAGGCGGCAGCCCAGGCCGGAGCAGGCGCCGCACGCCCTTGCGCCAGTCCGGGGCGACCCCATCTGCAGGGGTTCCAGCGATTCCGGCGCAGGCCATGATCCCCAAGCCCGACCAGTTCCATGCCACCACCATCGTGTCCGTGCGTCGCGGCAACCAGGTCGTGGTCGGCGGCGACGGCCAGGTGACGCTGGGCCACACCGTGATGAAGG
>Ga0209477_1002357_pt1 | contig 10956 bp, 12 predicted proteins | sample KloWWTupernatant_FD_187180 | JGI IMG/M metagenome (GOLD analysis project Ga0209477, IMG submission 187180) | Active sludge microbial communities from Klosterneuburg, Austria, studying microevolution and ecology of nitrifiers - Klosterneuburg... | ecosystem: Engineered > WWTP > Aerobic digester >...
TGACCATCCTCGCCACCGCGCTGGTCGAGACCGGCTCGAAGATGGACGAGGTGATCTACGAGGAGTTCAAGGGCACCGGCAACATGGAGGTCCACATGGACCGCCGCATCGCCGAGAAGCGCGTCTACCCCGCGATCAACATCAACCGCTCGGGCACGCGCCGCGAGGAACTCCTGATCGACGCCGACCGCCTGCAGAAGATCTGGATCCTGCGCAAGCTGCTGCACCCGATGGACGAGCTGGCCGCGGTCGAGTTCATGCTCGACAAGATGAAGAACACGAAGACCAACGACGAGTTCTTCGGTTCGATGAAGCGCGGCGGCTGAGGCCAGCTGGCAGCCGTGGGCGAACGAAGGGCCGGCATTGCCGGCCCTTCGTCGTTCTCGGACTGCACAACCCGGCTACGCGCCATCCTTCGACCTTGCGACAGCGGCCGTCCGCGCACGAAGCCGGTCGATGAAAAGCTCCAGCTCCTGCGGAATCGGACGACCTGCGCCTTCCAATCGTCGGATCTGCACCCAGCCCGTATCGACTGCGATCTGTGCAGTGGCCCGAATCGACTCGATGTCTCCGCCCGCCAAGCGCTCAAGCGTCAGCAGGTTGCGATCGACCGACTCGGCAAGCTCCCGGTCACTGAACTCCAGCGCCCGGGATCGTTCAAACCACGTAGCCACCATGCCGCCCGCGACAAACGACATCGTTGCACATAGTGCGCAAACGACAGTGGTTCGATGCCTGGACATGCGACGCTACCTCGCGGGGTTCCTGCACGTAACAGCCAATAGGCTCTCTTCCGTGTGCCTCCCTTCGGCCCGTAGGAGCCCACTCCGTGGGCGACCGACGCCGCGGTCGCCCACGGAGTGGGCTCCTACGGGCATGATGAGTCGGCATTGCGGCCGTGCGAGTCCGCGGTCGCGCATGAGATGCGCTCCTACAGGGGCAGCGGGCCGCAACGGCCGTCGGGCTCAGGTGTCGGACCACTTGCGGAACAGGTTGGTGCGCAGCGACTCCAGCAGCACGGTCATGCGCGGATCCTTGCGCGTGGCGAGTTCGAGGCTGCGGGCCTCGTCGAGCTGCAGCAGCAGCTCGCGTTCGTGCGCGTCGGCGACCCAGCTCTGGATCCAGGTGATGCCGACCAGGCGCACGCCGCGGGTGACCGGGGCGACCTGGTGGATGGTGGTCGAGGGGTAGAGGATCGCGTCGCCGGCCTCGCCCTTCCACGACAGCTGCTGCTCGCCGAGCTGGATGGTGAGCTCGCCGCCGTCGTAGCTCTGCGGTGCGGTCAGCCACACCGTGCACGAAAGGTCGGATCGCATCGGCGGGTTGGACGGGAACAGGGCCTCGTCGACATGCCAGCCGTAGGTCATGCCGGGTTCGTAGCGCGCCATGGTCGGCCGCGCCATCTGCTTGGGCAGGGCGAAGGCGCGCACGGCCGGGTGGCGGAACAGCGCGTCGCGGATCAAGAGGCCCGGCTCGGCCGCGCCGGGGTCGTTCTGCGGCACCTGCTGGTTGAGCTTGACCGTGCTGTCGGGATTGGTCGCCCGGCCATCGACGAAGCGCACGCTTTTCGCCAGTTCGACCAGGTGCGCGACCTCCTCGGGCCGCAGCACGTTCTTGATATGGCGGATCATCGGGTCGCTCCGGCGTCGGCTACCACGCTAGCGTGGCCGCGGTCCCAGGCCTTGGCAAGCCGTCCTTGCGCGCCGGGCCGCGCGGGACCACACTGCATCCGCCCCGTCTGAAGGCGCGTCCATGTTCCATTGCCACTACCACCGCCGCCATTCCTGGGCCCCGGTGCTGGCGCGCCTGACGCTGCTGCCGCTGGCCCTTTCGGTGCTGCTGCTGCACTGAGCAATCCGGGTCGATCCGCCCGCGTCGGTCAACACGACCAGCGGCCATTCGATCGCCGGCCGGACAGCACCCACTACCATTACCCTCATCGAACCGGCGCGATGCGCAGGTGGCTGCGTGGAGGACCGGCGCCGTCGCGCGGGGCCGGGGTGCCGCGACACGAGGTACGCGGGGCCGACGCTTGCTCACGCGAGGATGAACCCGTACGTTGCGCCAGCCGGTCCAGCGCGTTTCGCGTGACCGCTGCTTGCTGCGCGGTTCGGCGGGTCGGTTGCGATCCCGACGAGTTCGATCCACCGCTATCGCGCCGTACCAATTTCCCCCTCGCCAAGGAGATGCAGGATCATGGGTCGGTTGTCCACTCGCACGAGCTTCACGGCTGCAACCTTGCTGCTTGCAGCCGGCGCATCGCAGGCCGCAATCACGGTCTACACCGACCAGGCCGCGTTCCTTGCCGCCGTTTCCACGCCCGGTGTCGATACGTACCTTGGCTTTTCGATCACGGGCTCGACGCCCAGCCCGATCAACCGTGCGGCAGGGCCTTACAATTACACCGGTACGGTGACCACGACCTCGTTCTTCGGTGCTGGCACCGTCGCCGACCCGTGGCTGTCGACCAACACGGCGACAGACACGATCACCTTCAATGCGTTTCCGCCGGAGGTGTTCGCCGCTGGTGGACTGTTCTTCGGCAGCAACGTCAGTGGCGCCTTCGCCGCAGGCGACATAACGGTCGTCGCCAGCGATGGCAACGGCGCGGTCTCCACGCAGACCATCACCGGCGCCACACAGACCAGCTTCCGCGGCTTCGTATCGGACTTCCCGCTGACGTCGCTGACGGTCCAATCCGTTCAACCTGGAGCGGGTTTCCTGTGGCCGACGGTCGACAACCTGACCCTCGCCATCGTCGCGCCCGTGGTCGACGAGATCCTCATCGACGGATTCGAGTGAGGCCGGGCTCGACCGGGGAGGGTTCGGTTCGCGAGCCTGCTGGGCGCGCTCGTTCGGGCGACTCGCCGCGGTCAGCGCCGCCCGGCCAGCACGACCAGCGGCCATTCGACGCGGCGTAGCTGCAAGGGATCGCCCCAGGCCGGCGCCAATGCCGCCGCCAGCCCGGGCATCGGGTCCGTGCCGCGTGCCGCGCGGTAGCGTTGCACGGCCGACCAGGTTTCGAGGTAGCCCAGCACCTGCGGCAGGCGCCAGTCGTGGTGCATGGCGAAGGCGGGTGCCGCAAGCGGCGCCAACGGGAACGGGATGTCGCGGTACCCGGCGTCGACGTGGCGCCGCTCGCGTGGCCAGTAGGGTCCGACCACCGTGTGTTCGAAATGCGCGAGCACGGCATCGATGGCCGGATCGATGCGCATCAGGCCGTAGCTCCAGGCGGCGTAGACGCCGTCCGGCCGCAGCACGCGCATCACTTCGGCGAAGTGGCGCCCGAAATCGAACCAGTGCAGGGCCTGGGCCACGGTGACGAGGTCGGCGCTGCCTGCGGCCAGCGTGCATTGCTCGGCCGCTTCGACGCCGTAGCGCACGCGCGGATGCGGCGTGGCCGCGTCGATCTGCGTGGCGCTGGGATCGGTGGCGTGCACGGCGGCGAAGTCGCGTGCCAGCGCGACCGCAGCCTGCCCGCTGCCGCAGCCGGCGTCCCAGGCCAATTCGTTCGCGGGCGCTTCGCGGGCCAGCCATTCGAACAAGGTGCGCGGATAGAGCGGCCGCGCTTGCGCGTAGCTTGCGGCGTGGCCGGAGAAATGGTCCTTGAATCCAGTCATGCGGGTTCCTGTAGGAGCGCATCTTATGCGCGACCGTGGAGTATCCGGTTCGCGTTGGCGCCACATTCCGCCTGTAGGAGCCCACTCCGTGGGCGACCGCGGCACCGGTCGCCCACGGAGTGGGCTCCTACGGGCATGACGAACCCGCGTTGCGGGCGCGCGGTACTGCGGTCGCGCATTAGATGCGCTCCTACAAGAGCCTTCGGGTTTCGCCGGGCTGGAGGCTACCGAGCGTGTACTCGCCGACCCGGGTGCGGATCAGGCGCAGGGTCGGCAGGCCGACGGCGGCGGTCATGCGCCGGACCTGGCGGTTGCGGCCTTCGCGCAGGGTCAGCGCCAGCCATGCGTCGGGCACGGTCTTGCGGAACCGTACCGGCGGGTTGCGCGGCCACAGCCACTTCGGAGCGGCGACGCGTTGCACCTCTTCGGCGCGCGCCAGCCCGTCGTTGAGCACCACGCCGTCCCGCAGCGCCCGGACCTGCGCCTCGGAAGGCTCGCCCTCGACCTGGACCAGGTAGGTCTTCGCGCCCTTGTGGCGCGGGTCCGTGAGCCGGTGCGCCAGCGCGCCGTCGTCGGTCAGCACCAGCAGCCCCTCCGAATCGTGGTCGAGGCGACCGGCCGCGTATACGCCGGGCACGCGCACGTAATCCGCCAGCGTGGCCCGGCCCTCGCGGTCGGTGAACTGGCACAGCACGCCGTAGGGCTTGTTGAGCAGCACGATCATGCGATCAGGTCATCGGAGCCTGACAGCGGCCATCGGGGAACTCGCCGGATGCAGTGGAGGCCCATCGCCCGCAGAGCGGGCTCCTACAAAGCCGGCCTTGCAGGAGTCCGCTCTGCAGGCGATGGGCCTCGGTCGCCGCCGTAGTGCGCTTCCACAGGCAGGATCCGCGGCGTCGTCACGGCCACGCATCGGCGCGGCCGCGACGTGCCTGCATCGACGCGACGGTCAGCCCGCGGGCTTGGCCGCGTCGGCCTCGAAGGAATCGCTCTTGTCGCCCGGCGCCAGCGCCGCCGTGTCGGGCTTGCGGAACTTGAGCGTCATGCGATCGCTCTCGCCGATCGCGAGGTACTTGTCCTTGTCCTTCTCGCCCCCGCGCAGCGAAGGCGGCAGGGTCCAGACGCCGCCCTCGTAGTCCTTGGTGTCCTTCGGGTTGGCGTTGATCTCGCTCTTGTCCACCAGTTCGAAGCCGGCAGCGGTGGCGAGCTGGATCACGTAGTCCTCGGTCACGTAGCCGCTCTTGGCGCTGGTGGCCGAATCCGTGCCCGGATTGGCGCGGTGTTCCTCCACGCCGAGGATGCCGCCGGCCTTGAGCACGTCGAAGAAGGCCTTGAACATCGCGCCATCGCTGCCCGAGTTGGTGAAGTTGTGCACGTTGCGGAAGGTGTAGACCGCATCGGCCGAGCCGGCGGCGCCGAAGCTGGGCGCCTTCTGGTCGAAAGAGACCACCTCGACCTCACCGTAGCTGGCCGCGTCGGCGGAGAGCTTGTCGGCATAGGCCTTGTTGTTCTTCTCGTAGTAGGCCTTGGCGCTGTCGCTGCCGGCGGTCGCCGGGTCGACCACCGCCACGACCAGCTTGCCGTCGCCCTTGAGCGCCGGCGCCAGCACCTCGGTGAACCAGCCTGCCCCCGGGGTGATCTCGATCACCTTGAGGCCCGGGCCGAACCCGAAGAAGGCCAGCGTTTCCTTCGGGTGGCGGTACTGGTCGCGGGCCTTGTTGGCGTCGCTGCGCTGCGCGCCGGCCAGCACGGCGTCCATCTTCGCCGCGAAGACCTCCTCGGCGGTCGGCACCGGTGCTGCCGGTGGTGCCGGTGCTGCCGGCGGCGTGGCGGCGACGGGTTCCGCGGGCGGCGCCGGGGGCTGCGAGCAGGCGGCCAGCGCGAGCGCCAGGGCCGCGGAAAGGGCGAGCTTGTTCATGGTCTGGACCTGTGCGGGGTGCTTGAGGGAGCCGGAATCTAGCACAGCGCCGCGGCCGCGGGCGGCGCCCTCAGTCGCGCAGGCGCATGCGCTGGGGATAGGGCGGCAGGTCGGCATAGCCGCCGGCCTTGACCGCGGCCTGGACTTCCAGCCACCAGCGCACGTCGAAGATCTCGCCGTGCGCCTGCACCAGCGCCTCGCGCAGTTCGTCGCGCATGCCGAGGAAGCGCGGGAACTGCTCCGGGAACACGTCGTTCTCGTCGACGTGGTACCAGGCGCCGTGGTGCATCTCCTCGTCGTCGTTGCGCGCCGCCGGCAGGGCGCGGAAGCGGCACTCGGTCACCAGGCACAGCTCGTCGTAGTCGTAGAAGATCGCGCGGCCGTGGCGGGTCACGCCGAAGTTCTTCAGCAGCAGGTCGCCGGGGAAGATGTTGCTGCGCGCGAGGTCCTTGATCGCCTGGCCGTAGTCGAGGATGGCGCGGCGCGCCAGCGCCGGCTCGGCCTCCTGCATGTAGAGGTTGAGCGGACGCACGCGGCGCTCGACGTAGCAGTGCAGGACCACGATGTCGTTGCCGTCCTCGACCACGCTCTCGCGGCAGCCCTCGAGCAGCTCGGCCAGCATCGCCGGGGCGAACTGATTGCGCGGGAAGCGCAGGTGGCGGTACTCCTGGGCGTCGATCAGGCGGCCGACGCGGTCGTGGCGGAACACCAGCCGGTACTTGTCCAGCACGTCGGCGCGCGCGATGTTCTTCGGATAGGCGAACTTGTCGCGGATCAGCTTGAACACCAGCGGATAGCTCGGCAGCGTGAACACGCACATCACCATGCCACGCTCGCCGTCGGCCGCGGCGAGGCGCTCGTGCGGATGCGCGGCGAGGTGGCGGAAGAAATGCCGGTAGCGCTCGGTCTTGCCCTGCTTGGCGCGGCCGAGCACGGTGTAGAGCTCGTCGATCGGCTTGCGTGGCAGCAGGGTGCGCAGGAACACCACCGCGTCGCCCACGGTCTCGAGGTCGGCCTGGAAGTAGCTGCGGGTGAAGCCGAAGACCTGCGCCACCTGCTCGGTCTCGGTGATCACGGCGTCGACGCGCAGGCCGCCGTCGTCGTGCATCAGCGCGATCACGATCGGCGCGAACCAGCCCTCGCCGAACACGCGGCCGACGAGGTAGGCGCGCTGCTCGCGGTAGAACACGGTCTCGAGCAGCTCGAGGTTGCGCACCGGCACCGCGCCGTGGACGCGGAAGCGGCGCAGCAGTTCGTCGGCCATGCGCCGCGTGCACACGCCCGGATGCTCGTAGGGCAGGTCGAAGGCATAGCCGTCGAGCACGCGCCGCAGCGTGCGCTGGAGGTCGCCCGAGACCGCATAGCTGTGGCGGCCCACCGGATGGGTGATGCGGTCGGTGGGCTCGATGTCCAGCGCCACGAACTCGATCGCCGGGTCGACGCCGCGGGTCTTGAAGTTGCGCCGCGTGAGGGTATTGAAGAAGGTCTTGTTGAGCTCGCGGTCGAGCAGCGGGCCGATCAGTTCCTCGTAGTGGCGCCGGATCGCCGACCACAGCGCCTTGTCGGCGATGCGCGGCCCCAGGCGCCCGGCCAGGTGCGCGTCGGTCTCGGCCACGCACACGTTGTAGAGCTCGATGCGCTCGACCGCGTCGGCGCGCGCGCCGCTCCAGTCGCGGGTCTCGAAGCGCCGCCGCGCGCGCTGGGTGATGGCGCGGAAGCGCGCGTTGTAGTCGGCGAAACGGTCGCGGATCCCGGCGGCGCAGGAACGCGCGAGCACGTCGTCGGCGAGTTCGTCGTAGGCGGTGGCCATGGCCGCAGTCTAGCGTCGGGCTGCGACTGTCGCTGCTGGCGGGCGAGCGCACGACACGGTCGATCGCCGCCGGCTGGCCTTGGCGGTAGGAGCCCACTCCGTGGGCGACCGACGCCGCGGTCGCCCACGGAGTGGGCTCCTACAGGGCAATGGCGACGTCGCGCTAGCGGGTGCGGCGGCGCGGCGCGGGGACTACAGGCTCCGGTGCGAGGTGGTCGAGCGACAGCTCGCCGGTCTGCTTGACGGTCTGCAGCACGAAGCTGGAGTTGAGGTCGGCCACGCCGGCGGCGTTGAGCAGCTTCTCCATGAGGAAGCGCGAGTAGTGGTCGAGGTCCGCCACCACCACGTGCAGCAGGTAGTCCATGTCGCCGGTGAGGGCGAAGCAGGCCACGACCTCGTCCCAGCCGCGCACGGCCTCGGCGAAGCGCGCGAGGCCGGCGCCGCCGTGCTTCTCCAGTTGCACCCGCACGAAGGCCTGCAGGCCGAGGCCGATCGCGGCCGGATCGATGCGCGCGGCGTAGCCGGCGATCACGCCCGATTGCTCGAGGCGCTGCAGCCGGCGCAGGCAGGCCGAGGGCGACAGGTTGACGCGCTCGGCGAGCTCGGCGTTCGGCAGGCGGCCCTCGCGCTGCAGCGTCGCGAGGATCCGGCGATCGGTGCGGTCCCAGGCGGCTGATGGCACGTTTCTGCTCCGTTACCTCGATTGGTGCAACAAGATTGCGCCAATCTGCCGCTTATGTGCAACAAAGCAAGGATATTGCGCCCATGGCTGGCTAGACTGCCCGGACCCTCCCCTGCCCCGCCGGACCATGTCCGATCCCCGCCGCGTCGAGCACCAGCAAACCGATCGAGGCTACGTGCCGCTCTACACCACGTCCGTGGTGGAGCAGCCGTGGGCGAGCTATACCGCGCAGGACCACCAGACCTGGGCCGCCCTGTACCGGCGCCAGCGCGAGATCCTGCCGGGCCGCGCGTGCCGGGAGTTCCTGCAGAACCTCGGGCGCTTCGGCATCGGCGAGCACCAGATCCCGAAGTTCGACGAGCTCAACCGCGTGCTGCGCCAGGCGACCGGCTGGACCCTGGTCGGGGTCGAGGGCCTGCTGCCGGAATTCGAGTTCTTCGACCATCTCGCCAAGCGCCGCTTCCCGGTGACCTGGTGGATCCGGCGGCCCGAGCAGATCGACTACATCGCCGAGCCCGATCTCTTCCACGACCTCTACGGCCACGTGCCACTGCTGCTCGAGCCGATGTTCGCCGACTACATGCAGGCGTATGGCGCCGGCGGCGTGCGCGCCTCGGGGCTCGGCCCCGAGGCGCTGATGAACCTCACGCGCCTGTACTGGTACACGGTGGAGTTCGGGCTGATCCGCACCGACGAGGGGCTGCGCATCTACGGCTCGGGCATCGTCTCGAGCAAGGGCGAGTCGATCCATTGCCTGGAAAGCGCCGCGCCCAACCGCATCGGCTTCGACCTCGATCGCGTGATGCGCACGCGGTACCGCATCGACAGCTACCAGAAGACCTACTTCGTCATCGACGGCTTCCGCCAATTGATCGATGCCACCGCGCCCGACTTCGCCCCGGTCTACGCCCGCCTCAAGGACCAGCCGGCGATCGCCGCCGGCGAGATCCTCGCCAGCGACCGCGTGTACCAGCGCGGCAACGGCGCGGGCTGGGCCAGCGACGGCGACGTCTGAAGCCAACACGCAAGCAAGCTCGCTCCCTGCACGAGCAGCATCTGCCGCGACGCAGACCCATCGCGCGCAGAGCGCGCTCCTACAAAGCCGCATTGTAGGAGCGCGCTCTGCGCGCGATGGGTCTGCGTCGCGGCAGATGCTGCTCCTACGACTGGACCTGCGTGGATTCGGCGAACTGCTGCACGTGATTCTCGTGCGCCACCCGCGCCACGGCGAGGGCATACACCGCCGCCACCGCCAGCGGAATCGCCACGAAGACATGCGCGGGCGCCGCGAGCTGCAGCGCGGTGGCCACGAGCGGCACGCCCAGGCCGAGCCCGAGGTAGCCGCGGCTGCGATAGAACCAGCCGTACGGCAGGAAATGCGAGCCGAACAGCGTGGCCATGGTGAAGGGCACCAGCTCGGGCCTGGTGAGGAACACCGCGACCAGCACCGGCCAGTAGCAGAACTGCACCGCGTTGAGCGTGCCGCCCAGTCCATTGAGCGGATGGCCCTTGGCGAAGAGATCGCCCCCGGCCAGGCGCGTGAACCACCAGCCCAGCGGAAACACCGCGCCGGTGGCGAAGAAGGTCGCGAGCGCGGCGCCGCGCGGCGTGTACATCTGGCCGAACTGCGCTGCCGCCAACCAAAATGCCATGCCGGCCGCGGGCATGCCGATGCCGCGGCGGGTGATCCGCGCGATTTCGTCGCGCAGCGTGTCGAGCGTCTGCATGGGTCACCTCCGTCGATGACCCAAAGCATGTCGGCGCGCAGACCCCACGGGCAGTGCGCGCCATCAGGCGCTCCGGATGACAGGCGTCAGCCGCGTCGGCGCAGCGGGTCGCCGACGGAAACCGGCCCGAACCCGCCCTGCGCGACCCACCGCTTGCCAGGGGAGCCGGCGCGGGTCCGCGCGGCTCCCGCGAGCTTCATAGTGCCTTGATCAACTCGTCGGCGAACTCCGAGCACTTGATCTCGGTCGCGCCTTCCATCAGGCGCGCGAAGTCGTAGGTGACCTTCTTGCCCGCGATGGCCGCGTCCATCGCGCGGATCAGGGCATCGGCGGCCTCGGTCCAGCCCATGTAGCGGAACATCATCTCGCCCGAGAGGATCACCGAGCCCGGGTTGACCTTGTCGAGATTGGCGTACTTGGGCGCGGTGCCGTGCGTGGCCTCGAACACCGCGTGGCCGGTGACGTAGTTGATGTTGCCGCCCGGCGCGATGCCGATGCCGCCGACCTGCGCCGCCAGCGCGTCGGAGAGGTAATCGCCGTTGAGGTTCAGCGTGGCGATCACGTCGAACTCCTCCGGCCGGGTCAGCACCTGTTGCAGCGTGATGTCGGCGATGGCGTCCTTGACCAGGACCTTGCCGGCGGCAAGCGCGGCCTTCTGCTCGGCCTGGGCCTCCGCTTCGCCCTTGGCGGCCTTGGTCCGCTCCCACTGGTCCCAGGTGTAGACCTGGTCGCCGAACTCGCGCTCGGCCAGGGCGTAGGCCCAGTTGCGGAACGCGCCCTCGGTGAACTTCATGATGTTGCCCTTGTGCACGATGGTCAGCGACTTCTGCGCATTGCGGATCGCATAGTCGATGGCCGCGCGCACCAGGCGCTCGGTGCCGTCCTTCGACACCGGCTTGATGCCGATTCCCGAGGTCTCGGGGAAGCGGATCTTGCCGTATTCCTTCGGGAAGTTGGCCTTGAGGAACTCGAGGATCTTGCGATTGCCCTCGCTGCCGGCCTCGAACTCGATCCCGGCGTAGATGTCCTCGGTGTTCTCGCGGAAGATCACCATGTCGACCTTGCCGGGATTCTTCACCGGGCTGGGCACGCCCTTGAACCAGCGCACCGGACGCAGGCAGACGTAGAGATCGAGCATCTGCCGCAGCGCCACGTTGAGCGAGCGGATGCCGCCGCCCACCGGCGTGGTCAGCGGACCC